>Ga0169931_10014546_pt1 | contig 10638 bp, 14 predicted proteins | sample Kivu_15m_20L_FD_129675 | JGI IMG/M metagenome (GOLD analysis project Ga0169931, IMG submission 129675) | Freshwater microbial communities from Lake Kivu, Western Province, Rwanda to study Microbial Dark Matter (Phase II) - Kivu_15m_20L... | ecosystem: Environmental > Aquatic > Freshwater > Lake... | reverse complement strand
GTGGTGTTTGCGCCTTGCTTCCTGAGGCCCAAATAGTACGACCTCAAGGACTTGCTGTATAGTGGCAAGCTGGCCAAAGTACTAATCACTTGCTTTGAGAATGTGAAGTAGTTGGTGAGTGTGGAGGATAGGGAGGGAGCGTTGGATATGCTGGATTGGCTGAGGACGGGGAAGATTCTTGAATGATGAGAATATTTTATACTATAGTTGTAAATGATGAGAGTATTTTATACTATATAAATGATGATAGTATAGCTGAATAATCATGGTAGTAGAGCAGATAATGATGATAGTAGAGTAGTAAATGATGATAGTATAGTAGAATAGATGTATAATGATGATGTATATTTTACAGCTGTTAAATAATTATTATCAGGCTACATGATAGTAGTCTTTTACCTTATATCAGTTGCTTTAGGACACTTCAATTTAACTATATAATTATGAAATCGGTCAGTTGTTGTAGAATACTTACAGATAGCTATTGAAGATCAAATCGATCAGTTGTTGTACTACACTTACAGATAGTCCACCCAGTTCTGCTCAAACTTCTCCCTTACTATGCTATTGATCTCTCCCTCGCTCTCCATCCTAGCATTCATCTCCCCTATAAACTCGTCTAAATGCGACTTGTAAACCACATACACCTCGTCCCAGTCTTTGTCTTTCTCCTCCCCCTGCATTTGCTTCTTTTTCCTACCTCTTTTCTACGACTTGCCTGACTTCACGTGCACTAGTCCCTTGCTGCTTTTTCTTTAGCCGATGCCTCTAACTGGTACGGTTTATGGCACGATGAGCACGTAGCTGGTTTGGTTGTGTCCTCGCTTGTTGCCCATAATTCTTTCTGGAGTGTTTTTGAGGTCTTACCAGTTGACCACGCACTTGATCTTGTTGCTGTTGATGTTGACTTTCCATAGTGAGCCCACCTTGATTCCAAACATATCCCCGATCTATCTGAACTGCTAGAACACGCTTTCTTACCTGCGTAGCCTGATATTAATCGTATCTGGTGCCTATCCGAAGGGCTCGAAGTGCAAAGAGGAATCCAACAGCATAACAGTGAAATCGCAGTACTCTTTATCATCTCTCGATATCATTTTAGCTCTCTTCCTAGTAAAATACTCCCGAGGCAACGGACACTCGATCTCCTGGTAGCTCCTGAACAGACTAGTGCGCAAATAGACTAGCAAGTAAGCAGTTTGCTAACTGTTGTGTTTGCGCTATACGAATCGCAGGAATTCTTTGCTAAACTATAGGGTTGATCCCTTGCCTCCAGTATAGCTGAGGGCTTACTAAGGCGAGGAGAGAGTAACGATGCTGTCATTGAACTTGAGCCAGAAGGGCTGGGCGGGGTCTATTGAGGTGTTGATGAAGGTATAGTAGTGGCCTGAGTTGTAGGTCTGTCCAGCATGCACTGCCACTGCGTACAGCGTATACTCTACCTCATCTCCTGGAGTTTGCTGCAGGAAGCCTAGGCTGATCTGCTAGGGATAGGCCAGATCTGCCAGTATCTTATACGACCTACCCTTGTCAGCTCTATACATGTATCTTTTCAGGTTCAGGAACACTACGTTGGGCAGGTTGGAGAACTATCTCTATCTGCTGACTCTCACTCGGCCCCACTAATCAGTCTATATCAGGTCGTCTACCCTCTACTACTCTAGCAGCATCCTGAGCGAATCAACAACTTGGGAGAACGGATTGCCCCTATTATCTTCTAGCTGAAGGTCAAGGCAGTTGAAATCCTAGGCTACTGAACTGGAGTATGGTTTTTCTTGCTCTATGGACCTTAGCAGCCATCTGCTACTACCCAGCCATAGCTACTTGAACTGCGATATCTAGTTTTCCAGCTAGTCCAGGAAGCCCAGTAGGAACTAGTGGATGTCCTGTTGTTTTAGTGGTACTTATGCGAATCGTCCGTAGGCAGTGATGAGATCGAGTGCGTCGACTGGTGAGTAGTGGCTGTCGTTCTAGTTGTCGGCGAGCTGCATGAAGATGTTCCTGAGGGTGGCTACTACTTTGTTGTCCCCACTGTACTACAGCACTGTCCTGCGCAGTGGTCTCAGATAGAACAGTATTTGCAGGATGGTATTCATGTAGCAGGTGTTGCCCTCGTTGCGAATACCCCTGTATCCTTTCATTCTCTCTGGCTAGCGTGTGATTGTTATTTAGATGGCTAGTCGCGGGTGGAAATACAGGTCGTAGTACTTGTCCTATATCAGGAACACTCTCGAGTGCGAGGTGGCGCCCACTTGGTCTGCGAATAAAGGAAAAGTTTTGTATTTGATGGCATCGTTTTCGACATAGATTAGTTTGGCGCATACGTAGTCTAGTTCAGACAGCTAGCACTCTCCCAACTCAATCTTTACCTATAGGCCTTGGTAGGGTTTGTTGTTGATGACTATTTCTCCCCTGTACTCTTCCAGGTTGTTGCCTCGCCCATCACTCCTCTTTTCGCCCAAGACAAAGTCAGCAACGATGAGGCAGTTTGATCCGTATATTCGTCTTTGTTATTAGTTGAGCTTAGACTACTACTTTTTAGCAAGAAGGTTGCGGATGTAAATGTCAGAGATGAGTAGTTGTAGTTTGAGGTGGCCGGGTTCGTCCTGGGAGGGGCTGAGCTAATAGGTGGAGAGGAGGGTGTTTAGTTTTTGGAGTTAGTGTTTGGGAGGTTCGATGAATAGCGACTACTACTATTGGGACATGTGAGTATAGGCGCACTAAATTATTGATCATCAGTCTCACTATAGCATATTGCTAGTAAACTCATATCAACACAATTACATATAAACTATCAACACAATTACATATAAAGTAGTCGAATACGTAGTAAAGCTAGAATTAATTAAAGCACACTAATAGCTTGCCTTATATGAGTTTATTTTAACTAAAAAACTTCATTTTAGCTTATATAAGTTCCTTTGTAGTTTGCCTTATAAAGTTTATTTCATCATCCAACAAAATCACCCCTATTTCATCATCCAACAAAATCACCCCTATTCCAGTTGCCGCCCACTGCTACTCCCATCTAGTTAGTCAGCACTCCGCTCCCGTGCCTCACTCCATTCTCCCACTCTCCCTCGAACAACCTCCCCTAGGATATATACTTGCCCTTGCCATGCTTCCTGTTGTTGCGATAATCCCCCTAGTACCTAGTTCCATCTTTCCACTAGAAAGTGCCTCTCCCCTCCATCATGCCCTTCACGAATGAACCACTATACGTGCCCTATGCTGTTACCATTGTGCCCTCGCCTTGAAATAGATCGTGGTTGAAGTAGCCGTGGTAGGTGGCTCCGTTGGGGAACGTGTACTTGCCTTTGCCGTGTTTGGCTCCATTAAGGAACTACCCTCGGTACTAGCTGCTATCTTTCCACGATTAGTAGCCTTATCCGTTGGGCAGGTCATTGAGCCACTGTCCCTCGTACTGATAGCCTTAGACTTAATTGGTCATTTTGCCTTTGCCTTATGCGACGTTGTGCCTGACCTGTCCCTCGTAGTAACTGCCCTTGCTGAATATGTACCTGCCGTCTCCATGCGCAAATCCATGGCTGAATGTCCCATAATAATAGCTGCCGTCTTTGAGAAACAACTCGCCCACTCCGTGAGGCTACTAGTCCTTCCACTACCCTTTGTAGATGGCTCCTGACGACTATATGAGCGAGGCGGGTCGAGTTTATCCTCGCACTCTGCTGTTGTTGAGCAGAGAGTATCTGGGGAGAGTATTCATTTTCTGCTTAACGTAGTCGTTGGGTGTAGGTTCTAGCTTGATGGGGGAGTATTTGGAAGAGGAAGCGGCCTCGCGAGTAGTGCGTCGACGACGAGGAGTAGTGTATGGTTAGGTAGTAGGGTCGTAGTGAGGAGAGGGAGTAGTCTAGCAGCATTGTGTCTGGCCCATAGGATGATTATGGAAATACTATAGCCTAACTTACAGCAACACATTAATATAATAGAACATTTATAATACTTAAACATACACAGTAATTACTATCACAGTAGACTCATGAGAGCGTTCTTTATAGTCTTGCTCTACCCTCGCTACAAACCACCAGCTAGACTCTTCCACAAAGACCCCTCTCTCTCCACTCTCATCTTCACACCAGTATCCCCTCCCGCCTTCACACCAGTATCCACTCCCACCTTCACACCAGTATCCACTCCCGCCTTCACACTAGCGATGGCCTGCCACATCAGGTGCTAGCCTCCTTGTTTGTAGGCGTAGAATATAATGGGCTGTAGGTGGGTCCACACGATGTCGGCTATTTTGTTAAAATTGGAGAAGATATTGGCGAGGATGGGGAGGGGAGGTGAGCCTAGTTGTATGGCTGAGTAGGAATAAATCATAGAGTTCTTGTACAATTAGTAGTCCCAGATCTACAAAGAACGCATGGAAGCAGAAATAAAAGAAAGGATAGGCTAGGGATTGTACTGTAGGCTCTATCCCAAACATAAATTTCGCTTTATATACTAGAGGATGGTTTGGTGAAACTATATTACTGCGTTGGATAGATTGAACCCACTCTTGCCCTGGGGAATATGCCCTAAGAGCTAAGTTATGGGTCTGTGCCATAACGCCAGCAAACGAACCACTCTTCCACTCACTTAGGGATTGTATATTCTTCCACTCACTTAGGGATGGTCTATCTCTAAGGCCAGCTTGGCTATAGTGGTTAGTGGAGTGATGATGCTGTGTATTGGTGGCAAAACAGCCATGTATTTGGTCATAATTTAATGGATTATTTGACAAATAAGTTCACCATTGCCTACTGATTGCGACTTGATCAGGTAGTTGAGCAATCTTATTCCTTCTTTTAATTTATCCACACTAGCTGCAGTTATGATGGTAGTGAGAATGAACCCTGCTTGTTTGTTGACTAGACTATAGAAAGAACTAACTAGTTCCTTGTACTTGAGGGCATTTAGACAGTTTTGGGCAGATATGGCAGCCTATATATAGTTGGCCTTCCTAGTTGCCTAGAATCCTTAGATGCTTGCCGAAAAATACTACAGGTATTATTGGTAGGCTGATGGGTCTGTTTTGAACTTGCCGAAGAAAAGAGCCATGCACCTTGAAAGGTTGCTTATCGCACTAACAGCAAGCGGCTTGAATAGTTGCTCGTACAGATGGCCCAGGAACAGCTATAAATTAGGCAAACTATCAGGCGTTGCCTACTAGAGCAAGGTACAACAACTCTATGAAGCCACTCCTGAAAGTCTTTAGTAGTTCAAGCACTTCAATAAGAAGCTAAGTCCAAGAGGCAGTATTTATGGGTATTTTTCGAACAGAGGTGACAACTACCCGATCATTTTGATGACTTTGCCGCAGACGTACTAGTTGAAATCACTTTACCTGCCAAAAACAGCTATGATGGTATCTCTGCAGTGAGTCAAAGACTTAGGCATGTACTCAGCGATACTGTGGCACACGTATACGGCTAGTTCCATCTGCAACACATCACCCTGAGCTAGCGCCTTGGTTGCCTAGAACACTTTGGCCAAGTAGAAAGGATGGGCCTAGAATGCATTTAAGACTAGCTACATGAAATCACTGGCCATGTTCCTGAAGTTCTAGACAGTGCTATTGGCTCTATCTATCTAGTTGTTTTTGCTTATAGTGTATAGCTAGGGGTGGTCTAGACTCAACGCTTAAGTATGGAAGAGCACTGATGGCATTTGATTGAGCATGGACAGTTGTATTGTCATTTGCCACACTGCCCACATGCCCTACAAAATTATCTGCTGGCTCTAGGCAGGTATGGCTTATGTGGGCAGCAGGGAGAGTGAGTTCCAGAACTAGTAGGAGTCAGAAAGGGATATATCTTTGCGGCGGAGCTGGTTGAAAACGCAAGAAAGCACTTAGGTGAGTTTATGTGGGGTTAGTTTGGTTAGTTGTTATTGTTGATAGAACTATAGGAATATTCTGCCTATCTGAGGGTTCTACATGTTACGGTGCAGGTACTAAGCGATCTTTTATTGCTGCTAGGGGTATCTCTAGTGCCCCAGTATCTATTACAGCACTGCAGCCACATCCTATATGGGTTGTTACAGCAACTTGAGCAATAGAGCAGGACTGTTCAGCTGTATATTGTGACTGACAAAACTATCCACGCATCCAACCACCAACTAGCAATATGACTAGAACATCTACACCAACAAGGGCAGGGAAGCCTACAAATACTGCTTTTTAAGTTTGTTTGAGTCCTTAGGGGGATCAGTGCGTACTTGGGCTATGGCCGATGGTATTTCCTTCACTACTTTCAGAACCTACTATTTCTTAAATATTTGCGGCATTATGGGCTGGGATGGACTCAGATGCAGCATCACCTTAGCCACACATAGCCACATCACTCCGTTATTACCACCAACGCTATACATGAACTCGAGTAGTCCGGGAAGGGAGACTGAGGAGGGTGGGGGTGAGTTTAGTTTTTTGGAAATGAGCTGGTAGCCATGGAGAGTGTGATTGGTGGTGAGGAGGGAGTGGGCGAGGGGCCAGGCTTGTTAGGATGACTAGATCTGAAGGAGGCGGATGTTGGAGTGTTTGGAGAGATGGGGAGTGGAGAGTGCGTGGTAGAGGGAGAGGTATTACTAAGCTAGAGACATCTATTATAACTCATTGAGTGAATGGGGGTAATGATAAGCTAGTAAGTATATACAAATAATGGATGTTATTGGAACAGTGTAATGTAATCCATATAGAGTACTAGTTAAATACATATAGGGTATTCTATTAAATACATATAGGGTAAGCTATCAGTATATGAGATTATCACTGCTGTAGCTAGCTAATTAATCATATAGAGCAATAATTAAATAGATATAGAGCAATAATTAAATACATATAGAGTAATGATTAGATACATATAGAGTAATGATTAATACATATAGAGTAGTGATTAAATAGATATAGTATCTCCAGTATCACTGCATGGTGACTATCCTCTCCCCACTTTGCTCCAACGTGTAATACCCTAAGTAGCCCATCTCTTACCTGATCTCTTCTATTTATTTATTTGAAAGTAAATCCCAACCACCATCGCCACCCCACCTACACCATTCAGCACCCATATAATCCAATCCCTCCTGTTCATCGTGAACTACTTTGCTATAGTTGCAAACAAAAAGAATAAAAACGAGGCTGATAGTGCCAAGTCCAAGTACAGTTTGAAGTATCGTTTCTACTATGTGTTTTTTATTGTTTTCTGCACCACCAGCATGAAGTACACCACTTTTATCTACTGCGAGAGGGACAGTAGAAACGAACCCAAAAGATAGAGCTATCCCTCGTTGAATCGCACCTAGTACACTGCCGCTGCCCAACAGTACAACCCGCAACCACCTAGAACTAAAACCAATATGCACTATCTCCAGGGAGAGGGCTACTACTTAAGCATGAAGGAAATAAGCTAGGTAAGGACGAAAGCGATGGCGAAGACGGTGAGGGCGGGTTAGTAGGTGTTGAGGGCAGTGAGGTAGTCGAAGAACACCAGGGGCGAAGTGGTTAGTGAGGCCAGCAGGAAGGAGAGGGAAGCGATCAGGAAGGTGGCTATCTGAATCTGCCTCAGCATCTGTTGATATTATATTAAGGCAATAAACATAAATAAACATTGAATAAACAAAAATAAAGATTGAATGGGCATATTAAGGCAATAAACATAAATAAACATTGAATAAACATAAATAAACATTGAATAAACATAAATAAAGATAGAATGGGCATAAATAAAGATAGAATGGCATAAATAAAGTCATCTACTATCACTGGCATAGTGATAAATACCTGTATATCTTTATCACCACCATATATTTTTCTTATTGATTTATGATGGCTACAGTGAATGCTATTATCATGCTTTGATGGATTCAAATATTTAATTTATAATCGTAAGCAGATACCACATGGACGATTTCTTTAGCGACCCAGATCCAGTTCCCTCCTACCAACCACCCTCCCTCGACCCTCGTATCATGATACTCACTCAGCTCACACCAACACCACCATTTAGTTCAGTACCACCACTGCCCTCTCAGGAGGAGCATTCTAAGCACGAGTCGAGGACAACTAAAACGATTTCAACGAATTCTAATAAGACGAAATGACCAAACGCATCCGCTAGGAATAGTAACGAATCCAAACCAGCCTCCGCTAAAAGAGCGTACTGCCCTACCCATTTAGTAGAAAGAATGGCAATAAAAACAAAAACGGAAAGAGCAGGGCCAGAAGTAGTTGTAGGAATTCAGTGAGAAAAAGGAGGAGGAAAAGAGACGAAGGAAGGAGGAAAATAAAGACAAGGAAAAGGATAGTAGGGAACAGCAAAGGAAAATCAACGAGGAGGCCGGGTGGAGGAAAGTCACCTCCAACATCAACTTGAGGCAGGGCGAGTACAAGGGCAAGAGGGATATTAATCGGATGAGGGAGGCCATCATGCACAGGCGCGAAGACGATGCCAGGTGATATCCAAGCATTGATATACGCATTCACTCATTCATATACACATTGCAGTCATTCATATACACATTGCAGTCATTTAATTTAAGCATTGCACTCATTTAATTTAAGCATTGCACTCATTGATATACAGATACCTGCAAAAGTAAGATTAGTTTCTCACTAGCAATCATTAGAAGTACTGATCGCATTAAAATGATAAACCATTACTAACACACTATAGTATATACGATACTCAACAAATATCTTGCTATTGGCCTTGATTGCGCTATTAACTCATCATATCTCGATCACTTGTCTCATCCTTTCACCTTCTGGTCCCTTTGTTCCTACTCCTCTTCCTAATTGTCTTAATAAATGTTCATCCTTTTCTCCATATCATATTGCTTCTTGACCGTATGAATGATATAATTCGATATGCCCCTCGCCGCTCTATCTAAACGCACGCTTACCCCATCTTCAACGCCAAAATCTTCCCACTGTCTGTCTATTGCTTATGCTTGTAGAATTATTGTTTGAGCAGTCTGCGGATGGCTTCTACTTTTATGGGGTCATCGGTTACCATTCTGCTCGCCAGTTTCAGGCAGTCGCGGAATATCAACAGAACGCCTCGGTTTTATATTAGTTGCGAAGGATTCATTATTACGATTTTAATTATAATCAAAAATACGAATAGAATAAGGCTTTTTGTTGGTTGGCCATCCAACCTAGATTTTTATTTGTTTAATTTTAAAATCTTTTCGATTTTTATATAGATTTTATATAGATTGCTGGCAAAGATTGCAAATAATTGAGCCTTTCTTGATAGTTTTATCGATAAAAACAATTAAAACATTGATAAATAATGACAAAGTCTCAAAAAAACATAGGCGATTACTGAACTATCCCCTCCACCAAACATCCATCATATGCACTTTGACTGCAATCATATCCAGAATGAGCCATAGATTTGAGTAGACAGTGCGCTTGCTGATTACTTGGTGATTTAGTATTTCTAAGGAGTGCTTGGTGCGTACTGATGCTTTTATTTGCTATCCGCGGCAATATTTTAAGTATCTATGACAGTAGCAAGTTATAATTAAAACATGAAAGCTATCAATATCTTGCTGCTTGTCGTGCTGGCCACCACGGTCCTCGCCAACAAGACCTAGGCCGAACTGCTTATCGCAGAACGACCTGAGCTCAACGTGCTACTCAACAACTACTGGGGCTGCGCCAAATGGGACGGCGATATCTGTCTCGAATGCGCCAAACATTACTTCTTCAACTCCAGAGGCATCTGCTGCGAAGTTTCCGACAAATGCAAACGTTTCAACCTGGCCTAAGGCATCTGCGAAGAATGCTACCAAGGATGGGCTATCTTTAACGGCACATGCGAGATCATTTCTTCAGCTAATCTTGCGAATCCGGGATGCCAGACCTTCGGTTCAAACCAAGAATGCACCAAATGTTCGGTCAGATTCGTTTTCAATGCCCAGCGAGTCTGTGTGCCTGTTTCGGATTTATGCTATACTTGGAACGAAACTACTGGAAATTGCCTTAAATGTTATGGCGGATATGTCGTCAACACTAATGGAGAATGTGTTAGAGATGTCAATGCTTTCAGACCAGCGACTGATTCTTTGTGCAAACAGTGGGATAAGGACGTGTGTCTGGCTTGCTCGTTCAGAGCTTATTTCAACAACCAGGGAGTTTGTGTGCAGATCAATGATTTCTGTAACACCTGGGATGGCTTCCAAGGAAAATGCATTAGTTGCTTCCTAGGATACTCTTTGATTAATGGAACTTGCCAGGTCTCCACCGAAAACACAAAACCTTCTGATGTTGGCTGTGGAAACTGGAACTGGGCTCAGCAGAGATGTCTAGCCTGCTCTAGGAACTGGGTTTTCAACACTAATGGAATTTGTGTGCTTGTTAGTGATAGCTGCGCCACTTCCAACTCCACTGGAGCTTGCTTGAGTTGCTACTTCGGATACGATCTTTCACAAGGACAATGTGTTGTTTCGCCTTCCAATAGTGCTAGACCTTCAGACCTTGGATGCGGAAGATGGGACTGGAATAACAATAAATGTCTCGAATGCTCGAGACTCTGGACTTTCAACGGCCAAGGTAGATGTGTACCAGTGAGTGATCAGTGTAGAGAGTCCGACCCTCAAGGTCTTTGTACTAGTTGCTTTAAAGGCTACAATCTC
>Ga0169931_10014544_pt1 | contig 10641 bp, 8 predicted proteins | sample Kivu_15m_20L_FD_129675 | JGI IMG/M metagenome (GOLD analysis project Ga0169931, IMG submission 129675) | Freshwater microbial communities from Lake Kivu, Western Province, Rwanda to study Microbial Dark Matter (Phase II) - Kivu_15m_20L... | ecosystem: Environmental > Aquatic > Freshwater > Lake ... | reverse complement strand
TGGTTGTGCGGCCGCTCCGACAGCCCCTGGTACCCCTCGATGAGCCTGTTTCGCCAGCGCAAGCTGGGCGACTGGCCCAGCGTGCTCGAGCAGATCAGCGAGCGCCTGACGCGGTTGCTGGGTTAGCCATCCCAGTGCATCCCCAGGGTCGTGGCGGCCCAGGCGTAGGTGGGGGCCAGCTGGTCGCGCAGAGCCTGGCGTTGCGCGGTGCTGACGCCTGCCGCTTCGCCGTCGCCGCTGTTCTGCCTTGGCAGGGTCAGGCCGGCGGCATCTGCGGGGGGCAGCCCCAGAAATGCCAGCACCCGCTCCAGGGTGGCGGTGGCCTCCAGAAACAACATTTCGCTGCGCAGCACCAGCAGCCGGCCGGCCTGTTGCCAGGCCGCAAACCGCGGCACCTGCTGGTCGTAGCGGCTTCGCGCCAGGTAGCTCTGGGTCTGATGTGCCCGGTGCGCCCCGCCGGGGAGTTGCAGCATGGCTTCGGCACCGGCCAGTCGTTCGGGTTCGGCCGCCAGGGCCGCCTCCAGGGGAAGGGTTTCGTTGCCGCGGCGAATGGCGTGAAAGTAGTGCGACAGGCTGCGGGCCACCGGATCCCGCAGCAGCACGATCAGCCGGGCCTGGGGCAGGCAGGCGGCCAGCCGCTGGGGTGCGGCTGGGTGAAACAGGTAATAGGGCGTCGCTTCACCACACACCTGGTCGGCCCTGGCCGGGCCGAAGTGGGCCCCATAGCTGGCCAGGGGCTGGTCAAAGCCGCTGCTGAAGTAATGCAGTTCCTTCGTGCTGGGCAGAAACAGCTGCGGGTGCTGCGCCAGGGCTGCGTGCAACGAGGTGGTGCCAGCCTTTTGGGCACCGATCACCACAAAGTCAGGCAGTCGCAGTTCAGACCCCATGGCTCTTGCCGTTTGCTGTGGGCTCGCCTGCGGCACAATGGCACCTCCTTCGGTGTTGTGGCCCCCGATTTGAGCGAACGTTCTGATCAGCTCGCGGCTCCGCAGCTTGATGCGATCAACCGCTGGACCTGGGCGCCACCCGCCGAGGAGATCAGCTGGCAGTTGCTGCGCCGCAGCGGCCGCGCCGCCCAGCTGCTGCAGGCCTGGATCGAGCATCAGATCTGCATGCTGGTGCTTCTGGAGCCCGAGCTTGAGGCCCAGCTGCTCGAGGCGCACCAGAGCCGGCCCGGCGAGACGGCCGACGATGCCGCCTATGCCGCCACCGCCGGCGAGCGGCTACGGCGCTTCAAGGCCGCCCAGTTCGGCCTCCACGTCGACGAGCACTTCACCCGCACCAAGCGCCAGCGCGACCGCATCATTTATTCGATGCTGCGTTGCAGCGACCGCGGCCGGGTTGAGGAGCTGGCCCTGGCGATCCGCGAGGGCGATCTGGACTTTGCCGCCGCCGCGATTCGCTATTCCGAAGGCCCCGAAAGCGCCCAGGGCGGCCGCATCGGTCCGATCTCACCCCACGTGGGCCACCCCGAGCTCAACAGCCGCCTGGAGCAGGCCAACGAGGGCGATCTGATCGGCCCGTTCGCGATCGGAGACATGCACGTGCTACTGCGGCTCGACACCCGCATCACCACCCGCCTCGATGAGGCCCTGCATGGCCAGCTGATCGAAGAGCTTTACGCTGAATGGCTTCAGCAGCAGGTGTCCGCTTTGCTGGCGGGTGAGAGTATCGAGCCGATGGAGTACCTACCCGAGTCATGACCGCGTCGCTGTCCTCCCGGGTGCGGTTGCTGCTCGATGCGCCGCCGTTCGATCGCGCTGATCCGGCGTTGCTGGCTGCCAGCGAGGAGCAGGTGCTGGCCTGGCAGTTCGACCTGGGCTACGAGCTGGCCCGCGAGGGGGTTCCCTTTGGCTATGTGTGCCTGGTGGTTGAAGGTGGCCTGCGGCTCACCGGCCGCGACTGGCAGGGTGAGCCGTTCACCGTGCGGCGCCTGCACAGTGGCGAATGGTGGGGCCTGTGGAGCGGCCTGGGCGATGTGGCGGCGGTCACCGTGCGCACCACCGAGCCCACCAAGCTGCTGGCCGTGCCGGTGGAGCTGTGGCAGCGCTGGTGGCGGGAGCAGCCCGCGATGGCCAGCTGGATCGCCTCCCACCCCCAGCGCGAAGACCTCTACGCCGCCCTGCGCCCGGCCCTGGCCCAGCGCCCCCTGCAGGACCGCACCCTGCTCGATCTGATCGACCAGCTGCAGCCCGGCCTGCAGACCCAGGAGCTGCTGCGCCCGGCCGACCTGGCGGCGCTGCCCCCCGACAGCCCGATCAGCTGGCTGCTGTCCAACCCCGAGAAGCTGTTGCCCGATCAGAATCCGCCCGGGGCCGGCGGCCTGGGCCCTGACCAGCTGCAGCTGGCCCTGGAGCGCTCGGGCGACCAGGGCCTGCGCCTGATCGGCTTTCCGAGGGCGGCCCTCGAAGAGGTGCTGCTGGAGCCCACCGCCCCCGCCACCGCCCCTGGCCTAGCCGCCAGCGAAGGCGCAGAGCCGCTGCCCCTGGTTGAGGCCCTGCCCGACTGGCAGAACCCCGATGGCGAGGCGTTGCTGGCCCAGGCGATCGCCGCCGAGGATGCCCGCCCCAGCCGCGACCGGCTGGGCCTGCAGGTGCGCGCGATCCTGGGCACCAGCGCCGTCGAGCAGGGGCTGGCCCTGCTGCAGATGGTCTGCGAGGTGCTGCGGGTGCCGTTTCGCCGCGACGTGGTCGACCGCATGCTCAAGGGCATGCTGGGCGATCGGCCCGCACCCAGCCTGGAGGTGCTGGGCCAGATCAGCGATGGCCTGGGGCTCAACGCGGTGCTGATGCAGCTGCCGGCGGCCCACCTGCCGCGCCTAGCCCTGCCCGCCCTGCTGGAGCTGCCCGAGGGCGACGGCATCGTGTTGGTCAGCGGTCAGCGGGCCGGGGCGATCCGGGTGGTGGATCCGCTTGAAGGCGAGCGCTGGATCGCGCTCGACACCCTGGCCGAGGCGCCGCTACGGGCCGTGACCCTGAGCCGCCGCGCCGGCAGCGCCACCAAACGCTTCGACATCAGTTATTTCTTCCCGTTTCTGCAGCGCTACCGCCGTTCACTGATTCTGGTGTTCGTGGCGTCGCTGTTCATCAACATCTTCGCCCTGGCCCAGCCGCTGATCATTCAGCAGATCATCGACAAGGTGATCGGTCAGCAGAACTTCAACACCCTCGGCTTCCTTGGTGTGCTGCTGATTGGTTGCAGCGTGATCTCCAATCTGCTCAACCTGATCCGTACGTTCCTGTTCACCGATACCACCAACCGGATCGATATCGCCACCTCGGGCAACATTCTCACCCACCTGTTTAAGCTGCCCCTGGGCTATTTCGACAATCGCCCGGTGGGTGAGATCTCGACCCGCATTGCTGAGCTGGGTAATATCCGCGGTTTCCTGACCGGCACCGCCCTCACCCTGCTGCTCGATGTGATCTTCGGGGTGCTCTATTTCTTTGTGTTGATCAGCTACAGCGGACTGCTCACCGCCGTGAGTCTGGCGGTGATTCCGCTGTATCTGGCGCTGGTGTACATCGTCTCGCCGATCATCAAGCGCCAGCTGCGCATTGCGGCCGAGGCCAATGCCGCCGCCAGCTCGTTGATGGTCGAGTCGCTCACCGGCATTCAGACCGTCAAGGCCCAGCACGCCGAGACCACCCTGCGCTGGAAGTGGCAGCAGCGCTATGCGCGCTACATCTCCTCGAACTTTCGCACGGCCCTGATCGGGGCCACCTCGGGCTCGATCGGCAGCTTCTTCAATGAGATCGGCGGGTTGGCGGTGCTGTGGGTGGGCGCCTACCTGGTGCTCAAGGGCGAGCTGACCGTGGGCCAGCTGATCGCCTTCCGCATCATCAGCGGCAACGTGGTGGGCCCGATCATCCGCCTGGCTGGCACCTGGCAGACCATTCAGGGCCTGCAGATCTCGGTCGAACGCCTCAGCGATGTGGTTGATGCCGAAACAGAGCAGCCGCTCGATGCCCGCCCCATCGCCTTGCCGCCGATCCATGGCAAGGTCGAGTTCGAGAATGTCTGTTTCCGCTTCAAGCCCCACGCACCGCTGGTGGTGAAGTCGGTCAGTTTCTGCATCGATCCCGGTCGGTTTGTTGGCATCGTTGGTCAGAGCGGCAGTGGCAAGAGCACGATCATGAAACTTCTGCCACGTCTTTACAATCCGGCCGAAGGATTGATCCGCATCGATGACTACGACATTGCCAAGGTGGACCTCGATTCGCTGCGTCAGCAGATCGGCATCGTGCCCCAGGATTCAATGTTGTTCGAGGGTTCGATTCGCGACAACATCGCCCTCAATGCCCCCGACGCCACCGACGAAGAGGTGATTCAAGCGGCGCGGGTGGCCTGCGCCCACAGCTTCATCATGGATCTACCCCAGGGCTACGGATCGCCCCTGGGCGAGCGCGGCGCCGGGCTCTCCGGCGGCCAGCGGCAGCGGATTGCCATCGCCCGGGCAATTCTGGCCCGGCCGCGCCTGCTCATCCTTGACGAGGCCACCAGTGCCCTCGACTATCTGACCGAGCGCACTGTGTGTGAAAACCTGCGCCGCGAACTGAGCGGCGACACGGTCTTCTTCATCACCCATCGGCTGGCCACGATCCGCTCGGCCGATGTGATCATGCTCATGGAGAACGGCCTGCTGCAGGAAATCGGCAACCATCAACAGCTGCTGGCCAGGAGGGGTCTCTACTACGCCCTCTATCGCCAGCAGGATTCGAGTGTGAACTGACCATGAGCGACGCCTCCCTCAAGCCCCAGCCCCCCGCTGACCCCGTGGTTCGTGAGCAGGGCCTGCGCCGCCTGATACCGGGGCGGCTGCGCTCGGCCGAGCCCGTTCGCCAGAAGACTTTCTTTGACAGTCCTGGATTGCTCGAGCAGAGCCACCACTGGGGTGGTCTCGTGATCTGGACCATCGCCGCGGGAACCACCGCTGGCCTGCTCTGGGCCTTTCTCGGCAAGGTCGATCAGACCGTGTCAGCCAGCGGCACCCTGGTGCCGATTGAGGGAGAAATGACGATTAAGAGCCCCTCGGGTGGGATCGTGCGCCAGCTCTGGGTTAAGGACGGCCAGATGATCCCTGCAGGTGCAGCGCTGCTGCGCGTTGAAAACGACGGGCTGCGCGCCCAGCTGCTCACCGTGCAGAAGCAGTTGGCCCTGTTGCGGTATGAGAACACCTTGTACAACCTGCTGCTCGACAGCCCTGCCGGTTTTCGCGGCACCGCTCTGCCTGCGCCGCCGGCCCTGATTGCCGGTGACCAGCGAACCCGTTCGATTCAGCTGACGGTTCAGCAGACGGGAGCGCAGCTCCGCCAGCTCCAGGCTCGTCTGAGTTCGCTGGTGGAGACCATGAATCTCAAGCAGCAGCTTGTCAACTCCCTTCGCCCCCTGTACCTCAACGGCGGGTTTGCCAAGTTCAATTACCTGAGCGCCGTCGACGAGCTGCAGCAGGTCCGTTCGCGCAAGATCGAAACGGAAGAACAGGTCAACGCCACCCTGGCGCAGGCGGGTCGCCAGGTTTCAACCAATGACCGCCAGATCCTTGATCTGGAGGCCCGGTTGGTGGGACTCAACGAAAGTCAGCGCAATCTGCTGCTCAAGGCTGTCAAGGGCGGACGCATCTTCAACCTGGCTGTGGCTCCCGGTTCGGTCATCAACGGTGGGGCTGCGGTGATGGAAATCATCCCCGACGGCAGGCTCAAGGCCAATCTTTACCTTCCCAATTCCGACGTGGGTTTCGTGCGGCCTGGCATGCGCGTCAACCTGGCGGTTTCCTCATTTCCACCCGGCGAATACGGCTACCTCAAAGCCTCGGTGCTGCGCATTGGTGCCGACTCCTACAGCGGTGGCGAGGAGGCCAGTGCCACGTCCCAGCAGCGGGCGGGGACCTACCCCTTGATCGTGCAGCTGGATGCCAACCCCGGCAAAGACAAGATGATCAGCCGGCTGACGCCAGGCATGCAGGTCTCGGGCAACATCATCGTGCGGCAGCGCCCGGTGATCACCCTGCTCACCGACGTGTTCACCAAGGGCAGCGAAGACCTCAAGAACAGCCGTTGATGGCCGATGGTCTCACTGGAGCTGCCGAGCAGGCGTGCCGCAACAGCGTGCTGTTGATCACGCTTGATTCGTGCCGCTACGACACCTTTCAACGGGCCACGCTGCAGCACCTGCCCCAGGTGGGGCCCCTGCACAAGGCCGAGGCCCCCGGCTATTTCACCTATGCCAGCCACGCGGCCATGTGGGTGGGCTTCACCCCCGGGGTGGCCCGATCGCGGCGTCCGTGGCTCAACCCCAAGATGGGGCGCGTCTTTCGCCTCGGCAATGCCGGCTTTGCCCGGCCCGACAGCTGTGATGCCTTCTCGCTGCAGGGGGCGTCCATCGTGGAGGGTTTTGCCCGGCAGGGCTACCGCACCATCGGCAGCGGCGCTGTTGGCTGGTTTGACACCGACACCGCCACCGGGCGCCTGCTCACCCATGCATTCGACCGGTTCCATTTCAGTGGTGCGCCCTGGCGTCTGCGGCAGCAGCTTGCCTGGATTGACCAGGAGCTGGCCGCCACGCCGAGTGAACAACCCTGTTTTGTCTTCCTGAACGTGGGCGAAACCCACGTTCCCTACTGGCACGAGGGGGCTCCCTGGCCCCAGGGCCCTTCCCCCTGCCTGCCGTTTGGCGGTGATGCCGCCGCGGGTGAGCGCTGCAGCCGCCGCCGCAGCCGCCGTCAGCAGCGGCTGTGCCTCGAGTGGGTGGATGCCGAGCTGGCCCCTCTGCTTGCGCGCTTCAGCGCCAGCACCGTCTTGGTGTGCGCCGACCACGGCGACTGCTGGGGCGAAGATGGCCTCTGGGAGCACGGCATCAGCCACTGGGCCACGCTGACCGTGCCCCTGCTGCTACGGGTGCGTGGCGAGCCGGTAGGGGCTTGAAGCCCCCCTAGGTTTTACTGCGGTTCGATCAATCAGCAGCGAGAAGTAATCAGCAGCGAGAAGTAACGATTGCGTGCAGATCACGGCGCCAACGCTTCACGGCAAAATGTGCGTCGTAGCGCTCTCGAGCCTGGGCAGAGGCCTGTTGTTGCAGCTCCTCGCTGACCAGCAGGCGCTGCAGGATTGCCGCCAGCTCCGACGGTTTCCCGCTCCAGGCAAGGGCAGGCAGGGCACTGACCCAGTGCATGCCTGAACGGGGCAGATCAAACGCAATGGCCGGAATTCCGCAGGCCATGGCTTCAAGCTGCACGATCCCGAAGGCTTCGTTGCAACGATCGGCCGGCAGCACCAGTGCGGTTGCCATTGCCAGTTGCTGCAACTTGGCTGCTTCGCCAAGGCGACCATGAAACACCGCCTGCTGGTCGGGTCTCAGGCAGCTGCGAGCCAAGGCCTCGAGCCGGGTGCGATCGGGACCATCACCGATCACCTGCAGAATGCGAACAGCCGGCGATGCCGCTACGGCATCGATCAGCCAGTCGATCCGTTTGTAGCTGTCGAGTCGGGCGATGGCGATCACACTGGCTGTGGCGTGCTGACGCTGCGGCACACGCTGCTGCCAGAGCCTCGTGCAGGCTGCTTCTGTTTCGGCTGGTAAGGCGCAGGGCAGCTGGTGCAACCGTTCAACCCCTTCGGATTCGAGTGCTTCCAGCAACGAGGGCGATGTGGTGATGACATCCATTGACCGCACCACCCGCAGGGCCAGGCGTTGATAAAGCCTTTCCATGGATCCCCCCAGGCCGGATCTTGGCGACAGAAAGGCATGCCAGTAGACCCATAGAACCCTGCTGGGATGGATCACTCGGGCGAGCACCAGCAGCACCAGAACCGTTGGGCAGGGCAGATGGACCAGCAATGGTTGCCGGCTGCTCAGCAGCCGCATCAGGTTGAACGACGGCAGGGGCATCAGCACCTTGCCTGCCGTGACGGCAGGCAGGGCGTGCCGCCGGTAGCTCACCCCAAGCGGCTCAGGCCCCTTGGCGCGAGGTTGGCGCATGAAGTAGACGCAGCCTCCCCGTTCGGTTGCCAGGCCATGGGCGACCCGTTCCACCCCACCGAAACCGGGTGGCCTCTCGCGCACCAGCTGCATGGTCCAGCCCTGTTTCTGCTGCCTTGTCGCCAAGGTGCTCAAGGAAGCTTGCCCAACGGTATGGCCTGTTCGACAGGTTGGGCTGTGGAGAAGGCTTGCCGCATGCCTTCTGAAAACAGCCGGTCGCTGTGAAGTGCGAGATCACGATGCCGTGGTAGCTCAACAAGGCAGGGATCTGGTTGCAAGGCCTCAATGGAGTGGTTCGAGTCGCCCATCCAGGCCGCATAGTTTTGACGGTTTTGCATCATCGGCACCAGCCCGATGCAGCGTTCCAATGCGTGGGCCAGGCAGCCATCGGAGGGCAGTGGTTCAGGGGCAAAATCCTGCTGGCGCAGTCCTAGGCTGAAGAGCGGACGCAACGAATCCACATTGGCCCAGAAAAATGAACCTGCGGGGAAATAGACAAAAGTGTCACGTCCAAGTATCCACCCCATCTCTGACATAAGCTGCCTGCAGCGAACAAAGTTGTGACCCCAGTTTGTGTAATAGGCTACATGGCGATGGGGCCATGGCATGATCAGCCCGCGATTCGCTTCTGACAACAAGCGCTGCCATTGCAGCGATATTTCTGCCGCCGGAAAAGTTGCTTCTAGTAGCGAGCGCCTCCAGCTTTGGCCAAATTCAATGTTGCTATGTGAGCTTTTTTTGGTGTGACAATGGATGAGAAGATCATGGCTTAGAATTTCGCCTTTCCATGCCAGTAGCATCGGAGCAATGTCACGTCCCCTATTGGCAAAAATTCTGAGCTCAAAATCGTGCATTTCTCGCTCTTTGAGTAAGAGCTCGATCACTTTTGCTTTCCAGGGCTCATCGGTATTGATCGCCAGCCGGTGATCTGGAATTGTCTGGCAGCAATCCAGTAGCTCGGCCACCAAGTCCATATAGTGGAGGTGTGCGTGGATCAGGATCTTGGGTGGATGACTCTGGTCTGTGAGCTGACTGGCTCTTGCGGCAGCCGAGGGAGGTCCTGCTTCCCAATGAGGCCTGATACAGCCTGAGAGCTGATCAAAACAGATCTTCAGGTCCGACTGTGGCAGAATGTTGATCACACGTGGCTCCGGTTGGAGGTCAACAATGTTTGTTGCGGGCTGTCACCGTTCGGGTACATCCTATGTCTCTAGCCTTCTCAGTGCAGTCGTCGGCTGGCAACGCAGCTCTGATCTTGATAGGACTGTTGACAACCCTAGGGGATACTTTGAGTCGACACTTCTTGGTCCTCTGAATCAAGCGCTGTTAGCAAAAGCTGGCTTTTCATGGGACAAGCCTCCCCTGAGCCCGATCTATTGGATGCAGGGCCACTACCTAGAGCTAGCAATTGAAAATAAGAGGGACTTTGAAATGTACGCCCTTCAAGATTCTTGGGTAGATAAGGATCCAAGGCTTTCGTTGACAATGCCTTTCTTTGCCCATCTTTTGCTGAAGCGTGTTGGCTGTGTCGTGCCGATTCGCCATCCACTCGCTGTTGCTCAATCCCTCTTGTTAAGGGATGGGTTTTCACAGGAGAAGGGATGTTTAATATGGTATCTCTACAATCGAAATTGTGCCCACTTCTATGATGATGCATTTGACCTGCTGCTTTCCTACGAACAATTGTTGGCTGGCTCCAGGCAGCAGCTTGACCGAATTCATGCATGGTTGAAGGCCCGCTTGCCGCGCTTGGCCTCAGCTGAATTGTATGAGACGCTATTGATCAGCCATCGGGAATGCAGCCGAGAGGATTTGTGTCGAAACCGCTTCGAAGCAGAGACCTCTCAGGATTTACGACCTCTTCCTGACGATGTTGTAACTTTTTGTTCTGAGCTTTACAGCAAACTTGTGGCCAGTCAGTTTGATCCTGACTGTTTCCGCCAGGCTTTTCTGGTTGTGCCAGATTTTATTGTTGATCGTTATGATCAGATTTTTGCTGAGGGCATGCCATCGCTTGAGTACAGGCGTAGCAATGCGATATCTGTGCCCCTAGACAAGGGAATCGGTGCTGACCTTCAGACTGGTCAATACGGCCGTGATCAAGACATCATTCGGAGTTTTGCCGACTTAATCGAGACGGTCAATCGTCTCAGGCAGGACGTTGTTGACGGAGTCTCGTCAGGCCACGCTCCAGTGCCTGGATTATCTGATCACTCCCCTTCGGATGAGCTATCGGCTTTGACGAGTGAGTTAGACCGCCTTCGCCAGCAGCTTTCTGCGCATCAGTCATCCAAATTCTGGCGCCTGACTCAGCCGATGCGACACTTTGCAGATTGGCTCAAAAACTGCCTGTCGAATTGAGGATGTGACAGCGGAGAAACAGGAGTCGCTGCGGCAACGTCCAAAGGCGGGAATCTTGGAAGGCTTGTCAAAGCCTATGATTACCTTGAACCATTTGGGTGTTCGGGCGCCGCAAATGATGTTGTCTTCTGGTTTTGCATCCGGGTCGGGTTTCCAGCGAGCCTCACAGACTTCTGAGCTTTCTGGGGGATCTTCAATCGCCCTCAGCCTGCAGAATGTGCGTCTGGAAATCCCCGTTTTCACTGCGGAAACCCGCAGCCTCAAGACCAGCCTGATCCGCTCGGTGACCGGGGGCAAGCTCAG
>Ga0169931_10014543_pt1 | contig 10643 bp, 12 predicted proteins | sample Kivu_15m_20L_FD_129675 | JGI IMG/M metagenome (GOLD analysis project Ga0169931, IMG submission 129675) | Freshwater microbial communities from Lake Kivu, Western Province, Rwanda to study Microbial Dark Matter (Phase II) - Kivu_15m_20L... | ecosystem: Environmental > Aquatic > Freshwater > Lake... | reverse complement strand
TAGAAGCCGGTGCTACTCATGTAGAATGTAGAATCTCAGGTTTCGTTATGGGCGAGGGCTTGTAACACAAGAAGCCGGGGAATAAATTCCCCGTCTCAAAGCTCAAGTCCGTTAAAACGGACTATTACGGAATGGGCGATCGCCTACGGCACTGGCGAAGCCAATCCCCTGTAACACAAGCATCTTGCTTGTCTAAATACCGGCTAGAAGCCGGTGCTACTGATACCAAATTACAACCAGATGATGTATAAAAAATCTCGCTGATGGCAGAATGACAGAGGGCGGGGTTAATATCATTCACCCCGCCCCATATTACTAAATCTTCGCTTCTTCCTGCACCAACTTATCCCAACCTAAGTCTTTTAAGTTATTATTGCGACGTAGGGGACGGGTTACTAATTCTAGCAGGTCACGGGCATTAGTAAAACCGTGAATTTGAGCAAAGGTAAATTCTACAGACCATTTAGTATTTATCCCTCGTGCTTCTAAGGGATTAGCATGAGCCATACCGGTAATGACTAAATCTGGCTTTAACTGATAAATGCGCTGTACTTGATTGTAATTATCTGGCTTTTCGACAATTGTCGGTAGGGGTACACCCATTTCTTGACAAGTTTTTTCTAACAGGGCTAATTCAGCAGCTTGATAGCGCTTATCCATGTAGGGAATACCGACTTCGTAAACGGTCATCCCACAACGTACTAAAAACCGGGCTTGGGAGATTTCTAGTAGGTTATCACCCATGAAAAATACAGATTTGCCACGAATTAATTGAATATAGTCTTCTAAACTTGCCCAAATTTGGGCTTCGCGCTCGTCTAAACCTTGAGGAGTAATGCCAAATACAGAGCAAATTTTTTCTACCCAGGCGCGAGTACCATCTGGGCCAATGGGGAAGGGTGCGCTAATTAATTTACACTTGCGGCGACGCATTAAAGTTGTAGCGGTGCGGCTGAGGAAGGGGTTAACACCAGCTACATAATAACCTTCTTGAATGACTGGCAATTCTGTAAAGCGCTTGGCGGGTAGCCAGCCAGAAACTTTAATTCCTTGTTTTTTTAATTCTAATGTTAACTGGGTGACGACGGGATCGGGGAGAGAACCGAAGAGAATTAGGGGGGGATGATCTAGATACTCGGATTCTTCTTGGACGATTTCTTCTTTCTTTTTACCAAAGTTGAGTAGTTTGTGAATGGGGTTGCGCTCATTGGTTTTGTCTGTTTCTGTTTCTCCTGCTGGTGGTTGATCAGGACAACGGTTAGCCATTGCTGCTAATACAGTATCTTCGCCTTGAGTAAAGGCGTAGTCAAGACCATTGGCGCGGGCGACGACAATGGGTATACCAATTTCTGCTTCTAATTTGGGTGCTAAACCTTCCAAATCAGTTTTGATAATTTCTGTGGTGCAAGTACCAATCCAAACAATGACACTGGGGTTGCGATCGCGCTTAATTTGCAAACACAACCGCTTTAACTCTTCATAGTCATTTAGCTGGGCGGAAATATCTCCTTCTTCCAATTCTGCCATTGCGTAGCGAGGTTCGGCAAAAATCATGACTCCCATGGCGTTTTGGAGGAAATACCCACAAGTTTTAGTACCAATTACCAAAAAGAAGCTATCTTCGATTTTTTGGTACAACCACGCTACGCAGCTAATTGGGCAGAAGGTGTGGTAATTTCCGGTTTCACACTCAAAGTTTAGGGCTTGCGGTTGTTGAGCGATAGTCATTGAAACTTTTCTCCCGTTGTATGTAGTAGCAGTTAATGGCGGGTGAATTTAGGGTACAAGGGGGAGATAAGTTTCCCCCTGAGTATCTGAGTTAGCAGTTCCCCTATTCAACAGGAACAGCAACAAATTAAGCGTTGGGGAAGAGACGGGACATTTCCGACTCATCAAAAACCCCTGATGGCAGTTCTTCCCCTAACAAATCGTTGGTTTCTTGGTTTTGTTGGGCTGATTCAGGATTCCAGACATCAGATAATACATCCTGAAACTCGTTCTCGTCTGGTGCATTCAGGTCATCCAGCATTTGCTCATCTAGGCTTTCCACTGACCCGGTTGATGAATCAAAGGAAATATCACCAAAATCATCATCATCGTTATTCAGGGAAAGATCGCCAAAGTCATCAGATCGGCTGACTACGGAAGTTTCCAGATCAGAATCCATCTCAAAGTTATTGGGATAGGGAATGGTTAAAGTTTCGTCTTCAGAACTGTCATCCGGGGTCACTGCTGACTCTTGTGGATTTATTTGTCCTAGTGGTGTTTCTTCTGTTTCTGCTGGAGGAATAAAACGATTACCAAGGGCAATATCTGGGTCAAAATGCAAATCCAAGACTTCGATCAAACTGTCAGGATCAGAATTCAGCCTTGAGAAAGGCAACATTAATTGTGCCAATTTTGGTTCTAGCGCGTTGACAACCCCCAGGATGAGGTGTGAAGATGGTCGCTTCCCGCCATCAGGGGTGTAAACCGAATCTGTCTTCATGTGTAGGAGCAGCCATTCACGGTTTGCCTGAAAGAATTGCAACCACTTTTGTCTGATTGAATTGGTAAAGCTATTGAAGAAAGCCATATTTTTCCTCATCCCAAATATTGATGATCTTATACAATCATCAAGTCTAGTGGTTCTTCAGCATTAGTAACTTGGTGTTTACCCGGATTTAGATAAAAATCAGACAACAAAGAAAACAGTTCACGATCCGGAGCATCTTTTGGTACAACACCTTCTGGACGTGCGAGAATTTGGTCAGCGATGTTCAGGTAATAATCACAAACGTAGCTCAGAGAGGGATCATGTTCTGCCATTTCAAACAAGGTTTTACCTTTGACGCGGGAAATGCGGATGTCTTCTATTAGGGGTAAAACTTCGAGAATTGGCATAGGAACGGATTCCACATACTTCTCGATCAAGTCCCGCTGAGAAGTGCGGTTACCAATTAATCCAGCTAAACGCAAGGGGTGAGTTCGTGCTTTTTCCCGTACTGATGCAGCAATGCGATTGGCTGCAAACAAGGCATCAAAGCCATTGTCAGTCACAATCAAGCAGTAGTCAGCATAGTTGAGTGGGGCTGCAAAACCACCACAAACAACGTCACCCAATACATCAAACAAAATCACGTCATACTCGTCAAAAGCGTTGAGTTCTTTGAGTAGTTTTACTGTTTCTCCTACCACGTACCCACCACAACCAGCGCCAGCAGGGGGTCCGCCAGCTTCTACGCAATCTACACCCCCATAGCCTGGATAAATTACATCTTCTGGCCAAACATCTTCGTAGTGGTAGTCTTTTTGTTGGAGGGTGTCGATAATGGTGGGAATCAAAAAACCTGTGAGGGTGAAAGTGCTGTCGTGTTTGGGGTCACAACCAATTTGCAGAACTTTCTGTCCGCGTTTAGCTAGGGCGACGGATATGTTACAGCTAGTTGTGGATTTACCAATGCCACCTTTTCCATAAACTGCTAATTTCACTGTTGTTTGCCTCTGATAATGTTTTGCTTTCACCGTGATTGCCATTATTGTCGAAACTACAGGGAAAGGAAAGGGGGGGGGAATATGAAAAATCTATTTATTGGTTTTCTTAAGAAGAATATAAGATTTTTAGGGAATAATATCCAACTAAAACGCTTATTTTAGCTGAATAAGCTATTTTTTATTAGTTTTATGTATTTTATATATAAAAGAGTTACAAAAGACAAAAATAGATATATGTAGTTGTGTATATACTTTAGAGCCATTTAAACTACCGTTTAACCGGGCTGATCCCCAGCTAAATGGGCTGAAATGGAAGGTTGAACACAAAGACTACCTAGGCAATCATAAATAACAATAATAGAATATTGGCACATACAAGGGATTGCCAAGACCATTTGAGTTATGATTTAAGTCTGTTATTAATTTGTTTGTAATAAATTATTAATTTATTAATTTTCCGATTCTACTGGTTGCATTTCTTGGAGAGACTGCCAGCCAGCTTGCCACTGAGATTCATCTTGTAGTAATTTGGCATTTAACCAAAAACGAACACTGGGATCACAGGCGGCGACCATTTCGGCGTATACCCACTTACTCTGATTTTTACGGTTAACTACTTGAAAGTGTCGCCAACCGTCTATTTTGGTCTGTGCTGTCCATTTAGAACCCACTAGGTGAGGAAACCTTTGTTTTTTAGGCATAGAACGTGAAAAATGGGGGTAAAACTCACCATAGCAGTCTTGATGATGAAAATCATGATTTCCTGGACAAAATCTCTTGGGCTTGATTGGCTTGATTAGTATTATTCCGCACAGATTGGGCTAGAGGGAGAATAAGACATAATTATTATGGTCAATCAAACTTTTCCCCTCCCTGGTTGTGTGGGGAGGGAGATGAGGACTGATGTGTTATTTAAATTCTTCTAACTGCTCCAATTTTAACCAAATATTGGGTGTTGGTACTTTGCCAAACTTGACCAAGGCGTAATCACCCTTAATATCTACAATTTCCCCTTGGCTATCAAACAAATAAGCAGGAAAGCGAGGGTCACTAGCTTGAGCTTCTAAACTATTTTCCAATTTTTCGCGCACGGCGCGAACTATATCTCCTTTTTTCACGGACATGAGTTTTCCTGGTAAGTTTATAGTTGCTTATATTGAGAATTTTATCTTGACCCAAGAGGCGGTGGGGCAATTTTTTTGCTCAAAAAATATAACCCCCTGATGGACAACTATTTCTGACAGTGAGAACAAAAATGACTTGAACGCCCGGCTAACTTGATCCGTTCAATTAAATTACCACAGACTCTACAAGGCTGACTAGCACGATTATAAACCCACGCATCATTGCCATAATTGCCATTGATACCTGTAACATTGAGGAAATTACTAAAAGTTGTGCCACCAGCTGCAATACTGGCTGATAAAACTTCAATGATGGCTGTTCTTAAAGATTCAATTTGTTGGCTTTGCAAATCAGCGCAGGGGGTTGTTGGTAATATACGGCTTTTAAACAAGGCTTCATCGGCATAAATATTACCCAATCCAGCAACTATTGACTGATCTAGTAGGGCGGTTTTAATCAAACGACGAGATTTTTGTAGTTGATGTGCTAAATACTCAAGGGTAAATAAGGGCGAAAAAGGGTCTAATGCGAGTTTTGCTAAACCTGTGATGATTGTTTCTACTGGGAGATGAGGGGGAACATACCAGATTTTTCCGAATGTGCGTTGGTCAACAAAGCGTAATTCTTGCTGATGCTGGAAGTATAGTCTGAGTCTAGTATGTTTTTGTAATGGTTGGTCTTGATGTAGCCAGAGTAATTGACCGGTCATTCGCAAATGAACGCCAAGCCAATGGGTCTGGGGTGATGGGGTGAGTTCGGCTAGGAGATATTTACCCCGACGGTGCCAAGTAGCGATCGCACTTCCGGTCAGATGGGGGATAAATTGGTCAACTGAAATGGGGTGGGCGATGGTTCTATTCAGTAACACATCTCCCCCCGTAATCTCTTGGTGCAGGGTGAATTGATTTAGACCCCTGCGGACTATTTCTACTTCAGGCAGTTCAGGCATTTAAGCTAATTAAACAGGCGGATTTTATCTAGTCATTATGACTGGTGACTAATGACTAATGACTAATGTATCCGCTCTGTTGCCTTGCTGCTTATTTTGGCTTTGTGGCTTTGGCTTTGGGTGCTTCTACCTCAAGTAATTCCTCAATGGAAAAGTTATTGGTGTTGATACCAGAGTAGTTGACCTTATCAAACCGGACAATTACTGGGTATTTAATGCCGCTTTGGTCGATGGAAGCCACGGTACCTACTTCCCTATACCAGTAGGATTCTGGGCGGAGAATACGAACTTTAGAACCACGTTGAACCATGACTATCTTCCTTTTTAATGAATCAATGAAGAATATATCGGGCTAATTGATTTTACTGTACATCCTCAAGGTCTTGTCTAGCAGTTTTGTTAAGTTATTTATCGGGACAAACCAAAATAGGTGTCACACCCTACTTGACAGAAATCGCATCATCGGTTATGGTTTGAGCGCACGTACAAAAAGTAAAAAAAATTATGTTTTGCTCAAAACAAACACACTACCTTCGTTACCCCTGCCAACCCGCAAGTCGCTATCTATATAAGTAATATCTAACCAGCCTTGCTGTTTGTCACTGTTTAAGGGAGTATCAAAAGCCGTAAATTTTTTATGAGCTTCAATTTGCTGAATAAAATCGCGGGGGGAACGGTAATCTATTAAACGTTTTAAACCGATAATAGAGCGCTGAAATTTAACTTGGACGCGTTGTTGGGAAACAGGTTCAAATTTAGCAGCTACACTAACTAATCCTTCTAGAGGGGGTAAGCCGTAAATTTCGGCAATGTTATAAACACTGCTAGTGTTGACCCGGATACACTGATAAATTTGACCAAGTTTACATAAAGGTAGGCGATCTAAGTTTAATAAAGCTTTGCTAGTTGTGTATATTAACCGCCAATCGCCATCAAGCAAACTACTTGCTTCTAAGGGACGAGGGGTGGGGTTCAGGTCTTCCAAGTTGGCGATCGCTGCTAAGATAGCCTGTTTTTGTGATTCACTTGCTAGTAAACCGCGATTTGTGCCAGCCATGGCTTCCATGAGATTTGCTTTACCAAGCATTGTGAGTACCTCAAAGATGATCAGGATTAAATATTTTATTTAATATTTAATATTTATGTGAGCTTACGGATTAATTAAAGCCTAGTCCGAATGAATAATTAAATTATCCCTTGTCAGTGATAGACTTCTTAATGTCTAGTTGCATAAACGTTTTAGTCGGTTTGTATATATGTTAAATTCTCCCTTAAGCGAACAACCCCGCAACCAACGCGCACCAGTCATTCCATTAAAGCAGGAATCTTCTATGTTGGACTGGTTACAACTTCAAGGTCGCCTTGTGGCGCGTAATGTTCAAGAAGCCGGATTTTCTGAACCAGAAGAGGAAATATCGGATTTTTTGGCTACGGAAGATGGAATGGAGGATTTTGAGATGGATGATGACGGTGAAGTTAGTTTAGAGGAAGAGTAACCCACCAGGGCTGAGAATGAGTACTACAGCGCCAAAGTCACATGATAAAAATATATTCTATTCATGTTTGCTGTGCTGTGGTAGTTAAAGTTTATTTTTCTCATGGTTGAATTTTAGCTTAATTTTAGCTTAATTTTAGCTTAACTTTAAAAGTGTGGAGTGAAGGGAAATTCTGTGGACGCTAAATTGTCTCCTAACCAAGGATTAAACATTTCTGGTATTAGATTAGCTTCTGGTTTGATGGCGGCCCTGAGTGTGGCAGCACTGCTACTAGATTGGCTAAGTAACAGAACGCCCTGGCAAAGTATGTCACTGACTTTACCATTGTTGCTATCGGCGCTGATTTCAGGTGTGATGGGCTTTTTAGTAATACCAATGCTGCAAGCACTGAAAACAGGGCAAGTGATCCGGGAAGATGGACCCCAAGCCCATTTAAAAAAGGCTGGTACTCCTACTATGGGGGGTATATTCTTTGTCCCAGTGGGTGTGGTGACTGGCTGCTTGTTGTCTAATTTTGCCACAGAAGTGCTGGCTGTGTCTGCTTTGACTTTAAGTTATGGGTTGGTGGGCTGGCTGGATGATTGGCAAATTCTGCGGCGCAAATCAAATAAGGGCATATCCCCTAGGATGAAACTGGCTTTGCAAATTGCGTTTGCTGTGATGTTTTGTCTGTGGGTAATGTCTACTGAACATTCTCATTTGACAAGTATTGCCTTACCTTGGGTTAGTTTTGCACTGCCTTTAGGATTTTTATTTTGGCCTTTAGCTGGCTTTGTGTTGGTGGCGGAAAGTAACGCTACTAATTTAACTGATGGTGTGGATGGTTTAGCTGCGGGAACTGTGGCTATTGCTTTACTGGGTTTGGGTGCGGTCATTGCGCCAAGTTACCCTGGATTGATGATCTTTTGTGCTGGATTAAGCGGTGGCTGCTTGGGTTTTTTAGCGCATAACCGCAACCCGGCCCGGGTATTCATGGGTGATACTGGTTCGTTGGCTCTGGGGGGGGCTTTGGCTGCGGTGGCGTTACTAACTAATAGTTTAGTAGTGCTATTTATTCTCAGTGGGGTATTTTTTGTGGAAACTCTTTCTGTAATAGCCCAAGTGAGTTATTACAAGGCTACTAAGGGGGCGGATGGTAAAGGTAAGCGTTTGTTCAAAATGGCTCCTTTACACCATCACCTAGAATTAAGTGGCTGGTCGGAATTGCAGGTTGTAGCGGTATTTTACATTATCGCTGGGATTTTGGCGATTCTTTGTTTAGCGATCGCACGTTTTTAAGATTTTGCCAATTTTTAACAAACTAGTTTAAGAAGCTATCACCCCCTGCTGAGTCTGGGGGTTTTTTCAGCCTTGTAGTCTAGGATGGGAATGTAGAGACAACTGATGAATTGCCCCTACAAAAGTGCTATGGGACACACATTTGCACTGTGTCAATATCCGCAGCATCTATTCAGATTTGTTAAATTCCAAATCATTTTGTTCCGCATATCGTTCCATGAAGCGCATAAAGCGATCCCATTCTGCGGCGGATTTCATTAGATGAAGTGCTTCTAGGGCTTCTGGTTTACCGTTAATAAACTTACCTTTTACTTCGCGGGTAACTATTTCTCCTTCTTCGTCAATTAAATACATCCCGGTAATATCTTCGGTGCTACCTTGTGCTAATATTTGGGGGTTTTTAAAGATAAATGTTGCTGTACCACTGTCGCCACTGCGCGATCGCGTTAAGCGTACCTCTGGAATTACTTTTTCGTCAATACCTCTAGAAAACTGGATTTTGACCATGATCTGTGTATTTAAAGTTTTGTAATGGGTTGATTTACTATTCTCTCATTTTTCGGTCAATGCTGAAAGCCCTGTGGTTGAGATTTTATGAAAAACTTTTTATCTGTAGCGTGGATGATATTTTTTGTGAACTTGTGGGTATTCTAAATAGTGATATGAAACTAATTAATTTAAATTTATACTTGATACTCCCCACATCTAAAAGCCGGGGGATTATTGAATAGTCCACAAACGAACCGTCAAAAATCACAACATAAGGTTTATATGAATAGCAATACTGATATAAAAAACAAACTACAGGAATGCCAACAGGATAACGATAATTGGCAATTAACCACACCAGTGGCTTTAATCATATTTAACCGACCAGAAACCACGGCCAAGGTATTTGCAGCCATTCGCCAAGCAAAACCGCCTAAGTTATTAGTTATCGCCGATGGACCGAGACTTAATCACCCAGGGGAAGCAGAACAATGTGCCGCAGCCAGAGCCATAATTAATCAAGTTGATTGGCAGTGTGAGGTATTAACTAACTACTCTGATGTAAATTTAGGTTGTCGTCAAAGAGTTAGTAGTGGTTTAGACTGGGTGTTTGACCAGGTAGAAACAGCAATTATATTAGAAGATGACTGTTTGCCCCATCATAGTTTTTTCCGATACTGTCAGGAATTGTTAATAAAATATGATGATGAACAGCGCATTATGATGATTTCTGGTGATAACTTCCAATTTGGACGTAATCCAACAGAATATAGTTATTACTTCTCTCGTTATGTTCATTGTTGGGGTTGGGCAACTTGGCGCAGGGCTTGGAAAAAGTATGATGATTCCATGGAGCTATGGCCAGAGTTAAAAAATCATGGTTGGTTACATGATTTACTGTCCCACCAGCAAGCTGCTGATTTTTGGTCAGGAGTGTTTCAAGCTACCTATAACAAATCAAACCCGTGGGATCTTGTCTGGGAATACACCCTTTGGCTGAATCATGGCTTAACTATCTTACCCCAGGTTAACTTGGTTTCTAATCTTGGGTTCGGTTCTGGCACTCATACAACAATGAAGGATAGCCCCTTGGCTAATATGGCGGTGGAACCCATGAATTTTCCCATGCAACATCCTCCAATCATCGAGAGACATATTGCGGCTGATGACTTTACTGAACAAACACAATACAGTGGCACTAGAACCACCAAAACACCAACAAAACCTGTCTGGCTCTCACCAAAATGTAAAATTTGCCATTCGGACTCTCATTATTTTGCCACTGCCAAAGTGTTGCAAAAATATGATGTAAATTATTTTCAATGTTCTAACTGTGGTTTCGTACAAACAGAACAGCCCTACTGGTTACAAGAAGCTTATTCTCAGGCGATCGCTATTAGTGATGTTGGCTTAGTGTATCGTAATAATATAATGGCAGATATTACTGGCAAATTGTTGTTCAAGTATTTTAATCATGAAGCTAAGTTTCTAGATTATGGAGGGGGATATGGGCTATTTGTCCGGTTAATGAGAGATAAAGGCTTTGATTTTTACTGGTTTGATAGGTTTTGTCAAAATATATTTGCCCAGGAATTTGAATTACAGGAAAATGCTCAAGCCAATTTAGAAGTAATTACTGCTTTTGAGTTATTTGAACATTTAACTAATCCTAGGCAAGAAGTCAAAGAAATTATTGATTTATGTCCTAATATATTATTTAGTACAGAGTTATTACCAGAAGATAATCCCAGACCAGGCCAGTGGTGGTATTACGCTCCCCATGCAGGACAACACATTTCAATATATACGCGCAAATCCTTAGAAATATTAGC
>Ga0169931_10014542_pt1 | contig 10643 bp, 10 predicted proteins | sample Kivu_15m_20L_FD_129675 | JGI IMG/M metagenome (GOLD analysis project Ga0169931, IMG submission 129675) | Freshwater microbial communities from Lake Kivu, Western Province, Rwanda to study Microbial Dark Matter (Phase II) - Kivu_15m_20L... | ecosystem: Environmental > Aquatic > Freshwater > Lake... | reverse complement strand
TTTACAATCGAACTGAGGTTTTTAAAATGGCGCTAATCGAGTAAAATATTCAGCAGTTCGTCGTTCACGTAAAACACCTCTTTTCCATCTCTTCGGGTTGAAAGAATGCCTAGGTCATTTAGTTGTTGAGCGTATTTCACCAAAGTTGTACGGCTGCTGACATCAAGAATTTGTCCGATTTTATGTTGTCGGATATAAGGTTGTGCGAAAATATGATCGTTTAATTCTTGCGTGTACCATTTCAATTTGGACTTCGCGTAAGTTAATGTAGCTTCTTTCTGACTTAAAATCTGATCAACCAGAAAATTGGTATGCGAGGCTGTTTGCTCCACCGCCTTCATCATGTACAACATCCAATCTTTCCATGCTCCTCTTTGTGTAACTCCAGCAAGTAATTGATAATAGTCTGCTTTGTTTTGAATGATGTATTTACTCAAGTATAAAACAGGATGAGAAAGCAGTTGTTGATTCACCAAATAAAGTAAATTCAATATACGTCCCGTTCGACCGTTGCCATCCACAAAAGGGTGAATCGCCTCAAATTGATAATGTGCAACCGCCATTTTTAGTAGTGAATCTATTCCATTTTCATCGTTCATGAACTGCAACAAATTTTCAACTTTTGCTTGAATAATCCCTTCTCCTCGAGGTGGTGTATAAACGACTTCACCTGAGCGAAATTCACTATTTCCGCGACGAATTACAGTTTGTGATTGAGGTGGGCGAAATCCAAGTGAAGTACTTTTAATTCGCTGAAAAATAGCAATCATCACTTCCTCATTTATCCCACTATTTTCCTGTATTTTACGATAGCCTTCCCAAAGTGCTTCGCGATAAGTCAAAACTTCTTTTGTGGTTGGATTCATTTTTTCTTCCTCTTCATCAACTGTCAAAGCACGGTACAATTCATCATCGGTGGTAAAAATGTTTTCAATTTCCGCCGAGGTTTTTGCTTCTCTTAGTGTGATTGTATTCACCAACATATTAGGGTTCGGAATACGAAGCACGTTTTTATTCAACTCCGCTAATTTTCTTGACGCTATCCCCCAAGCAAGAAGTACCTCTGTGTCTAAAAATTCCTTTTTCGGTGGCAACTCGGGCAAGTGGTTGTAGGGGACATTTCTGTCGTACTTCATAGTCATGTTCATAAAATGATTAAAAATTGAACGAGATGCAAATATATGTTCATTTTTCACATCCTAAAAATAAACGTGTTCATATTTTTAAAAATAATTGAACGAACCATGGAAATATGTCCAGAAAATGAACAGATAACACCTATATGTTCATTTTTTAAAAATAAATTGTACACATAATGAAAATGCGTCCATAATGTGAACATAAATTTAATACCTGTCCATTTTTTACATAAATATTGAACGAAACGTGAGGTATTTTCAAGAAAATGAACATATAAGACCCTTCTGTCCATATTCAATACAAATAATGAACAGAACAAAAGATATTGATCGTCCATAAAATGAAGACCTTATCTTTGTTGCAGATGATGAAGCAATTTAAAAACCTAAGCCAAAACACCTTTCTGCGTTCAGTGTCGTTATTGGTATCAGGTACAATCATTGCTCAATTGTTCAGTTACGCATTAGCACCGCTCATTTCAAGATTATTTACACCAGAAGAAATGGGTGAATTTGGTGTTTTTCAACGCATTGTGGTTTTTATTGCGACTATTGCTACAGCTCGCTATGAATTTGCGTTACCCTTGCCCAAAAACGACCAACATTCTTTTCAACTTTTCCGCTTATCCTTAGGAATTTCACTTTACACAATTGCAGTAAGCATTCCACTATTCCTTGTTTACGGAGTATTTACCAAACAAAATTCGGAATATCAACTTTGGGTCTTACTCCTACTCCTTGCAGTGTTTTTCTTAGTTTTCTTTAACCTTGGAACAAATTGGGCGATTCGTCACAAAGCGTTCAAACGTATCTCCTATTCAAAAATGACCAATTCGTTAAGTTTGAATGGACTACGTGTGATTTTCGGATTTCTCCAATGGGGCAAATGGGGTTTATACCTTTCGTTTGTTTTGAGTTTAGCTGTTGGTGCCTTTCATTATTTGGGTGATTTCCTACATTGGAATAAAACACCAAGAACCCAACTTTCTAGAAAAAAAATGCAAGTACTGGCAAAGGCTTACAAAGATTTCCCCTTTGCTAATCTACCTCATGCCATGTTCGACACCTTGAGAGACGTAATTGTTGCCTTTGTAATTATCTCCTTTTTTTCAGAGAAAATTTTTGGTTCGTTCGACCATTCCTTTCGAATGTTGAGACTACCCATAATGCTAATTGGTAGCTCCATTTCTCAAGTATTTTTCAATCAAATCTCTACCCTCAAAAACGAAAAACAGGTTCTTTTTCCAAAAGTTAAAAAATTAACTTTCCTACTTTTTGCACTTTCTATCATTCCTTTTTCCATCGTGGCGCTTTACGGTGAACCTTTGTTCGCTTGGATTTTTGGAGAGGAATGGCGAGAGGCGGGAATGCTTTCGGAAATTATGATGCCTTGGTTAATGCTCAATTTCATCATTTCACCTTTATCAATAATTCCAATCGTTCTTGGGAAACAAAAAGCATTCTTTTGGGTTGGATTATCAGCTTCCCTACTGCAACTTGCAGGTTTCGCCATCTTGCCTGGTTTCTTAAAGGATGATTGGATATTAACGTTTCAAATTGTTACTTGGACTCAAGTGCTCATTGCTTTAATCACTTTATTCTTTCATTTCAAATGGATTCGAACTTTCGATTCATCACTTCAGAAAAGTTCTTAAGAAAATTATTATCTCAAAATCGGATTTTTAACATGAAGTATATTGTGTAAGTAAAGAAGCAAAACGCACTTATCACTTGAACCCTCTTCTTTTCTTAATTGCCTCGTAAGCATCCTGAATTTGCTGAAACTTTTCTTTGGCTCCTTTCTGGTACTCCTCACCCATTTGTGCAACTTTATCCGGATGAAATGAAATTGCCATTTTTCGATAAGCTTTTTTAACTTCATCGTCCGTAGCGGTGGATTCAATTCCAAGAATTTTGTAGTCTGAATCAACGTTTCGGTAGAACATATTTTTCACACTTTCGAATTCCACACCTGGCACACCTAACATTGTTGCTATGCGTTGAATCGTATTCATTTCCACCACGCTCACATCACCATCTGCTTTAGCGATTCCAAACAAATAATGAATCAATTGAACCCTAACCTCCGAGGGCATTCTCATTCGAATATCACTACAGATTTCTTGTAAGGGAATATTTCCTGAATCCAGAAAATACTTTAAAGTTTGAAGGTGTTCTTTGGTGAAATTCGGACCAAATTGTTGGTTAAAAAATTGCTTAACATAATCTAATTCCGCTTTCAAAATCTTTCCGTCGGCGTTCATAACAGCAGCACTTAACGCCATCAACATTGTTTGGATATCAAATCTTGCTGACTGACGACGGTAATAGCTGAACGGGTCATCATTTCCACCTGAATATGTTCTTCTTGCTTGTTCTCCTTTTGCACTTGCTGTTTGACGATTGTATTGATCGAGCAAGGAACCAATGATAAATCCTACAACGGCTAAACCGAATTTACGCGTTAACAAAAACGCTCCAAAACCAAAAATCCACTTATACAAAACCTAAAATTTATAGAATGAAAAAAGGGGGCTTTCGCCCCCACAAACTTAGTTGAAATTAAGCCAACTGTTCAATATTCCGTTCGATGAACTTGTCTAAAGCCTCTCCTTTTAACATTCCTTGAGCCAATAAAGCAAGGTCTGTCAATTGTTTTACAGCTTCCGTTCTTTCGTTGTCTGACTTTTGAAGTAATAGACCAACTTTTGGGTGATTTGCATTTACAACAAGGTTGTACATTTCAGGGAAAGCACCATAGAATCCACCACCGCCCAAACGCTGTTGTTCTTTCATTCGTCGGATAAATTCCGATTGTGTGATTATTATTGGCGCATCGGTCTCACTCATACTTTCAAACTGAACCGAAAACTTTTCCTTATTTACTGATTCTTCGAAAACTGGCTTTAACTTTTCCTCGTCTTCTTTGGACAATTTGGAAGGAAGTTCTTCTGTTTTTTGAATCAACTTATCCAAAGTATCCGCATCAACTCGCTTGAAGGTAACGTTTTCAAAAGTTTGCTCCAATTTTCCAATCCAATGTGGAATCAGTGGTCCGTCAAGCAATAAAACATCGTACCCACGCTCTTTTGCTTTCTTAATGAATGAGAATTGTTCTTCGGCAGAATTCGCGTACAAGAAAACTACTTTGTTGTCCTTATCAGTTTGAATTGCTGCAACTTGTTCTTTATACTCTTCAATTGTAAAATACTTGTTTTCACTATTTTGTAAAAGAGCGAATTGTTTTGCTTTATCCGCAAACTTGTCCTCAGACAACATTCCATACTGAACAAAAACTTGAAGGTCGTTCCATTTCGTTTCAAAATCAGCTCTGTCCTTTTTGAACATTTCAGCCAATTTATCCGCGACTTTCTTCGTAATGTGAGTTGAAATCTTTTTTACGTTGGAGTCACTTTGAAGGTATGAACGCGAAACATTCAATGGAATATCTGGTGAATCAATAACGCCGTGTAGTAAAGTCAAAAATTCAGGAACAATTTCAGCTACACTATCTGTAATGAATACTTGATTGGAATATAAATTGATTTTGTTTCGTTGTACTTCAACGTTTTCCTTAATTTTAGGGAAATACAAAATCCCAGTCAAGTTGAATGGATAATCTACATTTAAGTGGATATGGAAAAGTGGATCCTCAAAAGTCATCGGATACAATTCTCTGTAAAAACTGGAATAATCCTCGTCTTTCAGGTCCACTGGAGCTTTTGTCCATGCTGGCGAAGGATTGTTGATTTGATTTGGAACATCAATCGCAACACGTTTTACCTTTCCATTTTCATCTTTTTCACCCTCTGGAGAATCGATGTATTCCGTTTTATTTCCAAAAAATACTGGAATAGGAAGGAATTTACAGTACTTATTTAAAATGCCACTGATACGCTCTTTTTCCAAAAACTCTTTGGACTCTTCATTGATAAAGAGAACAATGTCTGTTCCTCTTGTTGATTTTTCAATTTCTGTGATGGTGTATTCCGGTGAACCATTACTTTCCCACTGAACAGCTTGTGAACCATTGTGTCTGGATAGCGTTCGAATTTGAACTTTTTCTGCCACCATAAACGCGGAGTAGAATCCAAGTCCGAAATGTCCGATGATTTGCTCTGCTCCTTCTTTTCCTTTGTATTGTTGAACAAACTCTTCGGCACCAGAAAAAGCAATTTGGTTGATGTATTTATCAATTTCATCAGCTGTCATTCCAATTCCGGCATCGCGAATAGTTAAGGTTTTAGCTTCAGCGTCCAAAATAACCTCAACTTTTAAATCGCCCAATTCTCCTTTGTATTCTCCGTTTGAGGCAAGAACTTTTAATTTTTGTGAAGCATCAACAGCATTGGAAACCAATTCACGTAAGAAAATCTCGTGATCGGAATACAAAAACTTCTTGATAATTGGAAAAATGTTTTCCGTTTGAACATTGATTTGACCAGATCTCATATTGCTAAATTTTTAGTTGAACGAATCTGACCAATAGATATGCCATTGAAAGAATTACTGACAGTTTGTCGTTAGTTGTGTCGAAATTTCTTGATTTTTCAAATAGCAAATCCCCAACTTGGCGTTGAATAGCAATTCTACAAAAAATAATGTGAACCTAAAGCTCAATATCTAAAATTCGTAATCACCTATAAACCAACACTAAATCGAAAATAACACCAATTAAGATTCATTTTGTCGCCTGGAAATTCCCTACACCACGGAGGTATAATACCACGGCGCAAAGGTTTCAAATAAAATTTAAATGCGTCTTTGCCAAGGCGAAAGAAACCTTCGTTGGTACAATTCATATAAACTCAAAGTCCACCCTCCTATTCTTCCTTTTGCCTTCTTCTGTTTTATTGTTACCTACAGGAATTTTTTCTCCTTTGTAATCAATTACTATTCTGTCTTTTGCAAGACCGTTTTCTTCCAGAAATTTTGAAATAGCGGCAGTTCTTCGTTGCGATAACTTAATATTGTAAGTGTCTGATCCATCGCTATCTGTGTGTCCAATCAAACGAATACGTAAATCTGAATGACTTTTTACCATTTTCACAACGGACAGAAGATAGGGGTGATAAATTACTTTTAAACTGTCTTTGTCGTAATCAAAATAAACCGACTGGAAAGCAAATTGTCTCAGTTCTTGCTTACGTTTTTCTGGTGATGATAATCCCGCCTTTAAGTCTTCTACCAAACGATTAACCCATTGATGTCCTTGTATGGTCTCTTTATTTTCATGCCACTCAAATTCACTTTTATAAGCGATAATTTTAAAATTGCTACCGCCGCATTTATTTGGCTTCATATCGCCAACAAAAAAACCTGTTGAGTCATTGAATTGCCAGGAAATAAATTGAAAACAATTGATTTTTTCAGTGGTTGATTGTTTCAAAACTTTGACTTGTTGCATTTGAAAGTTTCTACTTTCTACAACGTTTCCCACCAATTTTGTAATGACAAAATCAGAAGTATTTTTCGTTTCAAATCTCATTTTTCCGTCAATTAATCCCTTTATCACTGTCATAGAAAAATAGACAGGTTGGGCATCCGAATAATTTTTCTCGTCACTGTAAATGATTGCTTGATACTCACCTGACAACTTCTTTTGAGTCCAAGAAATCCCGAAGGATATAAAAAAAGTAAAGACAATTAAGTTTTTCAACATAACTAATGGTATTCGTATCTTTACAAAAAAAGTTCCAAGAACATTAACCTTGTAAATTTGTTACACAAAAAATCAATTATGAAAACATTTTTAATCATGGCTTTAGCAGCAATTATGGTAAGTTCTACCGAAAAGAAAGAAAGCATACATCAGTTTAAAGTAAAAGATATCGAGGGTAAAACTTTCGACCTATCGAGTTTAAAAGGAAAGAAAGTAATGGTGGTAAATACAGCCTCAAAATGCGGTTTAACTCCTCAATACGAAAAACTTGAAGCGCTATACGACAAATACAAAGCAAAGAATTTTGTAATAATCGGATTTCCTTCCAACGATTTTATGGGACAAGAACCAGGTTCAAATGAAGAAATTGCCTCCTTTTGTAAGAAAAACTACGGTGTTAGCTTTCCAATGATGGAAAAAATTACGGTTAAAGGCAAAAATATGCATCCGGTTTATCTGTTTCTTACTCAAAAAAGTAAAAATGGATTAGAGGACAATGATGTTCAGTGGAATTTCCAAAAATACCTAATTGACGAAAATGGATTTTTAGTTAAAGTAATAGCTCCTCGCACTCAACCAGACGACGCGTCCATAGTGAATTGGATTGAAGGAAATTAACTTTAAGCTCCTATTCACTTTGCTACTTTCCTTTATTGAGATTGAGCCTACCCCGAAAAGTTCTCACTCGTAGAGGCACTTACCCATTTTTGCTTACGCTTATAGTTTTATCCCGATAGCTGTCGTGATTCACTTTTAATGAGTTTTTCCTGTAACCATTGGAACTTGTTCAGAATTCACAAATCGTTGCTTTCGATTAATCTTCTTTAGACAAAATAATCATTTTGAGTGAAATCAAATATGGAAAACAGCTTTGTCTGTCATCTATATTAAAAACTTAGTTATGAAGAAAATTTTAGTTGTGTGGATGCTATGGATAGCAGGAAGCACTTTCGGACAAGCTGTAAATGGAGAAGTTGTTGGAACCGTTGTAGATTTTAAAACGGGTTTAAAAATTTGGGATGCGCTGGTGAAAATTGAGGATAACGGAAGAGTTTACAGGACAAAAACCGATCCTGACGGACGTTTTCGATTGGTCGCAGTACCAGCGGGGAAATACTTTCTCGATATAGTTTATATGGGTGATACCATGAGTAGAATTCCAGTTGACGTTCCCCTTGAAGCAATTTATAATACAGGTATCATTGAATTTGAAGGAAAAACTTCCATGCTCCCTGAGGTTGTTATTAAAAAAGGGATGCGTTTAGTTCAAGGAGAATTACCAGTAAAAGAATTAACGAGTAGCGATTTAAAACACAACTCCAACAAGTTCGATATCAAAACTTTGGCTTCTTCAATGTCAACGGACATAAAAATTGCAGACGACGGACAATTGGTATTTCGTGGCGCTCGAAAAGGGGATATGATTTACGTTCTTGATGGAATCAAATGCAATGAAGTATTCAACGTTCCGAGTTGTGCAATTAGTAAAATGATGGTTTATACTGGTGGTCTTCCAGCAAAATTCGGCGATACACTTGGAGGTGCGATAGTTGTGGAAACAAAAGGCTATTTTGAACTTTACAGAGAATGGAAAAGCAGACAAAATTAGATAATGGATAACGTGAAGATATTTTTCCGTAAGCATAAAGAATGATGTAGCTAGGGGGAGAAATTATACCAAAGATGATATAAAATGACTCCGCTGCGGAGGATTAGAGAATAGATGAATGTCATTGCTGAGGCGGAAGTAATTTTATTTACGACATCATCCGTGGCATTTGGTATAATCTACCCAACGAGATAAAGCCAAATATTAAATCGTTAATCCTAAACCTCAAACGACAATTTCAATCCATCATAAGCCACTTCAACATTTTCAGGTAGTTCCTTTAAAATCGCTGAATGCCTTCCAAATAAATGAGAAATGTGGGTCAAATAGGCTTTTTCGGGGGAAATATCCTCAATGAACTGCAAAGCTTCATCCAAGTTGAAATGTGAAATATGTGGGGAATGATGCAAACAGTTTACAATTAAAATTTTTGAACCATAAATCTTTTTTCGCTCCTCTTCACTTACGGTTTTTGCATCGGTAATGTAGGTCAAATCACCAAAGCGAAACCCAAATACAGGTAATTTGTAATGTAAAACTTCAATAGGAAGTACAGGTAAATTATTAGGTAAAACAAAAGGTTCGTTTTTCAATTCAAAAAGTGAAATTTTTGGGATTCCAGGGTAGCGTTCGGTTGCGAAGATGTAGTGGTATTCCCGTTTCAAAGCCTCTTGAACTCGCTTTCCTGCATAGACTTCCATGTCGCGCCCTTCCCTGTAATTGAAAGGTCGAACATCATCCAAACCTGCAACGTGATCCTTGTGTTCGTGAGTAAAAAGAACTCCTTTTAGCGATTTAACTTTTTCCCGCAACATTTGATTTCGGAAATCTGGGCCCGCGTCAACCACATAATTCTCCCCGTTAAATTCAACTAAAATGGAGGAACGTGTTCTAATATCACGTGGGTCATTCGACGAACAAACCTCACATTCACAAGCAATCACGGGTACACCTTGCGACGTACCTGATCCGAGAATTGTGATTTGTCCTTTCATGCAAAGCAAAGGTAGTGAATCGCGTATGCGAAACAACAAATTCTAATTATTTTCGGACTTTAAATTCACTATGAAATCACTCCTTTTAATTGTTTTTCTCGCTCCATATTTCGTTTTTTCGCAAAACGCTGACTCCATTTTTATTCGCAAAATTTTTGATGAAGCACTGTTACGCGGTAAAGCCTATGAGGATTTGAGGGCACTCTGCAAAGATGTTGGCCCCCGATTATCGGGTTCGGCTGAAGCACAAATGGCAGTTGAATGGGGCGAACGAAAAATGAAAAGTTACGGTTTCGACAAGGTTTACTTACAAGAAATAAAAGTTCCACATTGGCAGCGTGGAACTAAAGAATCGGGTTGGTTTCAAACAGCGGACAAAAAACTCACCAAAGTTTCCTTACTCGCTTTAGGTGGTTCGGTTGCAACAAACGGTTTGATGCGTGGAAATATTATCATTTTCAACTCGTTGGACGAACTCAAAAAAGCAAACGGAAATGCAGTAAAGGATAAAATTGTTTTCCTAAATCAGCCAATGGACGCCGCAATGATACAGACGTTTAAGGCTTATGGCGCATGTTATCCAATTCGTGGAAATGGTGCAGTTGAAGCGGCAAAGTTGGGTGCAAAAGCGGTTATTATTCGCTCGCTCGGTATGCCAATTGACCACCACCCACATACTGGAACAATGTATTACGAAGATGGTGTTGAACGAATTCCGGCGGCTGCAATTTCAACCGCAGATGCAGAGTTATTGGCGAAAGAGTTAAAAAAAGGTAAAGTGGATTTTCTGTTGGAAATGGATTGTAAAGTTTTACCCGATGCTATTTCCTACAATGTTATCGGTGAAATTACTGGCTCAAAAAACCCAAACAACATTATCACTTTTGGCGGACATTTGGATTCATGGGATACAGGCGAAGGTGCACACGATGATGGTGCTGGAATCGTGCATTGTTTGGAAGCCCTACGAATACTTAAAACTTTAAATTACAAGCCAATAAACACCCTTCGCGTTGTATTTTTTATGAACGAAGAAAACGGAAACATGGGTGGAAAATCATACGCAACTTGGGTGAAAGAAAAAGGAGAAAACCACATTGCAGCTTTAGAAAGTGACCGCGGAGGTTTTTCTCCACGAGGATTCAGTTGTGATGGAAATTCGGAGCAAGTTGCTTTTTTGAAAACATTGGCAACTTTATTCAAACCGTATGACTTACACGACTTTGACAAAGGTTATG
>Ga0169931_10014538_pt1 | contig 10644 bp, 3 predicted proteins | sample Kivu_15m_20L_FD_129675 | JGI IMG/M metagenome (GOLD analysis project Ga0169931, IMG submission 129675) | Freshwater microbial communities from Lake Kivu, Western Province, Rwanda to study Microbial Dark Matter (Phase II) - Kivu_15m_20L... | ecosystem: Environmental > Aquatic > Freshwater > Lake ... | reverse complement strand
GCTTTCCGGTTTCCAAGAAATCAAAATTGCCACCCGTTATCAAGGCTTGGATAACCATTTATCCCCTTATCCTGACGATCCAAGTAAGTGCATCCCGGAATACACCTCATTCCACGGATGGACTTTGGATAATTCAAATAACTGCACACAACGGAACGAATTACCATCCGAATTGCAACACTATTTAACCTATATTGAAAATCAAATAAATATACCGATCAAATACATCTCCACAGGACCAGAAAGAAATCAATTCATTGAAACGAAATAAAGTATTCCAGAATATATGGCAAGTGCCCCATGGAATAGATTGTGAAGAAATCCTTCATTTACTTCTTGACTATTTCAAAGAAACCCCGTGCCAAACAGCTCTTCTAACGCCACAGTCAATCACAAAAGAAGATTTAGAATGCGAGGCAACATGGCCTATTGACTACAGAACTTTCCACTGGAAGTTAGGGGTAGGATTAAGTCTAGACGATATAGACCCAGAACCCATTAACCCAAATAAAAAATTCAATTTCGAGGATTTTGGGGAAATGATCAAAAAAAGACCAGGCTACCGAATGGGGTATTTCACCTATGAAATGGGACAGCCGAATGAAAGTGCTTGCAATAATTTACCCAAAGCACATGGAGCCCCACCGATTGCATTTTGGTTTCGTCCATCACTATTGATTCGATGCAAAGACAATACCCTAGAATTTATTCGTGACGAACAAAATAAAAAAGATATCTTAATTGAACATATAGTTGCCCACTTCAAAAAAGAAAAAGAAAAAGTTTACAAAGATGTATTGTTACAAACTAGATTAAATCACGAACCAGAACCACTAATAAATAGCAAAGAATATCTCGGTAAACTTAAGGAAATAAAAAGAAACATACGCAATGGCGATTACTATGAATTGAATTTTTGCATTGAATGGATTTTGCATAATGAAAATTTTAAGCCGCTTCCTACATGGGCAAAATTAACAAAGGAAATTAAATCCCCTTTTTCGGCGTACGTTTTTTATAATAATCTCCATATTTTAAGCTTAAGTCCTGAAAGATTTCTTAAAAGACAAAATGATTATATTATAAGTCAACCAATTAAAGGAACTATAAAACGAAAAAAAGACTTAAACAATGACCAAAAACAAATTCTAAAACTTTACAACTGCACCAAAGAAAGAGCGGAGCACAACATGATAGTAGATCTTATGAGAAATGATCTAACTCAAGTTGGAGATCCTATTTCGATAAAAGCTTTAGAACTCCACAAAATAAGCACGTTCAATCACATACACCATATGATAAGCACTATACAAGTAAAGGTTAAAGAAAATATACTTGCAGAAAAAATACTTAAAACATGCTTTCCACCCGGGTCAATGACAGGAGCGCCAAAGAAAGCCGTCTGCAAAAAAATTTCTGAATTGGAAAATAAGAATAGAGGAGTATTTTCCGGAATTATCGGCTATGTGGATGAGAATGCGAAAAACTTTGATTTTAATATCGTAATAAGAACGATAATATACGATAGTGAAACTAAAAATATTTCGGTCCAAAGCGGGGGAGCCATAACCATTGACTCCGAAAGTTCACGAGAATGGAACGAATGCCTAATAAAAACAAAAAAACTATTGAGAGAGCTATCCAAGAATAGCCAAATACTTAAAGAAAATATTTAAACCCTAATAAACAGAAAGATTTATCCCTTCTACTTTTGATACGGTTTCAATGGTCTGATAAGTAATTTGTCGCTCATCCACACCATTTTTCAATAATTCTGCAACAACTTTTTTGACTTTTTCACCTCTTTTTGAAGTTCTAACAGAAGATCCGTTAATGAAATCTGAAACATTCAGTTTTGATCCAGGATTATTATGTAAAATACGTTTGATGGAAGCAAAAACCTCATCTTGTAACTGAGCATTGTAAACCGTGTTAAAAATAGGGTTAATGCTAACTTCCTTTGTTTCTGTAATAATGGAGTTAACTAAATTTTTTGTGGAAGGCGAGTTACGCTTTAAAGAAGCAGTACCACCACTAAACTCATCACCGCCATTACCAGATTTACGGTCAATTTGAGCGCTTTTATTCATTAAATTGAAACGTAATCCGAGTGCAGAACGGAAAAATCCGTCAGTACCATTACCACTAGGGTTACCATCAAAAATATCAGTATTGCTAGAAACAAATTCTGATTGTGCAAACAAATGAAACTTATCATTGATATGATACCTCAAACCCAAACCTGCACCCAAGGTGATACATTTATCGTTTGTCGTAGGTGAGGCAGAATTGATTGCGTTACCATCCTTGACAAAACTAACAGTATTGTCAAAGGTTGTTTGGGACATACTCATCCTTAAGTAAGGTACCCATTTATAAGATTCCTTCTTTTTGGGTTTGATAGATGCGTTAAAACCCAAACCATATTGAGTGAAATCCGTTTTGGAGAACAACATATCAACATCTGACCCTGTCGTAATCGAACCCATTCCAAAGAAAAGATCACCAGAAAAAATAGAAGAGAAAAAATATGTTAAATCACCTCCAAACCCAAAATCTAAACCACTCATACTACCTCTCATGCTAGCAAAATCCCCAAAATCAAATCCCTTTCCATTTGGAACCGAAGTTCGAAACACATCATAATTTTGAGTACCGGACAACCCAACACTTAAACGATTTGAAGCCTTAGTTTTCTCTGACTCCTGTCCGTTAACAATTAAAACTGGGATAAGAAAAGAAGAAATCAGTAATACACCAATTTTCTTAAATAAATTGAGAGTCTTCATGGATTTATTTTTAGAATATAATTAATTAGTCAATGATTTGGATCTGATGAGTCGCCTTTGTTGAAAGGCCCTCTAATGTTAGTAGATACTTTCCCTGAGACAATGATAGAAGATCAAGATCAAATTCTATTACATTCCCACCAGATACAGACTTGATGGAATTTCTATAGACAACACGACCTGTGACATCAGTAACAATAACGTCTAAATTAGGATCAGAATACTCCTGCATTAAAACTTTAAATTCCCCATTGGAAGGGTTAGGATACACAATAGTCCTGCTTAAATTAGAACCATTGCCATTGGTAACAGAACCCATGATAATACTGTTAGTCCTATCAAAACAACCATCTTGGGTTCTGACTTCACAAGAATATACTCCAGATTCAATCGCATAATGAATTCTTGAAACTTCACCAGGAATTACAACGCCATTTCTAAACCATTGATATGCGCTCCAAGGGGTTACAGTTTCTAACCTATTCAATGCACTTAACGAAATCTGAGGGTTTACTGGGGCTTGTTTAACACTAATGTTAAACTGACCTGAGGAATCGCAGCCAAATTGGTCAGTGAAAGACCATGTTATTGGGTAAATACCAGCTACACCTGGTGTAAACACATTCGCTGTAACTCCAGGACCTGAGAATTGTAAAGGACAGTTGGCAGCTAGATTAATGGCTGCATCATTTGTACATATCTCTCGATTCGCGGGAGGTACACATGGTAGGGTTACGGATGAACGGACGAAAACGTTGAAGCAATAATCCTGAGAATTACCACAAAGGTCTGTTACCCTATAACAAATTCTTGAGTTACCAACAGGGAAATTAGCGCCTGAAGCAGGACCCGAAACACGGGTAATTGAAAGGACAGCGCAATTATCCGTGGCTGTAGGTTCAGGATAAATAAATCTAGAGCTGTTTCGACATAAAGAAGTATCACGAGGAACACTTGTAAACACAGGAGTTATAGTGTCCATCACCATAACATCCCGAATTACTTGTACCATATTGCCATTTACATCTGTAACTGTAACAGGCACAGAAACGACTTGATTACATTGACTGCCATTAAATGAAACACTTGTAGGAGACCATGTGGGAGTACCACAAGCATCATTGGAAGTTAGATTCATTTGCTGTGAAGTTGATGCTGTTGCTGAACAATTGGCACCTAAATAAATTGTTGGACGAGTGCCTACAGTAACAATTGGTCTAACAGTGTCTAACACGGTCACGGTAACACTCAAAGTGTCTGAAACATTGGTATGACAATCGGTAGCAATAACCCTGACAACATTGATACCTACATCAGAACAACCGAAGCTCTTTACATTTCCGGGTGATGCAGGAACTGAGGATATTTGGCCTATACACGAGTCACAATTATCGTTGAAAGTAACCAAACTACTGATGGAAACAGAACCATCCCCACTAGCATTCAAATAAACGTTCCTAGGCAAACCTGTAATATTTGGCCTAATCAAATCACGAACTGTAATGGAAACAACATATAGTTTCTGATTGCCATTTGGATCTGTTGTTGTGATAGTCCTTGTGACCAAATTACTATTGGTCCCATTTGGAACATCTGAACAATCGAAGGAAACAACCGCTGGAGAGTAACTTACATTTCCACCGCAGTTGTCTATACAGTTCAACAATGAACTGGCAGAAATTGAAGCAGTACCTTGTGAGTTAAGATCGACCACCGTGGGTACAGGGGTGCAACTGGGTGGACAAGTGTCACTAACTGTAACGAGAGTGGTCGATTGACTTTGATTACCATATCGGTCAGTCACTGTTAGTGTAACAATTTGAGAACCTAGGGCTGAACAGGAGAAAGACGATGGACTAACTGTGCGAGACACAATGGTATCATTATCCGAGCTACCATCATCCACCTGAGATGCAGACAAAATAATGCTAGCCTGTGCCGTGCAAGGTAAACGCAAAATGAGATTGCTTCTAGACCTCGCTATAGGTTTTACCGTATCAATAACGGTAACCGAACAAGAGATAAGTGGGGTACAATTGTTAAATGTATCGCAAGCAGTGATTGATACAGGCACAGGACCATTAGGAACTCGGGCCAAAGAAAGATCTAGTCTATTAAAGCAACGCTCGGCATTCGATGTTCCACTAGTATAACGAATTGGAGTACAATTATCAGAGCCTGGCAAAATTGAACCTAATGGAACACAAACAGTGCCATTTTGACCTAAATACGCTGTCAAATTTGAACAATTAACAACTGGCGCAGAAGAATCAAGAACCGTAACACTAAAAGAACATGTATCACGATTCCCGGAACCATCTACAACCAAATATGTTACCGTCGTGACACCTATTGGGAAAATATCACCGGAATTGTGGGATGCAGTGCTGGTGTATACATTACAATTATCCGAAAAATTTGGGTTAGGCCAAGTTACAGTAGCATTACAATTAGAGCCAACTCTTTTCGTGATGTTGGAGGGGCAGCCAGTAATAATTGGTCGAATGGTGTCCCTAACCTCAAATGTGTGGTTAAAATCTCTAAAATTACCTTTTGAGTCAGTTAAACGGAATGCCAATGTGTAAAAACCCTTGGACAATAATGGGCATAAATTACCATTTACAGACGATCCGTTAATACGTGGATTGGAAAGAGTGGCAGTTCCGCAATTATCACTAAATGTCAAGCCATTCTCCCAACAATAATTCACTTGACAGTCACCAGCACTTACGTAGACAATACTGCTTGGATAAGTATTAACTATGGGAGCTAAGGTGTCTCTAATTACTGCGAGGAACGGCGCAGAATCCGATAAGTTACGAGCAGAATCCAAAACAAAGTAATTTGCTAAAAATATAGAATCACGTTGCAAACATGAAAAACAGCTACCAATACGATCTGGAACAATCGCATATGAAGAGTCAATTTTACAATTATCCCAAGATGCGCTGTCAATAAGGGCATTACTAAAACACGCTTGACCCTGATTATTTAAATAGACAGGTACAAGATTTCTTGGAACAGCCCTTGGCCTAATAGTATCCCTAACCAGAACACTTACTGGCGCCGTTCCAATATTACCCGAACCATCAGTAACACGCAAACTAGAATTGTTCAGACCCAGGTTCACACAACGATAGATAGATGGGAGTAATTGGAAGAACAGAGAGCTGTCACAATTGTCATTGGAGCCATTATTAGCTAATATAGCATTCGGTGTAACCAGACCAAACGAGTCTAGAAACGCTGTAACACTTTTTGTTATCACAATTGGCGGTATAGTGTCAATAACAATTACCCTGAGTGTGTCGGAACCCACATTCCCACTAGCATCCTTTGCAAACAAAACGGCAACGGTGTCCGCTTTATCCTTGCAAGAGAAAGTAGGGCAATAATTAATTCCACGAATTGTAAGGTTACCGCCAAAAGTAGTTGACGAACCATTTCCTTCGTAAACAACAACATAATCTGTATTAGGAGCAAGTTTGCGGACTAAGCTTGCTGAAGTACCAGAACATAATGGACCGTTATCGTTATTACTTGCTATGTGTGAACCACATGCATCGAGCAAATGCAAATAAGAATTGAACGAAGTGTCACTACAGGTACTAATTGCTACAGAATCAAAAGTCCCGCTATTAAATCTTACGAAAATATCAGGTGAAGGTTGGGCATTAGGGCCAAAATAATTGCTGGTGTAATTGAGCGCATTTGATAAATTCAGGGACGCCCCGATGCTGGAGAGAACAGCGATAATTGGTGCATCAGGCGTATTGCCATGTGACAGAGCATTAGGGCTTAGAGGGCAACTAACACCAGGAGGATCAAGTTGACCACGACCTGTATTGACCTTACGAAGAGTGAAGTTCGAAACGGGCGCTACACAATTATCTGTCGAACCATTGTTTAATGTATCAGTAAATGTGCAATTAAAATTTGCTAAACCACTGGCGTCAGAAAAAATTCGTAAAGTTCTTTTTGATCTAACAATCGGTTTCACAGTATCTAACACAGACACTAGCAATGCCCTGTTCCAAAAAGCACCGCAAAGACTATCGCTAGCCACCACACGGTAATATCTACAAGAACCAGAAGGAAGAGGTGGAGTAGCGTATGATAAACCAGAAGGAGCAGTTTGGTTTATTTTACCGATAATAGAAATCCAAGGCCAAGAAGCAATGGAGCCGGGATCCGTATTTACAGGTCCCGCAGGCAAGCTATTGCAATCAACATACTGCCAAGTATAGGTAAATCGTCCAGTAGACCCTTTTGCAGAATCTATCGCCAAAGGTAAACTTGATAAAGGACAAACATTGAGGTAGGCGGTTGAATCAGGTTTCCAATTGGGTGCTTGGTTTGGGGATAAAACAGTTACTTTAATGGAATCTTGACTAGGCAAATTGACAGCACAACTTGGAGTTCCAATATCTGTGGTAACAATTCGATAGAATGTCGTTATGGATAAGAAACGCACATCTCTATATACCAAAGAATTGGAATTCAAAATAGTAACCCAGGCTGTAGTACCAGAATCGCGATACTGCCATGAATAAGTATAGGGACCAGAGCCACCAGTGGCTGGATTCGCGCGTAAGGTATCTGCAGGATTAAAATTACAACGTACCCGATTCTGCGAAGATGCAATATTGGCGCGAATTAGGTTGGGTCTAACAATGATGTCATAAAAGCTAGTATCAGTACGACCAAGGCAAGGACCACTTGCCCTCGTAGCAACCAATCGCAATCTGACGGAAGTTCCAGCATCAGTACTGACGGAATTGTAAGTTACCGGTCCAGCCAAAGGAGTAGCCCCAGTTACAGAGCCTGTCAAAGTTCCACCACCATTTACAATTGACCATTGCCAGTTTGCAGCTACACTACTAGTTGATACAAATGAAGACGATATAGTATGCGATTGATTGACACAAATGCTATCAGAGGACATCGCCTTATTTGGATAAAATCTGAAGTTCTTGATACTATCAACAATCCATAAGGCCCCTGTTGCACTTGGCAGACGCGTAAAGCTTTTACGTATAACAACTCCTTGGTTCGCAAGAACTTTGATGGCATACGTTTGAGCGACAACATTATTGAGCGTTACAGTGCCGGTTCCTACAATTACTGATCTACTTAAATTTGAAACATTACTAGCATTTGAAGGCTGACCGGGAACAAAATCAAAAACTAGAATACCATCTGAAGGAATGTTATTGCTTAAAAGACGATATTCCCCAGAACCCGAACCCGAGCTTATTCGAAGACTATCAACCAAACCAGAACCTGTTTGACTCCTTAAAGAGTAAACAGAATTTAAAGATGCTGTTTCCCAAATTGAGTGAGACAAAGGCCCTGTAAAAGAATACGTTGAAGAAGAGGAGAGATGGGCTCTATCGTCAATCCAATTTACAGAAATTATTGGAGAACAAGCATTTCCTGACGGACAAGTTACACCAGAAAGAGTAGCATTGACACATCGTCTGTAAAACTTACGCTGAGGGGTGCTTGCCGTTCTAGTTAGGGTAAGGGATACGTTGGTTGTAGTGGCAATTGTAGACCAAGACGAACCATTATCAGATTCTTCCCAATAATAAACATACGCGGAACCAGGATTAGCCCCAGTAGGATTGACGTCACTTTGTAGAGTGATTGTTCTACCTAAACAAGCCAATGTATCCTCGGTGTTAGATAGTTTGATGCTACCAGCCTGGATTTGTCCCTGAACGACTACAGTGCAAGAGTTGGAAAAAACATTTCCACATTGGAAACTACTCGTATCAATGGCCTGAACCCTGTAAACGGTACTTGCTGTCAAATTGTCGAAAGTTCTGTTTTGCTGCAAGGTGCGTGGAAAAATTTCCTCTTCAGGACCCCCAGCAAGCGACCTTTTGAACCACCTATAGGCAAATTGATTGCCACCTCCTGCAGCCGTAGTTATCTGTAGATTAACGCTATTATTATAGCAAATGGTCGTATTTACAGGGGTCCCAGTGGAAGAATTAACACTTAATACAGGAGCCTGAATTGCGGAAAGAACATTTATTTGTACACTATTGCTGCTTAAAACGATAGTGTTAGAAAGAGTCATTGATAACCTAATTTCAAGATTACCTGAAATATTGATAATGCCCAAAGCATTACAACTAGTTTGCCCTGGTATATTTCCCCAAGTACCAAGGCCTAACCGATACTGCCATTGGCAAGATGTAACCGTAACACCTGTTGGCAAACCGGGGGCAATCGCAGTTATATTCGAAGGATCGTCATTGCAAATGGTATTGGGTCCATTTAAACTAACAGTTGGTCCAGTGAAAACATATACAGAATCAGAACTTGAGGTACAAGCTGGGCGAGTAACTGTATCGGGATTTACAGTGACTTTATACCAACCAGGGACATTTGTCGAAAATGAGGAAGAGTTTGGCGGAACAGGTGGAACACCTGTTGGAACAGACCATAAATACCTGTAAAGACCAGCTGGACTTGCTAGGGCTGAAACAGTAACGGAGTTATTTGCACCAGGTATCAAATTGCCAAATGCCACTACATCCACTGAAGATAAAATATTAGTTACATTGACTGTACAAGTACTAGTTCGAACAGTTGGACAACCAAAAGGTCTTCCAGAAACTGTGATGATGTGAGATCCCACACCTGCGATTGCTGGATTAAAAAGGCCAGTGGACGGATTGATTCCTGGACCAGAAATGAGAAAATCTGAAACCAACGATGGAGAAATATTCGTCTGCAAGGCCCTTGGTGGATCACATACTAAGGCTTGAACATTGCTGTTGACAAATCTTAAGCTGCTCCCTATACCAATATTGTGAATAACCGGGGTGGGTACGAAGGAAAATGTTCCTGAACGACCTTCGGGATTGGTGATAAGAATGAAATAGTATTGGTTGGAGAAGGTAATGTTGAATAGCCTGATTGTATCAACTAACGTTAATGAATTTGAGCAAGCGATTGGATTTTGAAAGACAGGGTCTGAAGGAGAAGGTGTGGGTGTGGAAAATGGCCCAAAAACCACATAATCTAGATTATTGCTAAGTGTAGGCACAACCGCCATATGTAGTGTGCCTGGAGACCCAACCTCAAATCTGAACCAATGAGGCCTTAACGTAGATGTACTCCCAGTAGAACCCAAACAACCATAATTGGGTCCAACTTGAGCATATGAACTAGGGCTACTGTTTGGGGCAGCTACTGAATCTCTGACGAGATACTGAGTTGAGGAGGTAATCCCACACAATTGCGTGGCATTATCAATAGTAGGCCCCGTTACCACCTGCGCACTTACGTGAGCTACAACAGTGGATAATAAAAGAAGCATTGAGATTTTGAAAGTAGTCAGGCTTTTCATGTGTAAAAAATTATCTTTAGAGTAATGAATTGCTATGGGTTATTCCTTCTATTGTTAAGTGAATGATGGTATTTTCAGTCAACAATTACGGGCAAAGATACGCCAAAGTGCAAAACGCGCTAGCAATTTATTTAATTTTTATAAACAATCGGATTGAAAGTGTAAATTATTATAGACACAATAGCAAAGGAGGTTGAAATACAGCATTTAGAACCAAGGAAAAATCCCGAAATGAGGGTTTATTGGTTTGTTTTTTTGTCCAGACTTGGGATTAATAGTACTCTCCACAAGAGAAACCGGGCATTCTGAATCACAAATGCCGGAACTAAAAATGCGCAATTCCTGAGAAAAGGACACCTATTCCGCGGTAACTTCCAAATTGAAGACCGCTTTGATATCTCTGTAAAGCTCTACTTCTACCTGAAAAGTGCCTAATTCACGGATTTCACCGCGCACCGCCATTTTGCGGCGATCAATTTCATATCCTTT
>Ga0169931_10014535_pt1 | contig 10645 bp, 4 predicted proteins | sample Kivu_15m_20L_FD_129675 | JGI IMG/M metagenome (GOLD analysis project Ga0169931, IMG submission 129675) | Freshwater microbial communities from Lake Kivu, Western Province, Rwanda to study Microbial Dark Matter (Phase II) - Kivu_15m_20L... | ecosystem: Environmental > Aquatic > Freshwater > Lake ... | reverse complement strand
TGGAGACCGGGCGCAGCCGTTTATGTTCCGGTGGCGCATCGTGCCGACCTTTTTACGCCGCAAATTCCACGCGATGTCGCCTTGCAGATGCTCAAACCCCTGCTTGAGGACGCTGCCATTGCCAAGACCGCGCAGCATTCGAAATACGAAATAGCGGTCTTTGCACGCGCCGGCATTCAGCTTTCTGGCGTCACCATGGACACCATGCTGGCCGCTTACCTGCTGGACCCCAATAAACGTCGTTACGGTCTGGACGCACTGGCGCAGGAGTATCTGGGCCACCGCACCATCGGTTATGAAGACGTCGCAGGTTCTGGAAAAGACCAGAAATCGTTTGACCAGGTGTCGATTGATGAGGCGACCCAATATGCGGCCGAAGACGCGGACGTGACCCTGCGGCTGGGTTCTCTGTTCCATGCGACGCTTGAGACGTCCGCCATGTGTGCGCTGCTGACGGACGTGGAGATTCCACTGACGCAGGTATTGGCGAGCATGGAAACCACGGGAATCCGGGTGGACCTCCCTTATCTGGCAGGCCTTTCATCCGAATTTCAGGAACGCATCCAGCGAGCCGAGCAGGACGTGTACGCCGCCGCTGGCACCACGTTCACGATTCACTCGCCCAAACAACTGGCCAGCGTGTTGTTCGAAAAGCTGCAACTGCCTGTCGTCAAAAAGACCAAAACGGGCCCCAGTACCGATCAGGAGGTGCTGGACCAGCTCGCCGAGCTGCACCCGCTGCCAAGGCTCATTACCCGATACCGTGAACTCTCGAAGCTGTTGTCGACGTACGTGGATGCGTTGCCGCGACTGGTTCGCCCCGACACCGGCCGTGTTCATACCTCGTTCAATCAGGCTGTGGCAGCGACCGGACGGTTGTCGAGTTCGAATCCGAATCTTCAGAATATTCCCATTCGTACCGTGGAAGGGCGACGTATTCGTCATGCCTTTATTCCGCGGGACGGCTGGTACCTGTTAGGCGGCGATTATTCGCAGATTGAGCTGCGTGTGCTGGCTCATCTGTCTGGTGAGCCTACGTGGCTGGATGCGTTTCAGAAGGGGGAAGACATTCACCGCAGGACTGCGTCGGAGGTTTTTGGCGTTGCGCTGGCCGACGTTACGTCCACGCAACGGTCGGCGGCGAAGACGATCAATTTCGGCATTATCTACGGTATGGGAGCCAATCGACTCGCGGGGGAACTTGGAATTCCACGTGAGGTCGCCCGCGCCTATATCGAGCAATATTTTCAGCGCGTCTCCGGTGTACGTACATGGTTTGATACGCAGATCGAGGCCGCTCGGCGCCTTGGTTACGCCGAGACCATCACCGGGCGGCGTCGCCCCGTTCCAGAGTTACAGTCAGGTCAGGGTCGAAACGTTGCGCTGGGTGAGCGGCTGGCCCAGAACACGCCGATTCAGGGGTCGGCTGCAGACCTGATCAAGATCGCGATGGTGAATATCGCGCGCCGACTTCAGGCCGAACGACTGCAGACCCGGATGTTGCTACAGGTTCACGATGAACTTGTATTTGAGGTCCCTCCCGACGAGCTCACGACGGCGAGTGAACTCATACGGCACGAGATGCAGAGCGTCTGGCCACTGCGAGTTCCTTTGACGGTCGACCTGGCGCACGGTCGCAACTGGGCCGAACTCAAGGCGTAGCGCGTCACTTGTGCGTGGACGGTGAGCCGATTGGCATGGTACACCCGCCACAAGGTGACCATTGTGGCGCCTGTACGGCTCTGCGAGACAGGCGATGTCGACTCTGACAGACGCACCTGGCGCGCCTCTGGCAGCCGATGCCCGCGCGAATGATGAAACGGCCAGTTTGCGCCGGCAGGTGGAGCAGCTGCGCGCCGAAATCGAGACGGAGCGGCGCGAGCGTTCGCTGGTGGAAGGGCAGCTGGCGTGGATGTCCGAGATTAACGCGCTGCTTGCGCGTCCACTCAACACGCAGGAAATCGTGGACCAGGTGGTCGAGCCCCTCAAGCAGATGCTGCAGGCCGAGGCATCGGCGCTGTTCATTATGGAGACCGACAAGCAGCACATCACGACATGGATTGGCGACCGCCACCAGCGTCACGAGATTCGCCTGCGAATGGGCGAAGGCATCGCCGGTTGGGTGGCGCTGCATGGCAATACCGTTAACGTCAAGGACGCCTACAAGGACCCTCGTTTTCAGCGGGCCTTTGATTCGCAGTCGGGATTCCGTACGGGCTCCGTTCTGTGTCAGCCCCTGCGCGACAGTCAGAAGAACATTCTTGGAGTTGTGCAAATCATCAACAAAAGGAACGGTTACTTTACTGTTGCCGATGAGGCGGTGCTCAGTTCGGTAGCTTCAACCATCGCCATCCGACTGGAAGCCGCTGAAAATCACGCCGCCCTGCTGGATCGGCAGTTGTTGCTCACCGAGACGCAGAACGAGCTCACAGCCCGTATCGCCAATCTGAACCTGCTGTACGAGCTGCAGCAGGCCATCTTCGAAGCCGATAACCTCGATGAGGTGGTAGAGAGCATCGCCACTCGGCTGGGTCGTACTTTTTCCTGCAAAGCGGTTGGGTTGACGCTCGTGGATGCTGGCAGGACAGCGGAATACGCCTGGGTTGAGAATCCGCAGTCGGCGACTGGGTTTCAGGCCGGTCCACGCGTCTGGGAGACGTCCGTTCGCGACGAGGTCATGCTCACCGGAAAGGAAGCCCTGATCAACTCGCCTTCCATGTTGTCGATGACGACCGGTGACTACGCGGTGCACACGGAGCCGCGTTTTCAAGGGGTCCATGTGGCGTCCATGCTCGCCGTGCCGCTCATGGATGATGACCGCATCATCGGAGCCATCGAGCTCGTGAATCGACGTCGAAAGCTCAACTATGGCCTGCATCGCGCGTTTTCGCAGCCAGAAATTACCGTCCTGAAACTGGTAGCCGGCACCATTGGTGCGCTGGTGGCCCGTACCATTGCCCGGCGACACGCCCAGAACGAGGACCGGTTGGTGGCCATGGGGCGCATGATGAGCGGCGTCATTCACGACCTCAAGACGCCACTCGCGATCGCCAGCGGATATGTCCAGCTGATGACCCGCAGCAATGACCCCGAACAGCGCGCGCGTCATGAGCAGCAGGTGCGCGCCCAGTTTGATCACATTACGCGCATGACGCGTGAATTACTCGCTTATGCACGAGGCGAGAACGAGTTCTTTGTTCGCACCATTCACATGCACGCGTTCATTCAGGAGATCGAGGAGCAGCTGACCCACGAGTTCGCGGGTTACCCCATTCGGCTGAAGGTGATTGGGGATTATCGCGGTGACGCGCGGTTTGATGACGGTAAATTCAAGCGGGTTATCTTTAATCTTGCTCGAAATGCCCGCGAAGCCATGCCGCATGGTGGCGAGTACACCATACGATTTGCTCGCGAGGATAACACGTTGCTGATGCAGTGCTCCGACACCGGAATTGGTATTGAGCCCGCCCTGCAGACGCGCATCTTTGATGCCTTTGTCTCGTCTGGAAAGAAGGGCAATTCGGGCCTCGGACTCGCCATCGTGAAGAAGATGGTCGACGAACATCAGGGCAGCATCTCGTTCACGTCGCAACCCGGGGTGGGCACGACATTTGAGGTTCGCCTGCCGCTTGGCCTGAGCGAGGACGAACGCACCGATGTGCCCGGGAGCCATGCTCTGGTTACCGCTGCGTCCTGAAGCGTGCCTGTGTGGCCAGCCGGACTGTCAGGGGGTTGTCTCGGGTGTAACCGTAGCCGCCTGAGCGGCGCGGGTCTCAATGTATTCCATGGCGACCGTAGCCAGCTGTGCGTGGTCGGCACTTCGCGGGTTCTCGACAATCGCGCGCAGGGTAGGGATCGCGCTGGGGGTGCCTATCTGCACCAGAGCAGCCAGCGCGTAGAGCGCGACCTGATCGTCCTCATCGTCGACGCCTCTTGCGGCTGCTCGTGAGACGCGTTCATCCGGTTGAACCTCGGCCAGTCGCTCCAGCACGGCCTGCTTCTGCGCCTTCGGGGCGGAGCTATCCAGCTCTTCACCCATTCGTGCCACCTGTCGCTCGAACAGGATGCTGATCTCCTCGGCGTCCGCGGGCCTGTCGTGTTCCTGAAACACGCGGATGAGCTCGATGTAGGGGGGAAGGTAGGCGGCGTCGATACGGGTCGCGTTGCGCAGCGACGTGGTCGCCGCTGGAATGTCATTCAAGCCCTCGTGCGAGAGCCCCAGCATGTATTCCAGCTGCGCCATCGGCGGCGCCGAGGCGCGCAGGTCGTTGAGAACGCGCATGACCTGGTCGTGGCGTTCCTGCTCCAGGTAGATGGCTGCTAGCAGCAGCATGCCACGCCCCCTGACTTCGCTCGGCTCGGCCGTCTCTGAGAGGGTCAGAAGCGCGGTGATGGCAGCGTCCTGTCGCCCGGCGCGCATGGCATCGGCCGCAAGCTCGAAGAGCTCGTTCTGGCCTTCCCCAGCGGGTGCGAACTCCGTTACGAGCCGGGCGCCCTCGCCCGACGAGCCTTCGACCGTCGCCTGTTCGGCGACGACGCTGTCTGCGCTGCCTTCCGAAGGGGAGGGCGCGGCAGAGCCGTGGGCGGCAGGCGTGGCCGACTGCTCCGCCGTTCCTTGTGGCGGGGTCGTAGAGCAGGCCGACGCCAGCGCCATCAATATCAGGGAGAATGCGAAGAGGCGATTCGTGTTCATGGTAATGGACCTCCCACGCTCAGATAGGTCGTCCCATTGTAAACCCAGATATAATTCTGTGCGTCATCCGCAAACACGACCCGGTGGCCCTGGCGCGATATGACATGCGCGATATCTGAGGTGGAAGGCCCCAGCAGGAAAAAAAGTGCGGCGCTTCGGGGGTTTACGAATCCGTTTCGCACATCGTACCGAATGGCAAAGTCGCGCACGGGTGGAGCAGTGCCCGATTCCAGATGGATCGTGAACTGCTGTGGCGTGGTGAAGGGCCTGTCGAGTGGAATGCGTGCGACACGGCTCTCTGCGTCGTCACGAGGGACACATACATTTCCCACCGCCCTGAAAGGCGACGTGTGGCCCGTGTTGTCGCCTGACCACAGAAACGAACGCGCGGCCCGTATGAAGATCGGCACGGGTTCGCCCAGACACTGCGAGGGTGGCAGTGAGGTCACCAGGTTCTGCGACGCTGCGTCGGGTACCACACCGATGCGCACGCGATCAGGTTCGACTGCCAGCACCTCGTACTCGGCGCTGATACGGTCGATGATCGGCGTGGCATTGCTGGTCAGAACAAACGGTTCACACGCAGGATCGGAGGTTCGGGCAGAGCGGCGCTCAAAGATGAGCCGGTCACCGGGCACGACACCCAGCTGGCAGAAATTCGTGGCGGTGCTACAGGCCTGCGGGCAGACCCGACAGACAAACAGTTCATCGCTGCACAGGTCTGCGCCGCCGGCGCAGAGCGCTCTCGCTTCGGGACACTCACTAAAATCGAGCCCGATGGAGCACACGTCCCGGTCTCTCGTGCACGGGTCCGCTCCAAGCAGCTCCACCCACTCGCCATTGCCTGTGACCAGCGCATCGCTGCGGTTGGTGCCAGGAATTCGACCTTCCCAGACGGCCCGGAAGTTATCTTCGGTCGTGCGGTAGTCATCGGGAGTGGTCGTCGGTTCAATGCCCGACTCGTCGTCTCGCACCCGCCAGGTTTGCAGTTGTGGCAACGCCAGATAGGCATTTGCTGGCATGGTGGTGTACTCGGCGGTCAGCTCTGTTTCGCCAACGGCCTCCGGATTCACCACCGTGGGGTGGGGTAGCCGCTCATCGCCGCAGGTGAGTTGCGCGCTACCCAGAAGGTCGAAGGCGGCGGTGGGCACATCGCAGGTCAACAGACGCACCCGCGCCGCGTCGTTCTCCAGGTCGGTCCGGGAGAGTCGATAATCCGATTCCTGCTGCTCGATGTTGCCCTCAGCGTCCTCAACGATGAAGCGCCGCGCAATGACCAGCGGATCGGCAAATCCGGCCGTTAGCGCAACATGGGCGACCTGATCCTGAACACGCAGGCGCCGTCCATCAGTCAGCGAGCGGGTCGCAATATCGAACGAGTAGGTCACCAGCGATGTGGCGCTGTTGCCGCTGAGCGGAATGCCGGCAAAGCGTCGGTATTGCGGGTGCGTCTCGTTGGGAGCCAGGCGGTCGCCCGTGGCAGCGTCAAAGACCAGCAGCTGCGAACCCGAAGCATCGGCGACCAGCAACAATTCGCCGTCGTCGGTGAGCGCGACCTCGGATGGAACCACCAGACGGACCGGGGACTCAGACTCGGACCATGCAGCGTAACATCCTGTTTCTGCTGGCCAATCTGTCTGGCCGTCGCCGTCGTTGTCGAGGCCGTCACGACAATCGGCCATGGGCCCGTCATCGCTGGGTGCGATGCTCAGGCCACGCTCAAACTCCGACGCGCCATCCGACGCTTCACAGCCCGGGTCGTTGATGTCCGTCAGCCCGTCCAGGTCATCATCGAACCCGTTGGAGCAGGGCGGTAGTCCGACCAGACCTTCCTCGGATCCAAACTCAGGCGTCAGACAGTCGGGGTCATCTGCGTCCGCGACGCCATCACCGTCATTGTCCAGGCCATCCGAACAGATCAGGGACTCGTTGATGGACTCCGAGCCATCGGGACCAAAGCACTGCGGGTCGTCGAAGTCGCTGACGCCATCGCCGTCGTTGTCGATGCCATCGCGGCAGTCCGGCGTGAGTGACCATCGCAACGTCTCACAGGCCGACCCGCACGAGGGGGCGCCCGATGACGGGTCGAGCGCGAGGTCAACCACGAGCACGGTGGTCTGCCCATCACGGGTGACAAAGACCCGGCCGTCTGCCCCCACGGCAAAAGACGCGGGCGGTGCATCCAGCGGAATCGTGCCTTCGACTGTGATGGCGCCATCGAGTGTGCAGTCGGAGCGATGTACTCCGGCTTCGCCGTCGCAGGTGACGTCCAGGCGCACGATGGAAAGCGACGGGTCAAGGCGCTGCGAGACGACGAAACGAGACGTGCCCGGGATGTTCCGAATCAGGTGCGGCGATGAAGCAAGTCGCAGCGGCTGGCCCAGTGGAACGCCCTGCACCGCATTGACGGCGCTAAGCGCGGGGTCGCGCGCGGAACCGACAAGCGCGACGGTGGGAACGAGGCCCACGGCAATGGTGGAAGGTCCGTCGGGGACATCGATACCGGTGTTTCCCGGCTCGCCGGGGTCAAAGTCAACGTAGGCCGGTCGATTCGTGTCCAGCGAGACCAGCTGGATGTCGGCCCGGCCTGTGTTCGTGACCGCAACGCGTGACGTCACGTTGCTCTGCGACGCACACGCTGAGGCGGGCAGGTACTCAACAGCACCGGTGTCGGTGAGCTGGTTGCACCACTGTGCGATGGCCAGCGCGGCAGGCGATTCAAGGGTGGGTACAGGCGGGCGCTCTGGTTTGCCGCACGCGATGAACGTGCTCACCAGAACGGGTGCCAGGGTGAAGATGGGCGACGTGGTGCGAAATCGTTTCATTGGACAACCGCCACCACGGTTCGGAAGAACGGGCTCGTTGGATTCAGGTCAATGACACCGATGCTGTCGGTATCGAAGAGCGTCACGTACAGCCGCTGGTGGCGGACGCCATCCCAGGCCAGTCCAAAGGCCAGCCCGGTGAGTTCAATGCGGTCCAGCAGCACTCCGGTTGTACCGTCGATGACAGCGATGGCCTCATCGTCGGCCAGAGCGACGTACAGAATGTCCCGTCCCTGTTCATGGATGGCGACGAGGTCGGCGGGGGCGCCGTCGAGGTCCATTCGGCTCAGCAGGGTATTCCGTGCCAGACCCTGACCGTCGGGGCGCACGTCGAGCGTGTACAGCGCCGCGGGGCTCTGGCCTGTCAGCCATGCGCGCTCGCCGTCCGACGAGAAGGCGACATCGCGCATCTCCACCCGGTCCGCCGGAGTGGGCAGGCTCAACGAACGGGCCGGTACGACGCCTCCGGCCTCGCCTTCCAGCGTGAGGAACCACGCCAGCGTGTAGATACGAGTGCCGAACCGCGAGGCCATGAGGACCTCTCCGGTGGATGGCACGACCGCCAGCATGTTGGCTCCCGTCTGAATCGCACGTGCAGCCGTGGTAGACGTGCGCGGATCATCGTTCGCGACGCTGACCAGGGTAACCTGACCATCGAGAGAGGCGACCATCCAGCTGTCGATGGCGTTATTGATGCCCGACTGGCGAGGGACGGGGATGACCGCGTACGGGTCTCTACCGATACTTACGGAGCAGTCTTCGGGTATTTCGCCGCCCGGACAGGAGACGCGTCGGCCATCTTCCGTCACACGCAGGATTTGAACGTCTCCCGTGCCGCGCACGGCGACGGCAAGTGAGTCGGGCATGTCCGGGTCGTCACCGCCCAGGCTGACGCGTGCGCCATAGCTGCCGAAGTGCCAGGGTTCGTCGGTTGTCGCGGTGAGTGTATCCGCGTCGATGACCGTGAGGTGTCCGCCCTCAGCGACGTCGAACTGCACGTTGAAGTTCGAGTTCACCACGTACACATAACGTCCCGAGGGGTGCACCGCGATGCCGACCGGGTCGTTGATGTCCTGCCCGGTGGGCAGAAGTCCCTCGAACTGCGCGCAGGCACCGAGGCCCACCAGAAGACTGAAGGCCAGCCCCCTTCTGAACAGGGCGGCGGTCACAGCCGAGGCTGTAGGCTTGAAAGACATTTGTGAATCAGGTGTTAGCGGCCGCCACCGCGTTGCGCAGGGAGGCCTGCGCCGCCGCGAGTCGGGCAACAGGGACGCGAAATGGACTGCAGCTCACATACTGCACAAGTCCCTGTTGCACAAAGGAGATGCTTCGCGGATCGCCGCCGTGCTCGCCACAGAGTCCGATTTTGATGTCGGAACGGGTCGCGCGGGCCGCTTCGACCGCCAGTCGAATGAGGGCGCCGACGCCCTCCCGATCAAGGGTCACGAATGGGTCGGCGTCGAGAATCCCTGCCTGCAGGTAGCTGGGCAGGAACGTGCTGACGTCGTCGCGCGAGAAACCGAATACCGTCTGCGTGAGGTCGTTGGTTCCGAAACTGAAGAAGTCGGCGACGGCCGCGATCTCACCGGCGGTCGCACAGGCGCGCGGCAGCTCGATCATCGTGCCGATGGGGAAGCCGCGTAACCACTCAGCTTCGGCCGCATATTCGGTGCGGATAATGCCTTCGATACGCTCTCGAATCTGCCGGAGTTCGCGAGCCGTCGCGACCAGAGGAATCATGATCTCGGGCAGTGGGTTGCCGCCCTCGGCGCGCACCTGCAATGCCGCGTCGAAGATGGCGCGGGCCTGCATGTCATAGATTTCGGGATAGGTGATCGCGAGTCGGCAGCCGCGATGCCCCAACATCGGGTTGGACTCCCGCAGTCGCTCCACGGTTTTGTGCACATCCTCGGCCGACAGCCCCATGCGCTCGGCCAGATCGTCGATGTCGGATTCCCGTTGAGGCAGAAATTCATGCAGCGGCGGGTCCAGCAGGCGGATGGTGACCGGACAGCCTGACATGGCCCACAGAATGTCCACAAAATCCCGTTTCTGAAACGGTCGCAGCTTCTCGAGCGCTTTTTCCCGCGCGCTGCGCCCATGAGCGAGGATCATCTCGCGCATGGTGTTGATGCGTCCATCCTCGAAGAACATGTGCTCGGTACGCGTCAGGCCAATGCCCTCAGCTCCGAACGAACGGGCCTGAGCTGAGTCGCTGCCATTATCGGCGTTGGTGCGCACACCGATCGTGCGAACTGCATCTGCCCACGACATGAGTTCGTGAAAGGAGGCGGTTAGCTGAGCAGGACGCAGCGGTACGGCTCCCGCGATGATATCGCCGGTGGTGCCGTCCAGCGAGAGCAGGGCGGATTCGTCAAATTGTCGTTCGCCGACCGCAATTGTTCGTGTGGCGAGGTTAATTCGGAGTGCGTGGCAGCCAACGATGCAGCATTTACCCATTTGCCGCGCTACCACGGCTGCATGGCTGGTCATGCCTCCGCGAGCGGTCATGATCGCCACGGCCGCCTTCATGCCACGGATGTCCTCGGGGCTTGTCTCATCGCGTACGAGCACGCACGCAATGCCCTGTTCGGCCAGCGACTCGGCCTCGTCTGCCGTGAAGGCGATGCGTCCGGTGGCAGCGCCCGGCGATGCAGGCAGGCCGCGCGCAATAATGTCGAGGGCAGCGGAGCGGTCGATGGCCGGGTGCAACAATGCCTCAAGCCGCTCGGGCGAAACCCGGAGCACTGCTTCTTCCCGGGTAATCAGACCTTCGTTTGCCAGGTCAACCGCGATGCGCACTTCGGCGGCCGCGGTGCGTTTGCCTGAGCGGGTCTGTAGAATCCAGACCCGACCACGTTCCACGGTGAATTCGATGTCCTGCATGTCGCGGTAGTGACGTTCCAGCTGCGCCTGAATACGCCGAAGCGCTTCGAAGGCCTCGGGCATGACCGTCTGCATGCTGCTGTCACCTTTGTGCAGCTGCAAAATCGGCTGTGGCGTGCGAATACCGGCCACAACGTCCTCGCCCTGCGCGTTTGCCAGGAACTCGCCGTAAAGCACGGGTTCACCGGTCGACGGGTTGCGCGTGAACGTGACCCCGGTCGCGGAGTCATCGCCCATATTC
>Ga0169931_10014534_pt1 | contig 10646 bp, 8 predicted proteins | sample Kivu_15m_20L_FD_129675 | JGI IMG/M metagenome (GOLD analysis project Ga0169931, IMG submission 129675) | Freshwater microbial communities from Lake Kivu, Western Province, Rwanda to study Microbial Dark Matter (Phase II) - Kivu_15m_20L... | ecosystem: Environmental > Aquatic > Freshwater > Lake ... | reverse complement strand
GTCTTCATCCGCTCCGAGGATTGCAAGCAATGCCACGACCGCCACTATGAAGAGTGGAAAGGCGTGCGTGAGCAGACGCCGGATCTAAAAACGTTTGGCCGGGTTGATGCGGCTCTCCTGCACGGCACGGCGCTGGAGTCCCCCGTCTTTCGCACCGTGTTAGGCGTCTGGATGCAGACGAATCCCACGCTCGACGAGCGGCGGCGCTGCCTCGCGTGCCATGTGCCTTCGACCACGGTCTTCCCCCAGCATGTCGAAAAAATTACGGCGCAGGTCCTGGCCGGGAAGCCGCAGGTTGAAGGCATCGGCTGCGCCTCCTGCCACATGATCAATGCCGTGGAGAAGACGCCAAGTCCGCCGCCGACCTTCACGCTCTCGCCGGGGTCCGCCATGTACGGCCCCTTTGCGGATCCGGAAGAGAATCTGGTCCATGTGGGCGTGCAATCGGAATTGTTCCGGGGCGCGAATTTTTGCGCGTCCTGCCACTTCGATAAAGTGAAGGACGTGACCCAAAAGGAGTTGCCCGGCGAAATCTTGCAGGGCACGGTCTGTCAGGATTGCCACATGGAACCCTCGACGGGCAGTTCGACCTCCCGGCGCGGGTCGATGACCCGTGCGATTGGCCGCCACTGGTTCAGAGGCGTCGTCATTCCGGGGACGCTCTTGAAGAACCGGAACCTCCAGGCCGAATGGATGCCGCGCGTGGATATCGAGGTCGCAAAATCGAGCGGCGCCCTGGAGGGCACGGCCCTTGTGAAGGTGGGCAGCTTGCCGCACAGCTTCCCGGACGGCGATCCGGTCTTGAAGCAGTTCATGCTCACGATCACGGTCAAGGATGCCCAGGGCAAGGTGCTGGGCGAAGAGACGAAGCGCTTTGGGTTGCCCTATGACAAGATTCTCCGTGGTCCGATCCCCGATCCCTTCGTCAAGGGCGGCCATACTCGCAAGGTGCCCTTCACGCTGCCGCTTGCAGCCGGCGCCGCGCCGGCGACGGTGGAAGCCGTGTTGAATTATGCGTTGATCCCAACTCCTGAGCCGGCCTTGCGCGACAAGTATCTGGCCACGCTGGGGAGTGACAAGGAGCGGAATGAGGCCAAGAACGTGCTTGACGAATATACCCAGCCGCGCCTCCTGACCTATCGGGCTAAAACCTTGTGAGGAAGGATCTCGATGTGGGGTTATCCGGACGCATGAAACAGATCATCGTGGGAGCAATCGCCTTTGTTGCTGTCTTGTTAGCCTGGAGCGGATTTGAGCCGGCCATCCACGCGCAGGATGCGAAGTCGCAGGCGGTGATTGAAAAGGCCTTTCCGAACTCCGGGAAGTGCAAGCGCTGCCACGAGCGTGTGTTCGAAGAGTGGGAGACCTCGCCCCTCTCGAAGTCGATCCATTCTGCCGCCTTCCGGGCGTCCCTCGACGCCTATCTCAATTCATCGGCGGGCAAGGACAAGGCGCTCTGTTTCCGCTGCCATGCGCCGCACGTGCGCGAGTTTCCCGATCAGGCCCAGCTCTTTGTCGATCAAGCCAAGTCGGGCGAGCCTTCATTGGACGGCGTCGCCTGCGCACAATGTCATTTGATCAAGCAGGTCGATCGCGCCAAGCATCCGCCGGAGCCGAAATACGAACTGGGCAGCAAGACCCTCTACGGTCCCTATAAGGACTTCGTGCAGAACCTGGCGCACCAGTCGATGGATCTGGGCCTGTTTCAGAAGTCCGACCTCTGTCTGAACTGCCACCAGTCCGTGCCCTCAGCGGCCAATCTGGGGAAGGCCAACGATCTGCTGGGGAACTGGGATCAGAGCAAAGCGGTGAAGTCCGGCAAAGAATGCCAGAGCTGCCACATGCCGGAACAGGTCGGTGAATCGGCCAACGGCGAGAAGAAGCGGAAAACGGCCAACCATACCTTCCCGGGACGCATCGGCAAGCTCCGTCAGGAGGCGGCCAAGCTGGATGTGCAGACCAAGGTTGAGGGAGAGAAGACGACGGTAACCGTGACCGTGCAGAGCCTCGTGCCGCACAACCTGCCCACGACCCATCCGGCCTGGGCCAGCGTCGCGCTGGATCTGGACATCAAGGGCAAGAATTTGAAGACGGTCTTTATCGACAAGCGCCTGTATGGGCGGGTCTATCAGGACGCCAAAGGCCAGAAGACCAACTTCGACTTCGAGGCCGTGAAAGTGCTGGAAGATACCGTCTTGAAGCCGGAAGAAACCCGCGTCGAAACCTTCACCTTCCCCACGCCGAAAGGCACCAAGACCTTCGACGTTGACGTCACCCTCAACTATGCTCCGATCACCGGCCCGGCGCCATTCCTCCAGCGGGTCGAAGCAGAATCCTCAAAAGGCTCGCAAGACCCCGTCTTCCAACCGATCGAGATCGTCAAGCGAACAGAAAATATCGCGGTCAATAAATAGGCGAGAGGCAAAGGGCACGTGGCAAGAGGATGCGACATCTCCAGGATGTGGAGCCTTCCCCTGGCCCCTTAGCCTCGTGTATCCAGCCTGTAAACGTTACTCGAACACGATGCGCGAGCCAGGCGACTTCATCTTGAAGATCTGGAGCGCGCTGTAGATGCCCTTGGCGGGGTGGTTGAGGATGAGGCGCGAGTTGGTGATGTGGGTGTCGAGCAGTTCGTATTGCCCGCCGCTGTAGTAGAGGTCGCAATCGTCGATCTGGCAGTTTTTGTAGACGTGGTTATCCAGCGCCAGCGTAGCTTTGCTGAACGTCTGCCCATCGATCACGATATAGTTCGGTTCCAGTCCCATACGGCCCTCCATTCGCGCGGACTATAGCAAGTCCCCTGTTGAACCGCAAACCGTGAAGTCTCCAGGGGCCGGTACATATTGGTTCCATTTCAGCAGACTGGGATGATTTCTCGCGAGGGAGAGGGTAATTAGGGCCCGGATTGACACTATGTCGGATATGACATAGGGTTCGGCGTCGAGCCGGGAGGGGGCGTGACGGTGGGCCGTGGAGAAAAGCCTCTCGTGTGGCTCAAGGGCGAGGTCAAAACCCCGCCGTTTCCCCACGCGGCGCGCCTCGAAGCGGGATATCTGTTGAGGCTCTTGCAGGAGGGGGAGTCGCTCGGACTTCCGCACTCGCGGCCTATGCCGGTCATTGGCGCACGGTGCCATGAGTTGCGGATCAACGATGAGGGTGGCACGTTTCGCATCATCTATCGGGCTGATGCCGATGCCGTGGTCATCCTTGATGTGGTGAAGAAGACCGAGCAGGCCCCGCAGGCGGTCGTTGAAACCTGCCGACGCAGGCTCAGAGACTATGACAGGGTGATGAAATCGTAGGAGTCCCACGATGAAGAGCGCAAAACGGGCAAAGCTGGAAGCCGCCGGGTGGATGGTCGGGTCGGTGAAGGAATTCCTGGACCTGTCGGACGCTGATGCGGCGCTCATCAATATGAAGCTGGGGCTCAGCCGAAGCTTGCGCAATCGGCGGAAAAAATGTGGTCTCTCTCAAGTCCAGCTTGCCGAACGGCTTCGGTCCAGCCAATCCCGTGTCGCCAAAATGGAAGCTGGTGACCCGTCCGTCTCGATGGATTTGTTGGTCAGTTCGTTCTTACTGCTCGGCGCCACGTCCGCAGATCTCGCCAAAGCTATTCGAGGAGGGGAGAAAGGCAAAGGCCGTCCCGCAGCCTAGCACGATCCGTTGCCTCTTCATGTTTGACATGCCAGGTGCTATAAGTCATCCGTTTTTTCTCTCCGGCTCCCTACTCAGCGCCAAGGACTCAGCACTTCCTCGGAGCATTTCCGAATTCCCCTAATAGGCGGTTCCCCGACGATTTTGCGTTTCAGCTCACGGCTGCCGAGTTCAACAATTTGAGGTCACAATATGCGACCTCAAGTTCACACCCTATCGAATCGACAGGGGCAGATCAGAACGGGTTACAAATTGTGACCACCTTGCCACGTTGAAGTGTTCCCGAACTTTGCCCCTGGCTTTTACTGAGCACGGTGCGATTATGGCGGCCACGGTCTTGAACAGTCCGCAGGCTGTTTCGATGAGCGTGTTTGTGGTACGGGCATTCATCCGGATGCGCGAGCATATCGCGGCCAACGCGGCGATCCTCAAACGATTGGCCGAGATCGACCGTACTCTGCTTCAACACGACACGGCCTTGTTGGACCTGTATGAAAAACTGCTGCCGTTGCTGCAGCCACCTCCAGACCCGCCTAAGCGAAGGATCGGTTTTCACGCGAAAGGCAAAGTGTGATTACGCTCAAAGCCTATCAGGAGCGGGTGCCGGAGTCGTTGCGCGACTTCTTTCGCCTCACCGCGCGGACCGGACATCCGGACCAGGCGTTTCGCGAGGTCACGCGGCGGAGCGGATCATTATTCCGGTGCCACAAGGGACGTTGCCGCTTGGAGTGCAACCGCAAACTCTCCGGAGAGCTGACGGAAAAAACATCGGACGGGCAGACAACGGAAGAGTGTCGGTGCGCACAGTTTCTCGATCGTTTGCCGCAAGTGCGATTCTGGGTCAGGAATCTCTCCCGGAAGTCCACCTCATTCCGGCTTCAAACGTCAAAGGATTGGTTCTACCCGGATGTTCTCTGCCAGTGAACGGATGGGCGTGTGCTGGCGGTCGAATACAAAGGCAAACACCTGCATGACGGAAATGACGCAGAAGAGAAGCGGGCAGTCGGTGCTGTATGGGCGGCGCGGAGTAATGGCCGGTGTCTGTTCGTGATGCCGACAGACGGAAACTTTTCAAGCATTGAGCAAGCTATCCAGTCGTGACGCAGTCAGGTTGGCGGCTGGTGTTCTTCTCTCTCAATGCCAGCCGTCCCCCCTCTTTTCAGCTTGATCCATTTCCACCATCTGTATAGACTAGCCAAGTTTTTCGGCTAGTTAGCGACATAGCGGCACCTGAACCACCCTGCGGACTTCTTCTCGGAATCGTCCTTCGGTTGGGTTGAAGGCCACGGGGAGTGAGCGACATTCAACGGTCGTTTAACCACTAGGAGGGGAACCCGTGAGCGACTCAGCCATCATTTCCTTTGCATTGATTGCGGCAGTAGCGGGCATTGTGTATGGCCTGTATTTGGCGATGTGGGTGTTCAAGCTGAACGCCGGCAACGCCAAGATGCAGGAAATTGCCAAGGCCATTCAGGAAGGCGCCGGCGCCTACATGAACCGTCAATACAAGACGGTGGGTGTGGTGGCGGCGGTGCTGTTCGTGGTGCTCTTGGGGGCCGGGGCGGTGTCGGATAAATTCGGACTCTTGACGGCGGTGGGTTTCCTGGTCGGCGCCGGCGCGTCGGCGCTGGCCGGCTATGTCGGCATGATCATCGCGGTGCGCGCGAATGTGCGGACGGCACAGGCCGCGCACGACGGGATGAATGCGGCCCTGACGGTGGCATTCCGTGGCGGCGCGGTGACAGGCCTCTTGTTGATCGGACTGGGGCTGCTGGCCATCACCGGGTTTTACACGATCGCGCAGTCGATGGCCGGCCAGGAGAAGGCGATTCATGCGCTGCTCAGCCTCGGATTCGGCGGCAGTTTGATTTCCGTCTTTGCCCGTGTGGGCGGCGGCATCTATACCAAAGCGGCAGACGTGGGCGCGGACCTTGTCGGCAAGGTGGAGGCCGGGATTCCCGAAGACGATCCGCGCAATCCGGCGGTCATCGCGGACAACGTGGGTGACAACGTCGGCGACTGCGCCGGCATGGCGGCCGACCTGTTTGAGACCTATGCGGTCACGACGGTGGCGGCGATGGTGCTGGCCTTCACCCTCTTCAAGGGCGCGAGCGCGCCGATCCTCTATCCGCTGGCGTTAGGCGGCGTCACGATCTTCGCGACGATCATCGGCATTCTGTTTGTGAAAGTGAGCCCGGGCGGCGAGATCATGCCGGCTCTGTATAAGGGCCTGTTCGTCGCCGGCGGCATTGCGGCGGTGGCCTTCTTCCCGATCACCAACATGATTATGTCTGGCGTGGGCGGCGTAAGCGGCCTGAGTTACTATATCGCGGCGTTGATTGGTCTGGTGGTCACGCTGGCGCTGGTATTTATCACCGACTATTACACCTCCAAGAGCTATGCGCCGGTGAAGGCCATTGCCAAGGCCAGCGAAACGGGGCATGCGACGAACATCATTGCCGGCCTGGCGGTGGGGATGCAGGCCACGTCCGCTCCGGTGGTCGTCATTGGGGCGGCGATTCTGACCAGTTACTGGATTTGCGGCGGCGCGGCATCCGGCGGCTTGTATGGCGTGGCGGTGGCGGCGGTGTCGATGCTGTCGATGGCGGGGATTGTTGTCGCGATCGATGCCTTCGGTCCGATCACGGACAATGCCGGCGGAATTGCCGAAATGGCGCATTTGGGGAAAGAAGTGCGGGACATCACCGATCCGCTGGACGCGGTGGGGAACACGACCAAGGCCGTGACCAAGGGCTATGCGATCGGGTCGGCCGGACTGGCGGCGGTGGTGCTGTTTGCCGAATACGCGCGCGAGGTCGGGAAAGGGAGCGGAGAAAGCACATTCGACCTGTCGAACCCGTCTGTGCTGGTCGGCCTGTTCCTGGGCGGCATGTTGCCGTTTATTTTCGGCGCCCTCTGTATGAAAGCCGTGGGTGAGGCGGCTGGTCTGGTCGTAGAGGAGGTGCGCAGGCAGTTCCGGACGATCAAAGGGATTATGGAAGGCACCGGCAAGCCTGAGTACGGCACCTGTGTCGATATCGTGACGCAGGCGGCCATCAAGAAGATGATGATCCCGGGGCTTATTCCGGTGATCTCACCGATCCTAGTCGGTGTGCTCCTTGGGCCGCAGGCGCTCGGTGGCGTGCTGGTCGGCAGCATCGTGACCGGTCTCTTCGTCGCCATCTCGATGACGAGCGGCGGCGGCGCCTGGGACAACGCGAAGAAGTTCATTGAGGAGCAGGGGTTGAAGGGCACTGACACGCACAAGGCGGCGGTGACCGGCGATACCGTCGGCGATCCGTATAAAGATACGGCCGGTCCGGCGATCAACCCGATGATCAAGGTCATCAACATCGTGGCCTTGCTGATCGTGTCGTTGATTGTGAAATAGCGCGACGGGCGAGACGCGCGGGAATAGCGTGAGGAGCACGAGCGGCGAGACATGCGTGACTGGGGGAACGAAGGCGCTGAGCGTGTCGCGCAAGTCCCGCCTCTCGCGCTCGTCTCGCTTTCATGCGCGGCTTGACGGCTGAAAGAATCCTGGGGTAAGGTCATCGGAGGGATCACGCGGGTGCTGATCCACGAGGGTTTCCCTGATACACGGGAGGTGCTCGGATGGAGAAACAAGAGCGGAAGCAGGAGCCCAAACGAGAGCCCCAGTCCAAGGACGAGGTCAAGGCGACCCCCAAGGTCGTCGAGGCCGGCAAGAAGCTCAAAGAAGATATCGACAAGCTCGTGGACGAAATCGACGACGTGCTGGAAAAGAACGCTGAAGAATTCGTCAAGAACTACGTGCAAAAGGGAGGGGAGTAGCGAGCCGCCGGTTCGCGCTCCCCTTTCTGTTTCCCGCCTCTTTCTCCGTCCTCATTGCTCCGTCCGGCTGCGCCAATGTCGATAGATTGCATGGCGATAGTCCGTTTTTGCACGGTTTGACAAAGGGATAGGGAGCCATTACCATCCCGCTGAATTCAAGCTGGCGGCTCATTTCACGGCAGCGCACTGCCCGAAAGCGAGAATTATGTCGAAGCTCTGGGTCTTTCGCGATATCGATCCCGGCCGGCGAGCGGCCCTGGCTCAGGCCCTCTCCATCGCGCCGGCCACGGCATCGTTGCTGCTGGCGAGGGGGGTGACGACGGCAGACGAGGCGACGGCCTGGCTGGCGCCCTTGCGCACGCACGACCCTTTTTTGATTCCCGACATCGAGGTCGCGATCGACCGGCTGCGCCGTGCGATGCAGCAGGGCGAGCGCGTCTGTTTCTATGGCGACTATGACGTGGACGGCATGTCCGCCACGAGCATCTATCTCTCGTTTTTTCGCGGCCTGGGGGCCGATGTCCGGGCCTATGTACCGCACCGGATTCGTGAAGGCTATGGGTTGAACGAAGGCGCGATTCGCTCGCTGGCGGCGGAGGGCGTGACGCTGCTGGTCACCTCGGATTGCGGAACCACTTCTCATCGTGAAATTGCCCTGGCCAAGGAGCTCGGCATGGATGTGCTGGTCACGGACCACCATCAAACCGACGAGCAGATGCCGCAGGCTTTGGCGGTGATGAATCCCCACCGGCGCGATGCGCGCTATCCCTTTCGAGGGCTCTGCTCCGGCGGGCTGGCCTATAAAGTCGTCGATGCCTACCAGCAACGATTTGGACCGGGCGCGGTGCCGCTGGAGTCGCTCCTGGATCTCGTCGCCCTGTCGACGATCGCCGACGTGGTGCCGCTGCAGGACGAGAATCGCGGGTTTGTCCGCGCGGGCTTGCAGCAGCTCACGCGCGGGGCGCGGTGCGGGATTCGCGCGCTCAAGCAGGTGGCGGGCATCACGCGGGACTGTTCGGCGGAGACCATCGGGTTCAAGCTGGGGCCGCGGCTCAATGCGGCCGGACGCATGGATCATGCGATCAAGGGGGTGCAGCTCCTGACCACCGAGTCCGAGGCGGAAGCCAGGATGCTCGCCCAGGAACTCGATCAACTGAACCGCCAGCGGCAGGAGCTTGAGGCGGAGATCATGCGCGAGGCCTTGGCGGTCTTGGGCGAGGGCGAGATTCCTCCGGCGATCGTGCTGGGCTCGCGCCGCTGGCATGTGGGTGTGGTCGGCATCGTCGCGGCGCGGCTGGTCGATCGATTCCACCGTCCGGCCATCGTCATGGCGATCAATGAGCAGGGCATCGGCAAGGGGTCGGCTAGGACGATTCCCGGGTTCGATTTGTATCAGGGGCTGGCCGCTTGCAAGGATCTGCTCGTGGCCTTCGGCGGGCATCCGAGCGCGGCGGGCATGACGATTCAGGAAGCCCGCCTGCCGGAGTTTCAAGCCCGCTTTGCGGCGGTGGCGGGGGAGTGGGCCTTGAGCGGCGATGTGACGCCGACCCTGCACCTGGATTCCGAAGTCGCGCTGGAGGACGTGAATCTGCGGCTGATTCAGGAAATCGGCAGCCTCCATCCGTTCGGCGCCGGGAATCCTGAGCCGATGTTCGCGGTGAAGGGATTGGCGATCATGGAGGCGCGGGTCGTCGGCGAGAAGCATTTGAAGATGACGGTGCGGCAAGGGCGGTCGCTGCCGTTCGACAGTATCGGCTTCGGGATGAAGTCGCTCGCGGAGCAGGGGCTCTCGCTCAAGACGCCCGTCGATCTGGCCTTCACGCCCGAGCTCAACCATTGGAACGGGTACGACCGGATTCAACTGCGCATCAGGGACATGCGCGCGACTTCCACCGGGTAGGACGCGATGGTTTACGAAACGGTCACCGACATTGATCAATTGCTCGATCGCATCCGGAGCTATCAGCCGGAGGCCGATCTCGGATTAGTGCGGAAGGCCTATGACTTCTCCGCCAAAGCGCATGAAGGACAAGTGCGCCGTTCGGGAGAGCCCTATGTCCAGCATCCCGTGGCGGTGGCAGGGGTGCTGACCTTGCTCAAGACGGATGTGGCGGCCGTGGTGGCCGCGCTGCTCCATGACACGCTGGAGGACACGGTGGCGACGCCGGAGGAACTCGAGCGTGAGTTCGGCAAGGAAGTGGTGCACCTCGTCGATGGCGTGACGAAGATCGGCAAGATCACGTTCCGCAACTATGAAGAAAAGCAGGCGGAAAATTTCCGCAAGATGGTCCTCTCGATGGCCGACGATATCCGCGTCGTCATCATCAAACTGGCCGACCGCCTGCACAATATGCGGACGCTCGAACATATGAGCGAGGCGAAGCGCCAGGAAATCTCGCAGGAGACGATGGAGATTTACGCGCCGCTCGCGAACCGGATCGGCATCGGGTGGGCCAAGAACGAGTTGGAAGACTTGTGCCTGAAGCATCTCAAGCCCGATGTGTATGAACTGCTGCGTGTGCGGGTGGCGAAGCGGGACGAAGACCGGCAGCAGTATATTCAGGAAGTGCGGGAGCTGGTCGAGAAGGCGCTGGCCGAAGCCGGATTGCCCGGCACGGTGTACGGGCGTCCGAAGCACCTGTACGGCATCTATCAGAAGATGAACAAGCAGGATATTACTTTCGAGGAAGTTTACGACCTCACGGCCTTGCGGATCATCACCGACACGAAGATGAGCTGCTATGCGCTGCTCGGCGTCATCCACTCGCTGTGGCGGCCGCTGCCAGGACGGTTCAAGGACTACATCGCCATCCCGAAATCCAACCTCTATCAATCCCTTCATACGACCGTGGTCGGCCCGAAGGGCGAGCATGTCGAGTTTCAGATCCGGACGGAAGAGATGCACCGGGTGGCCGAATACGGGATTGCGGCCCATTGGAAATACAAAGAACAGGGCCGGGTGGCGGAGAAAGACAGCAAGGCCTTCGGCTGGCTCCATCAGTTCGTCGAATGGCACCAGGATTTGCCGGATAACCGGCAGTTCATGGATTCGGTCAAGCTGGATCTCTTTCATGACGTGGTCTACATCTTCACGCCGAAGGGCACGGTGAAGGAGTTGCCGAAAGGCTCCACGCCGATCGACTTCGCCTATGCCATTCATACGGAGGTCGGCGACCATT
>Ga0169931_10014533_pt1 | contig 10647 bp, 11 predicted proteins | sample Kivu_15m_20L_FD_129675 | JGI IMG/M metagenome (GOLD analysis project Ga0169931, IMG submission 129675) | Freshwater microbial communities from Lake Kivu, Western Province, Rwanda to study Microbial Dark Matter (Phase II) - Kivu_15m_20L... | ecosystem: Environmental > Aquatic > Freshwater > Lake... | reverse complement strand
TAAAAGATATAACTCAATAAAACAAAAGAATTTATCAACGATTAAATTCACAAAAAAGTCTATATTCAAATAAGCATCTAAATTAATCATTTGAATCCAATAACAACTTATCACGAAGACTATCATAATCAAAACTTAGCAAAGTCAGTTCAATGAGATCTGTTTCTGTCAAACATAATAATAAAAAATCATTAAAAAATAAAGATAATAAAGTGGCGAGACCAATTAAAATAGAGTCTCTTAGTATTAAAAATGTGGGAGAAGGAGAAGTACAAAGATATCTACAAATATTCTGTAATAATAATGTCAATAAGCAAACTTTTAGTAAAAAAAATATAATCGTTTAAAGCTATAACAAAAATACTAAAAATGATAAGTAAAATAATGGATTTCCTTTTAAACATAGTCTCTAAGGAATTATATAATAGTTCAAAGTCAAATCGAAAGCGAAAAACCAAATTAACTTAGCACGTTTACTATGATTTAAATATGTTTTAGTCCCTATTAATATTGCTAATTTATATATATAATCAAAATTTAAATGAGTAACTTCGGATTTCCTCAGTCAACTAATTATGCACAGTCACAAGTGAGTTATAACCAAGGAAACTTTTAAACGAACTATACAACAGTCGAAAATGGTGGTCTTTTTACAAGAGATTAATGTAGAAATTTAGCAAGGTATATAAATAACTATATAGAAAAATCATATAAACTTATGATGGGAACGGTGATGGAGTATGCGAGACTATTTAAGTAGCAAAATGGTTAGTTGACTGTTACAGGGCTATGAACAAAAGCTTTCAACCTACTGCTACAGACATTGCATCATATGTTCAAATAATTGATAAAAATCGTAATGGTAAAGTCTCAAGAGAACAATTATAAGAATTTATTATTAAATATTTTTTCAACCCAAATCGTGTATCATGATTATTCATAAATATTCTTTATAGCATTTATTTTCACAAAATATTCAAAAATAGCATAGAAAATCAATATTTTTCTTAATTTCTATCATTTATAAACATTATATTACATCATTTTGAAGAAAAATCGATCAAATCCATGTTTTTGTTGTAAATAAATTAAAATTTTGCTTAATAATAAATTGATTTAATAAAAAATAAGCTTTTTCTATTTATATAATAATTAAATTCGATTTAAAAATCATGATTTTATAGATTTTGCTTAGACTATACTTTTCATTATAACTTTTTTAGGTTGATTTTTCAATTATTATAATCTGGATCTTGAGCTTAGACAAGGCAATATCTATAAATCTATTTTAGAAGGACTAACTTATGCCAAATGAAGAGTATTCCAATCTGGAAATTGATTTTTTAATTTATTTATTAAGATCATATTCAAATAAAGTAGTTGCCTACTATTAAGTTTATTCGCATAACTTGATATTAATAGTGATATCTTTTTTTAATAAGGTCCTAAATCATCAAGTATTGTTGATGGTGTACTATATATCGAAGATTATGAATGCACTTGAAAATCAAATTAAAATTTATGAAATACTCTCGCATTCAATTATTTAGTAGCAGATTTCAAAGATAATATCGATTATACTGTGCTTTATTAAAATTAATTATTATTTTTTGCTGCCCTTATAGAATTTGCTAGTTATATAATTCTGAAATAACGTGTTTGAGGAATATGAAAATGATTTAATTTTCCACTTAAATGCCTTATAGGGTTTAACATCAACTTATTTAATACTAATTAAAACTATAGCCTTATATATAATATTATTTGAAGTGTATAAATGAATACAAAAGGAGGAGGAAATAAAAACGGTACTCAGTTGCTTAGACCTCAAAAGACGAAGCAAAATCAATAGAAAAAATAATAAAAATTAGAAAAATAATAACAAAAGATGCCTAGAAAAGGCGGCATAAAAATTGGATAAGACAATCATAAAGGCAAATGGCAATGTAAAACATGTAAAAGATTCAATTCATATTAACTTTAATTATGTCATTTTTGTTAAGATCCAAGAGAAGATAAGGGTCATTTTCATATATAAAAGACTTAAAAATGATACAAAAATGATATTTGATGATTCGTTTACTTATATGTCATATAATATATGAAAATATCATTTGTCATTAGCTATTTTTAAGTGTTTATCAATACAATTTTTGATTGATTTAATATAAAAATTATATATTTATATTAATTAATCATTTTATGGGTAAAACAACTTATTCAAGAAATCCATCTACTTCTAAAGGTATATATAAAAATATCTAGTCGCAAAAAGTTCAGGAAGAGATCTAAGAATTCATTTCAAAAATACATACTAAACTGCAAATGCTATTAAAGGATTAACTATTCCAAAAGCTAAACAATATCTTAAAGACGTCTTAGCTCATAGACGATGCATTCCTTATCTTAAATATTTTGGAGGAATCGGTAGAACAGGGCAAGCTGCATAATTCGGAAAAACATTAGGTAGATGGCCAGAAAAATCTGTTAGAACTGTATTGGGTCTAGTTAATAATCTTTAATCAAACGCAAATGTTAAAAATCTCAAAAATCTTACAATTGATCACGTTTCAGTTGATAGAGCTGCAAAAGGACGTCGTCGTACATATAGAGCCCATGGTAGAATTGGTCCTTATTTATCATGTCAAGCTCATATTCAATTATTTGCCACATAAAAGGCTGTTGACGTTAAAAAATAAGGAAAAAATAGAGCCGTTGCTAAAGGAAAAATCCCTGTAGGATAACAATGATAGTCTATTTAAACATATTTCCTATTTTACATATATAATTTACAATATATTTATATAAAGGCCATAATGAAGACGATTAAAATAACATCTTATATACTTATAATATGTCTTTTGACATATGTTGTACTATCTTAATAATGGTATATGCCTGATTCAAATATGATCAGTGATTAATAATTTAATGTTAAAGTACTTAATGATCCATCAACCTTTAAATTTGTCAAATATTTCACGCCTCACTGTGCTTATTGTCGATACCTCAAGAATGTAATAGATCCGTTAAAACATTAAAAAGAATGGTGCTTCAAAATATATGATCTTAATTGTCAATGGTATCATCCACATTGTGCTAATCATGTTCGAACTGGAATGTACCCATATACCGCTATACATAATGGCTAAGGTACAGTTATTGATTAAATCCCTGGATTTTATCCATAACCAGTCATAAGAAATTATTTTGATAGAATATAAGCTCAGTGTCTTTAATATAAAAGATCAAGATAACCTCAATCGGTTTAAAAATAGACAAAAAGTAGTCTTTCTACATAAGAAACTATCGAATAATAACCAATAAAATCAATATAATAACCAAAAAAGATGTAATAACATACTTAGATAAAACAAACAACTGAAATAAATTAACAAATAGTTCCTTAACAAAAACAATAAAAAGTTGATTAAACCCATGATCCTTCTTAAAAATAATCAATATTAAAATAACTAAAATAATTGATAAAAAGCTAGATAAAATAATAGACAAAGAATGAGATTCGCTAATAAATAAAAAGATAAATGCAATAATAATAAAAAATAATAAAATCATAGGTCATTATAGATCATCATAAGAATATATAAAAAGCATAAAACTAATATATAAAATACATAATATATGGCATATTTACACTGATAGCTATATACTATTTCAATAATTTTAATAAAAATGAAGTAAAAACATAGTTATAAAACCCTTAGACCATACAGAAAAAGAGTCAAACTCGAATCAACTAAGATACTTTCAATAATAAAGGCATTAATAAGCATGGATAGCATACTAAAGGTACTACATAGATAGAATAATCTTAATTATTATCTAAAATACCTGATTAATAATTATGATCATAACATATTGTATATAATTCTATAATATTTATCATCTTATCTCATCATCAATATTATTGATTAATACTGATTTAGCATATAATAAGTTCATTGCCATAAATTACTGATTGAATATAATCGATTTATAATAATAGATTATTGATTACTAATGAAATAGTTTTATGCAGTAGATAATAAGTTAAAAGAGGCAGTCTATAGGATATTCGATGCTTATGACTTTGATAAAAGTGGTATTCTAGATGTACAATAAGTTTTATGCCTTATAAATGATTCATTATACCATATTAAGAATTTAAGAAAAGTTACAGAGGAATAAATTGTATTATTTATTAAAGAAGTTGACAAAGATAATGATGGAGGTATATCTAGGGATTAACTTTTGTCAATATTCAAAAGCCTATTAGGATAGTGACAATTATATGATATATAAAGTATAAAATATGTTAGAAAACTTATATAATCATATACTTATTAATAATTTATTCTTTTTTTACTATATTTTTCGTAATTTTCTACATATGATGATAAAATTACAGTTATTATTATAAATATTTGACCCTTATATCTTTTAACTAATCTTAGCCCATCTATAATTGATACCTTATCATCTAATTTTTATTCTGTAATTAAATCCTTCGATTCATTGCACATTTCAACTACTATTCCATAAATCTTTACTCTCTATTTATCATATTCATAGACTAATTTTTATTATTTTACTATTATAGCTTGACTATTTTCTATTTTATGTATTAGACTTAATCATCTTTGTTATATGTAAATTACTTTGATTTTAATATTTAGCTATAACATTGGCAGCATTAAAAAGTTATTTTTACTTAATAAATAATTGTAACTAAGGACACTGCATCTTTTTTGATAATTATAATTATTATTCCATATTAAACTTCATTTTTTTGAGTTGAAAAAGAGTATTAATAAGATATTTTTATGGGGCTTGATCAATCAAGTACTCATTGTTTGATGCCTTTTGCAATATGTTCGAATATTATTTATAAATTTTCATTAATTGGCTAAGCTAGGTATCTTTTATAGTCTTTGTCTTATTGATAGATGATCTATTTTTCATTCGTTATATACAAAATACTATTATAAATTGATAATTATAATGGATATTCGTATGAATCTTAATAAAATACTTAATAATAATAAAAAAATATTAAATAATTTCATATATTCTAAAGCTTTTTTTTTCAATTTTTATCATATTGGTATTTATGATAATTGATCGAATATTATAAATAATAAAACTTTTATTAATTCTTTATAAAACTAAACATACTTTGTATATAAATAATCATTGATTTTAATTATAATTTTATCAAATAAGATGATTTAATATAGATGATTTACAATATTATTTTTTATGTTTATGACATCACAGACTTATTAATTTTATAACATTTGTTGATGCCATAACATTCAAAAATAGTACAATAAGTAGATCTCAGCGTCATGTTAAAAAATATACTTATTGGTAATAATAAACGAAAGCTTGTATCAGCCACAATATTATTAATCATCGCATTTTTAATACATGTCAAAAATAAAAGAGCAGAAATTTAACCTTTTGGCACTGGAAAACATCAAAAAAAATAAGACAAAAAGAAAGTATATATTTATTTTATTAGAAGGGCGGTCGAGGACAGGTCGATGCAATATTTTGGAATCGCATTAAAAAATTATTAAAAATAGTGATTCCAAGTTGGAACTCACCATAAGTCTTAGATTTATCAATTCTAACTATTTTTTTAATAATACGAACCTTACTTAGTATATATTTAGCATCAGTGAATGGCAGAATAGTAAAAGCAATTGTATAAAAAAATCTATCATTATTCATTCAAAGAGTATATATCGATGAATTTAGATAATAGGATTAGGTCTAGTATCAATCCCTGCTGCCTTTGTAAATTCTTATCTAGATTTCTTAAATAAAAGATTATCACTTCGCTTTAAACGAAGATTAACAGATTACTTTCACTCCATATATTTAAAAGATATGATCTTTTATCAAGTTGGAAACTTAGACAGTCGAGTATCAAATCCAGATCAAAGATTAACAACAGACATTTAAAAATGGGCCAATTCATTATCGACAATTTATGGTAATTTTACAAAACCAACTCTTGATATTGTACTATTTTCAAGAAAACTAGCATAAATTATGGGATGGTCTGGTCCAGGACTAGTTGTAGCATGGTATTTATTCTCAGGAATCTTATTAAAATTTGTATCACCTTCTTTTGGTAAACTTATTGCGGGATAACAACGTTTATAAGGTTAATATCGAGCTTCTCAAACAGATCTAGTTCATCATGCATAATAAATCGCATTTTTAAGAGGAAACTAGTGGTAAAAAACTAGAATTACAAATGTATTCAACGTATTTAATAATTTATATAGAAACATATAAAGCACAGTTAAAATATAATAAACAAAAAGCTATACATGGGAGTCTTTGATAGTATGCTTGTAAAATACGGTGCATTTATGGTCGGATACGGTGTTCTTGGTATACCTGTATTTGGCTCTGGATCTTAATAGTATCTTAATAAAGTTGGTCGAGATACTAGTCAAATCACAAACGATTATATAAGAAACTCTTCTTTATTGATCAATTTAGCAAAGTCAATAGGTAAATTAGTAATCTCATACAAATAAATACAAAATTTAGCAGGATATACTACATTGATATATGAAATGAAATAAGTTTTAAATGACTTATAACATGGTAAGTTTTAAAGGGCACAAGTCAAAAATAATGATGAAATTGTAATATCAAAAGGAAATATTAATTAAATCAACAAAGGAAAACTTATATAGTCTGAAGATTATATATAGCTAGATAGAGTTCCTATTATTTCGCCAAATGGTGATGTTTTGATCAAATAAATGTCATTTGTAATCAAAAGAGGAATGAATACTGTCATTTCGGGTCCTAATGGTTGTGGAAAAAGCTCTTTGTTTAGAATACTAAGTGGCTTATGGCCTCTAGCCGGAGGTATCATGAAAAGACCTCATATGGACAAGCTCTTTTATATTCCTCAAAGACCATATTTACCACCTGGAACTTTAAGAGATCAAATAGTGTATCCTCATTTATAAAAGCAAATAACTCATTCTGACGATCAGATTCGATAGCTTCTAAGATGGGTGAAACTTGACTATCTTTAATAGAGATAAAAAGGTTTTGATTCATACAATGACTGGGGAGATGTCTTATCAGGGGGTTAGAAGCAAAGAATAGCTATGGCAAGATTATTTTATCATAAACCAATTTTTGCTATTCTCGACTAATGCACAAGTGCTATGAGCATGGATATATAAGCATAACTCTACTTAAAGGCAAAGTAGTTAAACATTTCATTATTTACTGTATCACATCGTCAAAGTCTATTCAAATATCATTAATATATGTTAAAATACGACGGTCGAGGTAATTACTAACTTTTATAATTAAGAAATTAATGAATATCTTTTAAAAATTGATTTATATATAAATTATTTATTTTTAAGGTTGAAAATAATATTTTAATAGTATTTTTTTATAGTTTATTTATAATAATAAAAATTAAAGAATATTTAATTGTTTTTATTATAGAAATAATAAGATGAAAGGAAATTATTCATTTAAACCTTATCATAAAAATGTAAACCCTAATCATCCTGGCTTTAAGATACGACCACCTCACGACGTCTTCCCTGAGGACATTTAATGCGTATTTCCAGGATAAAATGGAAAAGGTGCAATATATTTAGGAAATTTATAAGCAGCATAAAGCTTATAAACACTTCAAAGTATCATTTTTTTCATATAGAATTAAAAATTAAGTCATTACTAACTTCATGCAAAAATATATACATTCGTCATCCAAAATAACATGTTCCGTATTCACTTTATATACCTGGAGAAGATCATTAAAGATACGATCTAAGCATCCATTTCGAGACTGCAATTAATTTTATTCATTAATCTCGAAAATAAACAAATATATTAGTTCATTGCATGGCTGGCATATCACGGTCAGCTACTTTAGTATTGGCTTATCTTATCAAATATTAACAAATGAGTCTCTCTCAAGCCTTATCATCTATCAAACAAAGAAGAAACAAAGTAAATATTTATATTAATATAGGTCAATCCGAACCCTGGCTTTATTCGTCAATTAAAAAAATGGTAATAAAAACATCTATCTAATAACATACCAAAATAAAGAAATACATAATAAAAGCAATAAAACCAAAAGTATGATACTTCATATCAAAAAAGTAAATATGATAGTTTTTATTCAAATAAAAAACTTTCATCATCTATTAAAAATGTTTAAAATTATGATTTTGGACATTTTGGATAAAAGTACTAAGGAAAAACTTTATTCAAGACTATCGAAAATACTAACTATAAAAAATTTAATCCATAAAATGATTATAGATATTACAAAAATCTAAATTTTGATACAGAGACTAATTACTATCATAATAATAGCATGAATAGTAATAAAATACCTATATAATCTCGACTTAAATAGGCCCTTGGTAATATAACTAATAAAAAACCTTTAGAAAACACTGATTTAATAAGAGATCGAAGCGTAGATTTTTTAGGCAAAGATCTTGATGATAGAATAGCTAAAATAAAACAAAAGTATTATTAAGCTAGCAATATGGGAATGAGCAAGATTTAACCATGCTATGATAAACTATATATACGAAATAGATAATCAAGTATAAATTAAGATAAACGATTAAATAATACTTACTAAAGACCTTTTGATTAAAGAAGACTTTATAATAATTATATAGGAGAGAGTATGAGTTTAGCAAGAAGTAGGGCCAGTCGATAATCATTAAGAAATAGTATATATGCGCCTTCTTATAATGCTAAAAGGACACTGCCTTATCAATATAACTGATTATTATATTAGTTTTTGTCATAAACAATATATACTTATCATCAAGTCAATAAATATATACTTATCAATAACACAAAGTATGCATAATAAATTATTAATTGATTTGAGATTTTTATATAATTATTACGTTTTTGAAGCTTCATTTTTAATTTAGATTTAAAAAAATATATATATTATATAATAAGTAATATTGATATCTCTTATTTACTTCATAATGACCTTCTTCTTACAAGCTAGATCGATCTACAATACCCTCAATAATTAATCAGATAAAAATCAACGTAAACTCTAGGCAAATTATTGATGCCATTGAACAATCCTTCTTTTAATAAAAAAAATCACCTATCCTAAAATAGCATCATTATATATTACATAGTCAACTATTTCAAACAGTATTCATATTAGCGCATCTCTGGCTTTAATTAGATCAATTCAAGGGCATTAGTATTAAGTAAACTTGTTATGAATAATTAGATCAGTTAATCGGAATGATCAGATAGACATTATGCATAAATTATATTATAAAGTAAAGAAAATACAAATATTGAATGTATTCTAAATTGGAGATATTTGTAGTAAATGGTTCTGTAATTAAAAAGTAAGTCAATATATATTTTAGGGTTAAAATGGATTTGCATCACATATAATCAGTCTTTTATATAGTAAAATTTAAGCATAATGTGATATCATCACGTCCATAGAGATAATTTGATGATCTTGTTATAAAAATGTCATATATGTGGAAATACTAATATCTTTGTAGTGAACTTTGCTTAATTTAATGAGGTAGTTAATCTATTTTTGATATTTACGTGTTGAAATCCATAGGTAATTGATAAAAAAGCTACGGAGGGTTAATCGAATGCATAAAAATGGTAACTTATTATACAGAAAAAAGATATAGTGAATTGAATTCCACTAAAAGCCAAGAAATAATAATATATACTAGAATATTCATACAAGATATGATAAAATTTGAAGAGACATAAAAGACTATAAAATCTACTGATATATTTAAAAAAAAGCATGGCAAAAGATTGAGGTTGGTTTTTGTTGGATTATACATCTGGTAACAATATGACAGTTTTTTGAATTTATTGGCAGAAGAATGTAAGACTGATAGAAATATTATAAATCAAATTCATCTATAATGTATAGATAAAAGTTTAATAGTAAATAAAAAAGTGTATAAAAAATTAAACTGAGTGAATTGAGTAAATAAAAAAGATCGAAGATGGTGACAAAAAAGATTTATATATTATTTATATTTGACTATATTTGATCAATAGATTTATGTTATTTTATAATTTTATATGCAAGAAAATGATAATTATTTGGAAAATTCATTTAATAAATAAATCAAATTTTTATATAGCAGTCTTAGGCCTTGTAAAATGACAATTATTGCTAACTTAACTCCATCCTGGATAATTATACTTAGGCTGCAAAGGATTAGTCTGTCTATTACTACTAACTCCTCTTTTTAAACTCTATGTCTTTGTCCCAATAATCTCATCTTTTTTAACACTAACAAAGTTATTAATCTTCGTTCTACAGCCTTAAATGTCTTAAGTCTTTAACGAATTATTGATTCTCAAACATTTATTAAAAGGACTACATTTAGTGCCTTCTATATTACCATAGCTAATATTTCCTGAGATATTATAGACTGGTTAGAGTGGATTGGTTGTTCTCATATGTTTATTCGCATATTATACGTCTCCTTGATTGATATCTTCTACTTTTAAAGAATCGTTAGTATTATTTGCACGCAGAAATCCTTTAGGAGTAGGCTTTATATCTTTTTGTATCTAATCTTTAGTATTAATAGTCTTATT
>Ga0169931_10014532_pt1 | contig 10647 bp, 10 predicted proteins | sample Kivu_15m_20L_FD_129675 | JGI IMG/M metagenome (GOLD analysis project Ga0169931, IMG submission 129675) | Freshwater microbial communities from Lake Kivu, Western Province, Rwanda to study Microbial Dark Matter (Phase II) - Kivu_15m_20L... | ecosystem: Environmental > Aquatic > Freshwater > Lake... | reverse complement strand
GGACCCGCAGTCCTTCCCGCGCTACGTCGACTTCATGTTCGCGCAGCTGCGCGAACTCCTCACGAACTACGGCGACATCGGCATCCTGTGGTTCGACGGCGAGTGGGAAGGCACCTGGAACCACGACTGGGGCAAGAAGACCGACGACTTCGTGCGCTCGCTGCAGCCGCGGATCATCGTCAACAACCGCGTCGACAGCGGCCGCGCCGGCATGGAGGGGTTCTCCGCCGACGAGCACGCGCGCGGCGACTACGGCACGCCCGAGCAGACCATCCCCCCCAACGGCATGCCCGGCAAGGACTGGGAGACGTGCATGACCATGAACGACACCTGGGGGTACAAGTCGTCCGACCACAATTGGAAGAGCGCGCAGGTCATGATCCGCATGCTCTGCGACATCGCGTCCAAGGGCGGGAACTTCCTCCTGAACGTCGGCCCGAAGGGCGATGGCACCATCCCGCAGGAGTCGGTCGAGCGCCTTGCGCGCATGGGCGAGTGGATGCGCGTCAACGGCGAGTCGATCCGCGGCACGCAGGCATCGCCCTTCACGAAGAAGCTGCCGTGGGGACGCGCCACCATGCGAAGCCTGAGGGGTGAGTGGAGGGATGTCACCCGGCTCTACCTCCACGTCTTCGACTGGCCGGCCGACGGAACGCTGCGGCTCGAGGGCATCGCGAACGCCGTATGGGGCGCGCAGGTCCTCGGCGCGACCGACCGCACGCCCGCGGTGAGGCAGGACGCGGGCGCCATCGTCGTGTCGGGGCTCGGCACGACGCCCGCGGACCCGGACTGCACGGTCGTGCGCATCGACCTCAAGGGCGAACCCGAGGTCACGCCGTTCGCCGTCACGCCCGCGGCCGACGGCTCATTGGCATGCATGGCCGCCGATGCCGTGGTCACCGGCAGCATCCAGTACGAGGACCGCTTCGCGAACCTCGGCTGGTGGCGCGACATGGCGAGCGAGGCGCGCTGGCCCCTCTTGATGCCGGCCGCCAGCACGTTCGAAGCAACCGTCGACTACGCCGCGAGCGCCGAGTGCGGCGGCACCGCCGAGTGGATCGTGCGCTCGGCCGGGACGGAGGTCGCCCGCGGCACCGCCGAGCTCCCCGGGCGCGCGGGGTGGGGGGACTTCGCCGCCCTGCCGCTCGGGCGCATCGCGCTCCCGGCCGGCCCGTGTGAATTCGTGGTGAAGGCGAAGCGCAAGGCGGGCGATTCCTTCATCAACCTGCGAAGCGTGCGCATGGCGCCCGTGAAGTAACCTCGTCCGCCCCATGCCGAGCTACACCCTCAACGGCGCCACCATCGACTTGCAGCCCCAGGACCGCGAGCCCTTCATGTGGCTCGCGTCGCAGGTCTACCGGCGCATGCATGCCGGCAACCAGCCGCCGCCGCTGCCGGCGGTCCTCACGATGTTCGCGCACGAGGGCACGACCACGCAGGGCATCGCGCCGACCGACCCGCGCATCCAGGCGATCATGTGGACGCTCTGGCAGCTCGGGCTCAAGGGCTCGCGCGTCGAGGGCGAGGGCGAGTCGAAGCAGATCAAGTGGGACAAGGGCGAGCACGCGGGGATCGATGCCTCGCCGGTCATGGATTGCTTCTCGGCCGAAGCCATCCGCGACGGTCGCACGCTCGCCGCGTCGCTGGCGATCGCCGGGAACCGGCGGATCAACCTCAACGGAACCGAGATCCCGGTGAGGATCAACGACTTCGACCTGATCCGCGCGCAGAGCGAGGAGATGAACAAGCGCCGGCAGGAGGAGAACCACGACCCGTCCATGGCCGCGGCGCGGTACGTCGCCGAGCTGATGACGGGCGGCGCGGACATCAACGACCTGCGCCTGCGCGCGGCGCTCGAGCTCGCGGCCGACCTCGGCATCCGCGCGATGTGGGTCGACACGGTCTCGCGGCAGCTGCGGATCGCGGCGTTCAGCCGCGAGGCGGCGCTCGCTGCGGCCTTCCTGCAGGGCGCTCCCGTCGAGCACTTCGAGCTCGCGCTCAAGCGCGCGGACGCGCTGCAGCAGGCGGCCGAGGAGACGGCCCGGAAGCTCGCGGCGCAGGTGCAGGCCCAACGGGGCGGCGCAGGCGCCGCCGGAGGTCCGGCGCGCCCCGCGGCCGGGGTCTCCGCGGCGCCCGCCCCCGCGCGACGCCGCCGCCGCTGAGGCCGGCCGTTCCGGCCACGCCGCCGATATCCGGACACTCTTCGCGCTTCCGGCGCATTCCGCCCCTCACGGCGCTTGACCTTCAGGGTCGGGAATCGACCGTGATCCTGTCCCCGCGCGGCACGGAGAGAAGGCGTGCCGCGCGGGGCACGGGCAACCACGAGGAGGTGAGGGATGGGCGCACGAATGGACCGGCCGCGGGGACATGACGAACCCCGCGACGGGCTGCGGGCGCCCCGGCTCAGTCGCATCGAGCTGCGCACCTCGATCCCCTCGCACGCCGCGATCTTCCGCGACGCGCTGGGCGACGACCCGGCCGTGGCGATCGTCGACGGCCCGCTCCTGGATGGGTGCGCCGCGGACGCGGCGTTCGTGCCGACCAATGGCTTCGGCTACCTCGATGCGGGCATCGATGGCGCGTTCGCGCGCAGGTTCGGTCGCCGCCTGCAGCGCATCCTCCAGGAGCGGATCGGCCAGGAGTTCGACGGCGAGCTGCCGTGCGGCGCCGCGGTCATCCTTCCCACCGGCGACCTGTCGCTGCCCTTGGTCGTCGCCGCGCCCGCGACGCAGTACCCGGGGTCGATCTCCGGTGACCCCATGTTCTACGAATCCACGCTCGCCGCGCTGCGCGCGGTCGATGCATGGAACGCCGCGGACGAAGGCCCGTGGATCGCGTCCCTGGCCATGCCGGACCCCACGCGACCGCCGGACGCCTGGCGTGCCGAGCGCGTGGCGCTCCAGGTCGCGGAGGCGATCCGCGCATGGCGCCGCGAGGCGCGCGCGCTTCGCGCCGCCTGAACGACCCTATGCGACCCCGGCCGCCGCGATGGGCGGCATGGGCACGCCGATCGATGCGCAGATCGCGCGCAGGAGCTCCGCTTCCTCGACCGTCGTGCGCCGGTCCGAGGCGGCCGCGGCGACGCACGCATCCACCACGCGGCGCTTGAACCCGGGGCCGGCCTGCGCGAGCGCGCGCAGCGCGGCATCGAGCGCATCGAGCGTGCAGCGCGCGGCGGGCACGGGATCGGCCGGCAAGCCGGGATCCGCGGCACGCGCCTCGGCCCACGCGCGCCCGGCGGCGGCCGCGTCGGATGCGCCGCTCCACGCGAGCACCGAAGCCACCAGCGCCGCGTCGTCGACGGTCGGCCGCGGCCCGTTCGGCACGGGAGCCGCGCCACGGCCCTCCACCGCCTGGCGAAGCACCACGCGCACCATCCACTCGACGCGGTCGAGCTCGCCGTCGGCGGCCATCAGCTGCGCGAGCGAGATGCGGAACGCCGCGTACTGCGCGGGGGCGAGCATCGCGATCGACGGCGCACACAGCTCGAGGATCGGCAGCCGGTCCGCGGGGCGCACCGTGCATCCGGCGAGCGCCGCCGCGGCCTCGGCGAGCCCGCGGTCGTTCGCGCGCACGATCGCGAGCTGCCGCATGCGCTCGCCGAGGTCCGCCGAGAGCAGGAGCCGCACCACCGCGGCGCGCGCGTCGAAGGGTTCGTGCGCCGCAGCAAGCATGCGCGGATCGATCGACCCGACGAGCGAGCGCGCCGCCTCGATCCGCGCCGGGTCGAGCGAGCCGATCTCGGCGCGCGCGGTGCGCACGCGGCTCGCCTCGACGGTCGCGCCCGCCAGCGCCGCGGCCGCGACCGGTGCCGTGCGCGCAGGGACGTCGCCCGCCCGGGCGGTGCCGATCGCGGCGGGCGCGCCCGCATCCGCCGGCGGACGCAGCCCACGGATCCGCCGGATCCGTTCCTCGAGCGGCGGGTGCGTGGAGAAGAGCGCCGCGACCCCGTCCGCGAAGAAGAAGTGGCTGAACTCCGCGGCGGCCGGCGCGGACACGCGGCTTCCCGCGGCCGATCGCCCGATGCGCTCGAGCGCACCGGCGATGCCTTCGGGGTTGCGCGTGTACTGCACCGCGCTTGCGTCGGCCAGGTACTCGCGCTGGCGGCTGACGGCGCTCTGGATGATGCGGCCGAAGAAGTACCCGACGATCCCGATCAGGAACAGCCCGATGCCGAGCATGGCCGCGACCGCGGCGCCGTTGTTCTTGTCGCGCGAGGACCGCACGCCGCGCATCGAGCGCAGGATGAGCCGACCGACCATCGAGATGGCGAAGATGCCGCCGAGCCACGCGACCAGCCGCATGTTCAGGCGCATGTCCTGGTGGAAGACGTGGCTGAACTCGTGCGCCACCACACCCTGCAGCTCGTCGCGGTCGAGCTCGCGGATGCATCCGGCCGTCACGCCGATCACCGCGTCCTTCGGCGAGTTTCCCGCGGCGAACGCGTTGATCGCGTCATCTTCCATCACGTAGACCGGGGGTACGGGCATGCCCGACGCGATGGCCATCTCCTCGACGATGTTCAGGATCTTGCGCTCGGACGGGTCGCGCGACCCGGGGTCGATCATCCGCCCGCCGAGCGCCTCGGCCACCGCGCGGCCGCCGTGCGACATCTGCACCTGCTTCACCAGCGTCCCGACGAGCACGATCGCGCCGACCGAGCCGCCGGCGAGGAGCAGCATGCGGGGATCCATGGGGTTCCCGCGCCCGATCGTGAACGCGAGCAGCAGGTGCACCGACGCGACCGTGGCCACCACGCCGACCACGAAGAGCGCGACCAGCACGCCCGTGTTGCGTTTCGCGCGCTCCTGGCTCTCGAAGAAGTCCATCGCCATCGTCATGCACCTCCTGCGCGGGCACGCCCGCACCATTGCGACCATGCCTCGCGCAGCGCACCGTGGAAGCGCGCGCCCCACGCCGCCTCGTCCATGAGCGCCGACCCGCGCAGCATCGCGCGTAGCCCGGTGCGCATCGACCCGAGCCGCGCGCGATCCGCCGCAAGCCCCGCCGCGATGCGCACGTACGACGCAGCATCCTGCGCCACCAGCTCCGGGAGCCCGGCGGCCGCGAGCAGGCTGGCGCCCACCCGCGCGGCATGGCGATCGCCCGCGAGGGTCACCACCGGAACGCCCATCCACAGGGCCTCGCAGGTGGTGGTCGTCCCGTTGTAGGGCGTCGTGTCGAGCGCCACGTGCACGCGGCCATAGAGCGCCAGGTGCTCGTCGATCGTGCCCGTGAACGGGACGACCTCCACGCGCCTGCCGTCGATGCCCGCCGCCGCGAGCCGCGCGAGGAGCCGCGCGCGCGCCGACGCGTCGCCCATCGAGCGCGACTTCACCATGAGCCGCGAGCCCGGGACGGCGTGCATCACGGCCGCCCACAGCGCGAGCGTCGCGGGCCCCGCCTTCGACGTGAGGTTGAACGACCCGAACGTGACCGGCGCGTCCGCGGGCGCAAGCACGGGCTCCGGGGCCGACGCGCGCGGCCGGTAGCACAGGAAGCACGGGTCGATGCGCACGAGGCGCTCGGTGCACGCATCTTCACTTCCCGGGGGATCCGTCACCGAGTCGACGATCCGGGCGTCGACCGCGGGATGTCCGGTGGTGTTCGGGTATCCGATTGCGGTCACGATGACGGGCGCGGGCTTGCGGTCGAGGGCGGACAGCCGTTCGCCGCTCGAGTGGCCCGAGAGGTCGACCAGCACGTCGATGCCGCGTTCGCGGATCGCGCCGTCGAGCGCCGCGTCGTCCATGAGGGCGCACTCGACCCAGCCGTCCGAGGCATCCATGAAGCGCCGCGTCATGGGGTCGCCGGGCGCGCGCGGGTCGGTCGCAAAGCACGTGATCGCGTCGCCCGGCGGCTTCGTGCGGAGGATCGGCTCGGCGAAGAACGCCACGGAATGCGTCCGGAGGTCGCCGGAGAGGATCCCGATCCGCAGGGGGCGCGCCGGGTCCGGTTCGCGCGCCGGGGGTTCCTGCGCCGCGCGCCGGATCTCGTCACGGAACGCGCGATGCGCCGCGGCGACCTCGCCGGCGGGAATCGAGGGATAGTTCAGCGCGAACAGGTAACGCGTGCGCAACGGCCGGTGCGCGGGATGGCGGGCGACCTGCGCGCGGAGGAACTCCACCGCCTCGTCCATGCGGTCCCCGGCCTCGAGCGCGGATCCCGCGCTGATCGCCATCTCGGGCCAGTCGGGGCGGATGGCGAGCCCCGCCATGCAGGCGGCATGCGCGCCGTCGGAGTCGCGCAGCGCGAGCAGGGCGAGCGACATGCCGAGGTGCGCGCGCACGTACGAGGGATCAAGCCCGATGGCCGCGCGGAACTGCTCCGCCGCCTCTCGGTTGCGCGCCGCCGCCATCAGCGCGTTACCCAGGTTGTTCCGGTACGCCGCGACCTGCGGTGCGATCGCGACGGCCCGCTCGAGCGGCATGACGGCCTGCTCCTGCTGACCGCTCTGCGTCAGGAAGAGGCCGAGCATCTGCAGCGCGTCGGCGTTGCGCGGCTGCACGCGGAGCAGCGTGCGCACCGACGCGATCGCGGCCTCGAGGCGGCCGGACCGGGCATCCTGCATCGCGCGCTCGAGCGTGCGTTCGCTCGACATGGGTCAGGAGGCGCGGTTCGCGCCGAAATCGACGGTCGGAAGCGCACGCGAGGCGTCATCCGTCTCGAAGAGCGCGGCGGGCGTGAACGAGAAGAGCCTCGCGACCAGCAGGTCCGGGAAGACCGCGAGCCGCGTGTTGTAGGTCATCACGGCGTCGTTGTACGCCTGGCGCGCGAACGCGATGCGGTTCTCGGTGCTGACGAGCTCCTCCTGGAGTTGCAGCGCCGAGGCGTTCGCCTTGAGCTCGGGGTAGCGCTCCATCACGATCATGAGGCGGCCGAGCGCCGCGGCGAGTGCACCCTCGGCGCCGGCGAGCGCACCGGTCGCGGCCGCGTCGCCGCCCCCGGCCGCGCTCGCGCGCCGCTCGGCGGCCACCGCGGCGGCACGGGCCCGCGTCACGGCCTCGAGCGTCTCCCGTTCGTGCGCCATCGCCCCCTTCACGGTCGCCACCAGGTTCGGCACCAGGTCATGCCGCCGGCGCAGCTGGACGTCGATCTGCGCGAAGCCGTTCTGCACGCGCACGCGGCGCGACACCAGGCCGTTGTAGGTGACCATCAGCCACAGCCCGACGACAGAGAGCACCATGACCGCGCCCACCGCCGCGATCGCCAGCGGCGCGACGGCGAGGACCGGGATGGCTGCTGCGGGCGGGGGCGTCGTCACGGCCATGTTCTAGCATCGACCGACGGGCCGCGCGATAGGCTCCCGGCGTGACGGCCCCACGCGACGAACCCGGCCGCGCCCGCGTCCTCGTGACCGGCTTCGAGCCGTTCGGCGGCAGCCCGGTCAATCCCTCGATGCAGGTCGCCCGGGCGATGGCGGCGCGACGCTGGCCCGCGACGACGGTCGCCACATGCATCCTCCCGGTCGTGGGCGGGACGGGGCCCGGATCCGCGCGCAGGCGCCTCGACGAGGCGATCGACGGGTTCCGCCCGCAGGCCGTGCTCCTCCTGGGCGAGGCGTGCACGCGCGGCGCGGTGAGCATCGAGCGGACGGCGTTCAACGCGCGCGAGTACGCGATCGCGGACAACGCGGGCAACGTCGCTCGCGGCGCGCCGGTGGTCGCGGGCGCACCGGGGTCGCATCCCGCCGGGCTCCCGGTCGACGACCTGATCGCCGCGGTGCGTGCGCACGGCATCGCGGCCGAGTGCTCGTCGGACGCCGGGCGGTTCCTGTGCAACGAGGTGATGTTCCACGTGCTCGAGCGCCGCGCGCGGCGCGGCACGCCCGCGTTCGCCGGATTCATCCACCTGCCGCAGCTTCCGGAGCAGCATGCGCTCCGGCCCGTCGAAGCGCGGCCGATGCCGCTCGACGAGATGGTGGACGCGATGCGGGCGATCGTCCGGCGCGTGGCCGGGCTGTGCGTGCGCCTCGCGCAAAAATAGGCGCATGACACCGGACCTTCCGGGTCATGCGCCCCACCCTGTGTGTGGACGGGCAGGGTGCTTGCCGAGGCACTGCGGTGCGATGCCCCGACAAACACCGTTACGAACGAGGATCGGTCCGGTTCGGGAATCCCGGCGATTCGTGTAGGTTCCCGATCCGCCCATGCTCGCGCGCAGCGCATGCCATCACCGCCGGTTCGAGATCACGCTCTGCGACCCGGCGCGCCGCAACGCGCTCGGCGAGGCGATGTTCGCCGCGCTGCACGAACGAATGCTCGTCGCCGCGCTCGCAGCCGACGGTCGCCTGCTCGGTGCCGACGGCAACGCGAAGGGCGCCGACGTCGTCGTGCTCCGGGCCGAGGGCCCGTCGTTCTGCTCGGGCTTCGACCTCGGCGCATGCGTCGAGCGGCCAGGCACCCTGCGCGCCTACGTGCATGAGCTCTCGCGCGCGGTGCGCGCGCTCCGCACGCTCCCGGTGCCGGTGGTCGCCGAGGTGCGCGGCACCGCGGCCGCGGGCGGGTGCGCGCTCCTCGCCGGCTGCGACTTCGTGGTGGTGGCCCCCGACGCGCAGCTCGGGTACCCGGTGCACCGGATCGGCGTCAGCCCCGCCGTGACGCTCCCCGCACTCACCGCGAACGCGGGCCACGGGCGGGCACGCCCCGTGGCGCTCGGCGGCGAGATGCACGACGGCCCGTCCGCCGTGCGCGCAGGCCTCGCCACGCATTGCGCGGCGGACGCGGGGTCGCTCGCGGGGCACGTCGACACGCTCGCGGAATCGCTCTCGTCCAAGGGCCCGGACGCGCTGCGCGCCACCAAGCGCTGGCTCAACGAGCTGGACGGCTCCGCCGACGAGGCGCGTCACCTCCACGCCGAACTGGCGAGCGCCGCCGCCGCGGAGGGCGACGAGTTCGCGACCATGCTGCGCGCGTTCTGGGCCGCGCGGCCGCGGGTCACGCCTCGGTGACGTCGTACGCCGCCGAATAGCCGCCCGACTCCATGCGCAGCAGCTGGCGCGCGATGTCGTTGGCGAGGGCGCTCGCGCCGAAGCGGAAGAGGTGCGGCGAGAGCCACTCGTCGCCGAGGGTCTCCTTCACCATCACGAGGTACGCGATCGCCTGCTTCGCGGTGCGGATGCCGCCCGCGGGCTTCATTCCGATGCGGATGCCCGAGGCCATGAAGCGGTCGCGGATCGCTTCGAGCATGACGAGGGTCACGGGCATGGTGGCGGCGGGCTGCACCTTGCCGGTCGAGGTCTTGATGAAGACCTCTCCGTCCGCCGGCTGCGGGAGCCCGGGCACCGAGCACGCGGCCTCGATGGCGAGGTCGCTCGCCCGGCGTACGTTGTCGAGCGTCTCGAGCTCGCCGGTCTCGAGGATCACCTTCAGGTGCGCGGGCCGGCCCGCGGGCGGACGGGCGCACATCGCGCGCGTCTCGCGGATCTCGCGCGCGATCTCGTCGAGGCGGCCCGCGAGAAACAGCCCGCGGCTGATGACCATGTCGATCTCGTCCGCGCCGGCCGCGATGGCGTCGGCGCAGTCGCGCAGTCGGATGTCCAGCGGGTACTGCGCGCTCGGGAACCCCGTGGCGACGGCCGCCACGCGCACCGCGCTGCCCGCGAGCGCCTCGCGCGCCACGGGCACCATCGTCGGGTAGACGCAGACCGCCGCGACGGGCGGCACCGGCGGGTCCAGGGGCTTCGCGCCCGCCGGCAGGTCGACCGGATGCCGGGCCTTGCGGCACAGCGCGCGCACCTTCTCGGGCGTGTCCTTGCCCTCGAGCGTGGTGAGGTCCAGCATCGACATGGCGCAGCGCAGCGCCTGGCGCTTCGACGCGGACTTGATGGACCGCTTCGTGAACGACTCCGCGCGGCGCGCGGCCATGATGGCGTCGACGCCGCGCATCGCGTGCGCGTCAGCCGCCGCGGGCCTTGCGGAACAGGTCGGGGAGGAAGATCACCTGCCGCAGGAGCAGCGCCTTCTCGCCCGCGTTCGCGTTCTCGACGTAGTAGATGAACAGCATCTCGCCGCGCCCATCGAGCACCCACAGGCTCTCGTAGGGGCGCTCCTTCGGGCCCAGGCCCGAGTCGATGGTGACCATCGACGAGCCCTGGGGACCCGCATTGGCGGTGCCGGCGTGGGCCGCATTCAGGTCGATGCGGCCGGCCTGGATGATGGTGAGCGCCGCGAGCATGATCGCGGTGGCGACGAGCACGATGCGCGCGGTGGCGGTGCCTTCGTGGCCGGGACGCGTGGATTCGTTCTGCTGCATGGGTGCGCCTTTCACGGTGGTCACCGGTTCTGCGCGGCCTGCGCCGCGTCCATGGACATGTTGCGGTACCCGAGGCCGACGAGGCGCTTCTGGTTCTCGTACCAGCTCAGCGCGACGACCTCGTTGGTGGTCTCGTCGTTGATGTAGACGACGCCCTGCACGATGCCGTTGACGGTGCCCGCGGCCATGCTGTAGGTGGAGCGCGGGCGCAGCTGGGCGACGGCGGAGGGGCCGAAGGTGACCGCGACGAGCGCGGCCAGCAGGCAGCCGTTGAGGATGACGAGCGAGCGGACCGACGAGCGCTTCATGGTGGCCTCCTGGGTGCCCCGGGCGCGCGTGCGCCGGGAGTCAGGAGGATACCGGGCGGCGGATGACGCACTCGCCGGGCTCGTG
>Ga0169931_10014531_pt1 | contig 10647 bp, 8 predicted proteins | sample Kivu_15m_20L_FD_129675 | JGI IMG/M metagenome (GOLD analysis project Ga0169931, IMG submission 129675) | Freshwater microbial communities from Lake Kivu, Western Province, Rwanda to study Microbial Dark Matter (Phase II) - Kivu_15m_20L... | ecosystem: Environmental > Aquatic > Freshwater > Lake ... | reverse complement strand
TAATAATAATAATAATAAAAAATCAGCAAAAAAGATTCAAAAGTTTCATGTTTCACCAAACTGATTAACTAAATGATTTTGTTACCATACTATTATCTTTTAATAAATCATAAAAATTCATATAATTATATAAAACATAGTATAAAATCACATAATTTCTAACAATTAATATATTTCATAAACCAACCTGTTAATTGTATCATTAGTATTAGCCGATAATGTTTCCAATGAATTAAAATAACCCAATGACTAAATTTTATATTTCAAAATACTTTGATATTCCTATCTATCACATAATTATTTCAATAATTACAGTGTCATTATTAAGTCTTATGTATTTTTTTATTATTACCATATCTTATCACATAATTATAGTATTTTATCAATACGCTAAGGGTTTATTATCTATTAAGTCATTTAAGATTTGTTATATAAATTTTAAGATTGAAGAACTGCTTGATGATATAATTCTAGCATACCTATTTTTTAATTATAATTCGACTATTTTTAATTGAGCTTTAAGAGATAAGTATCACAATTTTAAGAGAATATGTGATATATTCTTTTTTTAGATTAATAATTAATTTTATTATAAGGACTCAATATTTTAGTACATAATTTCATGACTTTAAGATACTTTTTCTATGATTTAAGACCATTATATGCCTTATCTATTATTAATGTATATAAGTTTTATTGATTTTAACAACTACATAAGAGTGTAAAATATAGATCATAGATTTTAGTTAAAAGCGATGGTTCAATTTCAAAACATAATTATTATAGGTATTATATAAATTATTGTAAATTTTTTAGATAGAGTAGGCATTTATTGAAATTTTAAAGAGAGATGGCGAATTAATTAAAGAGTACTTTAAAGAAATTTAGTGCTTATATTATAACCTTAGTAATTTAAGCTATATTTTGTTTAGTTGGCTGTGATTTTATAAAATAAAATAAAAGTTATAAGGAGTTGATTAATGTAGGCATCCATAGCTCTTAAATTGCTTGATTAACTATTGCATATGTCTAACTATTGATATTTTAATCAAAAATATGATAATTTTCCATAATAACTAACTAATTTCTCAAAAACCATACCATTAAAAAACACATCTACTTAACCTCTTATCTTTTTACCTCTTATAAACCTCCAAACTATCTAATCGATCGAATTTAGATATCCGTAATCTATTTAAATTTACTTAATAAAAAATAATTGATTTTCTCAAGTGATTAGCCTTCTTTATCCATCTATTTAATATTGATTATAACATTACCTATAAGTTGTATACAATTCATCATAGTTTTGTACTTAGAGTTGAATGCTATGTTATAGATAATAGGTATTAATGTATTATATAATTATGTTTTTATGAAGGTTTTTAATTTTTATTTTTATTAATTAATTTAAATGATGCTTGATTTAAGTGAATGTTGATATGCTGATACTTTTAGGAATAATGGTCTAAATGCTGTTATTTATATCAAGCTATCCATAATTATTTATATAAATTAAGTGTTAATTATACTATTTGACATATTTTACCATACTTTATAATAAACTTAAAGATATTCTTTACAATATTACCCTATCATTCTCAACTCATATATCTCTTTGATTTTATTCAAAATACTATATCTAAAAGATTATGTCATTTATACATTTTATTAAGATGTCATTGCACTTTTATTTTGGTATATTTTAGGATTACTTATTGTATCTTTATATAACTTTATATTGTGATTGATCGATATGATTAGATTAAATATTTATAGTGGCAGTGATCTTAAAATTTAGAATAGTTATTGTAAGGTTAAGTCGATTAGATAAATGCTATTGTTGAATAAAATTGGGAGGGTCAAAGAATTAGTATTTGGGGTGAAGATTTGTTGTATAATTGGTTATTGATTATTTTATTTTAGGGACAATTCATGATATTGATTATGAATAGATGACAATATTAGCTTAATTATTGTATAATTTGACCCATTTTTATTATTATTTTCTATAATTGTAGATCTCTTTTACTTTTTTTATTATGTTTAGAAAATATTGAGAAAATAAAATTTTGATTTTATTTATTATCTCAATCTTTCTTTCTGGATATTGTTTGCTGATTCGCACTCCATTTATTATACATTTTTATAAAATTTAGAACGAAGTTAACTTCTCTTCTTTTAACGATCTTTCTTACGAATTTAATTAGCAAAAGCATAGTTCTTTTGTGATGACAATTTCATTATAAATTATTATTAATAACTATATAATGAGCCAAAATTATATATAAAGATAATTTAATATAAAAATATATTATTTGATTCAACTATATAAAATAATCATTTATTTAAAATTATCATATATCATCTTGAGCCCTCTCTACTGCTTTTTTAAGAGCTTTATATGAAGTATGTACATCAAATTGTTTCTTATATTATTTTTCACCACCTAATAAATCAGCAGCAACCTTATGAAATTATCCATATTCAATACTTTTAGAACTAATACTACTAGTTTTCATAGATCCTATAGATGAACCTTACATCTAAACAGATTATTATTGTTCTTTTGGTTATTAATTTTTTATATCAGATACACTTGAACCATCTTAGTTATTTTTCTTACTTTTTTTACCTTTTTGTATCTGTTCAGTAACGAACATAGGTTCTTATACTTCTTATTCTTATTACTATTATTACAACTAAATAATATAAACTATTACAGAAGATTATTAAGAAAATAAATCCTATTATTTCGGTAATTATATACCAAAAAGCATATCTTTCTTTTTCTTAAAAATATTGTTTTACACTGTCACGATTTTAGTGAATCTAATAGGAGGCTTTTATGGTTTTTTATTTTTAAGATAATAAGGATTAAGATCTTATATTATAACTTCAGCTCCAGTTCTAGCATACACTTACATCTCAAGACCTTTGAATTGATTATTTGAAGCAAAAGGATTACCTGTAATGTATAGCTTTTTTAATGAAATAAAATTACGAGCACATATTAAATTATGTTGATTTTCAACTATATTATATGAAAAATCAAGTTATACTAAAGTAGAAAAATTGCCTGCTGTTAATTTTTATGTATGAATCCCTCTTATTTTATTTCTTGCAACTGAAATTACTTATATTCGAGGAATAGTTGCTAAGCTTGCCCAAAAATTAGATGCTTTATAATCTGATCTAAAATTATTGCCTTCAAGATTTATTTTTTTCAAAAGAACAAAATGCTCTAATGATTAAGGAAGTTATTAAAGTTCATTATAGCTAATATCTAAATTCATAAGGCATGGTATAAGTGAAAGTTGTGGGATACAAAGATATGATAAATAATTGAATGACATATTTAAATCTAAAAGACATTAAAATCCTCCTTTTTCTAAATTGACCTATTTTATTTGATTATGCGAAATATTAATTCTTTATACTACAGGTAATTTTCTTAATTTTTATAGAGCGATATAATTTTATGAGCAATTAAGCTCTATCATATTGGAAAAATATTACAAATGATCTTAATTTATGTCGATTATTCTACGATATGATATATTTCCTGTTATAACTTATTTTGGATGTTCGAAATGTAGCATTTTTAATAGTAATAATCCATCGACTATTTTTTATACCATACCTTATTATCCTCTTAATTTAATTTTTTTTATCTTATATGGATTTTTTGAGTGTAACTTTTTCTTTTTCTTTTTACCTGCTCTCGGTAATTACATAGGATTTAGTACCACTTTTCCTATTGGTAAAGGTTTTTGATCGATAGCTGTGAATTGATTATACATTTATTATAAATATAAGCAGTTATATAATGATATAAAATATATTAATGAGGAAAAATAATAAAAAAAAACTTGTTTATTTAATAAATTGTATTTTGTTTACTCACAAAAGTTATATATCAGAAATTTTTGACTATTATAATATAATATATATTTTTTTGTGTTGATGTAAGCCAAAGTCGATCTTTTAAATTGCGCAAGTTAGAAAAGTATCGTAAAATAATTCAAGAATGGATGTATTAAATTATTTAGTTTTAGAAGTAGTATTTCTCAGTAGTCCTATATTCAAGTTCAACGATTATAAGAAAAAACAATAAAGAAATATTCTCGTTTCAAGCATGGCAGTTTATAATCTTAAGGATACAAGTAGCTTATAATATATTTAGCAATCAAGCGAAGAATATAAGTACAAAAAATCAAAGCTTTAACAATTAGTTTAATCGGAACATAATTTATCATTCATGTCCCTTAATAATATGATTATCGGTATATTATGATTTATATAAGATATGCATCATCCGATAGAAGAGATCAGATCATTTATTACATTCTTAAAGCTTATAAACAAATTTGTGGTCAGAAATTACCAATTTATTATCGAGAGGATTTAAATTTATCTAATTACGCTACCACGAAAGATTAGAAAAAAAAATAAGGTAACAAAGAAATCAAAGGTGATCCAGTACTTCATGATGATGTTTCTTTTCAAGAATTTCTTAAAGGAGAATAGAAATAAAAAGAAATGGTTAGAAAAACCACTAAAACTTTATTTGCAAGAAATAATACAAAATAATAAGTAAACTTAGATCATTTTTTACCAAAGATGGTTCTTGGAAAAGGTGCCTTTGGTGTTGTATTACTTGTTTAAAAGAAAAATACAAAATAATTATTCGCTATGAAATCAATTAATAAAGATGATATTGTAAAAAGAGATCAAATAGAGCATACCAAAACATAAAAGATGATTCTTTAGCATGTAAATCATCCCTTTTTAGTTGGATTAGCTTATGCTTTTCAAACTTCTAATAAGCTTTACTTTATTATGAACTTTATGAGTAATAATTATTATATTTAGAGGGTGGATAATTGTTCCAACACCTATCAAACGCTAAAAAGTTTCCATAAAAACAAGCAAAATTCTATGCTATGCAAATATCGCTGGCATTGGGTCATCTTCATTCTAAAGATTTTATTTATAGAGATTTAAAATTGTAAAATGTACTTATGGATACCAATGGTTATGTAAGTTTAACAGATTTTGGAATGGCTAAACTTGTTAAGTAAGGATAACAAGCAAAAACTTTTTGCGGTACGCCATAATATTTAGCACCTTAAATATTAGAAGGTGGAGGATATGATAAATCTGCAGATTGGTGGTCATTAGGTATCTTAACTTATGAAATGATGCATGGTCTTCCTCCATTTTATAATAAATCTCAATCATTAATGTTCAAACTGATACAATAAGGAGAATTAAAATTTTCAGAAAAAGTAAAAATTAGTCCATAAGCTCAAGACTTTATCACAAAAGTATTAGTAAAGAATCCTAAAAAGAGGCTTGGAGCAAATTCAGATGTATAATAAATTTTATCTCACCCATGGTTTAAAGATATGGATAGATAAAAATTGCTCAAAAAATAAGTAAAAATATTATTAATATAGATTGAACCCCCTTTCAAGCCTAAAATTGAAGGTGATTAATGGATTAAAGGTTTTGATTAATAGTCAACATCATAATTAGCTAGTTATGATGAAAGATAAGATCACAAATAATCTTAACAATATAAAAACATCTTTAAAGCATTCTGGAAATGAATTTATTAATCATATATACATATATATTAATAATACTATAATATCTATTTAAAATAAATACCAATAAAATAATTGTATTATAATAAATAATCATTTTATTAATTTTGAAGAATGAAACCTTAAAGCTCACAGGAATAAATTTTATTAAAATATAATTATAAAAAAGATAAACCAGTTTTTAGTAATAATAATTATTCAGTATGGCAAGCCATTCAGTCTTAAACTAATTTAGCTGTGACTATCAAGATATTAAAATATCCACATGTATAATTACCAAAATATCTTAAAAAACTAAAAGATTTGAGATCTTAATATGTTATAAAAATATTTGAACTATGTATTGAACAATCATCTATATTAGTTATTACATAGCAAGTCACTTTTGGCACTTTGAAAAAAGCCCTTGCATAATGCTAACATTTAGATTAAAATGATTCAATATTTTTGTCTAAAACTTTATTGAATGGTCATGTTGATATGTTAAGAGGAGATTTAAATTGGTTCGGAACATAAGATGATATTTAATTTACAGATTCCGGATTAAAACTTTCATGGAATAATAGCTGTCAATTTAATTTGGTCAATCCTTTCGGGGCTATAATCAATAAATTTGTTTCAAGAGTATAAGCCTCCAAAGGAACTTCACTATTACCATTCCCTTAAATAAAAGCTATTAATTAACTGATTAGAATCAGTAAATAAAATGCTTCTGAAATTTCTCTCCATCCTCAAATGAAACAAAAAATCAAATTTCCTAAGAAAAAAGGAAAAAATTGGTATGGATTAAGATAAATAAAAAATAAAAATGAATATTTTGATGAAACAACATACTTAGCTGTACATAAATAGCATGGTTTTGTTAGGGTAAAAGTATATGAGTTAGGAAAGATTTCTCCAAATTTAGTTCAATGGAATAAAACATCAAATGCTTTTACTAAAGTTTTAGATCATTACGATGAAGGCTAAAAAACCATAATAGTAAGTAAATATTCAAATGATGGTAATCTTGAAAATTATGTAAAAAGATTAAAAGCAAATGGAATTAATTTAAAATAAGAACATATTTAATTCTTTTTTGTTTCTTTATTTACACCTTTAAAACAAGTTCAAGAATCTTCATTAAAATCTATTAATATGCTTCATATTAAAAATATACACATAGAAAATGGCATCCCTAAGATAGGATAACCAATTCCTATAAATCAAAAGCTTAATTAAATATTTGTAGATCGATCTGATGTTCCTGATTTTTATAATAAAGATTTTAAAAAGGATCCTAATTCACATAGTGTCAATTATGATACTTATTCTGTAGGAGTTCTTTTATATAAGCTTATGTATACTGAATATCCAATTTTTCCAAATTCAAAGGTTCATATACCAACTACTCCAAGCTACAACAAAAGACTTAAAACTTCTCTAGAAATTTTCCTTAATGAAGGCGGCTCTCTTATTGAACTTGAAAAGAAAATAGAAATTAGTGAAAATGTCTTAAAACAAGTTAAAGAAAATGATAAAAAATTAGTTTAAGGCTGGGGAAAATAACAGAAAAAAAGAGCATTAAAAAGATCTTAGGTTGCTGAATAATAATCTTAATAATAAAAATCATAAAGTAATGCCAAAATTTCGATTGTATAATAAAAATAAGAATAAAAAGTAAAATAAGTTATATAATTATAATAAGTTGCTTCAGATGAATAATCATAAGATGATGGAGCATAAGGTTTTTTTGGAGTTATTTGTAGCAAATTAAAATTAAAAGTTGCTTAAAAAGCTCCATAAATTTCACCTTATCTTGATAGTCTTGAATAATCATCATATAGAAAATGTAGATTATGGACAAAAATAATCTTAATTTCTATTTTATATATATTTTTGTTCTTTTACGGATTTTTGAATACTAGTACTGATTGGATATCAACTCAAAACAGTCTTCAACTTATTCAAGTCCCTATTTCTGGTCAAACATATCCGATTACAACATCTAATTATTTTCAATTTCAAAATTCATTTGGAGCAACTGATCAAAGCATTCAGAGCTTAGTCAATTTAGGTTGCGGAATTGATGGTTATTTAGGAAAACCAGTTTATTCTGCTACAGCTTTTAATAATTCAAATACATGGTTATCATTTCTCTTATGTGGACTTTTAACTTTAAGTAATTATAATTATATATAGTTTTAATATTAATTATAAAAGCTCTTCAATTGTTATTATTTGACTCAATAAAAGCTCTTCATCTACGACAAAATGGTAAAGGACATTTCAATTTAACAAATTATATAATCTTTAATCTAGTTTTTCAAACTTTGATTGCCAGCCATTTTTACTTATTTAATTTAATATATACTGGACAAACCTAAACTTGTGTAGGTAAATATATTTTAAAATAGGTTATAAAAATGGAGTGAATATGGTTCATCTCATTATCTTTTCCAAGACAAAAATATCTTCATGAATACCTATGCATCAGTGTTTATCTCATTAGTTCTATTTTCATTAATATATCTAATCTGCATTACTCTTAATTAAAGAATACCTTATAATAAAATGTTCAATCCTATTACCATCTTTGGAGTAGGCTTACTTATCTTTATATTGATAGTAAGAATAGGAGCTATCTATACACAAAATTATTATCCTTCGTAATTTTTAGTATAATATAGTGCATTTAATGATTCTTCCAATATAATAACTGGATATTTTAAACGTAGATAATTAATTGGTATTCTTGGCGTCTTACCATAAATTATATTAGTTATATAAATAATCATATCTATACTTATAGATTTGATATATTGGCATTTATTCGATAAAACTCATTCCCTTTTAAATAATGATACTTCCATTGTTAATGATGGTCTCAATGATTTGATATGATTATTATTATAAGTATATATATGTTTATCTTTAGTTAATTTAATATTTATTAGTAAATTGAAATAAATAAATTTTTATAAAATCAGTTGAATCTGACTGAAGTTATTGGTGCTGGGTATTGAGGAAAAGCTGGGCTTGGATCAGCTGATGAAAATGATAACTAATCAAGAGAAAAGTAATAAATTACAAATAAGGGTAAAAGAAGAAGGAGGAATAGTAAAATTGCGTCGGCAATAGCTACATAATAGAAATTGTCAAGTTTTTATGCTGAATTAATCAATAATTACGAATAATAAAATTATTATCTTTATAGTTTTATCTTTATCTTTGACCAACGGTTGCCAAAAATGCAGCTATGCATGCTAATGCGAAAATGATAATAAGTAGTAATGTTATGAGGATATGTCTTACCTTTCTATTTTTTAAGAAATTGCAAAACACATCAACCAAAAGTATAATAGCTATGATAACACTTAGAATAGTAAGGACAACTATAAATGCAACACTACTGCGTGATACATGATACCAAACATAATATGCTCCTTGAAGTCTTAGACCATTATCAAACGTATCAGTATATCTATTTTATGTCCCAGCAACTAAATTAAATGATATTTACGAACTAAATGAAGTGCAGCAAGTACAAGAACAAGAATCAGAACAATTATATAGGGTACTTTGCGTCTATTTTAAGTTAACATGATTTATTATTAATCTAATATAAATATAATATTATCAGCTGGTATAACTTATATTATTTTTTGTGTATAAAATTAAGATTAATATTACTTTTCTATTTATATATCCTTTGTATTCTAAAAGATGGAATTTCATTGAAGATTTTTACATCATTTGTAAAAAATACTATATTACTAGTAAAAATAATATTTTATTAATTACATCATATAGATTATTTTAATTATCGATAAATCAATAATAGACTATCTACAATATTTACAACTATATCATCAATAATATTATATGAATAGTTATACAAAAAAATATAAAAATTAAATAATAACTACTCCGAAAAAATCATAAAAAAAATAGTCAATAAGCCAACAATAAACTAACATTTTTGCATATACAAACAATTAAATTTCTCCTATAAAAACTTGGGATATCTAAAATTATCAATAAGAGAAATCTCCAAATAATAAACCTTCATAAACTTATTATTTATTATTTTAAAAATATCACAATAAAGACAGTACTATCGACAATATTATAAATACTTTTGAAAATTCTGATATTTTTAATACTTTTAATGATGATTACCAATGCTCATATCCTTCAATTTATCAAAATATACAATAATAAACAAAGAATAATATCTCTCAAATCGATATGATGTTTAAACGATCCCATCGGTAAATTAAAATTAAGATCAATTATCCATTAAGTATAGATATGTATTCGAATATATTGTCTAATATCTTATATGAAGACAATAATTAAATAGTTAAATAAGAATAGATAAAAATATATGAATAAAATAACATACTATAAAAGTAAAATAAAGTAGTTTCTTAAGAATAAACTAATCATAAGGATAAAGATGAATATGATTTTAAAGATAGCAAAATATATCTTTTACTCAATTAAATATCATGGCTAAAAAAGACAAAATAATCATCTTTATTCTATTACAATTCAATGAGACTAAAGTTATAGGAATTTGTAAATTATATTACCTAAAATTAATATATCAACTATGATCTTATGACTAAGATTAAATTTATTTCTTAGAATTTAAATAAATATCGTGGCAAAAATATAGATAATTGCTCAAAATTAGCATTAATATAAATATTTTTTGGTGAATATAAAAATTTATAAAAAGATAAACTTTAATAAATTAAAAAGAATGATAGTAAATGTTCGGAGGTTAATCAATCATTAAAATCATAAAGTAGAGTAAAATCTATCCAATAAAAATAGAAAAGCCAAAATCAAAGTAGTAAAATAAGTAAAAGAAGTAAATTAAGTTAGCCTGCTTCTAAAAAAAGAGTTGAGTAATAATCAATTTGGATAACTTAATTAAATTGATATTTTTTATTATTTATTATTACTATATATAATTATATTTCAAATAATGATAAGAAATTCAAGTAATTAATATATCCAAGCAAGTAATCGACAAAGCCTTATC
>Ga0169931_10014530_pt1 | contig 10647 bp, 11 predicted proteins | sample Kivu_15m_20L_FD_129675 | JGI IMG/M metagenome (GOLD analysis project Ga0169931, IMG submission 129675) | Freshwater microbial communities from Lake Kivu, Western Province, Rwanda to study Microbial Dark Matter (Phase II) - Kivu_15m_20L... | ecosystem: Environmental > Aquatic > Freshwater > Lake... | reverse complement strand
GGTGGTCCAGGTCTTCTGGCCGTTGACGATGTAGACGTCGCCCCGGCGGTCGGCCCGCGTCTTCAGCGACGCCAGATCCGAGCCCGCCCCCGGCTCGCTGTAGCCCTGGCTCCACCAGACCTCGCCGCTGGCGATGCCGGGCAGGAAGCGCTGCTGCTGCTCGCCGCTGCCGAAGGCGATGATCACCGGCGCCACCATCACCGGGCCGAAGGGCACGACGCGCGGCGCGCCGGCCATCGCGCATTCCTCCTCGAAGAGATGGCGCTGGATCGCGTTCCAGCCCGGGCCGCCGAACTGCGCCGGCCAGTTCCAGCCCAGCCAGCCGCGACGGCCGAGGGTGCGCGCCCAGCGCTGCATGTCGTCCTTGTCCAGGCGCAGCGCGTGGTGCACCTTGTGGCTGATGTCGGCCGGCAGGTGCTCGCGCACCCAGGCGCGGATCTCGGCCCGGAAGGCCAGTTCTTCGTCGGTGAAGTTCAGGTTCATGGGGACGATGGTCGCGGTGGTCGGGTGCTGGCGCCGCCCGACGGGACGGCGGGGTGTGCCGCTGAAGGGCGCTTGTGCACTCTTGTGTTTGTAGCACGCCCCCGGCCACGGTTTCGCCACTCGGGTGGTGACGCTCTCGGACGACGCCCGCGTTCGGAGCGCGGCCGCGGCGCGGGCGCCGCTGCGGGTGCAGTTGCGGGTGCGGGTGCGGGTGCGGGTGCGGGTGCGGTTGCGGTTACGGCCATGGCTTGAGCGCCACTGCGCCAGCGCCGCGTGGGGTTCATCGTCGCTGCGCTGGTGCCGCGTCGGATTCAGCGCCGCGGTTCCAGCGTCAGCACGTCGTCCTCGCGCCGCATCCTGAAGCGTGCCAGGAAGGTCAGCCCCAGCAAGGCGAGGCGCTCGCGCCCGGGCACCACGACGGCGCCCACGCGCTCGGCCGTCAGCGCACCCACGCGCACCTCGGCCAGTTCCAGCAGGTGCGCCGGCATCGTCCCAGCCGCGCTGCGCACCTGCCCGATCGGCGCCGTGCGCCAGGGCAGCCGCAGGCGATCGGCCTCACCCTGGCTCAGCGTGACGGCGCTGGCGCCGGTGTCGACGAGGAAGCGCACGGGCAGGCCGTTGACCGTGCCGGCCGCCCAATGGTGACCAGCGGCGTCGGCCTGCAGCTCCAGCGATGGTGCGTTCGGGCTGGCCGATGCCTGCGACGCCGCGCCGGCTGCCTGCAGGCCAGTCGTCGCGACCCATGCGAGCCTCCCGAGGACCGAGCGACGGGACGGCGCGGCGCGATGCACGATCAGGGCCTCTGGGGCCTCAGAACGGCACTGCACGGCAGCAGAGGCATCGCTGGCGAGTCCTTCGGCCCCTCTCGGGCGCTCAGTCGCGGAAGTTCGTGAACGACAGCGGCAGGTCTGCGATCTCGGCCTTGAGGTGGCGGATCGCCGCCTGCAGGTCGTCGCGCTTGTTGCCGCTGATGCGCACGATGTCGCCCTGGATCTGCGCCTGCACCTTGAGCTTGCTCTGCTTGACCTGGGCCTGGATCTTCTTCGCGTTCTCGCTGTCGATGCCGGTGCGCACGCCGATCACCTGCCGCACCCGGTCGCCGCCGATCTTCTCGATCTTCGCGTCCAGCTGGAGGAAGCGGATGTCGACGGCGCGCTTGGTCAGCTTGGCCAGCAGCACGTCGCGCACCTGCCCGATCTGGAAGTCGCTGTCGGCGTGGAGTTCGAACTCGCGCGCCGTGCCCTTCTCGGTCAGCGCCACCTTCGCGCTCGAGCCCTTGAAGTCGAAGCGCGTGCCGATCTCCTTGGAGGTCTGGTCCACGGCGTTGCGCAGCTCCACCAGGTTGGGCTCGAGGACGGCGTCGAAACTGGGCATGGCGGGGCTCGTGGCAGGCAGGGAGCGAAAATTCTGCCATGGTGACCCCTGTGCCTTCCCCCGCCTCCGACGGTGCCTGCGCCGAACCGTCCGTGCAGCAGCGTGCAAGCCTGCGCGCGCTCAACAGCTTCGGCCTGCCCGCCGTGGCCGAGCACTTGGTGCGGGTGCGCAGCGCCGCCGACGTGCGCCGCCTGGTCGACGACCCGGTGTGGGGCCGGGCCCCGAAGTTCATCCTCGGTGGCGGCACGAACGTTGTCTTCACCCGCGATGTCGCGGCGCTGGTGGTCAAGGTGGAGATCCCCGGGCGCCGCGTGCTGCACCAGGACGCGCAGGCCTGCATCGTCGAGGCCGGCGCCGGTGAGTCCTGGCCGGACTTCGTCGCGTGGACGATCGCGCAGGGCCTGCCCGGCCTGGAGAACCTGGCGCTGATCCCCGGCACCGTCGGGGCGGCGCCGGTGCAGAACATCGGCGCCTATGGCGTGGAGCTGCAGGACCGCTTCGAGTCGCTGGACGCGGTGGACCTCGTCACCGGCCGCAGCGTCACGCTGGGCCGCGAGGCCTGCCGCTTCGGTTACCGCGACAGCGTGTTCAAGCAGCATCTGGCGGGCAAGAGCCTGATCACCCGCGTGCGCCTGCGCCTGCCGCGGCCGTGGCAGCCGACGCTCGGCTACCTCGACCTCGAGCGCAAGGTGGCCGAGACCGGCATCACCGCGCCCGATGCCCGCACCGTGTTCGACTGGGTCTGCGCCATCCGCCGTGCCAAGCTGCCCGACCCGGCCGTCATCGGCAACGCCGGCAGCTTCTTCAAGAACCCTGTCGTCAGCGCCGAGCAGTGCCGCGACATCATCGGCCGCGACCCGGGCGTGGTGCACTACCCGCTGCCCGACGGCAACGTCAAGCTGGCCGCTGGCTGGTTGATCGACGCCTGCGGCTGGAAGGGCAAGTCGGTGGGCGACGCGGCGGTCTACGAGCGGCAGGCGCTGGTGCTGGTCAACCGCGGCGCGGCCACCGGCGGCGAGGTGGTGACGCTGGCGCGGGCCATCCAGGAAAGCGTCTACGGCCGATTCGGCATCCGCCTCGAGCCCGAGCCGGTGGTGGTGTAAGCCGTCGCGTGTCGTCCGCCGGGTGCGGCGGCGCAGCCCTTCGGCGCATCTTCGGCGCATTCGCTGCGCCGAGGGCGGGACCCCGCGCAGCGCCTTCAACGCCAGGCGAAGTGGGGCTGGTCGAAGTGCGCCACGCGCGTCGGACGCCCGCACAGCAGCCACTCGCGGAACTGGTAAAGGAAGGCGGCTGTCGGGGCGGCGATCCAGCGCGTGCCCACGGGCATGCGCAGCACGGGGTGCTCTACGCCGCTGACCTGGTTCAGGATCGGCGCGTCTTCGCGCAGCAACTCCGTCAGCGGGATCCGGTGCACGCTGGCGACCTCGGCCGGGTTGGGGACGAGGCGCGTGGCCGCGCCGGCCCAGACCACGACCGGCGTGATCAGGTAGCCGGACCGGGTGGCGTAGTCGTCCAGGCGCCCCAGCACCGCATCGTCTCCGAGCCGCAACCCGACTTCCTCGGCCAGTTCACGCAGGGCCGCGGCCTCGGGCGGCTCCCCTGCGTCCAGGCGTCCGCCCGGCAGCGCCCACTGGCCGGCGTGGCTGCGCAGTGTGGCCGCGCGCAGCGTCAGCAACAGCGCCGGCTCGGGGTTCCAGCGGTCGTGCGCAGGCAGGCCTTCGACGTCTGCGCCGAACCCGGCCTCGGTGACGGCCACCGCCACGGCGGCATGCCGCCGGCCTTCCGGGGCCAGGCTGCGCACCTCAAAGGAGGACAGGCGCTGCTGCAGCGTCTCGCGCAGGGTGGCTGCAGCGGTCATGGTGGGCGTAGGCACGCGCATCCGGCCGAGCATACCGGGCGGCACCGCTGCCCGGAGCGGATTCCCGCCCCAGTGTTCGCCATCCATCGGGCCGTGCCCCATCGGTCAGGCATCGAAGCCCCTGCGAGGCGATTCGCAAGGCTGCAGCACCGAGCCGCGAGTCGACCGCAAGTGGTGCGCCCGTTGCACGCGAACGGCCGGCCTGTTGGCTCGCCCGCTCACCCGCCCGCTCACCCGCCTTCGGCCCCCTACTGCCCCCGCAGCAGCGTCGCCGGCGACAGCCGCAGCCGCGCCAGCAGCACCTGCGCCCCGGCGCCCAGGGCCAGGGCGCTGACGCCCAGCGCCAGCCCACCGCCCACCCAGACCAGCCCGGTCGCGTCGAGCCCGATGCGCCAGGCCAGGGCGGCGCTGGCCAGCCCCGTGCCGAGCATCGTCGCCAGCGCGCTCGTGACGAGCGCCATCAGCGCATATTCCCAGCGCAGCACGCGCTTCAGGCCCGACACCCGCGTGCCCAGCACGTGCAGCACGCTGGCCTCGTAGGTCTGGCGTGCGCGCGCTGCGGCGACGATGCTGGCCAGCACCAGCAGGCTGGCGGCCAGCAGCACGCCCGCCACCACCGCGAGACCGGCGCTGGCGCGCCCCAGCAGCGAGCGCGAGGTGTCGAGCATCGAGGCCGTGCGCAGGCTGGCGATGTTCGGGGCGGCCTGCGCCAGCAGGTCCTGGGCCCGGATGGCGTCCTCGGCCGACATCCAGGCCGCGCCGACATGCCGCGTCACGTGCGGGTCGAGCACGCCGTCGCTGAAGATGGCTTCCAGCCACAGCCGCGACTGCAGCCGGCGCTGCGCATAGATCGCCACCAGTTCGGCGTCCACCGGCGTGCCCAGGATGTCGAAGCGCAGACGGTCGCCCACCTTCAGGCCGAGCTCGTCCGCCTCGCGGTCCTCCATCGCCACCAGGGGCTGCCCACGGTGGTCCTGCGGCCACCAGGCCCCGCGGGTGACGACGACGTCGTCGATGTTGCCCTGCCGATGGCTGAACTTGTGTTCGTCGCGGGCTTCGAGCCGTGCCTCGGCGTCGCCGCTGGTTTCCAGGTCGCGGCCGTTGACGGCCACCAGCCGGCCCAGCACCAGCGGGGCGACCCGCCAGTCGGTCGTCGAGGGCAGACCGCGCAGCGTCTGCGCCAGGGTCTCGATCTGCGGCGTCTGCACGTCGTGGAAGACGATGGCGGGGGCGTCGCGCGGCACCGTCTCGTCGATGGTGCGCAGCAGGGCGGCCACCACCACCGCGCAGGTCACCAGCAGCGTCAGCGCGGAGCCGAGTGCCAGCACGGCAGGTCGCATCGGCGACTGCGGTTGGCGCAGGTTGGACAGCGCCAGACGCAGCTCGAAGCGGGTGACGCGGTCCGGGCGGGAGAGCAGGGCGCCCGCGCCCGCCTGCAGCAGGCGCATCAGGCCTTCCAGCAGCCCGAGCAGGGCGACCACGACGATGACGAAGGCCGCGGCGAAGCGCGGGTCGGGCAGGGCCAGCGCCAGCAAGGCCAGCAGGGCCGATCCGCCCAGCAGCACCGCCCAGCGCGTGCGGGGCGGCGTGCGCAGGCGCACGGCGTGCAGGCTGCGGAAGAGCGCGGCCGGACTCACGGTCAGCGCGCGCGACACCGAGGGCAGTGCGAACAGCAGCGCCGTGGCGATGCCGAAGACCACCGCCAGGGCCAGCGGCGTGAACCAGGTGCCCGCGCTTGGCGTCATGGGCAGCACGCCGGAGACGATGCGCAGACCGGCCAGCGCCAGCGCGGCGCCGATGGCCGCACCCGCGATGCTCGAGGCGGCCGCCAGCATCGCCACCTGCGCCAACACCATCGCGGCCAGCCGGCCGTCGCGCAGGCCAACCGCGCGCAGCGTGGCCAGCGTGCCCAGGCGCTGCTGCAGCCAGGACTGCACGCTGTGGTGCACGCCCAGCCCGCCGATCAGCAGGGCTGACAGGCCGACCAGCAGCAGTCCCGACCCGACCTGGCCGAGCACGTCGGCGATGCGCTCGCTGCGATCGGCCACCGTGCGCAGTTCGGCGTTGCCGCCGGGATGAGCCGTCAGATAGGCGTCCCGCCAGGTCTGGGCCGAGCCCTCCACGCGCACCCGATAGCGGTGGTCGACACGGCTGAAGGGCTGCAGCAGGCCGGTGGCCTGCAGCGCGTCGGCCGTCACGAGGACGGGCGCGCCGTTCCAGTCGGCGCGCATGCTGCGGTCGGGCTGGTGGGCGATCAGGGCTCGCACCTCGAGGGTGGCGTCGCCGACCTCGACCAGCGACCCAACCGCCAGCCCCATGCGCTGCGCCAGCACGGGATCGACGGCGATGCCCCAGCGCCCTGCAACCTCTTCGAGACGGCGCGTGGCAGGCCCTGGCGGCTCCAGGCGCAATTCGCCCACGAGCGGGTATTGGGTGTCGATGGCCTGGAGTTCGACGAGGTGCGAGCGTTGGACAGGTGTGGTGGCGTCGGATCCGGAGGCCGGCGCCGGTGGCGCGTCGATGCCGGGTGTGCCGGCTGACGGCGCATCGATGCCGGGTGCGCCGGCTGACGGCGCATCGGCCCCGGTCATCATCGTGCGCAGGGTGGTGAGTTGCGACACCTGACCGCGGGCGCGCATCCATTCCAGCGTGACGGCATCCAGTGCTTGGCGGCTGCGGACCTCGACGTCACCGCCGAACAGCGCCCGCATGTCGGCGCGAAGCGCGTCGTCGACCTGCCGGAACAGCGCGCCCCCTGCGGCCACGAGGCTGACGCCCAGCGTCAGACAGGCGGCGAAGACCCACAGCCCGCGCATGCTGGCACGCAGGTCGCGCCAGGCCAGGTCAAGCAGCGCGCGCATGGGGCGTAGGCGCCTGGGCGGTCGGGGCCGGCGCGTGTGCAGGCATGGGGTGCAGACGGCCGTCACCCAGCCGCAGCACGCGGTCGCAGCGCGCGGCGAAGGCCGGGTCATGGGTCACCAGCACCATCGTCGCGCCGCTGTCCCGGTGCAGTTGCAGCAGCAGGTCGCGCACGACGGCGCCGGTGTGGTCGTCCAGGTTGCCCGTGGGCTCGTCGGCCAGCAGCAGTGCCGGCTCGTGCACGAGGGCGCGGGCGATGGCCACGCGCTGCTGCTCGCCGCCCGAAAGTTCTGCCGGCCGGTGGGCGATGCGATGACCGAGGCCGACCCGGTCCAGCCACACGCGGGCGCGGGCCGTGGCGTCGCGCCGGCCCGCGATCTGCAAGGGCAGCGCCACGTTGTCCAGGGCCGTCAGACTGGGCAGCAGGTGGAAGGACTGGAAGACGATGCCCAGGCGGTCGCGCCGCAGGTCCGCCAGCGCGTCGCGGTCCAGTGTCCCCAGGTCCTGTCCGCAGACCTCGATGCGGCCCTGGGCCGGCCGCTCCAGCCCCGCCAGCAGCAGCAGCAGCGAACTCTTGCCCGAGCCCGAGGGGCCGACCACGGCCACCCGCTCGCCGGCCCCGATGCGCAGCGACACGTCGCGCAGGACATCGATGCGGGCTTCGTGGTGCCGATAGTGCATGGACACGCCCTCCAACCGGACGCGGTCTTCTCGTGAGGGGAGGGCTTGGGTCATCGGGTCACGGGCGGCAGGCAAGCGGAGCGCCTTCGGATCACAGTGTCCCCGCCGATCGGCTCGTCCCGGGCGATTGGGGGTATTGCCCGGAGCCGGCCGCACGCGACCGGGCTGGGCAGACCTCGCGTCGGTCGCCCCCTTCGCGCGGCGCGCCGCCCTTCTCTTGCGAGCCCGGGCAGCGCGGTCGGTGCAGAAGCCCCGCGCGCCGTCGGGGCGGGCTGATGCGCTTAGCCTTGCGACCCTTGTGCGGGAAGGTCGCGTGGCGGCCATGTTCGGGGCGGCGGTGTCGGGAGGGGTGTCGCGTGAAGATGCTGTGGTGGGCCGGGCTTGTCTTCGTGGCCGTGTCTTGGACGGGTGTCGCCTGGGTCACCGCCAGTTTGGCCCAGTGGGGCGCACAGACGCTCGCTTCGGGTGCGGCGGTCGAGGCCGGGCGCGCGGCCGCGCAGTGGCCGGTGCCACCATGGGTGTCGCTGTGGGCCGACCCGGCGTGGGTGGCCGCGGCCCAGGACGCCGTGCGGTGGGGCCTGGATGCCTTGGCGCACCTGCTGCCGGCGGTCGCAGCGGCCGGACCGTGGCTCGTGGCCGCGGTCTGGGGGCTCTGGGGCGCGGGGATGATCGGCTGGTTGTTGATCGGCGTGCTCGGGCACCTGGCGCTGCGGCGCTGGACGGCTCGCACCGCGCCGACCGCAGGTCTTGCATCGGGTGTGTCCGTCCCCAGATAGGCACGAAGGGTGTGACGGACAGGCGGGATCGACGCCCGGAAAGGAAGCCAGGGATGTCCATGATGACGGCCGATGAGATGCGCGCGGTTCTCAGCGTTGCGGTCATGGCGGCCTTCGCCGACGGCCGCAAGCACGAGCGGGAGCGCGAGGAACTGCGTCGCATCGCCGACGGCCTGGCCCAGGACGAGGCCGTCCACCTGCCTTCGCTGGTGCAGGACGTCCTGATCGGGCGTGTGAACCTGGCGTCGGTGGCGCCGAGGCTACGCGCCGACAGCGCGCGTCAACTGGCCTACGAGATGGCCGTGTGTGTCTGTGACGCCGACGGCGCACAGTCGGCGGCCGAGCGCGACTTCCTGCGCGCCCTGGCGCAGGCCCTGGCCCTGGATGCAGGTGCGGCCGAGCGCTACGTGGCGCAGGCCGAAGCGGTCGCCTCGGCGCCGATGGCGCCGACCATGAGCGAGGCTGCCCGCCCGGCAGCGGCCACCGCGGCGGTCGTGGCCGCAGGTGCGACGGCGCTTGCCGGTGCCAGTGCGAATGCCAATACCGGTGCCGGTGCCGCTGCCGCCATCGATGCCGCTGCACGGCCCGCGGTCGACGAGGCCGCGCTCGACCGGATGATCCTCAATGCCGCCATCCTCAACGGCGCGATCGAATTGTTGCCGGAGAGCTTGTCGACGCTGGCGATCATCCCGCTGCAGATGCGCCTGGTCTACCACGTGGGCCAGACCTACGGTTATGCGCTCGACAGCGGGCACATCCGCGATTTCCTGGCGACCGTCGGTGTCGGTCTGACCTCTCAGTACCTGGAGCAGGCCGGGCGCAAGCTGCTCGGCGGGCTGCTCGGCAAGGTCGGCGGCGGCTTGCTGGCCGGCGTCGGGCGCCAGGCGGTGAGCTCCGGGATGAGTTTCGTGACCACCTACGCGCTGGGCCATGTCGCGCGCCGCTACTACGCCGGCGGCCGCGTGTGGACCACGGCGATGCTCAAGGACGCCTACCAGGACATGACCCGCCAGGCCCAGGGGCTGCAGCAACGTCACCTGCCTGAGATCCGCGAGCGTGCGCGAGGGCTGGATGCAGGCAAGGTGATGGCCCTGGTGCGCGGTGGGCCAGCGGCGTGAGCGTTGTGCCGTCGGCGCGACGATGGCTCGCCGTCTGAGCGCCTGACCCGTCGGCGCTCCGCCACCGAACGATTTCTCAACCTGCATCAATCGATGCCAGCCCTTTTGCCCGCAGGATGGGGCTGTTCAACCCAGGAGGATTCACCATGACCGATGTCACCGCCGCCCAGAAGGACCGCCTGATCAGCGACCTGAAGGTCGTGATCGCCGACGCCGAGGCCCTGCTGCAGAGCACCGCCGGCAATGTCGGCGAGGGCATGAGCGAGGCGCGCTCGCGCATCCAGGCCAGCCTCAAGCAGGCGCGGGAGAACCTCCTCGACCTGCAGGACGCCGCGGCGGCGCGCGCCAAGGCAGCCGGCCGTGCAGCTGACGACTACGTGCACGAGCATCCCTGGACCTCCATCGGAGTGGCCGCGGGCCTCGGGCTCGTCGTCGGGCTGCTGATCGGTCGGCGCTGAGGTCGTTGCGCATGAGGCCGACCCTGCCACCACCTCCGCGGTGCGGCCCCTATGCCGGCACCTGAAACCCCCGGGCTGGTGGCGTCGTTGCGCCGCCTGCTCGGCACCCTGCTCGAGACGGCGCAGGTCCGCCTGGACCTGATCGCGGTCGAGATCGAGCAGGAGAAGCAGCGCCTGCTGACGGTGCTGCTGCTGGCGGTGCTGGCGCTGCTGCTGGCCTGCGTGGGGCTGGTGCTGGCCGCCGGGCTGCTGGTGCTGGCGGTCGCGCCACCCTATCGCCTTGCGGTGCTGGGCGTCCTGACCCTGCTGTTCCTCGGCGGGGCGGCAGCGCTGGTGTGGCGCGCGCGCGCCGTGCTCGCCACACCAGGTGGCATCGCCGCCGCCAGCCGGGGCGAGATCGCGCGGGACCGTCAGGCGCTCGGAGACGGTCGATGAGACGGTCGCTGGGCCGGTCGCTGGGCCGGTCGCTGGGCCGGTCGATGTGCGCGGCCGCCCAGCCACGGGCAGATGCACTGCCGACGCCCACGGATCTGGCCCTCCCAGGGGTGCGAGAGGCGATTCGATGACGCAGGGGCGTCACGCCGAACTGGCGCAGCGTCGGGAGGCGCTGCTGATCCGCAGCACGGCGCTGCGGGGTCGGATGGGCGACGAGCTCACCGCGCTGTCGGGCGCGGCTGGCGTGGTCGACACGGTCTGGGCCGGCTGGACGTGGGTCCGGCGCCACCCGCTGCCGGTCGCCTCGGCTGCGGCGCTCCTGGTGGCCTGGCGGCCACGCCGGCTGATTCGCCTGGCGCGCGGGGCATGGGTCGGCTGGCGTTGGTGGCGGCGTCTGCAGCCGGCGGTGAAGACCCTGTCCGCCCTGGCGCAGCCACACCGACCGCGCTGATCGCGGTCGGCGTCGGCGCCCGAAGGGTCCGAGGCCGCGGCACGAGACGGGCGATGACCGCGCTTTTCGGGCGGGCTCAGCCCCCGCGCAGCATCTGCCCCAGGTCCATCCCGGTGAGTTGCCGGGCGCCTCGCGCCAGCCAGAACATCAGCGC
>Ga0169931_10014529_pt1 | contig 10647 bp, 6 predicted proteins | sample Kivu_15m_20L_FD_129675 | JGI IMG/M metagenome (GOLD analysis project Ga0169931, IMG submission 129675) | Freshwater microbial communities from Lake Kivu, Western Province, Rwanda to study Microbial Dark Matter (Phase II) - Kivu_15m_20L... | ecosystem: Environmental > Aquatic > Freshwater > Lake ... | reverse complement strand
GGCGGCCTCGCGGCTGGCCCGCTTGCGCTCGTGCTCCTTCAGGAAGCGCTTGCGCAGGCGGATGCTCGTGGGCGTGATCTCGACCAGTTCGTCGTCTGAAATGAACTCTACCGCGTATTCCAGCGTCAACGCGATGGGCGGCGTGATCTTGATCGCGTCCTCCTTGCCGCTGACGCGGAAGTTGGTCAGCTGCTTGGTGCGCACCGCGTTGACGACGAGGTCGTTGTCGCGGCTGTGGATGCCCACGATCATGCCCTCGTAGACGGGGTCACCCGGCTTGACGAACATGCGGCCGCGGTCGTCGAGCTTGCCCAGCGCGTAGGTCACGATCTCGCCATCCTCCTGGCTGATCAGCACGCCGTTCTTGCGCCCGCCGATCTCGCCCTTGAAGGGCTCGTAGCCGTCGAAGATGTGGCTCATCAGACCGGTGCCGCGCGTGAGGTTCAGGAACTCGCCCTGGAAGCCGATCAGGCCGCGCGCCGGGATGCGGTATTCGAGCCGCACGCGCCCGCGGCCGTCGGGCTGCATGTCCGTCAGCTCGCCCTTGCGCAGACCGAGTTCCTGCATGACGCCGCCCTGGTGCGCGTCCTCGACGTCCACGGTGAGCAGCTCCATCGGCTCGTGGCGCTCGCCATCCACCTCGCGGAACACCACCTTGGGCCGCGAGACCGCGAGCTCGTAGCCCTCGCGGCGCATGTTCTCCAGCAGGATGGTCAGGTGCAGTTCACCACGACCCGCCACTTCGAAGATCCCGTCCTCGTCGGTGTCGTTCACCCGCAAGGCCACGTTGATCTGGAGCTCACGGTCCAGGCGGTCGCGGATCTGCCGGCTCGTGACGAACTTGCCCTCGCGTCCGGCCAGCGGCGAGGTGTTGACGCAGAAGTTCATCGTCAGCGTCGGCTCGTCGATGCGCAGCATCGGCAGGGGCCGCGGCGTCTCGAGGTTGGTGATGGTCTCGCCGATGCCGATGTCCTCGATGCCGTTGACCAGCACGATGTCGCCCGGGCCGGCGCTGTCGGCCTGTCGTCGCTCCAGGCCCTCGAACTTCAGCACCTGGTTCACGCGCGCCTTGCGTGCCGGGCCGTCGGTGCCGCTGCAGACCGCCACCTCCATGCCGGGGCGCAAGGTGCCGTCGTGGGTGCGGCCGATGCCGATGCGGCCGACGTAGCTGGAGTAGTCGAGCGAACACACCTGCAACTGCAGCGGGGCGGTTTCCACGCCCTCGTGCGGGGGCACGTACTGCAGGACGGCTTCGAACAGCGGCGCCAGGTCGGTGCCGGTCTCGCCGGGCTCCAGCGTCGCCCAGCCGTTCAGGCCCGAGGCGTACACCACCGGGAAGTCGAGCTGCTCCTCGGTCGCGCCGAGCTTGTCGAAGAGGTCGAAGGTGGCGTTGATGACGTAGTCGATGCGCGAGCCCGGCCGGTCGACCTTGTTGACGACGACGATGGGCTTGAGGCCCAGCGCCAGCGCCTTCTTGGTGACGAAGCGCGTCTGCGGCATCGGGCCCTCGACCGCGTCGACCAGCAGCAGGACGCCGTCGACCATCGAGAGCACGCGCTCGACCTCGCCGCCGAAGTCGGCGTGGCCGGGGGTGTCGACGATGTTGACGTGCGTGCCCTGCCAGGACACGGCGCAGTTCTTGGCCAGGATGGTGATGCCGCGCTCGCGCTCGAGGTCGTTGCTGTCCATCACGCGCTCGGCGATCTTCTCGTTTTCGCGGAAGGTGCCGCTCTGGCGCAGGAGCTGGTCCACGAGCGTGGTCTTGCCGTGGTCGACGTGGGCGATGATCGCGATGTTGCGGATCTGCTTGTTCATGGGGCGCTCTGTCCGGCCACAAGGGCCTGGACCTCGGGGGGGCTGAGGAGCCGGTCCGCGATGAGCTCGCCGGCGTGGATGTGCGCGCTGCCGAGGAAGGCGCGCGGCTGGGGACCATAGACACGCACCGCGGCGCGGTCGGCCAGCGCCACGCGGCGGCGCAGGCCGGTGAGGAAGCGGCCGGCCTCGTCCTCGGGCAGCCGGACCTCGGGCCAGCCGCGCAGCAGCACGTCCGGCGGCAGCAGACGGGCCAGGCGCGCCGCGGGGTCCAGTGCCTCCAGGGCGTCCAGCGTCAGGGCCTGTTCGACGCGCAGTTCGCCGCTGGCAGTGCGCCGCAGCGCGCTCAGGTGGGCGCCGCAGCCGAGCAGGCGGCCCAGGTCCTCGGCCAGCGTGCGCACGTAGGTGCCCTTGCTGCAACGCACGTCGAGCACGAGCTCGTCGGCGTGGCGCTCCAGCAGGGCCAGGTGGTGGACGCACACGCGCCGGGGCGCGCGCTCGACCTCGATGCCGGCGCGCGCGTACTCGTACAAGGCGCGGCCCTGGTGCTTCAGGGCCGAGTGCATCGGCGGCACCTGGTCGATCTCGCCGCGTAGCCGGGCCAGCGCCACCTCCAGCGCCACGGCGTCGGTCTCGACCGGCCGCTGCTCCAGGATCTCGCCCTCCCGGTCACCACCGACGCGCGTGACCCCGAGCTGCACGGTGGCGAGGTAGCCCTTGTCGGCCTCCAGGCTGGCCTGGGCGAACTTGGTCGCCGCGCCGAAGCACAAGGGCAGCAGCCCCGAAGCCAGCGGATCGAGCGTGCCCGTGTGGCCGCCCTTCTCGGCCTGCAGCAGGCGGCGCGCGCGCCACAGCGCGTCCTGGCTCGACAGGCCCAGGGGCTTGTCGAGCAGCAGCACACCGTGCACCGGCCGCCAGGCCGTCTTGGGGGCCAAGCTCAGTCGTCCTTCGCGCGCGAGGCCACGGCGCGCGCGATCAGGGCGTTCAGGTCGGCCGCGCGTTCGGTCGTGCGGTCGAACTGGAAGCGCAGGGTCGGCACGGTGTGGATGCTCAGGCGCTTGAAGAGCGCGTTGCGCAGCCAGCCGGCCGCCTCGTTCAGCGCCGCCTCGGACTCCACCGGATCCCCCACGAGCACCGAGAAGCGCACGCGGGCGTGGGCGTAGTCGGGCGACACGTCCACGCCGCTGAGCGTAACCATGCCCACCCGCGGGTCCTTCAACTCGCGCAGCAGCTCGGCCAGGTCACGCTGGATCTGGTCGGCCACGCGGTAGCTGCGGTTGGGAGGGGCTTTCTTGTGCCTCATGGGACAAACGCGTCAAGCAAGGAGCCCCGCGCGGGCGGGGCTCCAAGGACAGGCCGGGCCGTGCGGACGGGGCCTTGCAGGCCCCGGGGGGCCGACTACAGCGTACGCGCGACCTCCTTGAGCTCGAAGACCTCGAGCTGGTCGCCTTCCTTGATGTCGGTGACGTTCTTCAGCTTGATGCCGCACTCGAAGCCTTCCTTGACCTCGCGCACGTCGTCCTTCATCCGCTTGAGCGACTCGATCTCGCCGGTGTAGACGACGATGTTGTCGCGCAGCAGGCGGAAGCGAGCGCTGCGGGTGACCTGGCCGGCGGTGACCATGCAGCCCGCCACCGTGCCGATCTTGGAGGCGATGAAGACGGTGCGGATCTCGGCCGTGCCGATGACCTCTTCCTTCTGCTCGGGGGCCAGCATGCCCTCCATCGCCGCCTTCACCTCGTCGACGGCGTCGTAGATGATGTTGTAGTAGCGGATGTCCACGCCATTGCCCTCGGCCAGCTTGCGCGCGCCGGCATCGGCCCGGGTGTTGAAGCCGATGACGACGGCCTTGGACGCGATCGCGAGGTTGACGTCGCTCTCGGTGATGCCGCCCACCGCGGCGTGCACGATCTGGACCTTGACCTCGGGCGTGCTGAGCTTGACCAGCGACTGCGACAGCGCCTCCTGCGAGCCCTGCACGTCGGCCTTGACGATCAAGGCCAGGGTCTGGGCCTGGCCCTCGCCCATGCTGTCGAACATGTTCTCGAGCTTGGCCGCCTGCCGGCGGTTGAGCGTGACCTCGCGGTACTTGCCCTGGCGGAAGGTGGCGATCTCGCGCGCGCGCCGTTCGTCGGCCAGCACCATGAACTCGTCGCCGGCCAGCGGCACCTCGGTCAGACCCTGGATCTCGACCGGGATGGACGGGCCGGCCTCCTGGGCGGGCTTGCCGTCCTCGTCCAGCATCGCCCGCACGCGGCCGTAGCTGGAGCCGGCCAGCACCACGTCACCACGCTTGAGCGTGCCGCTCTGCACCAGCACGGTGGCCACGGGGCCGCGACCCTTGTCGAGCCGGGCCTCGATGACCAGGCCCTTGGCGGCGGCTTCGGCCGGGGCCTTGAGCTCCAGCACCTCGGCCTGCAGCAGCACCTGCTCGAGCAGGTTGTCGATGCCCTGGCCCGTCCGGGCCGAGACCGGCACGAAGGGCGACTCGCCCCCGAACTCCTCGGGCACCACGGCCTCGGCCACGAGCTCGCTCTTCAGGCGCTCGAGGTTGGCCTCGGGCTTGTCGACCTTGTTCATCGCCACGACGATGGGCACCTGCGCCGCCTTGGCGTGCGAGATGGCTTCCTTCGTCTGCGGCATCACGCCGTCGTCGGCCGCCACGACCAGGATCACGATGTCGGTGGCCTTGGCACCGCGCGCGCGCATCGCCGTGAAGGCGGCGTGGCCCGGGGTGTCGAGGAAGGTGATCACGCCGCGCGGCGTCTCGACGTGGTAGGCGCCGATGTGCTGCGTGATGCCGCCGGCCTCGCCCGCAGCCACGCGGGTGCGGCGGATGTAGTCCAGCAGCGAGGTCTTGCCGTGGTCGACGTGGCCCATGACGGTGACGACCGGGGCGCGCGGCAGCTCCTCGGCGGTCTGCGCGGCCTGCTCCTCCTCGGTGAAGGCCTCGGGGTCGTCGAGCTTGGCCGCCAGCGCCTTGTGACCCATCTCCTCGACGACGATCATCGCCGTCTCCTGGTCGAGCTGCTGGTTGATCGTGACCATCTGGCCGAGCTTCATCAACTGCTTGATGACCTCGCTGGCCTTCACGCTCATCTTGTGCGCCAGGTCGGCGACGCTGATGGTCTCCGGCACGTGCACTTCCTGGATCTGGACTTCGGCCGGCGCGGCATAGCCCTCGCCGCCATCGTCCCGATCCCCGCGGCGGCCGCCGCGCGGCGCGCGCCAGCCGGCGCGGCCACCGCTGTCGCCGCGGGTCTTGAGCGCGCGCTTCTTGGCCGCGTCGTCGGCCCAGCTGGACGAGAGCTTCTCGCTCTTGACCTGCTTCTTCTCGCCCGGCTTGGCGGCCGCCGGCGCAGCCGGCGCCGGGGCGCCCGGCTTGGCCGCCGGCTTGTGGATCGTGCCCTTGATGCCGGCGCCCTCGGCCGGCTTGGGCTCCTCGGGCTTCTTGGCCGTCAACACCTGGCGCGGGCGCGACATCATCTCGCGAATGGCGGCCGCCTCGCTCTCGGCCTTGCGGCGCCGGGCATCGGAGTCAGCCTGAGCCTGGCGCGCCAGCGCGTCGGCATCCGCCGCCTTCACCACGCGCAGGCCCGGCTTCGGTGCCTCGGCCGGGGCCGGCGGAGCTGCGGCCACAGCCGGGGCAGGGGCAGAGGGCACGGCCGGGGCAGGGGCAGAGGGCACGGCCGGGGCCGCAGCCGGCGCCGCCGGGCCGGCGGGCTCGGCCTGCGCCTTCACTGGAGGCTGCGACACCGCCTCGGCCTGGCGCGCTGCGGCCTCGGCCGCGGCCTTGGCCTGCGCTTCGGCCTCCGCGCGGGCCGCGGCCTCGCGCTCGGCGGCTCGCGCCGCCTCCTCAGCCGCAGCCGCCTCGGCCGCTTCGCGCTCGCGGCGCGCCTGTTCCTCGGCCTGACGCCGGGCCGCGTCTTCCATCTGGCGCTGGATCAGCGCCGCCTGGGCGGCAGCCTCGGCCTCGCGCCGGGCCTGCTCTTCGGCGTCGATGACCGGGGTCGCGGGCGCCGCGGCCGGGGCCTCCTCGGCACCACCGATCTCCTCGCGCTTGACGAAGGTGCGCTTCTTGCGCACCTCGACCTGGATGGTGCGTGCCTTGCCCGTGGCGTCGGCCTGCTTGATCTCGCTCGTGCTCTTGCGGGTGAGCACGATCTTCTTGCGCTCGGCCGACGCGGTGCCGTGAGCATTGCGCAGGTACTCGAGCAGGCGCTCCTTGTCCCCGTCGGTCAGCGCGTCGTCGGGCGATTGCTTGGCGACGCCGGCCGACTGCAGCTGCTCGAGCAAGGCCGCGGTGGGCCGGTTGAGCTGCGCGGCGAACTGGGCGACGGTGGTCACTGCCATGGGTGGGAGTCCTTCGGTGGTCGTGACGTGGGCGTGTATCGGCTTGCGGGGACAGTGCGGCGCGTCAGACGGTGAACCAATGCTCGCGGGCCTTCATGATCAGCTCGCGCGCCGGTTCCTCGGCCAGGCCGGTGAGTTCGACCAGTTCGTCGACGGCCAGGTCGGCCAGGTCGTCGCGCGTGTTCACGTTACCGGCGGCCAGGCGACCGACGAGGTCGTTGGTCATGCCCTCGAGATCGCGCAGGTCCTGGGAGACCTCGTCGACCTTCTCTTCCTTGGCGATCTCCATCGTCAGCAGGGCGTCGCGCGCACGGGTGCGCAGCTCGTTGACCGTGTCCTCGTCGAAGGATTCGATCTCGAGCATCTCCTGCAGCGGCACGTAGGCCACCTCTTCGAGGCTGGAGAAGCCCTCGGCGATCAGGATGTCGGCGACCTCCTCGTCGACGTCGAGCTTCTCGACGAAGGTGCGGCGCACGACGTCGCTCTCGGCCACGGTCTTGGCCTGCGACTCCTCGGCGGTCATGATGTTGATGCGCCAGCCGGTGAGATCAGAGGCCAGGCGCACGTTCTGGCCGCCCCGGCCGATGGCGATGGCGAGGTTCTCCTCGTCGACGACGACGTCCATCGCGTGCCTCTCCTCGTCGACGACGATGGACTGCACGTTGGCCGGCGCGAGCGCGCCGATGACGAACTGGGCCGGGTCGTCGGACCACAGCACGATGTCCACGCGCTCGCCGGCGAGCTCGTTCGTAACCGCGGTCACGCGCGAGCCGCGCACGCCCACGCAGGTGCCGATGGGGTCGACGCGGCGGTCGTGCGAGACGACCGCGATCTTGGCCCGCGATCCCGGGTCGCGGGCGCAGCTCTTGATCTCGAGCAGGCCCTGCTCGATCTCGGGCACTTCCTGCGCGAACAACTCGGCCATGAAGCCTGGCGCGCTGCGCGACAGCATGATCTGCGGCCCGCGCTGGGTCGGGTCGACGCCGGCGATGTAGGCGCGCACGCGGTCGCCGCTGCGCAGGTTCTCCTTGGGGATCATCTCGCTGCGCTTGAGGCGGCCCTCGACGCGACCGCTCTCGACGATCATGTCGCCCTTGTCCAGGCGCTTGACCGTGCCGACGAAGATCTTGTCGCCACGGGAGAGGAAGTCGTTGAGCAGTTGCTCGCGCTCGGCGTCGCGGATCTTCTGCAGGATGACCTGCTTGGCGGCCTGGGCGCCGATGCGGCCGATGGTCACTGACTCGATCGGCTCCTCGATGTAGTCGCCCGCCTCGATGTCGGAGATCTGTTCCTGGGCCTCGAACAGCAGCATCTCGGCGTCCGGGATCTGCAGGCCGGCCTCGTTGGGCACGACGTGCCAGCGGCGGAAGGTCTCGTACTCGCCCGTCTCGCGGTCGATCGTGACGCGGATGTCGACCTCGCCGCCGTGCAGCTTCTTCGTCGCGGAGGCCAGCGCCGCCTCGACCGCGCCGAAGACGACCTCGCGCTCGACCGTCTTCTCGCGCGAGATCGCGTCGACCAGCATCAGCAATTCGCGGTTCATCGTGAGCAGACCTTTCTCTCAGCCAGCGGGGCGCGCGGCACGGCCCCGCCCCTTGAAATCGATGACGGGGACGAGCCGCGCCTCGCGCAACTCGTCCAGCGTGAAGGACAGTTCGCTGCCGGCGCGCTCGCCCTCGAGCGTGAGCAGGTAGCCACCGTCGGCAGCGCGGCCCAGGCGACCGCGCCAGTGCTTGCGGCCCTGGAAGGGCTGCCTGAGCGTGAGTGCGATCGCCTGACCGCAGAAACGCTCGAAGTCGGCCGGCTTCTTCAGCGGGCGGTCCAGGCCGGGGGAGGACACCTCGAGGCGCTCGTAGGCCACACCCTCGACCTCGAGCACGTACTGCAGTTGCCGTGTGACGGCCTCGCAGTCGTCGACGGTGACGAATTCGCCGGTGCCCTGGGACTCGGGGTAGACGTGGCCGGGGACGCGGTCGATGAAGACGCGCAGCAAGCCGCGGGCGGAACGCTCGACGTCCACCAGATCGAAGCCCAGACCCACGACCGTGCGCTCGATGCAGGCCTGGGCTCCCGCCCCGCCGCCTGCCGCCGTCACGCCGATCGTCGACCCGTCCACACTCGTTCCCTGCAACAAAGACCTTCCCCAGCCCTGTGGGCCGGATGCGTCACACACGGGCCAGCCACGCACTCTGCGCGCCGCGACACGGCCCACCAACCACAGAACCCCATTCGCCGAACAGCCGATACTCGCCGGTGCTCAGCCACGCTCAGACCCATTCAGCCAAAAAAAATGGGCTGGAAGAATCCGCCCACTCAGCTTTCAGCGAAACACGCATTATAAGCAGGCAGGCGCGGCAAGGCAACGGCAGAAGGCCGCGGGCAGCCCCCTGCGTGCCCTGCGCCGCCCGCCCGCAGGGCCACCCGCCCCTCGCCATGGGAGAATCCACGCCCTCGACCACGGAGGCCGCATGGGTTTTCTCGCTGGCAAGCGCCTGCTCGTCACCGGAGTGCTGAACCAGCGCTCGATCGCCTACGGCATTGCCCGCGCCTGCCGGCGCGAGGGTGCCGAACTCGCCTTCAGCTATGTGGGCGAGCGCTTCAAGGAGCGCATCGCCGAGATCGCGGCCGACTTCGGCTCCAGCCTCACCTTCGACTGCGACGTCGGCGACGACGCGCAGATCGAGCGCCTGTTCGCGCAACTGGGCGAGCAGTGGGCCGGCTTCGACGGCCTGGTGCACGCCATCGGCTTCGCCCCGCGCGAGGCGATCGCGGGCGATTTCCTCGACGGCCTGTCGCGCGAGGCCTTCCGCATCGCGCACGACATCTCGGCCTACAGCTTCCCGGCCCTGGCCAAGGCCGCCGCGCCGCGCCTGAACCCGGGCTCGGCCCTGCTGACGCTCACCTACCTGGGCGCCGAGCGCGTGGTGCCCGGCTACAACACCATGGGGCTGGCCAAGGCCTCGCTCGAGGCCAGCGTGCGCTACCTGGCCTCCAGCCTGGGCCCGAAGGGCGTGCGCGTCAACGGCATCTCGGCCGGCCCGATCAAGACGCTGGCCGCCTCGGGCATCAAGGGCTTCGGCAAGATCCTGGACGTGGTCGAGCGCGAGGCGCCGCTGCGCCGCAACGTGACGATCGACGACGTCGGCAACGTCGCCGCCTTCCTGCTGTCGGACCTGGCCGCCGGCGTCACCGGAGAGATCACCTACGTCGACGCGGGCTTCAGCCGCGTCGCCGGTGGCATGGAAGGCTGAAGTCCTGGCGGCTCGCCCTCGGGCCGGGCCACGACCTCAGCAGCGCACGCAGTCCACGTAGTAGCGGCGCGCGCCGCCGCCCTCGCCCTCTTCCTCGGCCAGGCCGTGCACGTCGGTGTCGAAGCCGGGGAAGGCCGCGTTGAACTCGCGCGTGAACTTCAGGTAGTCGACGATGCGGCGGTTGAAGCGCTCGCCCGGGATCAGCAGCGGGATGCCCGGCGGATAAGGCGTCAGCAGCGAGGTCGTGATCCGGCCCTCGAGCTTGTCCACGGGCACGCGCTCGGTCTGCCGGTGCGCGATCTTGGCGTAGGCGTCGCTCGGCTTCATCGCCGGCTCCAGGTCCGACAGGTACATGCCGGTGACCAGGCGCGCGACGTCGCCACGCGCGTAGGCCTCGTGGATGCTCTGGCACAGGTCGCGCAGGCCGGTGCGCTCGTAGCGCGGGTGGGCGGCGCAGAACTCGGGCAGCACACGCCACATCGGCTGGTTGCGGTCGTAGTCGTCCTTGAACTGCTGCAGCGCCGTCAGCAGCGTGTTCCAGCGGCCCTTGGTGATGCCGATGGTGAACATGATGAAGAAGGAGTACAGCCCCGTCTTCTCGACCACCACGCCGTGCTCGGCCAGGAACTTGGTCACCACCGCCGCCGGGATGCCGGTCTTGGCGAAGCGGCCCGACATGCCCAGCCCGGGGGTGATGATGGTGCTCTTGACCGGGTCGAGCAAGTTGAAGCCCGGCGCCAGGTCGCCGAAGCCGTGCCACTTGTCGGTGGCCTTGAGCATCCAGGTCTCGGCGCGGCCGATGCCCTCGGTAGCCAGGCGCTCCGGCCCCCAGACCTTGAACCACCAGTCGCGCCCGTACTCCTTGTCGACCTTGCGCATCGCGCGGCGGAAGTCCATGGACTCGAGGATGCTCTCCTCCACCAGCGCGGTGCCGCCCGGCGGCTCCATCATCGCCGCGGCGACGTCGCAGCTCGCGATGATCGCGTACTGCGGGCTCGTCGAGGTGTGCATCAGGTAGGCCTCGTTGAAGAGGTGCCGGTCGAGCTTGCGGTTGCGCGCGTCCTGCACCAGCACGTGCGAGGCCTGGCTCAGCCCCGCCAGCAGCTTGTGCGTGCTCTGGGTCGCGAAGACGAGCTGGTCGCTCGGGCGCTGGCGCTTCTTGCCCATGGCGTGGAAGCTGCCGTAGAAGGGGTGGAAGGCCGCGAGCGACAGCCAGGCCTCGTCGAAGTGC
>Ga0169931_10014527_pt1 | contig 10648 bp, 5 predicted proteins | sample Kivu_15m_20L_FD_129675 | JGI IMG/M metagenome (GOLD analysis project Ga0169931, IMG submission 129675) | Freshwater microbial communities from Lake Kivu, Western Province, Rwanda to study Microbial Dark Matter (Phase II) - Kivu_15m_20L... | ecosystem: Environmental > Aquatic > Freshwater > Lake ... | reverse complement strand
GCGGACCGATGTACGGGCTGGCGCAGGGGGCGGACGTCGCGGCGCTCGTCGCCGCCGCCAAGGCGTCGCGGAGCGAGGCGGCGCGGATCCGCGAGGCGCTCGCAGGTCACGACGCGGCGCTCCTGAGGATCCTCGAGGAGCAGCGCGGCATCGCCCTCGACGCGGAGCTTCGGCAGGCGACCTCCCAGCTCGAGCAGGCGGAGGCGTTCCAGGAGACGGTGCGCCTCGTCGAGGAGGAGATGGCTGCCGCCGCCGCGGAGGGTCGCGAGTCCCGCGCGCATGAGATCTACGCGAGGGCGCAACCCGTTCGCCTCGCCGGCGAGCAGGACATGAACCGCTCCCGCGCCAGGATGATCCGGCTGCAGCTCGACGCGGTCCGGGCGATCGAGCCGATCGTCGGCGACCCGAGCCGCTTCGCGGCGGTCTTCGTGGCGGCGGGGATCGGTCATGACGAGTTGGGTGACTTCTTCGGGGCGTTCGAGGAGATGGGTCGCACCGGCGAGCTCGCGCCGGACAAGGTCGAGGCGGTCGCCGAGCTCAAGGTCCGCGCGATCACGGGGAACCTCCCGCTTCAGATGGAGCTCGCCGAGCTGATGGCAAGGCGGCTCGAGCTCCCCGACGGCGGGTGGGGTCAGCTTCCCGACGGGACCTACGGGCAGTCGCCCGAGGGGAAGGAGATCGACGAGCGGACGATGGAGCTGCAGGCGGGCGACGCCGCACGTGGTCAGATGCAGATCATCGTCGCGCTCGGTCGGATCGTGGGCACGCGGACCTTCGCCGAGGTGATGCGGGCGTGGGGCACGAAGCAGGGAATGCCGGAGCAGATGGTCGAGCCGATGATCGCGCAGCTCGTCGCGGGGATCGATGCGGGGGCGATCGACGCCCTGTCGATGCAGCAGGAGTTGATGCGGCGGATCTGGTCGGCGCCGCCGGCGTGGAAGGTGATCGACGAGGCGATGCTCGAGGCGATCCTCGACGACCTCGCGGTCGAGGGCGAGATGCGCCTCGTCGCGCGGCAGCTGATCGAGGATGGTGCGCCGCGGTTCACCGCCGCGATCGAGGAGACCGCCGCGGAGATCGCGCCGCCGCCGGACCTCGATCCGGAGGAGCTCATGAGGCGATCGATGGGTGTCGCGAGCGGCGAGCAGCTCGCGGCGTTCGACGCGGGACTCCGCCGCGTGCTCGCCGCGGACGAGGCGTTCTTCGACGACCTCGTCGACGTCCTCGGCGACGAGTCCGCCGACGCGCTGCGACCCTGGCGGGCGGTGCGGCGGTCGCAGTTGATCGCCGCCTGCGGCTCCGGATCGATGGCGCTGATGATGAGCATGTGGATGGAGCCGTGGAGGGGGCAGTTCGGAGCGATCGACCTGTTCGTGCTGGCGGAGCAGTCGATCCCCGACGCGCTTCGGGACTCGGCGGCTCGCGCGGCGTTCGCGGCGAGCGCCGAGCGGATCGCCGCGCTGCAGGACGAGCGATGGAGGGCGATCCGCACGCTGCAGCCGGAGCACGAGGCGCGGGGCGCGAGCTCGATCGCGCTGCAGGCGGAGATCGCGCTCGCCCAAGCCGAGGACTCCGCGATCGGCGAGGCGGCGATGGCGAGGTTCCGCGAGAGCCAGGAGCGCATGCAGGAGATCGAGGCGGAGCTCGAGCGCTGGCGGAGGGCGGTCCCCGACGCGGTGCGGGAGGAGCTCGCCCGGCTGCAGGCGGTGCTCGGAGCGGAGTCGGCGCGGGCGTTCCGCCGGACGGTGCTCCTCGAGGCATGGCAGGGCGACGTCGGCGAGATGCCGGGGCGCGACTCGATCGGCGCGGCGAGGGCGCGGGCGGAGGCGGCGGGCGACGCCGCGCGGGTCGCGGAGCTCGATGCGCTCGCCGCGACCTACGACGACGCCCGGGATCGGCTGCTCGAGATCCTCTGGGCGACGAGCGAGGATCTCCGCGCACGGGAGTCCCGCCCTCCGGCGGGCGGCGAGGGCGCCGTGGTGGTCGATCCGGTCGACACGACGAGGTGGTGGTCGAGCGCCTCGGGTCGCGTGAAGTTCCGCCTCGGCGAGGCGGACTTCGCCCTTGCGCGCCGCGCGAGGTGAGCAACCCGTTGATCGGACATCCCCTCCGTCTCGCTGGCTCCGCCAGCGAGCCACCTCCCCGACCTCGCGGCGCTCGGTCGAGGAGGAGTTCCGGAGTTCCGGATCGCGCGATCTCGACGCGGAGCGCTCTGGAACTCCTCCCCACGGCTTCGCCGTAGGGTTGGTGGACTGCGAGCGCAGCGAGCAGGACGGAGGGGACCAACTCCGACGGGTTGCGAGCGCAGCGCGACGCAAGCAACCAGCCCATCCGACCTCCCCTCCGCCTCGCGAAGTTCGTTCGCCCGCCATCTCCGCGAACTTCCGCGGCTCCTCCGGTCGGGGCAGTCCCGCCGTGGTTAGAGTCGCCCCTTCGGACCGCGTCCGACCGCCGAGGACCATCGCCGATGCCCACGAAACACGAAGATCTTCCGCGCCCGAGCGTCCGCCCCGTCGGTCGGCCGAGGCACCTCGTCGTGCTCGTCCTCGCGCTCGCCGCGCCGGGCGCTGCGCTCGCGCAGGGGACGGGAGGTCGCTTCCCGGATCCTCGCGCCGGATGGATGGTCTCCGCCTGGCTGGAGGCGGTGGGCGTCGATCCGGCGACGGCGCCGCTCGCGCGACCGATCCATGCCCGCTACCTCGCCGAGGTCGAGCGGCTCCGCGACGGCGAGATCGAGCAGTGGGTCGTCGCGGGCGCCGCGGCGTGGATGGAGCCCCGGATCGACGCGGAGGAGCGCCTCGCCCGCGTCGCCGCCCGTGCCGCGGCGCAGCGTCGCCTCGTCGAGCGGCTTGCGCAGCTCGAGGACTCGATGTGGACCGAGGTCGGCGAGGAGGTCGCCCTCGACGACGCGCGGCTCGGCATGCTGAAGGCCCGCGGCGAGCGGCGGCGGGCGCTCGACATGCGCCTCGACATGCTCGGCATGGGACAGCCCGTCGACCTCCTCGAGGTGATCGAGCGCCTCGAGTGCACCGCCGAGGAGGCGGCGCTCGTCCGCGAGCGGCTCGCCGACCACGACGGTCGCCTCTCGGAGGCGCTGCGGGCGGTGATGGACGAGCAGATCGACCGATCGATCCGCGAGGCGGAGGCGATCGTGCGCGAGGTCGCGGCGCAGGAGTCCCGCCGCCGCGCGGTCGAGGAGGAGACCCGCCTCGCCAAGGAGGAGGGTCGCGACCCGCGGATCGAGGAGGCGATGGCATCGGTGCCCGGCGGCGAGGGTCGCGTCGAGATCGGGCTCGACCTTGGTCAGGCGCGTCGGGTCCGCATGCAGCAGATCGAGAGCCTCGCGCGGCTCCAGGGTCTCCTCGCCGACGATCGCGTCGCCGAGCTCCTCTCGTCGCTTGGTCACGGACCATCCGATCCGATCCGGTCGTTCATGCGCGAGAAGGTCGATGCGACGCTCGCCCGCGGCGGGGTCTCCGCCGAGGTCGCCGCGGCGCTCGTCGAGGCGCGGGCGTCGTACCACCGCGAGCGGCTCGACCTCATGCTCCGCATCGCCCGCGAGGAGGCGGGCGGACCGGTCGCGATGGAGTGGACCCTCGGCGAGGACGGCGAGCAGGTCCCGCCGCCCGACTGGACCCGACGGCAGGAGATGGGGATGCGGCTCTCGGCGTCGCTGCCGCAGGAGGCGCAGGACCGCGTGCTCGCGATCCTCGGGGAGGGGGGCGAGGGCGACGGGGGCGACGCGGCTCGCCGCGAGGTGCTCGCCGGTCGGCAGGGCGTGGTGGGCGCGGCGGGCGGCGAGGGCGACTTCACCTTCACCGCTGGGATCTCGATCGCCGTCGCGACGAGCGATGGCGTCGAGCTCGAGGGCGTGCCGGCGATGGGTGGCGCGATGGTGGCGATGCCGATCAGCGTCAGCGCGATGTCCATCGAGATCGGCGAGGGCGGCGTCATCCGCATGGTGCCTCAGGCGTTCGCGCCGCCGCTTCGCGGGTTCGACGCCGCGGCGTTCGCCCGCATGCTCACGGAACTCGGGGTGGCGGATGAGATGCGGATCGTCGCCGAGCAGATCCGCCTCGACGCGGAGTCGGAGATCGCGGCGATCGTGCGGGAGGCGGCGGAGGCGCCGCAGGATCCCTCGGCGGTCGAGGTCGGCTTCCTCGACATGGGACCCGACGTCGCGGTCCTCGACGCGGCGCTCGGGCGGGCGCTCGCGGCGGACGCGGCGATGTTCGATGCGCTCCTCGACCTCCTCGGCGATGAGTCGGCGGAGCGCCTCGCCCCGTGGCGCGATTGGCGGGTCGTCGAGCTGGTGGCGGCGACCGCGGGTCTCCGCGGCGACGACGGGTCGCTCGCGAGGCGGGGGATCTTCCTCGCGCCTTGGGAGGGCTCCTTCGCCTCGATCGACGTCCCGGGCATCGTCCGCGAGGTCGCGCCGAGGTCGACCGAGGACCCCGCCGTCGCCGAGGCGCTCGTCGAGCACCTCCGCCGCTGGCGTCCTGCGGTCGAGGGCTACTGGGCGCAGATGCGCTCGGTGATGCCGGCGCTCCGCGAGATGCGGCGGACGATGTTCATGCCGAGACCGGCGGTCTCGACCGCGACCGAGGATCCCGTGGAGGTCGCCCGCCGGGCGAGCGAGCGCCACCGCGAGCTCTTCCGGCTCGAGGAGGCGCTTCCGAAGTCGCGCCGCGCGATGTCGACGCTGATGCGGGAGGAGCTCGCGCGGATCGAGGCGGTGCTTCCGGACGACGCGGCGCGGTCGTTCCATGCGGCGGCGCGCCGGGCGGGATGGTCCGAAGCGGTGCCGGAGATGTCGGCGCTCGAGGGAATGAACGCGGCGATGCGGCTCCTCGCGGCGGACGAGGCGGCGATGACGCGGCTCGCGGAGATCGAGGAGGGCTACCTCGCCCGGAGCGATGCGCTCTTCGCGAGCCTCGACCAGCTCGCGGCGGATCCGCCCCGTCGGGCGCGACCGGAGCAGGGGGCGGGGGCGTCGCCGCCCGGGAGGCTCTCGTCCGAGGGCGCGACGCGGTGGCAGAGCGTGGTGGGTCGCCTGCAGTTCCGCCACCGCGAGCTCGACGACGCGACGATCGAGGAGCTCCGCGAGCTCGTGGGTCCCGCGCACGCGGACTCGATCCGCGGCGCGTCGCCGACGCCGGCGCGGGTGCGGACGATCTTCTTCGGCGGCTGAGCCGACCGGGCGCCTTGCAGGTCGGGCGATCGCGGGCATGATCCGCAGGCGTCCGCGCCGAGCGACCTCGGCGGCGGGCAGGAGGCGACGGCGGTCGGACGGGGTCCGTCGCGGCGGGCGCCTCGCGGGTCATCCGACCGATCCAGCGTGTCGCCCCTCGTCATCATCCTCTGCTTCGCCGCGTACTTCGGGGCGCTCCTCTCGATCGCGTGGCTGACGCTCCGCCGCGGGACGAGCGAGGCGGGCTACCTCCTCGGCGGCAGGCGGTCGCCGTGGTGGCTCATCGCGTTCGGGCTCGTCGGCGACTCGCTGAGCGGCGTCACCTTCATGTCGGTGCCCGGCGAGGTGGGCACGCGGAACTTCACCTACCTGCAGCTCGTCCTCGGCGGGGTCGTGGGCTACCTCGTCGTCGCCCACGTCCTGCTTCCCCTCTACTACCGCCTCAACCTCACGAGCATCTACGGCTACCTCGGCGAGCGATTCGGTCCGACCGCCCGCACGACCGGCGCGATGTTCTTCGTGCTCTCGCGGGTGCTCGGGGCGGCGGCGCGGCTCTTCCTCTCCGCGGGGGTGCTGCAGGCGTTCGTGTTCGACCCGCTCGGCGTCCCCTTCTGGGCGACGAGCAGCACGATCATCCTCCTGATGCTCGTCTACACCTACCGCGGCGGCATCCAGACGCTGGTGTGGACGGACCTCTTCCAGTCGAGCCTGCTGCTCGCGGGGGTGGTGCTCTCGCTCGTGGCGGTCGCGCGGGGGCTCGACCTCGACCTCGTCGGGCTCGTGCGGACGATCCACGAGAGCCCGCGCTCGAAGGCGTTCGTCTGGGACTGGCGCGAGCCGACCTACTTCTGGAAGCAGTTCATCGGCTCCGCCGCGATCGTGGTCGCGATGACCGGTCTCGACCAGAACATGATGCAGAAGAGCTTGAGCTGCCCGACGATCGGGGAGGCGCAGCGGAACATCCACGCGTTCATTCCCGTGCAGGTCGGGGTGAACCTGCTCTTCCTCTCGCTCGGCGTCCTCCTCTACGAGTACGCGGCGCGGACGGGCGTCGTGCCGCCGGCGCGCACGGACCTCCTCTTCCCGACGCTCGCCCTGCAGCACCTCGGCACGTTCGCCGCGGTCGCCTTCGTGCTCGGGCTCGCCGCCGCGACCTTCTCGAGCGCGGACTCGGTGCTGACCACGCTGACGACCTCCTTCTCGGTCGACGTGCTCCGGCTCGGCGAGCGCAGCGACCTCGACGAGGCGGCACGCACCCGCGTCCGCCGGCGGATCCACGCGGCGTTCGCGGCGGCGCTGCTGCTCGTGATCCTCGCCTTCCGCGCCTGGAGCAGCGAGTCGGTCATCTCGATCGTGCTGCGGATCGCGGGGTACACCTACGGACCGCTGCTCGGGCTGTTCGCCCTCGGCATCCTGACCCGCCTGAGGGTCCGCGACCGGCTCGTCCCGGTCGCGTGCGTGCTTGCGCCGGTGCTGTGCTGGGTCCTCGAGCAGAAGTCCCCCCACTGGTTCGGCGGCTACACGATGGGCTTCGAGCTGCTGCTCGTGAACGCGGGGATCACCGTCGCGCTCCTCCTCGTCCTTCGGCGGTCGCGGCACGTCGGCGAGGCGTGACCGGCGTGGTCACGACCAGCGAGCGCGATCACCCCCGCCTCCACTCGGCGGGCACGTCGCCGGAGGTCGCGACGATGCGCGAGCGGATGCCGCCGCGACCGCGCCAGTCGGTGATCACCTGCAGCCAGCGCGGGCTCATGCCCTCGGAGAGGTCGTCGCGGATCCGGTTCGTGACCGCCTCGTAGAAGATCCCCTCGTTGCGGAAGCTCTGGCAGTAGAGCTTCAGGCTCTTGAGCTCGACGCAGACCGCCGCGGGCTCGTAGCGGAAGGTGAGCGTCCCGAAGTCCGGATGCCCGGTCTTCGGGCAGACCGAGGTGAACTCCTCGTTCACGTGCTCGATGACGAAGGGGACGTCGCTCGGGCTGTCGAAGTACTCGAGGAGGGTTGGATCAGGCATGGCGGAAGTCTGACGAGTCCGGCGGCGCGGGCAAGTCGGGCAACGGTGCGCGCCGCGGCGGCGCGAGGTCCTCACTCGGGCAGGAGGCGACCCGCGAGCCGCGGCACCAGCGGCAGCTGCTCGAGGTACTGGTGGATCTCGCGGAGGTCCACCGACTCGATGCGGGCGAGCTCCGCCTCGAGCGGACGGTGCTCGCGGTGGACGAGCCAGCTCGCCCCGAGGCGGTGCATTCGGCCGCTCGGGCGCTCGCCCGCGAGGGTGACCGCGGTCGCGACCTTCGCGCGGGCGCGGAGGAGGTCCTCCTCCCGGAGGCTCTCCGCGAACGACGCGAGCTCGCGCCGCACGACCGCCTCGACCTCCTCGTTCGCCTCGGGGTCGCAGGTCCACTGGACCACGATCTCGCCGACGCCGTCGTGCGGGTCGAAGCCGGCATCGGCGTGCTCGGCGAGCCCCGGCTCGACGAGCGCCCAGAAGAGCCGCGATCCGTCGCCGTCGCCGAGGACGTGCGCGACGAGCATCGCGGCGTAGCGCCGCGGATCGCGGAGGTCGACCGCAGGGACGAGCATCGTGCCGTAGGCGGCGGAGAGCTTGGGGCGGCGGATCTCGAACTCGCCCTCGCCCGCGGCGAGACGCGGATGCTCGCGGGTCGCGCCGGAGGGTCGCCATGCGCCGCACGCCCGACCGACCCTCTCGAGCACCTCGCCGAACTCGACGCGTCCGGCGGCGGCGACGACGATCGAGTCGGCGGCGTAGCGGTCGCGGGCGTAGCGGACCATCGCCTCCCGCGGCAGGCGCGAGATGGTGTCCTTCGTGCCGAGGACGCGGAAGCCGAGCGGGTGCCCGTGGAAGTAGCGCTCCTGCGCCGCCTCCATCAGCACCCATGCCGGCTGGTCCTCGTACATCGCGATCTCCTCGAGGATCACGCCGCGCTCCTCCTCGAAGTCCGCCTCGCGGAGCGCGGGGCGGAGGATGTCGGCGAGGACCTCGACCGCCGGACTGATCGACTCGGGGAGCCCCGCGGCGTAGTAGACGGTCATCTCGTGGCTCGTGAACGCGTTGTGGTCGAGCCCGAGGTCGTCGAGCTCGGCGCTCACCTCGACGGGACCACGGCGCTCGCTCCCCTTGAAGACCATGTGCTCGAGGAAGTGGCTGACGCCCATCTCCTCCGGGCGCTCGTCGCGGGTGCCGGTGCGGACGAAGAAGCCGACCGCGGCGGTCGCGGCGGAGGGATCGATCTCGGCGAGGACGGTCAGGCCGTTGGGGAGCGTCTCGCGGTGGAATCGGATCGCCATGGGAGGCGGGATCGTATGGGCAAGCATCTCGCGCGGTGGGCGACCGCGTCGCGCGGCGGAGTCACGTCACACGATCGCTGCTCGCATCGCTCGGCGAGCGGTCGATCGAAAGTCCGGAACGGACGGACCCGGAATCGCGATGCGCTGCATCGAGGGGCGGACGATTGGCATGATGAGGGGCGGCTCGTGCTTCGGGTGCGGGCCGGGTCACGCGGTTGGCGTCACGCGATCTCGATGATGCGATCGCCGTCCTCGAATGCCGTGAGCACCGTGGCGAGCGATCGAGCGAACGCGCCGATGAGCACATCGCCGCGGCAGTTGCCGAGGCGCACCCGGCGTTGCTCAGGCACGATTGGTTGCGGGATGGTGACCGGCGCTTGGGTGGGTGTGACCCGGATGGACGGATGGTCCGGAGGGACACGATGGACACGATGGGCGCGGGGCGGGCGCTGCTCGGTCTCCCATTCGCCCGCTTGACATGAAGCTCGAGCGATTGCCGGACGTGGACGAACGGGACCAACGCGGGCGTGCCGCCAATGCGTCTCACAGAGGGCACGGAGGATGCGGCGTCGGCCGATCGGGGCGATGATTGGAGGCGTTGGTCTGCTAACTCAAACTGCAGACTTGAATCTGCCGACACGCTTCCCTATGTTTCATCCATGGGCACCCGGATCGAGCGCGATCTCGCTCCCCATCTGCTCCGGGCGGCCGAGCAGTTTCCGGCGGTCACTCTGACCGGCCCGCGGCAGAGCGGGAAGTCCACGCTGTGCCGCGCGATCTTTGCGGGGCTGCCCTACGAGAGCCTCGAGGCGCCCGACATTCGCTCGTTCGCTCTAGAAGACCCCCGCGCCTTTCTCGCAAGATTCCCGCAGGGAGCGATCCTCGACGAAGTGCAGCGAGCGCCGCACCTGCCGTCCTATCTGCAAGGACTCATCGACGCTGATCCTTCGCCAGGTCGCTGGATCCTGACCGGCTCGCAGAACCTCTCGCTCGTCGAGTCGGTGGGTCAGTCGCTGGCGGGGCGGACCGCCATGCTGCACCTGCTGCCGCTCGCCCGAAGCGAGGCGATCCGATTCCCGCAGCATCCGCGAACCGCCGACGAGGCGATGCTCGCGGGCGGCTATCCGCGCATCCTCGATCGCCAGCTCGATCCGAGCGACTGGGTGCGTTCCTACGTCGCCACCTACCTCGAGCGCGATGTCCGATCGATCGCGAACATCGGCGACCTGGTCGCCTTCCAGCGGTTCGTCGAACTGTGCGCGGGCCGGACGGGGCAACTCCTCAATCTCTCGGCGCTCGCTTCGGATGCAGGCATCTCCCAGCCGACCGCCAAGGCGTGGCTGAGCGTGCTCGAAGCGAGCTTCCTCGTGGTCCGCCTGCCGGCGTTCCACTCGAACCTGCGGAAGCGCCTCGTCAAGATGGCGAAGCTCCACTTCGTCGACACCGGCGTCGCGTGCTGGCTCCTCGGGATTCGAAGCGTCGAGCAGCTCCGAAGCCATCCGCTGAGGGGCGCAATCTTCGAGACCTGGGTCGCGACGGAGATCCTCAAGCACCGGACCAATCTCGGCGAGGTCGGAGGACTCTCGCACTACCGCGATCGCGACGCGGTCGAGGCGGATCTGGTGGTCGACGGCCGCGCAGGTCGCACGGTCGTCGAGGCGAAGGCGGCGATGACGGCGTCGACCTCGCTGTTCGATGGCGCTCGTCGCGTCGCATCGCTGCTGACCGAGACCGGCCAATCGTGTCGCGCGATGGTGGTCTATGCAGGCGACGATCCGCAGACGCGAAACGGCGTCGATCTGGTGCCGTGGCATGCGCTGCACGAGCAGCCGCTGACCTAGCAGGCTGCTGCGAGCCGTCGGCACAGGAGTTCGATGAATCCAGGGAGATGCAATCCGCGCTCGGCGGCGTTTGGGCCCAATCGTCCCGGCTACCCTCCTCGCCTTCCGAGACGCTCCAATCGAACGCATCCGCAGACCATCCTGCGGTGCTCCGATGTCCATTGGGTCCACTGGGTCCACCGGGTCCACCGGGTCCACCGGGTCCACACCGCGCCGGTCCGCCGAGCGCCGCGGGCGATCACCGCGTGACGCGACCGCGCCGCCCGCCGACCGCAGCGAGCGATCATCGCGAGACGCCCGCCCGCGGGCCGTC
>Ga0169931_10014526_pt1 | contig 10648 bp, 9 predicted proteins | sample Kivu_15m_20L_FD_129675 | JGI IMG/M metagenome (GOLD analysis project Ga0169931, IMG submission 129675) | Freshwater microbial communities from Lake Kivu, Western Province, Rwanda to study Microbial Dark Matter (Phase II) - Kivu_15m_20L... | ecosystem: Environmental > Aquatic > Freshwater > Lake ... | reverse complement strand
TATCTACCGGTGTACGTACCTGAATCATTAAATCTACCAAGTAAGTGGCGATTTGAACCCATTAAGGAAATACAGACTCCAAACCCTACCCTTTTTGAGATGTATACAGTTAACTCAAGAAGTTGATTGAAAAGCTAGACGTTTCCATAAACTTGGTTCCGCAGTGGCCTTAGCCCTCGAATAAGTTCGAGTATTCCTGAGTCTAAAGTGTATTCAAATTTGAACCCAGCTTTCTCAATCTTCTCATTTGAAACAAAGTAGTTTCGTTGGTCAGGATCTTTTCCAATATCGGAAACCATATAATTAAAGCCCGGCAGATATTGCGCTATCAAACTGCAAAGTTCCAGTTTAGTTAGATTAGCCTCAGTCAGACCAACATTGTAAATTTCAGGACTTGATATCTTTAAGCTCATCGCCCACCTGATCGCATTGGAAACATCGCGAACATGAACGTAGTTTCGAACAAAATTAGGTTCAAACAGGATTACAGATCTGTCATTTATCGCTCTGTTAACTAAATCATTCACTAACAAGTCAAGTCGCATTCTTGGTGACATTCCAAAAACAGTTGCAAGTCGAAAACTAATTGCCTTCGGATGATTTAGAAGACATGCTTCAACTTCAACCTTATGTCGTGCGTAACTCGATATTGGATTTAGTTGACTTTCTTCGGTAGTTATGGTCCCCGGTTTAGTTGTTCCATAAGCGCTATTAGTTGTTGGCGTCAATATAGTCTGGCTAGGGTCACAAGCTTGGATAAGATCAACCGCCGCGCGTAAATTAATAGAGTCTGCAGCGAATGGATCTCGATTGCATGCCGGCGCACCAACTATTGCCGCTAAAGGGATTACCACTTCTTTATCTTCTAGTTGAAGACGCATCAAATCTAAATCCCGAATATCACCCAGGACAACTTCAAGGTTTTCATTACTCATTAAGTGACCAAGACTATTTTGCCGATACATAAAGTTATCCACAACCGTTACCGAATGTCCGCCATCGAGCAAATCCTGTACTAATATCGATCCGATGTATCCCGCGCCACCAGTGACTAAAACCTTAGACATTTCAATCTCCAATTCGACTGAGAGTAGAATAGCCCTTATGGAGCGAAAATGAGCCTAATTACTCATTGTAGAATTTGCGATAGCACTGACCTTGAAACAATGCTTGATTTAGGGAATCAGCCTTGGGGAAACGGCTTTCTAAAAGCTGATCAATTTGCTACTGAAAAAAGCTACCCATTGGTACTCGTTCGGTGCGAGAAATGCTCCTTGGCGCAACTCAATTACACAATCGCAAAAGAGGATATGTTTATAAAGCACACCTATCTCTCGGGAACTACAAATACTCTCAATGAGCATTTTTCACAATTAGCAAAAAAGACGCATGCGTCTTTTTTGCACAATTCACTAAAACCGCGAGTTCTCGACATCGGCAGTAATGATGGTACCCAGTTAAAGCATTATCAGGATTTGGGTTGTGATGTTTTGGGAGTGGACTCAGCGCCACATGCTGTCGAAAGTGCAATAGCGAATGGAATACCTACCAAAGAAGTGTTTTTCAACTCTGAATCAGCAAGAGAAATAAATCTTAAGTTTAACTTGATTAATGCGTCAGGGGTGTTTTTTCATTTGGAAGAGTTACATTCCGTGTGCGAGGGAGTAAAGTTTGCTTTAGATTCCGATGGTGTTTTTGTCGTTCAATTCATTTACATGAAAACAATGCAAGATAATGTGGCTTTCGATCAGATTTATCATGAACATCTTCTCTATTACACTTTAACCACCCTTTCAATTTTGTTAGAAATGCACGGCCTAGAGCTTTTTGATTCATACTTCTCTCCAATCCATGGCGGATCCATGATTGCCTATGTCTCTCATCCTGGAAGATATAAAAAAACTAGTCGCCTAAACAGTTACTTGGAAAATGAAATGAAGAGTCAAACAAACGAGAAAAAACGTTATGAAGAATTTGCAATTCAATCGCATCACAAGAAAGAAAAAACTTTGGAGTGGTTTGAATTTATGAGCGAGAAAGACAAATTGGTTTATGGCCTAGGTGCACCAGTTAAGGGCAATACATTAATAAATTATTTCGGATTGAAAAAGGAAAATCTTCCCTTTTTGATTGAGAGAAACCAGCTCCGTCAGGGACTCTTTAGTCCTGGAGCTCACATTCCACTTCTCTTAGAACATGAGATTGTAGTCTCGCCTGATGCCTACTTCGTCTTAGCGTGGAACTTTAAATCGGAAATTTTACAACGTCATGCAAAAGATGTTTTACAAGGAATCGAATTCTACTTTCCGATTGATCCGATTTAAATGAAGGCGTTCATTACAGGTGGAGGTGGTTTTCTTGGAAACCACTTGACCCACTATTTCCAAGAAACAGGAATTGAGTATTTCGCACCTACGCGAGGAGAAATCGATTTAACTGATTTCACGAAACTTAAGAGCCTCACTGACGAGTTTTCCCATATTTTTCACCTTGCAGCTCATACTCAAGCTGGAGATTGGTGCCTAACACACCCAGGTGAACAATGGATTGTGAATCAACAGATAAACACCAATTTACTTAGTTGGTGGAGCGGGTACCAGCCAAACGCAAAATTGATTTCAATTGGGACTAGCTGCTCATATTCTCCAAATCTACCCATGGTGGAAAATAATTATCTATCGGGCGAACCCATAGGTAGCTTGTACACATATGCAATGACAAAGAGAATGTTACTCCAGGGCCAACGAGCTCTATCACAACAATATGGATTGAAATTTCTTCATGTGATTCCCTCCACGCTTTATGGTCCGAGCTATCACCTTGATGGCCGTCAAATGCATTTCATTTTTGATTTGATTCGAAAAATTCTTCTTGGTAAACATCTTGGAGAAGAAGTATGCCTCTGGGGCGATGGAAACCAGCGGCGCGAATTGATTCATGTTGAAGACTTTATACTGAATTTAATGTCTCTAGTGTCACGAGATGCCGAGGGGGAATTTAACTTAGGAGCTGGTGAAGATTATCCAATTAGAGATTTTGCAGAAGTAATATCAAAAGTCGTAAATTTTGATTCAAAGTTCATAGTTTATGATGAGGCACGTTATGTTGGTGCGAAGGCGAAATTACTTGACATAACAAAGGCTCGAGCATTTCTTCCGGAATACGCGAATCGACCTCTCGAAACAGGGATTAAAGAGACCGTAAATTGGTTCCTGCACACGAGAGCTTTTTTGAAATAAACCGAAATGAATTTTGAGGTTACTTTGATGGAACTAAAGCTAAAAGGACTGGACTTGAGTGCTTTGACTGATTGACCGATCGAAGAAGTCACTTTATTCTAACGATATACTAACCTTAGAAAAAAGTGCTTAAGTGCAGTCGTTTTGACTTAAGAAAACTTCCAAGATAGATGGAGAACATTCATGTCAAAAGAGCTAAGTAGGAGCGTGGATCTCCGGCTAACTGAATCTAGAAAAATTTTCAGCAATGAGTTGTCATACCCTTCAACGGCCCTTGTTAATTTGGCATCCAGATTGGATTTAGCATTAAGGGAAGGTAAAAAAGTTGCCTTCGTTGGTAATGGTGGCTCTGCGACAGAAGCAACCCACTTGGCAGCAGAGTTTATTGGAAAATGTGTGATTGACCATGAACCATTAGCCGCAATCTCTTTGACAGATTCAAATGCTGTTCTCACAGCAATTGCCAATGATTACGGTGTCAAGGAAATTTTCTCCAGACAGGTAACCGCACTTCTTCGGGAAGGAGACATCCTCATTTCCTTATCAACTTCTGGAAAGTCTTTGAACGTCTTAAATGCGATTGAGCGAGCAAATGCTATCGGGGTATACACCGTGCTTTGGATGGGAGACTTCGAGAATGTATCCGAAGCTCAGGAGGTTTGGAAAGTGCCATCGAAATCCACTCCTCGGATCCAAGAAGTCCATATGATGTGGGGACATGTACTTGCTCAAGCTATAGAGGAATCTCGCTAGCGAAACAGGATGAAGGAATGCCAATGGATCTCGAACAAAGTACACGAAATTCCTATTTCGGGAAGTATGTAAATAGGGCACAACGAGGAATCGAAATTGGTCCAAGCTATCGTCCAACTTTTGCAAAAAGAGATGGTTGGAATGTGCTCACTATGGATCATTGCTCCCAGGAGGACTTGATCTCCAAGTATAGAGATGAGAAGATCGACGAGAAATTTATTTCGAATATCGAAAAAGTTGACTATATCTGGACGGGTCAAACTTACGAGGATCTTTTTAATGGCCAAGGAGACTTTGACTTCATCGTTGCGTCACATGTAATCGAGCATGCTCCAGATGTTCTCTCTTTCCTAGTGGAAACTTCAAATCTACTGAAAGATGGAGGTTATTTACTGTTAGCTGTTCCAGACAAAAAAGCAACTTTTGATTTCTACCGACCAAATACAACAATTGGTGATGTAATTATTGGTCATCTAAGCCCTGAGCTTTACGACCTTAAAGCATTAATTGACGAATCCCATTTGAGAAGCAATCTTGATGGTGCAATTGCATGGAATAGAGAAGTTTCAATCAAAAACTTGCGGAATCAGAATTTTCCACGTCCAAGTTATGAAACTAAAGTGATCGAAGAGATATTGAATAGAACTCTTAAAGAGGGAGTCGTGGAAAACCGAGAGTATAGGGATGCACATCGCTGGATTTTTACACCTGAAATTTTGCAAGATTTAATCGGGCTTATGTCAGATGCTGGCTTAATCAATTATCAGGTCATCGACTGGACCCACACGGGTTACTACGAATTCTTGATGGTTTTGCAAAAAAAGAATAAATGCACATCAATTCCCAATTCTCGTTTTCTCGCACTGTCTGAATTTATTCCTAACTTTACGGGATCGGATTCTACCTTAAGTGATAATCCTGTAGGGACAATACCCATCTCTTTAAAATCTAGGTATCTAAAAAAGATCATTCATATCGCAAAAGGATTCAAGAAATCCCTGATGAATTAATCAATAACAGGAATAAGGTTTTCGAGATTTAAATTTGAAATGTCTATTTCCAAGTTATCGGTACCATATACAGAAAGGTTGGCGTTACGTACGACTTTACAAAAAAGTCTTTCAAAAGCATGTGCCGCTGTCCCATCTTGAGCTCCGTCTTCGACAAATAAACCATCAAAAGGAAACAAGGAACTAGAAGTAAAGGTTGAGGGTTTAAACCAAAACATTGTTCCTGCAAAAAATTCTAAATTCAATTCACTATCCTTAAGATTCTTCAGTTTTGACACCAACTCAAGGTAAATCCCTTCATTAGAACCCCAATGACGCACATCGGTTATGTACTCTTGAGATCCCCCGATCATGCCAGCATCATCATGAGTGATTTTTTCTAGAATGTTTTCAATTACCGGACTAGATGGCAACAAACCATTCAAAATTCTTCTTCTCCAAAAGTCTCCTTTTTCAGAATATGAACTCCGCTTTGTATGAATTTTTAGCCCAGCGCTATAACTATAACTTTGTAATTCTGCAATTTGGTAAAGAAAAGGAGCAACATCTCTTCCGACATTGGGCCCGATTGAAATTTTGATACCTTTTGCCAAAAAATGAAATTTCGTGAAAATCTCCTTGGTCAAACTGGGAATACTAGTTGTCACCCAAAGGTCAAGAGGTACTGGGATATTGTCTAAAGCGAGATAGATTTCATCAAGGATCTCAATATGGTGAATGTGTAATGTAACAACTAAATCTGCGCGCGATGGAAAATTGTTTTCGATGTGAACGACATGGGAAGGACCCCATTGAGGTGGCGTAAAATTGAATTCTTCTACTTGATTTCTCAATTCCAATTCAAGGTCTCCGAGGAAATTCGTTTTGATTGCTAATGGATTCTCTAGAAGAATTTCGCTTTTCACGAAACCATACTTCTCTGACAAGTATTTCGCCTCAATCTGCACAGGGTTGTATTTTGTGATACCACGAATGTTTGCGAGCCAAAAGAGAATGGAATTTGTAGTGATTAGTTGCTTACTATAAATGAGGGCACTTAGAAATTTTCGAAAACGAGAAGGATTCCAAAGTGTTGAAATTCTCTGATTATGCACCAGAAATGTTGTGGTTAGTCCAATCTCATACATAAAGATAACTTCGAACTTTGAATCTCTAATCTCTATACTTGAAAACCAATCTTTGCACCATTGCATGCCTAGGCTTTGTTCTTTTATTGCCAGGAAATAGCTCTGTACGTGGGTTGAGAATTGCATTGACTTAGTGATTCCCACGAGATCAGATTGATCCAGAAGTGAAATTGCGTTCAGAATACACTTTTCAAATTGAAGTGGATCAGTGATTAGGAAACTGGAATTAATAAGAAATGTATCCCCACATTTGTCGGACTCAGCGAGTTTACTTAGTCCTACTTTATAACTATAAAAGTCATATCCGACATTTGGTCTGGCAATCAATGATACATTTTCCTTACAAAAATCGAAATCCGCTAAAGTTCGATTCGTGGTAACTACAATAACTTCATCCATATTTCTACTTAGAATGTCTATTAGCTCAATGAAGCTCGGCGTAAACGTATTGTCTCTTGAGAAGTGAGCTACCACGGAATATAAAGCCATTTACATCACCTCAACGTTGCACGGTACAAACGGCGCATCAACTTGTAAAGCTTAGGTGAAATTAGCTGAACTTTCGACGCCAGTTTCATTTTCAAAGAGTTTGGAGGCGTGTAATAACTTGGGGAGAAAAAGACATTTCTATCTACATTATCTTGCACTATCCCCAGAGATTCATGAAGGTATTCCCTGGAGGAGTAATCAAAGCGAGGCTGGTAGTATTTGCTTTTTTTAACTTGATTGAGGAATCCGTTTCCAATCTTTAAATCAGGTTCTAGATGTGCTCCCTCCGCCCACTCATTCCATGCATTTACAAAGATGAAGTTTTCATCAAAAGCTCTATGCTCTCTTGTATACTGCCGCATAGAATCTAACCAAACTCTAAAGAAATGTGGATTTGTATTCTGAATTATGACGGATCGATCTCCAAGACGGGCCGTGTTATCCCAAGAGGGCATTACTGTTCGGTAGATTTTCTCATTCTTAGGAGTTTTTCTTTCCACCGATTGAATCACGATTTTTTGGTACGAAACGGTGACCCCAACAAAATTACTGTTAATATCGTTCGGTTTCTTACTCTGATTGCTTTCATGCCAAAATTTATGGGGTGGGAATTCTACTAAACCATCTGCTCCGAATTCTGATGAGGACGAAACATCATAAAAATCTATGACAAGAATATAGGGATTTACTCCGAAGAGCATTTGAGAATAGTCACGAATTTTCTGAATAGAGTCTGCATAATTGGGAATCTGCTTTGCTCTATATATGAGGAATAAAGGACGTCCATTTACTTTAATGTAGCGTTCGTCGGCCCAGTACTTTGTAAAGTCTTCAATTAGCCGTTTCTCCCAATCCTCCCCATATTTTTGTTCAATCAAAATTTCTTTAGGGTTATGATCCCAAGTTCTTGCCCAAGAATCGTTCGCCCAGCAAAAACAGTAGGGAAAATTTATCTTAGAATTATAGAGAGTATCGATTGGTTTTGAGAGCATTCGTTTCCCATCAAACCAATACCAATAAAAGCAGAATCCATACACGTCATAATCCTTAGCTAGTGCCACCTGGGCTGCCAAGGTTGTCTCGAGAGACGCATCATAAAAACCTAAATCACGAGGAATGTGTGGTTGGTAGTGACCTTCAAAATGAGGTCGAGCTTTTGCAACATTCACCCAATCCGTAAAGCCCTTCCCCCACCACTCAGAATTCTCTGGAACTTCATGAAACTGAGGTAAGTAGAAAGCGATGATTCGAGCTGAATCTTTTAGGAATTCATCTTCCGTATAGGAGAACTTTAATGCCGCGCCCGCAAGTATGTCGTCAAAAGTATTTTTTTTTCGACCCCTTGATACGTCGTTCACTAAGATATGATAGCCGGCTGAAGAAGAAACCCAACAATTGACCGGTCAATTTGTTCCCTTCCCTTGATTCGACATCCTTGTTTTGAGAACTCGTTGAGGGATTCCAAGGTACAAAAACAACTTGAGAGTAAAATTCTGGTACCAAATTGTTCGAAGCTTTAAGTCTTTTTTCAGTATCTCTTTGCGTTGAGAAATTGGAGATCCTAAAAGTTGAATAAATTCGAGAGCGATTGCGTAATTGGCAGTGCGATATTTGCCAACACACTGGTTTAAAGCATACATCTGGTGTAACACTTGAGCCGCAAAACCTTGCTGAGCGAAAAAGTGTAACTGCTGCCAGAGATTTCTGGCTCTATTTCCTATAACTTGTCTATCATGGATTCGATAGATGATTTCAGGATTATGCGAATAGGTGAACTCAGCAAAACACCATCCTGTAATTCCAATCCACCAGTCATGCATGATTGAGGCCTGGGTATCGAGTTCATTCAGAATATCCATAAATGACTTGTTGAATACGATGGTGCATCCTCGCACCTGATTCTCAAAAAGTATTCTTGGAAAGAGTTGCGCATTACAATCAATCGGCCAGATATTTGCCGTCCTAGAATTGAAGGTTGTTTCCCAGACACGAGAAGCAGTTAGGGAAGGTTTTTGGCGTGTTAAAAGCAATCTATTAATCGAGTTATAAAGGTGATCTGGGAGCCATATGTCGTCCTGATCTGCAAGAGCTATAAATTCAAGGCTCGCCTTCTTAATCAAATGAAAGAAATTTTCAGCCGGACCCCTTCTTGGCCCAGGAATTATGTAGAGAGTTTTGAATTTAACTCGATATTCTTCAATAATTTCTAAAGTTTGATCGGATGAACCGTCATCTGAGACAAGCAAATGAATTTCAACGAGTCTCTGTTGTATCAACGATTCTAAGAAATCTCGAATATGCAATGCGCCATTGAAAGTAGCGAGTAAAACCTCGACTTCATGAGAGCCTAGATCTTCACTAAATGAGTTGTTGTAAGTATTTCGCATATGAATTCGATTTATACTCGAGAATTCGATTTTCAAGTTGACTTACAGATATCCAACCTTGCGTGAAGGAAATTTCCTCAAGGCAGCCAATTTTGAGCCCTGTCCTATCTTCTATGATTCGAACGTATGCTGCGGCATCGTTTAGTGAATCAGGGTTACCTGTATCAAGCCAGGTGGCACCTCTGGAAAGCTCCGTGAAGGTTAGGCAGCCTGATTGAAGGTAATGATTAATGACTGAAGTAATTTCCATTTCACCTCTAGCGCTTGGCCGCACTTGCTTAGCGATCTCGGTTACTTTTCCATCAAAGAAATACAAGCCTGTTACTGCCATGTCAGAAATGAATTCTTTTGGCTTTTCTGTAATTGAGATTGGAGTTCCAGCTGAACTTACTTCAAGAATTCCATAATCTGAAGGGTTCGAAACTTTGTAAGTAAAGATATGGGCACCAATGCTCGGTAACTCACGAACTATGTCTCGGCCTAGCCCGGCACCATGAAAAATGTTGTCTCCGAGGATCATTAAACAATTTTCGCCTGACAGAAAATCTTCACCGATTATAAATGCCTGAGCTAAACCTTTTGGCTCAGGCTGTACTGTATATTGAATAGAAATTCCTAATTCTGACCCGTCTCCCAGTAGCTGCATGAATTGAGGCTGATCATGGGGAGTCGTGATAATCAAGATCTCACGGATTCCCGCAAGCATTAAAGTGGAAAGGGGGTAATAGATCATGGGCTTGTCATAGATCGGCAATAGCTGCTTGCTTACACTAAGCGTTATCGGCCAGAGTCTGGATCCAGTGCCGCCCGCCAGGACAATTCCCTTCATCGGATAAGTCTAAAGGGTAGGGTTCGACTAAGTTAGCGACAGAGGTGATCAATTGAAAATTCTTGTTACAGGAGCAGCAGGTTTTATTGGTTCAAACTTTGTCCGAATGATCACAAGTGGTCAGCTACAAGGTATATCAGGGGTTAAAGTCCTGGATAAGTTGACCTACGCTGGAGTTAAAGAGAATCTATTATCTGCAGTAAATGCTCCAGGATTCGAATTTATGCAGGGTGATATCTGCGATCCGGACCAGGTGAGTCAACTGATTTCTCAGGTGGATGCTGTTGTCAACTTCGCAGCTGAATCACATGTGGATCGGTCAATCTCGGGAGCTACGGATTTTGTGCAGACAAATATCGTTGGAGTTCAGGTTCTTCTTGATGCAATCAAAGCGACTGGCAGGCAGGTACGTTTTCTTCAAGTTTCAACAGATGAAGTTTATGGATCAATCGAGGAGGGCTCTTGGACAGAAGAGTGGCCGCTGCTACCGAATTCACCCTATTCAGCGAGTAAAGCAAGTGGTGAGTTATTAACGCGTTCATACAACAGAACGCATGGCATGGATGTGGTCATTACTCGTTGTAGTAATAATTATGGCACTCATCATTTTCCAGAAAAATTAATCCCACTCTTTATTACAAATTTGATAGAAGGCAAGAAAGTACCAGTGTATGGAACTGGTGAAAATGTTCGTGACTGGCTTCATGTGGATGACCACTGTCGAGGCATTCATCAAGTTTTGATGAATGGGCGCTCTGGTGAGGTTTACAACATAGGTGGTGGACGCGAGTTAACCAACAATGAGATCACTCGT
>Ga0169931_10014524_pt1 | contig 10649 bp, 5 predicted proteins | sample Kivu_15m_20L_FD_129675 | JGI IMG/M metagenome (GOLD analysis project Ga0169931, IMG submission 129675) | Freshwater microbial communities from Lake Kivu, Western Province, Rwanda to study Microbial Dark Matter (Phase II) - Kivu_15m_20L... | ecosystem: Environmental > Aquatic > Freshwater > Lake ... | reverse complement strand
GATTAATTAACCTGAAGTTTAGCCAACAAAATCGATTATTTTTTTATGCAGTTCAGTAAACAACTCATACATATCTTAGCCATCTTTGTATTTCTTGAGCTAGTTTTAGCAATACTTGGACCATCCTTAGCATGTTTCATTATCCAAATTATGAACTATTTATCTCATTTTGATGAATTACATCATTTTGCTGCCCGCTTCAAGGAATAAGCAAACGGGAACCTCGAAAGGGTATTTTTTTTCAATTTTAGTTAAAATTTCGGTTGCTTACTAGATGCTACTGACATTCTTAAGCTAGGACGCAAACTTCTAAGACTAGTCCATCGTAATAAGTATTATAAATCAATTAATTAAAGCGAGTATTACAAGAGCACTTCATTAAGATTTTATTATAAGTAATCATTTAACTATACTATATACCCAAACACTAGTAGCTCATTTAATTTTAGCTAGAGCATTTGATGGTTTAAGAACCTAATCTAGTTTTTAACTCAAAACAACCTAGCAAAAAACATATCATTCGATGTTGGCCAACAACTAAAGTAAGTTTTGATACTCGATTTCCTTGACCTGCCACAAATGCTCGACCGCCGCATGCGTCTTAGAAAGCCTCCTTGTCGTATTTGTCCAACCTTTATTGCTTTGCTCGGGATTACTTGCTTCGTTCTAGCGCTGAGATTCTTTGAGCAGTCCCCTAGTCACAGCCAGTTCTTTCTCTTTGTTTTGCAAAATCACATTAAGCTGATCTATTGTGTTCTTCATTTCCTCTTTAAATGCTAGCATTTTCTTGCCTTACAATCTAAGTTCCTGAACCTATTTCTTTAAACTCTTATTTATAGAAACAAGTCTTTCTATTTCCATTTCAAGCAAATGTGCACTTTCAACTTCTTTCCTCTTTATCTAAGCTGAGTTTTTTAAAGCTTAGTCCGCTCTTTATCTCTCAGCTACTATTTTTTCAGCCTCAACTGCCCTCGCCTCCATCTATTAAGCCTTGACTTCCATCTGTTTGACTTTGGCCTCCATCTATTTGACCCACAAAATGATCTTGCTTTCACGCTACAACCACATTTTCTGAAGAGAGTCCTCGAGTGCCCTGCTTGAAACTCTCTACCTGTCTATTTCTGCTTAAAGAAACACTATTTTTTCCTCCTTCTATTTGATTTCACTCCTATTCATTTGTTGTTTCTACTACTTGATTAAAACTTTATTGTTTTACTCCTATTGGTATATTGCTATGGTTTTTTCTGCCTTCACAGCCCTGGCCTACATTTCCTTGGCCCAAATGATGATTTTCTTTTCCCTCTCCTACCACTACCTTCTGCCCCTGGCTGCATGGTCTGCCTGGGACTGTTTGTCCTCCTTCTCGAGCCTCCAAAAGGCCAGCAAGTCTTTATTGTCAGTCTCTAGCTGTCTCATTTTCTAGCTCATAGTCATTATTTATTTTTATTTGACCATCATTTAGTTTTGCTTGGCCATTATTTAGTTTTATTTGGATATCAATCTCTGCTCTAACTCCCTTATTTATATTATGAACGTTTAAGTTGTATCCTGGCGAGCCTTTATTTTATCTTATTGACTCATTTTGTTATCTTTTAGAGCTGTTATTTAATCTTCCAACACTCTTATCGCATTTTATTGTGTACTTATAGTGCCTTATTGAGTTCTTATAGTGCCTTATTGAGTTCTTATAGTGCCTTATTGAGTTCTTATAGTGCCTTATTGAGTTCTTATAGTGTTTTATAGTGTTCTTATAGTGTTTTATAGTGTTCTTATAGTGTTTTATTGAGTTCTTATAGTGTTTTATTGAGTCCTAAGTTTGTCCTACTGATACTGATTTTAGTCCTTTCTGCTATCTAACAATGTTGATATTTGTGTTCTCAACTAGCTGAGTTGTCCCACAATATTCTCTCCTCCTTTCTTGTTTCTCCCCCAATCTTTATGTAAGGCCTCTGATAATAGCTCTAATACTTGCTCTAGTCCACACTCTTCCAGTCCTCCTTCCATCATTTTCTGCTCTACGAAGTTGTAGACCTGCCTGATGTCCTACTCAACAAGCACTTTATCGATTATTTGTTTGTGAATAAGCCCTACTGTTTTGAATCTTTGTTAGTAATCTGCAGCCCTGTCTTTCTCATTCCCATAATTTCTTCTCCACTAGTGAACACTACTACTTAGCAATTTATTTTCATTTTTCAAAAAAATGTTCTATTGCCTTAGTTTCTACTACTATGCACTACGAATGTACTTCTGTGGGCTTAAAATGTACTTCTATGGGCTAAGAATTTACTACTATGCACTACGAATGCTCTCATTATCTGTTTAAGGCAGCACTATGATGGGGGGAAACCTTAACTATAGGCTTCTTGGATCATCTTTGGGTTTTTTCAGACCTTAGGCCTGACTTCTAAGTTAATTAAGCAGTTCCATCTGGGTGCTTCTGATGCTAAGCAGACCCTTTCGTATTTATTCCGGCTGAAGTGGATATGAAGTAGCCTACTTCATGGCCAGCTTAACTATAATCTGTATGAGATCAGCTACTACATATTAGATTAGCTACTGCATATTGGATTAGCTAACTGCATATTAGATTAGCCAACTACAATATGAGATACCCAGTTGCTCATATAATAAACTTATGCGAATGCACAATGCTCCGGTGAGGCTGGGAGTACTCAATATGACTATCAATGTAGACGCCAAGGGTAGGTACGCCCCTCGCCATGACTCACATTCCCCTCAAAGACTACACTATAACTCAGTTAACCCCAAACCATCCACCATAGCTCAGCAGAACACTATTAATCCGTACCTGAGCTATAGACTATCAAAACGGGAAGAAGCTAACCGCAGTGAGCCCAAGATGCTGATCACTGCCTTCTCGATGTCTTCCTCTAACCACTCGGTCCATATGACTCTGGAGAACGAGTTCAACTAGACGGAAAGACAGGTCAAGAGCAAGTCCAGAGACGCCAAAATAAGATTGCAGTTCCATCGTGTACATCTAAAAAACACCATCGACGTCAAACAATAGGTTAACAACTACAACCAAGTGGCCCTTAACAACTACAACCAGGTTGGCCTGAACAACTACAATCAGCTGGCCTTGAACCTAAAGAACCCTTAATAAAACCTCAAGAACATCTTCACGATTAGACCAGTAAAGACTTGCGAAAGGTTCAGAGGGAGACAGATTTACAGAATGTACAAATAGACAGAAAAACCTCCCGTTTTTAAGGTATCTTCCAAAAGCAAAAGAAAAGAGTAGAACTAGATAAAGCGAATAAGACCCTGGTCGACTGCCAAACAGGAGGAAAATCGAGTCCTAGAGCAGGAAATAGAAATGCCCCTTTGATTTTTTAATACATTTGTAATAATATTACTTGAGTCAGGTCATTACTTGAGTCAGGTCATTACTTGAGTCAGGTCATTACTTGAGTCAGGTCATTACTTGAGTCAGGTCAATAGTAGGCTCAAACTATACTGCAAAACAATTAAAAGTATGTTTATTTGACATTTTGAAACAACGAATGGATAGGATATCACAAAATACAAAGAGCATACATTCAACTGACTGACGACTGATAAAAAAAAATATTTTATTGATGGATGATCTCATGATTTAAATAAAAAGAGATACTATGTTATAATATTAATGAAATCAGCAATCAAGCGGGAGAAGGCCAAGGCCAAACAGTCAGAAGAAGACGAAGTCAAGTAAGAGGACGCCATCAAGGAAGAGGACGGCGAGGTCAAACTAGAGTAGGATGAAGTATATGTCCAACAATTTAGGGACCCAAAAGATGGTTCTAGAACTCTGAAGACGAAGACAATTAGAACAAGTGGGAGTACATGGAGCACCACGGAGTCATGTTCCCCAACCCCTACGTCCCCAAAGGCTATTCAGTCCACTACAAACAAACCAAAATACAGTAAGCGATGCCTGATTCAGACTCAATCCTCACGAAGAAGAACTTGCCTGGTACTGGTGCGAGACCATCGGCACTTAGTACGAAAAAAGCTAAATATACCGCAACAACTTTGAAAAGTAGTTTACAGTCACTCTCAAGCAAAGACATCCCGAGGCCACCAAGCTAGATCTGTTCGATTTCACGGAGGTGAGACTGGCTGTTGAGAATTAACGCAGAGAACGGAAAAACAAGACTGACTCTGACAAGCTCAAACAAAAAACTGATAAGGAATAGAGAGACAAGCTTTATGGTCTGGCCATCGTCGACGGAACCGTGGAGAAAGTCAATGGCTACCTGATATAGCCTCCCACTCTATTTAAAGGGCGAGGCAAACATCCCAAAGCAGGATGCCTTAAACCTAGAATTCAACCCGAGTAGTTGACTCTTAACTTGGCCGAAGATGCGCCCATCCCAAGACTGCACATGGCTGGGCACAGCTGGGGCAGCATTTAGTGCCACAAAGACTCGACTTGGCTCTGCTCCTACAAAAACGATACTATCAGTTCATCAAGCACCAACAAGTACATCTTCCTGGCCGCCAACTCGAGGTTCAAAACACAAAACGATCGCAAAAAATACGAAAAGGCCAGAAGACTCAAACGATGCATCGATACTATCAGAAAAGACTATACACAAAAGATAGAAGGCAACGATATGAGAGGCAAACAGCTGGGCACTGCAACCTACCTGATCGACAAACTGGCCTTGAGAGTGGGTAATTAAAAAGGCGACGACGAGGCAGACACACAGGGTTGCTGCTCGCTTAGAGTAGAGCACATCTAAAACCTTATAGTAAGCCTCTTTCTACTCAGGACGACTAAATCAAGCTGGACTTTCTGGGAAAAGACTCCATGCCATACGTCAACACAGTCAAGGTACTGCCGGCTGTGTGGCGAAACATAAAACTTTTCAGGGAAAAAAAGGGCAAGTAAGATAAATTATTTGACAAGATAGACGCACAGATCCTGAATGACTACCTAAAATCACAAATGGAAGGACTAACTGCCAAAGTCTTCAGGACCTACAACGCCTCAGAAACACTGCAGCAACAACTGAAGAAATTCGACCTGAGAGGACTTACCATGGACGAAAAGGCAGAAAGATACAGCGAGGCCAACAAACAGGTAGCTATTCTCTGCAATCATCAAAAAACTGTAGGCAAGAAGGTGCTGGAAAGTCTATCCAAAAAGTAGCAGATGCTGTAGCTGCAGAAAGAGTATCTCAAATAATTGTAAAAACATAAAAATGCCTTTACGGCTAAGAAAGACCGTATCAACCGTGAAGATTAATCAGTAGAAGTCTAAGGGCTCAAACCTCTTATCAAAAAATTCCCGGAGAGTAAGGACTTGGCTGAGACTGCTCTGAAGAAGCTAGAGGATAAGATCGTGAAGGAGTAGAGTAAGTGTGAGGGTATATAGGGTTGTTGAAGAAAAAAAACGAGGACAAGTAGATTGCTTTGGGAACCAGCAAGACCAACTATAACGATCCGCGCATTACTGTTGCCTGGTGCAAGAAAAACTAAGTTCGCATCGAAAAAGTCTTCCAAAAAACATTGCTTAGCAAATTCTTATGGGCCATGTATATCGACGAAGACTACGAATTCTGATCAAAACAGCAAAAATATCATCATGCCATAATTACTACCATAACTTAATTATTAATTTATGATATGAATTACAAAAGTCAACGAACATATCTAACTGCCAGAAAAAATGATGATCAAGTCGACCCTAAAAACCAGAAAGCATATGCTACATTAAAAAAAACAGCATTTTCTGTTTCAAAACGCAGTCTGAACTCCCATAAGTATATTTCCAAAGAAAAAAAACGTGAACATACTAGCAGAAAGCAAAATTCAAAATGTGAATGTGTATAAAAGTAAGGTCAATCTTCCTAATGCTATGGTAAATGCGCCCAAAGGCAACGTCGAATTCTACAAAGACAAGACACCATTCAACTCAAATGCTCGTATAGTAGATTCGTCGATCATCTTTTCAGCTCCATCGATTTCGACCATAGTGACTTCGTTACAGGCACCAAGATAGCATACTTTAAGTCGTGCTCGCAGACTACTTTTTACTTTTTCGGCTCGGTCTTCAACAAAATCAAAAAAATAGGAGCAGTTTCTCGTAAAATATTCACTCAAATGTGCGACTAACTCTTCATCAAAACCAGCGCACAGGATATTCAGGCACTCATCACTCAAGAGGAATCATCATACACGTATTTTGTAAACAGTAAACGATAAAATCTGCAAAAAGTTAAAAAAAAGTAGAAAATATGTTTGAGAACTGAACCAGGCTACTAAACTTATCGAAAAGTTAAAAAAATATATAAAGAATTGAAACTGCCAATGAACTCAAGGCTAGTTCTTGATTCCGACGGATAGTGGACGCGAAGATAGAACTCAGAGGATAACAATAATATTTCGAGATCCAGTTTCGATAGTATGCGTGTGCGATTACTTAGCTAGAGACTAGATCAACAGCTAAAACAATGTCAAAACAGAATTAAATACAAATGAGAAAAATAAGATATTGAAAATTTTATTATTGTGTGATATATTTGATCAATATTTAAAAATCATAGGCTTTTTACGCCTTTTATACGTTTAGCTCGTTATTACTCAGCCAGCTACCTTTCCTTTACAAGACAACATTTTTTGAATTTTAACGTAGACCCACAAAAACAAGGCTTGTTGCCATACTTAGATTAGTTCTTAAAATAATTTTATCGCTCTAAGACATTTTCTGTAGATTAATGCTCTATGACCAGCTTTTAATGGTCTTTGGGTTGTTTGGAGCCTCCGAAGAGTGCAAAAGGGTCCATGGTTCCATGCAATCTTTAACAATTTTAGTTAAAAACAGAATAGGCTGATAGAGATCCTTGCTTGCGTTTACCAAGGTTGCTGAAGATAAAGACGATGCCTGAAACTACGAAGTAGATGGTGTGGAAGCGGTAGGCAGCGGAAGTGTATAGTCCAGCCATCCACAGCACTATCTTTAACAGCAACAGTATTGTTGCTTTCTACATTTAATTACTATATATATATCTGTATAGATCGTTACCACCCGTGAGTTGTTGATTAGTAATTAAATACTATAGATCATCACGCTGCTATATACTATAGATCATCACGCTGCTTTCTACATTTATGTACTATATATCATCAGGTTGCTTCTACATTCATGGATTATAGACCATCAACTAGCCGCCACAACACAATAACAGCTTGTATGTTTCTTTATCTAAAATAATATTAATAAGATAGATCAGTTGGAGCTTAATTTGATCCATCACACAACAAGACTCACACTACATATCGATTCAGAATATTCTTGGCATTACTAGTCATAATCTAGCTTAGAAGATACGACAACATCAGGACTTTAGCTTTAAAACTTATGTTCTGATGCTGTTGTGCTACTGAGCTGAGGTTGTATGCTATTTAGTTGAGTCCTCAGCAACCCTACCATTCTTTTTTTATAGTCGAGTTTAGAGCACTCCTAGCCGTATTTATTTTTCAGATCGTTCAGCTTGTGCCGAGCATACTTCACCTTTCCCTTTTATTTGTTTGCCTTCTTGTGCTCATTATCGTAGGCATGCATACGAGGCGCTTGTTATTTGTGTTTTTGTGACTATAAAATAGCCTATGCCTATCTTATAGACTGTTCCTTCTTCAATCTATGGACCTAGTTGTTTATTTGTTGCTGCTCACTCTGCTCTTAGTGTAAAGTGTTCTTCAACGATGTTAGTTTAACTTACTTTGCCTAAGTTTACTGAGTTATTTTGGTGAGCTCTAACGATTAGATCTCAAAGGCCTAGCCCAAAGCAGAACTGTAAACAGCAGAGTATGCATTAATAAGATCTTTTAGCACTACACGCCTATCTTTTAAATCTTACAGGTTTTCTTCTATTTATACTGTCAGCTGCTACAAGCTGCGATTTAAGCCAAACATTTGAAAATAACAGCCAACTATATTTTATAAATAATCAAACACAACCAATAACACACAAATCAAACAATCATTAACAACCAAAAAAGGTATTCAAATCAAAGCCAAACCATAAATATCAAAGTAAGACCAAACCATAAATATCAAAGTAAGACCAAACCAGAAATATTAAAGTAAAATTAAGCAATAAATATCAAAATAAGACCAAACAATAAATATCAAAATAAGACCAAACAATAAATATGAAAGTAAGATAAAATTATATGATAAAAGTGATTTAGTGGATTAATAATCATCAGTTGATTGGTATGGGTGCGCGGCAGATAGGACACTATAATTTTTTTTGCATCCAGTGAAACAGACACTGGTAGTGAAACATATGGCCACATACATTCAGCTACCTGCAGTTGAGCAACTCCCCCAAACAAATAGTACAGTTTTGCTCAGGCGCACATGCTTTCTTTTTGAATATTCGGTCGAATTTTTTCATCAGTTTAGTGTAGCTGCGGTACCTATTGATCGAGGTCACCATATGCCGGAGTGAAGTCAAACCCGAAGTGGCCACCGAGTATATCCACAGATATTCGATAAGTCCCAGCTTCTGCATTATCGAACGTATGAAAAATCTGGTGATGTGGTAGTAGTGCCACACCCGCACTGAGTTGCAAGCCACGTCTTGCGCCAAGTCCAGCTTGTAGGACGGCTGTATTTGATCGATGTTTTGGTTGAAGTAGCCTAGCATATTGTTTTATGTGGCCGCGCTGCCCAGAAACAAAAAGCAGCCCTCGATACTTAGCATCAGTAGAGGAAATACCATTAGGTTAACGGACGGCAATCCTCTAACTCCGAATGCGCCCTGTACTATTGTGAATAGCACAAAGCCCCCCAAGAAAGTGATGAGTCCCCATTTCTTAGAGAACCGCAAAATGGCGACCAGTTTAGCTTCGAATTAGACGAACTAAACTCCGCTGACTGCTTTGTTCTTATGGTTTTTGAGGGCTAGAGTTACTCTTCTGAGATAAGCTGCCCCAACAAAGATAATTGCCCATATTGTGAGATCAAACATGTTCCAGTCCAGATCGTATAGGATCAGAACCAAGATGGCCAAATGATATATAGGCGAGTACTCTATCGAGCTAAGCTCCGACTAATCCTGCACAGGTTTGCCGATGACTCTCAGAATGAGAGTGCCCACTCCAGCCTTAAACAAAAACATCACCGTAGCCAGCAGAAGCAGTCGATTTAGAGTGATAGGCGGCAAACTCAACAGGTCCGAAATGTGGCTGAGTCAATAAACAACTACGAAGACAGCTCCGGCTCTATATTCCACATTAAAATGCTAGGCAGCGGAATTTAAAAACAATACAAGCACTCATCATAAAATCGTATCCAAGCCAATCACTTGCCCATCTTGTACAGTAATCTTAAATCAAGTAATCATATCTATATGTTTTTAATAAACTTCGTGTGATCAAATATGCAAGCTCAACAACACGCAGCCAAAGTTAAAGTCAACTAGACTGTTGGCAAATACTCCCAGGAGCTTTTAGTTCAAGGCAAGAAGTACGAGTTCGCTCAAAAAATAAAGTCTTTAGCAGAGCGTAAAATACAATCCGGCAGGCATATGGAGGCCGAGTGGTTGCTGATTGGTGGAAGTGACTGCATGCTTTCACAGCAATAGCCTGACTATCATGCTTCCAATTAATTGCTGACTCTACTGCTTGAGCTATACGCAAGCCAGCCTGCCCTTTGGAACTAGTAAACTTGCCGTACCTTTTACCTAAATAAGCGTTGCTATGTAATTTGCTTGTCAAGGGCAACAATCCTCAAGGAATCAAACACTACGCTAGTGTACTCAAACTAAAAGGAATCAAATAATGCAAGATCATCGCAGAACAACTTCTTATTCACATTTAGGACAAAAAATAATTCTGGAAAGCATAAGGCATTGTTAGCCAGCTGGGACTTAATAGAGTTTCCGAGTTTTTAGCCAAGTGGCGTAAATAAATCGATCCTTAATAATATACAATTGTTGTCTGCAGGATGGCTCTTATGTAACCCACTCTTAATTCAGACTCGGGTTTAACGGCAGCTTCGATTAGCCCATGGTTTTGCTCAGTTAAATGCAGCCACACGACCCCTTTGTTAAATTCACCCGATTCTTAGTGCAGACAGTGCAGATGAACTCCAACAATTGCTACTAACAAATAGCATCCAGCTACAAACTTTTCCTTGAAAGTGATAAATTCTATAGGAAAATTTATGAAGACTACGGAAGCAGATTCTTTAATAAAGAAAAAAACACTGGATTTAGTCTCATAAACTCCTTCGAGTCAAACAATTGATACATATCATCAAATATTAAAAAATAACTAAATCCTTGTTTGCATAGAACTTCTAAATTTAGTTTTACTCCTTTACTCTCGAAATATCATAAAATTTACAATAAGTGTAAGTATTTTATACATCGATTTAATCCTGTCAACCTTTGATTATTATATTAAATTTGAACAATCAAAGCCAGTCAAAGAAAATCAAACTGAGTCACCTATCTATTTAAATATCTGTTTAATCCTGTCAACCTTTGATTTTTTTATTTTATCTAAACATTTTGAATCAACTAAAGCAATCTATCCTGAATTACCTGTCTATTTAAATATTTATTAATCCTGCCGACCATGTCAAAAGAAAACTAAAAAAAGCCATCCTAATTCACCTGTCTATT
>Ga0169931_10014523_pt1 | contig 10650 bp, 12 predicted proteins | sample Kivu_15m_20L_FD_129675 | JGI IMG/M metagenome (GOLD analysis project Ga0169931, IMG submission 129675) | Freshwater microbial communities from Lake Kivu, Western Province, Rwanda to study Microbial Dark Matter (Phase II) - Kivu_15m_20L... | ecosystem: Environmental > Aquatic > Freshwater > Lake... | reverse complement strand
CCGTCGGTAATCTGTCCTAAAATCATCGAAAAACGATGATTATAGATTACATACACACATATGTACCAGCTAAAATCATCGAAAAACGATGATTTTATAGCGAAGTTCGCAACGGGTTAAAAAAAATCGATGATGCTGCGTTTTCCGGTCATACATAGTACGTGGGAAATACTGTACAGTAGGATTCGCATACGTGTTTCTGTTAGATACGATACTAGTAATAAAAAAGAATACCACGTCATTAGTCATTAGTCTTAGTGAGGTTTTATAATGATTTGTAAGACGAGACGTTCGGGATGAGGTAATAATCATAAGAAAGATGCAGCGCAAGATTCATCCGTATCTTCTTATAGGTTTCGCTATTCTCTATGAAGGGAAGGTTATCCATGGCTTTAGCAGAGTCAGCTCTCGCCGTCTATCGAAAAGGTCGACAGTGCGTTACTTATCAGAAGTTAGGGACCTCAGTTCGTATGAGGGAAATGAATTCAATGCCTTACGGGATAAACTTGTCAAGTTATTTGATGGAATATCTCAATCAGTCGGAACATCCATTCAAGATGTGACGAGTACAGTTCTACCGAATATGTTGCATGCTGTTACATCATTCTCCATACCTAATATGGATGGAATGCCTTTATCAAACATGATACAGCCCTTGTCTGAATACCTGCCCCAATTTCAAAAAAATATAATAGACCGTATGAATCTAATATCACTCGACACGTCATTCAGTAATCAGATTTTTCAGACCAATAGCGTAAAGAGTATAGCTGTTATTTCTATCACCCTTTTCATATCGATTATTGCGCTTGTTTCCAAGGTATATTATAGCGATAACCTCGAAGTATTAACTAGTCCTTATCCCGATGGACGCTACAATGCAGCTACTGCGAAGAAATATTTCGACGGTCGGAAAGGAAAAATGTTGGTCCGACTGATAGAAATAGGAAGTGCTAGTAGCTTATTCTTGTTAACGATTCTCGTTGATTATATGAGGTAAGATGAATTATTTGAATCTGTGGTATTTGTTACATGTATTTTTAGTAGCATCGTATTCACTCTTGAAAAGTAAAAAGTTAGAGGAGAATTCAGAAAAGAGAGCTGAGGAATTATCCTTTCTTTTAACCCAGTTAGGCCCTTCGTTTATAAAAGTTGGTCAGAGTTTATCTATAAGAACTGATCTACTTAGCCCAGCATATGTTAAAGGTCTTAAGGCATTACAGGATCAAGTTCCTCCATTTCCAACATCTCAAGCTATCGCCATCATAGAAGAGGAACTCGGATCTCCTATCAATGAGATTTTTTCAGAGTTCAGCAATAAACCTGTGGCGGCAGCGTCGCTTGGACAAGTATACAAAGCGAAACTCAAAGCAGATCAACGTGAAGTTGCAGTAAAGGTGCAACGGCCAGAAATCATGAATCAGGTTGCCCTGGATATGCACTTACTTAGGTATGTTCTCTTCAATTTTCGTTTTAGAATTATTTTACGTGTTCTACGTTTAAATCATATCTTCTCTCGTTAGGGAAATAGCACCCTGGGCGAGGGATACTTTTAAGTTAAATACAGATCTGGCAGATGTTGTTGACACTTGGGCAGTGGGTTTTGTCGATGAATTAGATTATATCGCTGAGGCTGAAAATGCTGAATTCTTCACTGAGAGCATCAAAACCACACCACTATCCGGGGTTGTATTCGCCCCACCCATTATCGATGAATGCACAACTGGAAAAGTCCTCACTACAGAATGGGTCGCTGGAGAAAGACTCGACAAAAGCCGTAATGAAGACGTGACAGTTTTATGTAGTATAGCCATGAATACCTATTTAACTATGATGCTTGAGACAGGTGTTTTGCATTGTGATCCCCATCCAGGTGAGTATTTTGTTAATTATTCGCTCATGGAAAGCTTTTTCTCATGATGCATCTACTTATGAAAATGTTACTTCTAAAACGTATCCAGGTAACCTTTTACGAACACCTGATGGAAGGCTTTGTATATTAGACTGGGGAATGGTCACGAGACTAGACCCTAACTTGCAGATTACCTTGAGTAAGTGAAACCTTGCGAATATAGTCAATGCTGGTTCTCACTTTGTCACTTAATATTTTATCTCTTCTATTATGCTCAAAAGTTGAACACGTAGCGCACTTAACGTCCGGTGACTATGCTGAAGTTCCACGTGATCTTTTAGTTCTAGGCTCCATTCCGCAGTCTAAGGCCGACTTGATCTCTGATAGTGGTATTGTTGAAGTTCTTGCTGACGTTTACAGCGCATGGACTAGAGGTGGAGGTGCAGCTAGCATTAACGTAAACCAAGTCATTGCACAATTACAAGATTTGACAGCGAAGAAAGGGAATCTATTCATGATCCCAGCTTATTTCGCCTACATAGCCAAGGCTTTCTCAGTTCTAGAAGGAATCGGTTTGAGTAACAATCCCAATTATTCTATAGTAAATGAATGCCTGCCTTATGTTTCGAAACGGCTCCTAACAGATAACTCGGAAAGAACTGGTCGAGCCCTAGGCACATTTATTTTTGGCAAAGAAAAGAATGACATAGAAAATAGGATCATCGATTACAAGCGTGTCAAACAACTTGTCACTGGTTTTACTGATTACTCAACATCGGCATCTGGCGCCCTTCTGGGGTCAAATCAGACACGGACTGAGTTGATTGATCGGCTCAGCGAACAAATTTTCGATCTTCTGGTAACGGAAGAGGCGACTCCGTTACAAAATATCGTTCTAGAACAATTAGCGAAGCTCGTTCTGTCAAACAGTCGCGCTCTGTATTCCGAACTTAGGGAACGTAGCGGTATTTTACCTAGTGGTCGTACAGTTCTTGGGACATTCATTGATCCGATAGGAGTTTTTAGAACCAGCCCTATCGTTCGAATGAGTGATGTTGATCTTCATACGGTTGATACGACAAGAAAGTTACTCCGTTTGGTGCAGGAACAATTGGAAATGCAGAGCAGTAATAAAATATTGGATTTTAAGACGCTGACGAGAGATGAGCTTCAGACTCTTTCAACCATTCTTCTACGAAAAATCTGGACCCGCAGGACTGGAATTATCAAGACCTGGAATCGTCTCACATTGAAAGTTCTTCAAGTTACATCTGGTCAACTGGAAAAAGGTGACAGATTCGCGTTAACAGACATCGGAAGTAAGATTTAGTTGAGATCCTCGCACTTTGTATTACAGAAAGGTGTCTTATGGAGATAAATTCGCCATTTGTCTGAAAGCTGTAGGAAAATGTCGAACATAATTTTGCTTTTAACGCACCATCCGTAAGCCTCCATTTGTCAAGTAAAATAGACATACTGAAGTCATCTGCTGGGCTCCAAATTCCTTCCTGTTACTCTTCACATGGTTAAAGAGGGTTTTGAGGAAGTTCTATCATAATTGAAAACTTTGATATATCTTTAATGTATAATCTTGAAATGACGAAGATACACCCCAAGGAAACATCAACACTACTAATTATTGGCAATGTTTTGAAAACCTTCATCGATGCGTCTACAGAAAGAACTAGGCTTCGAACTTAAAGTCCTAGCCCCACACATGAATGATGTAGATTTATAGAGCTGCTGCGATTAAGGATGAAAAGAGCAAAACATGATAGTTCTAATGGAAATACTTTACCTATGTACTCTAAAAGCATACGTAGGATCGCTTAGCAGATCGATTAAAATATGCACGACTACGAGCAAACGTTAAGATCCATGAAAAGCGCGAATAGTCGGCCAAAATCCCAGTTGTTCACTAACGACGGGTATTCGTATATTAATCACTGTTGAATACATACAATCCCGATTTAACGATGGGTGTTCCAAAGTTCTTCCGCTGGATAAGTGAGCGCTATCCTAAGATCAACTGCCCCTTGCATTGTCCACCGAATCCAGAGACTCGGGCAGAGTATTTCCCTGACAAAATAGATGAAAAAGAAAACCCATCGCATGATTTCGGTGATCTTGATCCGAAGGAATTCGCCATGAAAACTTGTATTCTTCCAGAGTTTGATAGGCTTTATATTGATATGAATGGTATCATTCATTGTGCAAGTCATAACAATGCAAGTGAACTGAACGCAGCTGTCGATCCGGATACACACATCGATTCTATCAGTAATGCTAACCCTGAAGATAATTTCAAAGGTTGCGTGCAAATCTCCGAGGAAGAGATTTTCAGAAATGTTGTGTATTACCTTGATCGAATTGTATGCGATATTGCTCAACCAAAAGAATTAGTCTTCTTAGCTATCGATGGTACGTAATCTTGATGGTGCTAACAGCTTTTTGATGGCTTGAATTTGTGCTATAACGGAAAGTCATATCGTGTGTTCTAACCATCTAGGTGTTGCACCACGAGCCAAGATGAATCAACAACGTGGACGAAGATACAGAAGTGGACAGGAAAGGGAAATTGAACATGTTTTTTACAAAGCTATGCAACAGCAGAAAATCAAGAACAGCGATGATTCGGAGGAGGTTGCAGATGCCTTTAATACGCGTCCATTCAATGATTTGTCTTCATCTGACAATACTAGTAACCAAGCCTTAAACTCAAAAATAAAAGAAGTTGAACCAGGAAGGTTCGCTGGTACATTTCAAACATCCTCGTCAACAAACAGTGAAGAAAATGGTGTTGGTTCATCTCATTTCGACTTAGATTATGAGGAGTATATGCGTACATCTGATGTTAAAACAACCAAAAGTTTATCATTCCACTCAAACTCGATTACTCCGGGCACTGAATTCTTTGAAGGTTTCACTGGTCGATTGGAGGATCATTTGCGGAAAAAGCTAGAATGTGATCCAAGATGGGCACATCTTACTGTTATTCTGTCAGGGCCAGGAGTTCCTGGTGAAGGTGAACATAAAATCATGGATTTTATAAGGCGTGAAAAACGTAGAAAGGATTACAATCGAAATACAAGGCATTGTCTCTACGGGCAAGATGGTGACTTGATAATGCTAGGACTTGCAACCCATGAGCCTAATTTCTGTCTTTTAAGAGAAGAAGTTATATTTGACCAAGCCCGAAGAAGAAGAATGCAGTTGTCTTACAGGCAAAATCATCCTATTAATCACGATTCTGATAAAGGCAGTGATAATGGTCAAAGCTCATCCAAGACTTTATTGAATTCCATAGATGGCTACATCAACAATTCATCATTCGAACTACTTTATATGTCTGTTCTAAGAGACTATATCGCATACGAATTCGAAACAAAAGACGTTGTGCCCGAAAACTCTTCCTTTGAGCTTGAACCAACTATTGATGACTTTGTTTTCATGACATTTTTTGTCGGCAATGAGTAAGTGTCAATAACGGTGAGAACTCTATCTTGAAGCAGGCATGATCTTGATGTTAATCTCATATACTTTCGAAAAGTTTTCTTCCACACATGCCAGCTCTTGATATTCAAGATGAGGCTTTCGAGCTGCTGTTCTACGCCTATAAGCGGAATAGGCATAAATGGGTGCTAGGTGATGATATGAAAGGAAAGGATATCAAGGTAAATGACTTGAGGAGTGACTATCCGTATCTTACTATGGGGGGAGAAATCGTTAGTGGTGCGAGGTTAGAATCATTTTTGCGAACTATTGGAAGCTACGAGGACCCCTATTATGATAACAAAAAGCGACAGATAACATTTTTGAACGAGCGCATTAGGGCTGCAGATGAAAAGGCTGGAAGAGATTCAAGTGTCCAATCCGCTGAGACCCTCGCCGCTAAAGAGGCTTTTCAACGATCAAGTTACAAGACGATGCTTCAATCTATCGTTATCAATAATGGAGATATAAAAATATCGTCGACAGATAAGAGGCTCACAAGCGCTGATTTCGCTCCTGTCACTTCGAATACAAACCTCCTTGGTAAGGTAGGGCGCTCGGCCAATCGGAGCAAGAAAATAGAATTCCAACCAGATTTAGAGCCAGATGTTGACGAAGGTCTTATCTCGAAGATGGGATCTCTAATCAAAAATTCGCTTGCGCCAAATGCAGACTCTTCCTCCAATTCTACTCGTTTCAGAAGTAATAAGGAATCGCTCGATAAATTGATTGATAAAGATACAAAAGGTGAATAAAGATATTATTTAAAACAAAGAAAATGTCGCGACGACTTTCATAACCGAATCTATTCTCACCGCTCTTGTAACGCTACCTTTTTCAGGCCGGTATTATTTTGAGAAATTCAACATTTCCCCCATTGATCAAGAAAATCATTTAAAACTTCGACAGTCATACATTGAAGGACTTATCTGGACGCTGGCCTACTACTATAAAGGCTGCCAAGATTGGGAATGGTTTTACCCTTATCATTATGGCCCTATGCTAAGTGATTTAGTGAGCATAGAAAATTTACTTAAAAACGCTAACAAATTTTCATGTGATGAAACGGAGCCTCTGAAGCCGTTTGAACAACTTATGGCCTGTCTTCCACCTTCATCATCGTACTTACTGCCCAAACCTTTTCAATGGCTTATGCGATCTCCTAAGTCGCCCATCAAAGAGTTCTATCCAGATTTCTTTACAGTAGATTTCAACGGGAAGAGGTGGCCATGGGAAGCAGTCGTTTTGCTGCCATTTATCGATTCCAAGCGCCTCGTGAAAGCTGTTCAGGACTTTGTTTCCATCGAACATCTGAATTCATATGAGTCTAGAAGAAATTTATTTTGTCAAGATTTAGTTTTTTCACGTGATATGAACAACGTGACCACATTAAAACTTTATGAGTCAAAATGGGGTAAATATCCCGATTCCGCGATGGATAATAGAAATGATTTTCCGGCATTGACTAAACCTGCATATCCTACGCTTAGAGGAGTGCCAGTACAAACTCTTATTCGCCGTAAGGTTGGGATCAATGTATTCGGAATGAAGAGTCGTTACAAGACTGCTATACTTCAACTTGACAGTGCAATACCTCAGGTCCCAGGAGCGCAAATTCTCGCTACTCGCTTCATCGGTACAACTGTGTTCTACAGGTATCCCTTTTTTCATGAAGGCTATGTCACGGCTGTTTCGGATCATGATGGTATTGTTCGAGGTAAAGAAGGCTATCGAGTTTGGTCAAGTAAGGAGAAGGAAATGTGGCAGCAGAGAAATCAAGCTTTAGTCGATCAATGTGAAACAGGTGAAGGAATCACCGGAAGCGGTGGATGCAATATTTTCAACGGGGGGGACTGTATTTTCTATATCCGTCCACTTAAAGGTATACGAACTCTGACAAACGGATCCAAAGTCAAAGTCTACGCGAGGGTTGAAGTAGACGTTCCAATCGTGGCATGCTTATGGAGCCCCACTCATTTAGACTCACGTTTAGTTGGATTGCCTGCGCTCTTAGAAAAAAATCCATTTCAATTTGGTCCCAAACTCGCGTTAGAAAGACTGTCATCTTCTCAGAGTAAAAAAGTCCCAGATAGAAACCGGTTGACATCCCGAGCGCAATATTCCTCGATGAGCACCAAACAATCCTTGGGATTTTCTGAGACAGAGAAAATAGATTTGATCCTGCGCTCGCCGTCTAGCGGCTACTTTCCGCCTTTACGAAGGAACGATTTTACGGATAAGAGTAATTCTCGTGCTCGCCTATCTAATCTATCCGTACATCATCCACTCAGGCGAAATCACACGGCTAAGAGTCTTCTTGCAGCGAGCGCGATTCTCGCATATACATTCTTTTTCCAGGGATTCAACGAAAATCTTTATGTTGCTCATGGAAAAATCCCACCATTTTCGAAGATGACGAGTGACGTTGTTTCTAAATGGAGGAATCCAAATGCAGTACAATCTTTTGATAGTGTGTATCAACACATACATATGAAGCAGCTTACACCGCCACTTGAATTCGCCCATGGCACTACAACTATCAGCTTCACCTATAAAGATGGGATTATTGCAGCGGTAGATTCACGAGCTAGCATCGGAAATTTCGTTGGATCAAAAACAACGAAAAAAATCCTCGAAGTGAACCATCATATACTAGGGACTATGGCTGGTAAGTTTTGATATGCTTATCATATGCTGGATATCCTTTCTGTTGAAAAGGTAACTTAAATCTTATTTCTTGGGATATTTTTCATTAGGTGGAGCAGCTGACTGCAGCTTCTGGATAAGGAAGCTTCAAAGTGAAGCTAAATATTATGAATTGACTGAGGGTAAAAGTATGACGGTAGCTCGAGCATCTAACATGCTTGCAAGTTCACTCTATCGCAATCGTGGTGCGGATCTTTCTATAGGCACTATGATCATGGGATTCGATGATTATTCTGGTCCAAGTATTTACTATGTCGATAGTCGCGGTACGCGTGTATGTGGAGATGTGTTCGCAGTAGGCTCCGGAAGCACTTTTGCAATTTCAATTTTAGACACAGATAGACGAAAGGACATGTCTGAGAATGAGGCTATCGCGTTAGGAATCAAGGCTATCCGCCACGCAACATTTCGAGATGCCTATTCTGGGGGATATATCGGAGTTTATGTTATCAACAGGCGAGGTTGGAGAAAGGTGTTCAGTGAGGACATAGCAATATCTACCGATGCTTTAGATTAGAACGTATGAAATATCTAAGCTAATTTCAACTCATTCTCTAGAATATATGAAATATCTAAGCTTATTTCGACTCATTTTCTAGTAAGTGTAGCGATTTTTGATTTTTAAGGGATTACGCGAAAAGGTAGTCTATCAACCTTTTTTAGACCACCACCCCGAACGATCCCAGCCTTTTTCCTTGTGATATTCGGATAAATGCTTATATGCAGATTGGGCTTCATAAGCACTATACTCGCCTGCCTTTGCAATAGAAATTTCATCACCATATTTTCTTTTTCTAGTATGTGGAGTTTTTAAAGTTTCTTCCTTTTCCTTATCGTCATCGGCATGACTCTTCTTCGCCAAGGCAGCTGTTAAAAGTTCTTGACGCTTTTGGGGCGGTAAGTCGGCCACTGCTTCGAGTCGCCCATTTCCTACCACTAAAAGAGACCTGACCGAGACAATAACACTTTCGATATCATTAATAGGATTCCATCCATCCTTCGTAAGAAGCTCCATACATATAGCACCATTCATGACAAAACCCGTTTGGCGCTTGAAACGAGGGCGAACTACGCGTACGAAAGGAGGTTCAAAAGGATACTTTTCATTATAAGAGTAGCAAATGGCATCAACAGAGTTGTGAGTGAAGATAAATTCACGGTGATTAAAAAATAGTATAAGCATCAATAATTCCTACCTGTTCGGGAAAGATCATTTCAAGTTCTACATGATCGATTCCCATAATCTAGAAAAACGTAACGACAACGAATGATATGTTTCAAGTAAATTACGCGGCGATTAGTTCAACATCTGCTTTTAAAAAAGTACATTGAACTTACCAACAAGTCTTCATGTAAGTTCGAGTCTTCGTCAAATTTGAACAGACGAATAGTCCATTTATCCATAGAATCTTCATTTTTCGGCTCTAAATCAAATCCAGACTCCTGATTGTCTTGCATCATGATTCGATACAAGTCAGAGGCTAATCTTCGTCTACCCCCCGAAGATTCCTTTTCGGCTCGGAGTGACATAGACACCGCCTCCTTGGATGGATCTTTCCATTTGGATGTCTTGTTCTTGTACTGCGTTTGCTCCAATGAGGCAAACTGAATCGATGTCGATGATTGTGAGTCGAGGAGATCCTCATCTTCGATTCTCGCTACACCGTCAACTAAGGCATGAGCAGCTAGGCTCAAGGAATCTTCAGCTCGACTACCAGGGAGATTAGAATCTGATACGATGAAGCCGGTGAAATGTCCATCATCATCGTCTTCATATTCATACTCAAAATCAGATGCTCCATCTTCATCTTTATCCGAGAGTACGTTTTCTTTTTCTACGTGATGAGATTTGTAGAAAAGCTCAGAAGAGTCAAGTTCATCTTCTACCGGAATTTCATATGGACGAGAGTGTCTTGACTCGGGAGTTTCAGACAAGTTATCTTGTCGTGTAAATGAACAGTGTCGTCGTGCTGTGGAATCAGGGTCTTCAATTTCGAAAGCTCCTGTTTCCATGCTTTCTATATCATCATGCTCACTAACCGCGAGTGTAAAATCACTCGTAGTGGTGTTAGTATATCGAGTGGACCGAGATGATGGGACGATGGCAACAGGCGAAAATCGAGGACCGAGCGTATCCACGTCATCGTTGCCTCCTGACACTCGTCGTGTTGATGATGGTTGCGTTTCACCCGCCAAGTATGAAGGTCTTCTTGGAGCCGGAGGATTCATTCCAAACCTTTGATCATGTCGAGAGCTCTATTGGATGTTGCAATGTTGTAGCTCGATGAACTGTGTCAAAGAGGGACCTACCGTACATGGATTGGACGCGATGGTACGCGATTACGCGATCGTATAAACAAACAGCTGGCTCTCTACATTATTTTGCCTGTACAACCAGTACAAGTAAGTTCATACAGAAACGGAAAGCTCTATGTAGGACTGTAAAACGACTCCGAAGGACCCTGGAAACGTAGTCGCTCTACGTACTCTGTGCACGTACACTTTACATACAGTCTTTACAGTACCTTCCGCAACGGCTTACCCAGGAGCCGTTTATAACCCTGATGTTACGTGATACTGAGACGTTGCTACACTCCTCT
>Ga0169931_10014522_pt1 | contig 10650 bp, 9 predicted proteins | sample Kivu_15m_20L_FD_129675 | JGI IMG/M metagenome (GOLD analysis project Ga0169931, IMG submission 129675) | Freshwater microbial communities from Lake Kivu, Western Province, Rwanda to study Microbial Dark Matter (Phase II) - Kivu_15m_20L... | ecosystem: Environmental > Aquatic > Freshwater > Lake ... | reverse complement strand
CGACGCGGACCCTTGTCTTCCTTCCGTTGGTCCCTCCTCTGATTCAGATTGGACGGTTTCGGCCTGGGGCCTGAGGGGCGATACGGGGTTGCCATTAGGTAACTGTGCGTGCGTCTGTCCGGGGAAAGTCACTTTTTCCCGGAGGAGGTTCAAGCCCCGATTCAACGGGGCTTCCCCTCACTTCAAGGACGCGATCGCCTCCAGCACCTGGGCGCCGTGCGCGGCCGCCTCGACCTTGGGCACCGACCCCACGAGCCTTCCCTTGGCGTCGAAGACATAGGCGGCTCTGGCTGGTCCGAGGAACTTCTTTCCGTACATGGACTTCTCAACCATGCCGTCCACCGACTTGGAGAAGAAGTCATCAGGGTCCGCCACCAGAGCGTATTTGTAGCCGTGCTTCTGGGCGTATTTTTCGTGGGATCCGACCTTGTCTCGGGAGACAGCTATCATATTAAATCCCTTTTTAGCAACGACTTGCATTACTTTTGAGAGTTCTGCAGCCTGTTTGTCGCAGGCCGAGGTGTTATTGCGCATGTAGACGGAGACCACGGTCGGGCCGTCCATCAGCTCCGAGAAGGGGAGGGAAACGGTCTTTCCGCCGACCACCGCGTCGACCTTGAAGTTCAGTTTGGGGACTTTTCCGATGGAAATCATGGCGTGAGGGAGGTTTCAGTCACAGAGACGGACGCTCCGCACCGAGTCAAACCGGGCGAGGAGACGGCCTTTTCGCCCCCTTTCCCCTTTACAAGCCGCGGCCCGACCTCTTTGTTCGACCTCTTTCCGCCATGCAGAAGACCCGCAAGTCCATCTCCAAGCGCTTCAAGATCACCGGTTCCGGCAAGGTCATGCGTCGCTCTCCCAACACGCGTCACCTGCTGAGCTCCAAGTCCCGCAAGCAGCGCCGTCGCGCCAACAAGTCCAAGCGGGTCGACTCCGGCTTCGAGAAGAAGATGCTGGCGTCGATGCCCTTCGCCTGAGCCCCCTTTCGGGCCGAACGGGTGTCTAAGGCGACCCCGAGGCCCGTCCCATAAAACCCAAGCAAATCACAACCCAACATGCCTAGAGCAACCAACGGTCCGGCCACCAAGGCGCGCAAGCGTCGCACCATCGCGGCGGCCAAGGGCTACTTCGGAAACAAGTCGCGTCTCTACGTGTACGCCCTCGAGGCGTCGCAGCGCGCCCAGAAGTTCGCCTACCGTGACCGCCGCAAGAACAAGTCGACGTTCCGCCAGCTGTGGATCGTGCGCCTCAACGCCGCCTGCCGGCCCCTGGGGATCACCTACAGCCGCCTGATTGCCGGCCTGAAGAAGGCCAACGTCCTCATGGACCGCAAGAACCTCAGCGAGCTCGCCATCCACGACGCGCCCGCCTTCGAGGCCATCGTCCAGAAGGCCAAGGCCGCCCTCGCCTGAGTCCGCGCCCCAGTGGCCCTCCTCGCGAAGCCCCGGCCACCGGGGCTTCCTGTTTTGCGGGGGGTGCTTTCGCTTGCCGCCCGGCCCGCCGCCACGCACAAAACATTCCGCATGCAGCAGCAGCTAGCCAGCATCGTCGCCACGGCCCGGCAGGCTTCCTCCGCGGTCTCGACCCGGCCCGAGATGGAGGCCTTCAAGGCGAGCCTGGTGGGTCCCAACGGCTCCCTCACCCAGGTCATGAAGGGCATGGGCGCGCTCTCCAAGGAGGAGCGTCCGGTCGTCGGCCGTCTGCTCAACGAGGCCAAGCGCGAGATCGAGGAGCTGCTCGCCGCCCTCCTCGCCAAGGTGGAGGACGCCGAGATTGCCGCCGCGCTCGGCACCCCGTCCGACCCCTCACTGCCCACGCCCGACGTCCCCGCCGGCTCGGCCCACCCGCTCAGCCGCACGCGTGAGCGCATCCTCGCCTCGTTCCGCAAGCTCGGCTTCACCGTGGCCGAAGGGCCGGAGGTCGAGACGGAGTGGCATTGCTTCGACGCCCTCAACACGCCGGCGGACCATCCCGCACGCGACATGCAGGACACGCTCTACCTGCCCGCCGCGTTCCGCTCCGCCGACGCCCCGCGCAAGGGGGCCGAGGCCGTCCTGCTCCGCACCCACACCTCCAGCGTGCAGGTGCGCACGATGCTCTCGCGCAAGCCGCCGTTCCGCATCGTCGCGCCGGGCCGCTGCTTCCGTCGCGACGCGGTCGACGCGACGCACTCCGCCAACTTCCACCAGGTCGAGGGGCTCTGGATCGACCGCCAGGTCACGCTCGCCGACCTGCGCGGGGTCCTCGACTTCTTCGTGAAGGAGACGTTCGGGCCCGACGCCGAGATCCGCCTCCGGCCTTCGTTCTTCCCGTTCACGGAGCCGAGCTTCGAGATGGATCTGCGTTCGCCCAATCTCGGACGTCTCTCGGGACGCTGGCTCGAGATCATGGGCTGCGGCCTCGTCGATCCCAAGGTGCTCGAGCTCTGCGGCCTCGACCCGAAGGAGTGGTCCGGGCTCGCCTTCGGCCTCGGCCTCGAACGCATCGCGATGCTGGTCCACGGCATCGACGACATCCGCCATTTCTACGCCAACGACGCGCGCTTCCTGCGCCAGTTCGCCTGAGCCCCGCATGAAGGTCTCCCTCCAGTCGCTCGCCCGTCACGTGGACCTCGCCGGCGTCACCGCCGAACGGGTCGCGGAGGTCCTGCCCATGCTCGGCCTCGAGGTCGAGTCGGTCACGACCTTCGGTCTCGCCCCGCTGCCGCAGGTGGTGGTCGGCGAGATCAGGTCGTTCGAGAAGCACCCGAAGGCGGACCGTCTGAGCGTCTGCCAGGTCGACGTGGGTGACGGCGCGCCGCGCCAGATCGTCTGCGGCGCCAAGAACTTCAAGGCGGGCGACCGGGTGCCGGTCGCGCTCCCCGGCACGGTCATGCCCGGCGGTTTCGAGATCAAGGTCTCCAAGCTGCGCGACGTCGACTCGGCCGGCATGATGTGCTCCTCGGAGGAGCTCGGGCTCGGCCAGGGCGAGGACGGCCTCCTCATCCTGACGCCCCGCGCTCCCGCGGTGGGAACGCCGCTCAACGCGCTCTACGGCCCGCCTGACACGGTGCTCGAGATCTCGGTGACGCCCAACCGCGGCGACTGCCTGGGCCTCCGCGGGGTGGCCCGTGAGCTCGCCGCCGCGCTCGGCCGTCCGCTGCTGCCGCTCGTCCTCGCCACGCCGGCCGGGTCGCAGGCCTCCGGCGGTCCGCGTCAGGTGCGTCTCTCTTCCGAGGCCTGCCCTCACTACATCCTGCGCGCCTTCCGTGGCGTGAAGGTCGGTCCCTCGCCCGACTGGATGCGCCGCGACCTCGAAGCTGCGGGACTTCGCCCGATCAACAACGTGGTCGATGTCACGAACTGGGTGATGCTCGAGCTGGGCCAGCCCCTCCACGCCTTCGACGCCGCCTCCGTGAAGGGCGCGGTCGAGGTCCGTCCCGCCCGTGACGGCGAGACGCTCGAACTGCTCGACGGACGCAAGGTCGCGCTCGACGGCACGGTCTGCGTGATTGCCGACGAGGCGCGCGCCCTGGTCCTCGCGGGCGTCATGGGCGGCGCCGGTTCCGGCGTGTCCGACGCCACGACCGAGGTCCTCCTGGAGTCCGCCTGGTTCCGTCCGGCCGACGTGCGTCGTGCGGCCCGCCGTCTCGGCGTGAGCACGGATTCCTCCCACCGCTTCGCCCGCGACGTCGATCCGGCCGGGGTCGAGCTCGCCTCGCGCCTCGCCGCTGACCTGCTTGTCACGCTCACGGGCGCGGAGCCCATCGGTCCCGCCGTCGCCGCCGGCCGTCCGCCGCGCGCGGACGTCACGGTCGACCTTCCCGCCGGTTTCGTGGCCGCCAAGGTCGGCGCCCCGGTCGCCGACGCCGACGTCTCCGCCGCGCTCACGCGGCTCGGATTCGCGGTCAAGGCCGCCGCTTCCGGACTGTCCGTCACGGTTCCCTCCTTCCGCTCCGACGTCACGCGCCCGATCGACCTGGTCGAGGAGTTCGTGCGCGTCCACGGCACGGACAACGTCCCCGTCGGCCGTCCGGCCGCCCCGGTTCCCGGCGACGAGGACGCGCCTTCCGCCGCCTTCGCCCGCGAGGTCGCCGCCCGGCTCATCGGCGCCGGCTTCACGGAGTGCTGCCACTACTCGATGCGCGATGAGGCCGAGCTCTCTCGCACGGTCGGCGCCGAGCGCGCCGCCGCCCTCGCCATCGAAAATCCGCTGACCGCCGAGCAGACGCACCTGCGCGCATCCCTGCTGCCCGGCCTCGCCGGCGCCCTGGCGCTCAACGCCTCGGTGCATGCCGACCTGCGCGCGGTCTTCGAGGTCGGCGTGGTCTTCCGCCCGCAGCCCGACGGTCAGGTGCGCGAGCATCTCGCCGTGTCCTTCGCCGCGCTCGCCGATCCGGTGACGCGCTCCTGGAAGTCGCGCGAACCCTGGGACGCGCAGCGCATGAAGCGTCTCGTGCTCGACGTGGCCACGCTCGCTGGCGCCGGCCAGGTCCGACTCTCCTTCGGCGCCGCCGACGGCGGACTCTGGCAGGCGGGCCACGCCTCCGCGCTGCTTGACCGCGCCCGGTCCCTCGACGGCGCCGCGGGCGTGCTCGACCTCCGCTGGACGCGTTCGCTCGGGTTGCGCGGGCCGGTCGTCGCCGGCGAGGCGCTGATCCCCCGCTCCGCGCTTGCCGAAGGACGCAAGACGCCGCGCTTCGAGGCCTTCTCCTCCTTCCCGCCCGTCACCCGTGACGTCTCCGTGGTCGTGCCCGAGGCGGTGCCCGCCGCCGAGGTCGAATCCCGCGTCCGACAGGCCGCGGCCAAGGCCGCAGGCAAGGAGTTCGCCCTCGAGGCCGTCACCTGCTTCGACGTCTTCAGCGGCGGCAAACTGGCCGCGGGCTCCCGCGCGCTCGCCTTCGAGATGCGCTGGCGCCACGCGTCGCGCACGCTCACCGATGAGGAGGCCGCTAAGGCGCTCGAGGCTGTCATGACGGCGCTGGAGAAGGGGGCCGGCTGGACGGTGCAGCGCTGAGCATGGCCGAAGGTTTTGACATCGACCACCTCGCGAAGCTCGCGCGTCTGAGTCTCACGGCCGACGAGAGGGCGCTCTACGCCTCCCAGCTGGGCCAGATCCTCGGTCACTTCCAGGCGCTGGCGCAGGCCGACCTGCCCGCGACGGCGGACGACGCTCGCGTCGTCGACGAGTCCGCCCTGCGTTCCGATGAGCCCGGTCCGGTCCTCGGCGCCGAAGCCGTCACGCGCATCGCGCCCGCTTCGCGCGACGGCCAGATCTCCGTCCCGCGCGTGGTGGACGACGAGTCGTAAGCCATGGCCGCCGCGCTCCATGAGCTTTCCGCCGCCGAACTCGGACGACTTCTGGCGTCCGGCGCGCTCACCTCGCGCGCGCTGTGCGAGGCCCTGATCGCCCGCCACCGGACGCTCAACGACAAGGTCGGAGCCTTCACGCACCTCGACGAGGCTGACGTGCTTGCGCAGGCCGACGCCTCTGACGCCCGTCGCAAGGCAGGGCAGGGCAGGGGGCCGCTCGAAGGCATCCCGGTCGGGATCAAGGACAACGTCGCGGTCAGGGGACAGCCGCTCACGTGCTCGAGCAAGATGCTCGCGCCATTGGTCTCGCCCTACGACTCGCACGTCACCGAGAGACTCCGCGCCGCGGGCGCCATCCTCTACGGACGTCTGAACATGGACGAGTTCGCGATGGGCTCCTCCACCGAGAACTCCGCCTTCCGAAAGGCCTTCAATCCCTGGGACCTCGAACGCATCCCGGGCGGATCATCCGGCGGCAGCGCCGCCGCGCTGGCCGCTGGCCTCGTGCCACTGGCGCTCGGCTCCGACACCGGCGGCTCGATCCGCCAGCCCGCCTCGCACTGCGGCGTGGTCGGGCTCAAGCCCACCTACGGCCTCGTCTCCCGCTTCGGCCTCGTGGCGTTCGCCTCCTCGCTCGACCAGATCGGGCCCATGGCCCGCAGCGTCGAGGACTGCGCGCTGCTGCTCGACGCGCTGGCTTCGGCCGACGCCCGTGACATGACCTGCTTCGGTCCTGCCGACCGCGCGCTCACGCCCGCCGGTGACGCGCGCAAGCTGCGCATCGGCGTCCCGAAGGGCTTCCTCGGCAAGGGCGTCGCCCCCGAGGTGGCCGCCGCCGTCCTCGCCGCCGTCGAATTCTACCGCTCGCAGGGTTGCGCGGTCTCAGAGGTCGAGCTGCCCTCCGCCGACCTCGCCGTCCCGACCTACTATGTCGTCGCGACCGCCGAGGCCTCCTCGAATCTCGGACGGTATGACGGCGTCCGCTACGGACATCGCGCCGCCGTCTCCGGGACGCCGGTCGAGATGATGACGGCCAGCCGCTCCGAGGGCTTCGGCCCGGAGGTGAAGCGCCGCATCCTCCTCGGCACCTTCGTGCTCAGCGCCGGTTACGCCGACGCCTATTACGTGCGCGCCCTCCGCGCCCGCGCGAAGATACGCGCCGAATACCTCGCCGCCCTCTCGGGCGTCGACGTCCTGCTCACCCCGACCGTCCCGACGCCCGCCTTCAAGGTCGGCGAGAAGGCCGCGGATCCCCTGCAGCTCTACCTCGAGGACGTCTTCACGATCCCCGCCAACCTCGCCGGTCTTCCGGCAATCTCGGTGCCCTGCGGCAAGTCCGGCCGTCTGCCGGTCGGGTTCCATCTCGTCGGAGCGCCGCTCTCCGAGTCGAAGTTGCTGGCCGCGGGCCGTCTGTTCGAGGACGCCCACGGCTACGCCCATCAGCAAGCCCCGCTATGAGCCAAGCGCCTTTGGATTGGGAAGTCGTCATCGGCCTCGAGGTCCACGTCCAGCTGCGCACCCGCGCCAAGGTCTTCGCGTCCTCCCCCTGGGGGTTCGGTCAGGAACCCAACGCCCAGGTCGATCCGGTCGTGCTCGGGCTTCCCGGCACGCTGCCGGTGGTCAACCGCGAGGCGGTCGAGAAGGCCGTCCTTTTCGGCCTCGTCGTGGGCGCGGAGATTCCTGAGCGCTGCGCCTGGGACCGGAAGAACTACTTCTACCCGGACAATCCGAAGAACTACCAGCTCACCCAGAAGGACTTCCCGGTCGTCGTCGGCGGGCGGGTGGAGATCGAGCTGCCGGGTCCCTCGCGCAACGTGATGGGAGAGCACAAGTCCGTCCGCATCCATCACGCGCACCTCGAGGAGGACGTGGGCAAGCTCAGCCATGCGGGCGGCGGATCGCTCGTCGACTACAACCGCGCGGGCGTGCCGCTCCTTGAGATTGTCACCGAGCCCGACCTGCGCTCCGCCGCGGAGGCCGAGGCCTTCCTCCGTTCGTTGGTCGCGATGCTCACCCAGGCCGGCGTGGCCGACTGCGACATGGAGAAGGGACAGCTGCGCTGCGACTGCAACGTCTCCGTGCGCCGCCGCGGCGACGCCAAGCTCGGCACCCGCACCGAGACCAAGAACCTCAACTCGATCTCCAGCGTCCGCGACACCGTCATTTACGAGGCCGCCCGCCAGGTCCGCGAACTCGAGGCCGGCCGCTCCATCACCCAGGAGACGCGCGGCTGGAACGCCGAGCTCGCCCGGGGCTACGTCCTGCGCGACAAGGAGGACGCCCACGACTACCGTTACTTCCCGGATCCCGACATCCCGGCCCTGAGGATCTCCCGCGAGACGGTCGCTCGCCTGGCCAAGCAGGTCCCCGAGAACCTTTACGACCGCCAGCGCCGCTACGTCGAGAAGCTCGGCCTGCCTTACACCGCCGCCTCCGTGCTGGTCGCCGACCGCGCGCTGGCCGAGTGGTTCGAGGCCGCCGTCGCCGCGCACCCGGCCAACCCGTCGGGCGTCGCCAACCTCGTCGCCAACGACCTCCTGCGCGACCTGTCCGCGGCCGTGCCGCCCATCCCCCTTTCGGCCTGTCCGATCCGCCCCGCCTCCCTGGCCGGCCTCGTGAAGCTCACCGACGAGGGCGTGATCTCCAAGCAGCAGGCCAAGGAGGTCTTCGCCGAGATGTTCAAGACAGGCCAGGATGCGGCCGCCATCGTCGACGCCAAGGGCCTCCGCCAGAACAGCGACACCGGCGAGCTGGAGAAGATCATCCGTGAGGTGGTGGCCGATCCGTCCGTCGCCAAGTCCATCGCCGAATACCGCGCCGGCAACGAGAAGGCCATCAACGCGCTCAAGGGTCCGATCATGAAGCGCACCCAGGGCAAGGCCAACCCGGGGCTGGTCGACCAGCTCCTGCGCCGCATCCTCGGATGAGCCGGGAGGCGCTTCCTCCTCCCTGGACCGCCGGGCTCCGGGCCGTGCGGGACAACTTCTTCCCGCTGCTCATCATCCTGGGCTTCGCGACCGCCCTGACCGTCAGCTACTACCGCGTCGACGAGGTGCGTCAGGCCTTGGACCGCATCGGCGCGCTCAACGTCGAGTCGCCCCTCGTCTTCGCCGCCGCCTGGTCGTCCTTTTCCGCCGGGCTCGTCCCTTGGTGCTTCCGCATGGCGTTCTCCCGTCTGCGCCCCCAGCACCCCCTACCGGACCTCGTGCACTGCCTCGTCTGGTGGGCGCTCATGGGCATGCTCATCAGTGGCTTCTACTCCCTGCAGGCACGCTGTTTCGGCGAGGAGCTAAGCCTACGGACGGTGAGCCTCAAGGTCGCCGTCGACATGCTCGGCTTCACCGTGTTCATCGGCGCGCCCCTGCAGGCCATCTCCCACCTCTGGAAGGACTACGGCTGGGATCTGTCCCGCCTGCGGGCTTCGATGGGGCCGGGCTGGTACCGCCGGCTCGTCCTGCCCAATCTGCTGCCCAACTACTGCGTGTGGCTGCCGGGCACCTTCATCTTCTACTCGCTCCCGACCTCGCTGCAGCTGGTCGTGGCGAACTGCATCGGCTGCTTCTGGGCCCTGATGTGCGCCCGCATCGCGGCGCATTCCAACGGCGACGGGGGCTGACCCCAGCCGCCGCTTGAAAAGCCCGGACCATTGGGCGACTGTCCCCGCGTGCCAGACCTTTTCGGAGAGATCGAGCCCGGCGTGGCCGAGGTCGTCCCCTTTGACGGCGGCGCAAGGGCCTACTCGTATTCGGTTCCGGCGGCACTGAAAGGCCAGTTGCGCCCGGGACATCTCGTGCGTGTGCCGCTGGGCGGACGCACCAGCCTGGGCGTGGTCTGGAAGTGTCCGGCGGAGCCTCCGCCGGACGCGAAGCTCCGCAGCGTGATGCTGCTCGAGCACGAGCAGCCGGTGATGACCCCCGACTGCTGCCGGCTCGCCGAGTGGATGGCGGGGTACTACGGATGCGGGCTCAATTCGGTGCTGGAGACGCTCCTGCCCGCGGCCGTCCGCAAGGGCGTCCGTCCCGTCCTGCGCCGCATGCTCACGCTCGCGCGTCCTCCGGAAGCCGAGGCGCTGGACAAGTTGCGACGCCGCGCGCCGCGCCAGGCCCAGCTCATCGATTTCCTCTCCGCCCAGAAAGGGCCGGCCGACCGGGCCAAGGCGGTCAACGGACTCGGACTGTCGCAGCAGGCGGTGGACGCGCTCATCCGCTCGGGCGTCGTCCATGAGGATTCCAGCGTGCTGCTCCGCGTCGCGTATGACGACCCCTTCGCCGAGGCGGAGGGCGTCCCCGTCGCCGGCCACGTCCTCAATCCCCAGCAGGCCGCCGCGGTCGCCTCCGTGTCCGCGACGCTCGATTCCCGCGCCTTCCGGGCCCATCTCCTGCACGGCGTCACCGGCTCGGGCAAGACCGAGGTCTACGTCTCGCTAATCCGCAAGGTCGTCTCAGAAGGCGGCTCCGCCGTGTTCTTGGTGCCGGAGGTCGCGCTCACGCCCCAGACCGTCGGGCGTCTGCGTTCCCGTCTCGCCGACCTCGGGACCAAGGTCGTCGTCTGGCACAGCCATCTCTCCGCGGGCGAACGTTTCGACGCCTGGATGGCGATGTCGCTCGGGCAGGCGAGGGTGGTGGTCGGAGCCCGCTCGGCGGTCTTCGCGCCGCTGCCGGACCTGCGGCTCATCGTGGTCGACGAGGAGCACGAGGCCTCCTTCAAGCAGTCGGAGACGCCGATGTACCACGGGCGCGACGTGGCCGTGATGCGGGCTTCGCTGCTGGGGGCCGCCTGCGTGCTGGGTTCTGCCACGCCGTCCCTGGAGACTTGGCGCAACGCCACGGCGGGCCGCTACACGCTGGACGTCATGCCCGCGCGGGTCGACGACCGCCCGATGCCGGCGTTCCGCATCGTGGACATGCGCCGCGAGGTCCTGCACTCCAAGGGTCAGCACATCCTCTCCCGCGAGCTGGTCGACGGCCTGCGCGAGCGGATGCAGCGCCGGGAGCAGTCCATCCTCTTCCTCAATCGCCGCGGGCACTCCCGGTCGCTGGTCTGTCCGGACTGCGGGGCGGCCGTGCAGTGCCCCCGCTGCAGCGTCTCCCTCACCCTGCATCGCACCGACGACACGGCGCGCTGCCATCTCTGCGACCACCGGGAGCCGGCTCCGGTCGCCTGCCCCGCCTGCCGCTCACCCAAGGTGCGCTGGAAGGGCTACGGTACGCAACGTGCAGAGGAGGCCCTCGCCCAGCTCTTCCCGCGGATGAAGGTCGCCCGTCTCGACGCCGACACCATGGGTCGCAAGGACCTCTTCCGCAAGGTGCTCTCCGACTTCCGGGCCGGACGCTACGACGTCCTGCTCGGCACCCAGATG
>Ga0169931_10014521_pt1 | contig 10651 bp, 8 predicted proteins | sample Kivu_15m_20L_FD_129675 | JGI IMG/M metagenome (GOLD analysis project Ga0169931, IMG submission 129675) | Freshwater microbial communities from Lake Kivu, Western Province, Rwanda to study Microbial Dark Matter (Phase II) - Kivu_15m_20L... | ecosystem: Environmental > Aquatic > Freshwater > Lake ... | reverse complement strand
CCCCTAAGTTCAAATTTAAATAATGAAAGCAATAGCGATTTTGCAAGCACTGGCTGCCATAGCCTTTAGCTAGCCCATCTATTTCGACCCCAGCAAAAACTTCAATCTGACACAAGTCATCTCTAACGATGCAATTACCAAGTCATCGTTGCCGTCGTTCCAATTACTCGATACGCTTCAAAAATTGGATGCAGCGGCGGCAACAACAATCGTGGTTCCCAACTGCGCAAACTCGTAAATTTTGATCAATAATGAGTGCGTTGACTGCAGCGCTTTTTTCCCTGGCTGTAACCGATGCAGTGCCAGGAACGACCACGATAAGACGATACAGTGCGACATCTGCGATTTCGGTTTCTACTCGTTAACGGTTTCGATCAAACCTAACGCAAGCATTTTATCCCCTACCCTGGACGATGCGAGAATGAGTATGTGCGTAAAGAAATGCGAGGACTTTTCTTATAATTTCGTGTCGAACGATTCAACCATGACTTGTGAATACTGCGGCGATGGGTGTACCGTCTGTTCAGTCAAATTCGGATGCCTTGACTCATTTCAGCTCGGCCATGGATATCGAACATCGACAATAAACTACTTACCTGTGTTTCCTTACAGTGCAAAGCAGCCATCGTCTTAATTTTAAATTCCTGAACGATGTAAGGACTCACGGTGCGACAAGTGCTAAAGCCTAAATAATGAATTTTAGTTCAATGGCGTTTTTGCAGAATGCGACTCTTGCTACAGCTACGTAACCATCGAGTCGTTGTTTCCCCAGACCAAGCTGTGCCAGATTTGTGACTCTACGCAAGTAAAAAATTGCTTGCAGTGCGACCATAACGATCCAAAGACTTGCTTATACTGTCATGACGATTTTTATCTGATCTGTGAGATAAACTAGTGCATACCGTGCGACGATACCGTTACGAGGGCAAAGGGGTGCGCGAGGTGCCAAAAAAACGGCTGCGATGAATGCCTAGAAGGGTACTTTATGACGAAAGATGCAATAAGCGGCTTCAATGTGTGCAAAAAATGTCAACTGGAAGAGCATAACAGCCTCTACACCTTGATGCCCAACAGGTGTGTTCAATGTGTGGGCGAGACCGCTCCAAGTCAATGCAAAGTGTGCAAGACAGGGTATCTGGGCAGCAACATTGGCAATCCGCTTCTTTGTGAGCTTAAATGTGGACCTGACTAGTTTCCTTAAACTGTGTACACGACGGTGAAATTTAATGAAAATACGATATCATTCTAAAAATGCGTGAGCTGTCCCTCGACATGCAAGACATGTATCGGATTTGATGCGAATAAACTATGCACTAGCTGTCCGGATGGATAATACCTGAACATTACGGACTACGAAAGGCAATCTGGAAATTGCAGAACCCTTATAGATGTTTTACCAGATGGTCAGGCAACAAATTTTGATATCTATGTGACAACCCTGCAGCCTACCCTGACCATTGAACAGTAGGCCAGTATCTTAAGAGGTACAGAAATAGGTACCTGGGATTTACCATTCTGGAACTTTTAAGACGCATTAGTAAGGGCGCAGGAGCTTGCAGCTTCTTTCAAGTTTGCTGTGAGTATCACCATCCATATGTTCGCTGGCAGTCATTTCGTAGTCGATTCAAGGCCTAGCACCTTGCTTTATTACGACCCTGTCAAGAACAAAACGACAGACAACCGAAACTACGACCTTATGATCAAACCGTTGCGGTGCGATCTAAAGTTGGATGGCCTCACGCCAGACAAATGTCTGCCTCCTGATTCACTTTAAAATGTAATCATTTACAACAAACAGCGGGATCGTTTCAAGCTCCAAGTTGGAAGATCGTTAACTTTGGACCATATCACTATCGATTCTATTGACAGTGTTCTGCACACGTAATCTGTTGGTGAAAAGAAAGTCTCGTGCCTCAATGAATACCGACAGTGCTGCATCTACGCACCAGAAAACAGATAGGTGTAGAACTACTTGAAACAAGACTTCTAGTTTGAATGTGCAAGATCTTTCAACCTTCTGATCAATACTGGTGAGTTTGACTGCCACTCAAATCGACCAAGGTCCTTGTTCCAAATGCGGCTAAACGACGCTCGCTAGTTAGAGGCGCCTAATGTCCTAACATTGCGCGACAGCATTGTTCAAAATATTTTCTACGCGATGAACTCATTAGTCTCACTAACACCTGTCCAAGGATAAGTCAATATTTTAAGCTCGAGTTTCAACCGCCTCAGCATTTGCGGCGGTATCGTCAAGAATGAATTTTAAGACCTCGGATTAAAACCAAGCCTAGAAGACTTTACAACGACAAAATACTTCTCGACCCCTCAAGTTCAAAAGATAAAAGAAATCTGGAGCTACTAAGACCTTCTAAACCCAATGCTACCCCAAACTTACTACGGGGAAGGGATACCCAACCCATAGCCGTCTTGCTCTGCAGATTGCTTCAAAGTTTTATTAGAGTCGTCTCAGTTTACCAACATCCCGTTTGGCTACAACTTGAGGACGCTAAAAACTGACATAGTTGTAAGCAAGCTAAATGGAATGCGGAACGTCGGAAAAATAGTGTCTTTTAACGGCATAAAAGCTAATGTTCAGGTTAGCAGTTGCTATTTTACTGGTCTCACAGAGCAGTACGACGGGTGTGATCCTCTCTTCTCTGCAGAGAATCCCGTACAAAAAGATTCTTTGAACAACTTTAGACAACTGTTTAACGCTGACTAATAATTTTCAAGCTACCAGTTGAAAGCTCTCTTTAGCGTCAAATAGCACACCGGCAACTTGACTTTTGACAAAAACACGTTTACGGGTTCTATGACCTATAAAGGACTGCTGGATGTTGAACTACTTGACTCAAGTTCGATCTTTCTTCTCAAAGGAAACACTTTCAGCCAAAACTCGGCAATCATAGATGCTAATGTGCTCTCGCTCAGAAGAATTGCGGACCCTAAAACTAACTCCTGTGGTGAAGTGATTATTGAGGGAAATTTCTTTAGACAAAACATCGGTTGTGCAGAGACCAATGGAGTCGCATACGTGTACTGCAAAAATAGCCATTCGGTCTATGTCGACAGCATCGACACGTGGCACACTCCTGACTTGACTAAGGTCACTCCACTCAATGGCACAACCGGGGTTTAACTGACCAGCAACTCTTTCGATACGAACTTTGCAGGCACGAATAGGTCAATCATTGAGATCTCAGGATTTCCGGCCGTCACCTTCCGCGACAATAAAATCTAAAACAACGAAAACTGGTTGCCGACGAGTTTTAAAGCTCTCAGTTAAATTTACGCGCTCTAATCAGACAAGACTGTTCCTGTCGATATTATATACACCTCCGACTTTGAGCAGAGAGCCAAGAGCATCATCACAGTGCGTGGCCAGTCTTTCGTCTCGTTCACTGGCGACATCTTCGAGAACAACTTCATCATCGATGACTATGAGCCCTTAGTCTCCAGCATAACGCAGTCCTCCACGACCCTAAAGGTAAGTCCCGATTCAATTCTTATTCGCTATAGTCGAATGCACTTCTGATCATGCATGCGAATGGCTCTTTTGCAATGAATGGGGTTTAATTCAATCGGCATAATGGAGTGCGAGGTAGCTTGCAAACCTAGGGTGGGAGTAGCATAAGGAGCAAATTAGGGTTCAAATCGATGCTTCTGAGGTTTGAATCAGTCAGCTTCACTTAATTCACTTTTGACTCTGTCACTTTTTAGGGCAATAGAGGATAAATTTATGATGACATTCCGGCAGCACCAAAGCCTATACTTTTTCGGATCACTCAGGCGATGTTTGCTGACCCGAATATCGTTCTAACATTCAAAAATTTGACTTTTCAGAACAATTTCTTCATTGGTGGAGACCAAATCGTTGAGTTCTAGATGGCTTCTGTGTTCTTCTTCAATATGAAAGTCTCAAACAATATGGCTCACTCAATCATCACGCTGCAGTATATCAAAGACTCTGACAAGTATTGGATCATAGACTCAAAGTTTGATTAAAACTTCTTGGACTCAGGGGCTGTGCTCAAGACATAGGAAGCTTATGGCTTCTAGTTTTTATTTTCGAAACCCGACAAGATTAGCTATGTCGACTCCTAAGGTGGCGGTCAAACTGTTGACTTCTACCATCTAGGCTTCTAAGGGTGCACGTTTACCAAAAACAGCCGAAATACAAGTCTGTAAACAATCAACCAAGAGTCGGTGACAAGCTGTATCTAGGTGCAAGGCGGGATTAACAGCTGGCTTTACCTCAACATCGAATCGTCAACTTTCGATAGCAACATTGGCTAAGTGACTAATGAAATCTTTTTTGACTAGTCACTCGCAGCACTTAGGATTGGAAGCTACGCCGGGACGCGGTCAACCTGGATTATAAGCGATGGCGAGCTGCCTTCGACACAGAAAGCTAAGGTTATCTATAAGCCACCTTAATCAAATGCGAAGATCACGGTTATTGACACTGATTTCAATTGTTCTGGCGCATTTGATGAGCAACTCGTTATGACCTTTAAAGGCGAGTTGACCATGTTTAACGCAGCTCTATTCCGTATTGAGCAGTCCTCAACCCAGAAGGTTGCTGATATGATCAAGAATGAACTCAGCCGAGGGGAGATCAACTATCCGGGAATGCTCGATGCAAATCTGTTCACAGGCTAATTCTAGAATAATGCATATACTAGTTGTAATAACTATTACGAAGGATCGGTCTTCCACATCGTAAATGGCGGCTAAGTCATTGACCGAGGATCGACTTATTAAAATCTGAGCGCATTGAAGGGTGGCATAGCGTTCGTATCAGGCGACGGCAGCTATTTATAAATACAGGCAGACTTGCAACAGATGACCATATAGAATATTTTCGCTTACTTTGGGGGCGTTTTCTACGCTGAGAATGGAGCCACCGCAGTCATGCAAGAAAACCTGATAGCTCGTCGAATAGAAGTGTACGAGGGTGCCATAGCGTACATTCAATAGCGAGCTAGGCTTGTAGTCAGGAGTAAGATCAACATTTAAGACAACAAAATGAGGAACCGAGCAGTCGTAGTTGCCCTAACCGGGTCACAATTCTGGATCGCCAACTGCACTTTTTTCAACAATGAAGCCAAAGACGACTCGGCAATCATCTACGCCAATAAAAACCAACTAATGCAGCATATCGTTGATAGCACTTCGCAAGTAAAACGACTTGATAGCATTTTTGAGTTTTCGAGTGTGACATAGTCGATTGTGACGAAGATCGGACGTCTGCTTACTTTGATTGATAGCAACTTGGTCATGAGGGACGTATCGTTCCAGTAAAACGAGCAAATATACGATGAAAACTATGGAGTCGTGGCTATATACTCATACTTAGAGATCATCAATTGCATTTTCTAAGGCCCAAGACAATCTCCGTTCCTCAAAAAGCTTAACTTCCCTAAGATCAAAAATGTCTATGGTGGTTTCCTATCAATACAGGACCAGTCAGTCGTAAAAGTGACTAATACGTAATTCAGCGTGTCGCGCTCTATTCTTGGAGGGTGCGTTATGGTGACAACCGATTCCGAAGCGGAGTTTAATGAATGTGACTTTACGTAATGCGTAGCTAACTACGGTGGAGCTATCTATGCACAAGGACACAAACAACTGAAAGTCAATGGCGGCACATTTAAGTAGAACAATGCCTTTGAGGGCTATGGACAGAACATCTACTCAGTAAACGCGAGCAAGAAATTCAGAATAGAAAACGCAGTCCTTGAGTCTTGGTATAACTCTATTTACACATCTGGACTCTAGCTTGAAGTCTCTAGTGTTAAATTGGTCAGGGAGATCGAGCCACCCATTGCTGAAATCAATTAGCTAGTTGATGGTGGTGGCTTCCACATTTTTTAGACTTATAACGTTACTTTTAGCGGTAAAAACGAGTTCAAAAACCTTCGGGCCAGATACGGTGGCGCAATCTACTTCGATTCAAGTCTCAATACCGTAAAAGCTCTTTAAGGCATTACTAACGGGTCGATCATTCTCGGAAATCTTTTCTTAGGCATGAAGATTGACAATTGCTTTGCCGAGGTCGATGGGGGCGCGATTTACTTAAGAGACCCGATCAACATGGAGATAAAAAGTAGTGAGATTTCTAACTGCAAAGCCGGCACCAAGGGCACTTAGTTTAACGAAATCGGTGAAGGTGGAGGCATTTTTTATGAGTGCAACATCGCTGAAGATTCCACCATAAATTAAAAGCTTGCCGCAACACAACTACTGTGCAATCTGCGGATAAAAGATACGGTATTCGAAAAAAATTCAGCGAGGATTGGCGGTGCTATCAGGTGGACGTATAAAGAGCCCGACTTCTAGACAACTTAATTGTTCTACAAAGACTCAACGACCTAGGAGTTTAGTTACGGCTCTGTCCGTTTCATTAAAAATGAAGCAAAAGTATACGGACCTGAGATCGCTGGAGTGACCTAACGCCTGATCAACTTCAAGACTAAAGATCAGTATGAGCTTTTTTATAACTAGACGTAACCGGCCCGCTTCTTGCCGATCCAAGACAAAGACCTTGGCGGCAAGTTTTATAAAGGTGACAAATTCGACGGTGTCTAAAGTGGAGGCTAGATACCGACGAGGTACTACGGGCTGGTCGACAAATACAATCAAATCGTGGCGTCTAACAAAGGGTCTGAGATCAGGATAAGTATCATCAACAAACAGTAATCGAACACGAACTTCCTAACTGCCCTTGTCGGAGTAACGTCGTTCTATTCTGCTTACGGTACTTATAACATGTCGGCAGTCACGCTGATAACTGGACCTGGTTAAAACATCAGTGCAAATCTTTAAATTCTCGCAATCGACCTCTCTATCCCGAGCAATAAGCGTTACTTGTAGCAAAATCTTGGATTCTAGATCAACAATGCGAGCGACTATCAAGTGAAGTTTGAAATCTTAGTTCGCAGCTGCATCGTCGGAGAGGGCCTTAAGGCAACCGGAGCTTGCTTCGCATGTCCTATGGGCACTTTCCTTTTGATTGCACCGACCGTTGCTACTGAATGCGAGGCTTGTCCAAAAGAAAAGGCATTTTGCTTAGGTGGTAACAATATAGGTCCGAAGCCTGGCTTCTGGCGCAGCAGTGAAATCTCAGACACTTTCTTTGAATGCTTCGAGAAAGAAGCTTGCCTTGGAATGTACCCACCAGATGTAGGAACATTCCGTAATGCAACCCTAAAGCAAAAAGCTGTGGGTGTCTGCAACACTACTGCTGGTTATTATGGCGCACTATGCTCAGGATGCCTCCCAGGCTTCAAGAGACAAGGCTTAACCAAGTGCAAGCCGTGTTCTGAAAAATACGAGATCTATTTTACCGGAGCCACTTTGATTGTCTTCGTTGTCGCCTTGGTCGTGATGGTCAAATTAATCATCGAAGGTGCTGAAAAGGAAGATATGTAAAGCGTTTTCACCAAAGTCATGATGAACCACTTACAGATGCTAATCATCTTCTCAAGTTTTGATATAGATTGGCCTCCATAAGTTAGCCGAATATTTTCTGTTGCAGCACCAATAAAACTCGTGACGCAAGCTGTGGTGTCATTTGATTGCTTCATGGACACCAGACTCTTGATAAACGTTGACCCTTACAAGTTCAAATACGGGCCAAAGGACATGCCTATAATTTACATCAAGCTCTGTATCTTAGCTGTCCTGCCTATCGTCCTAATCATAGTCAGCTACGTAGCTTGGAGTTTTATCTTACGAATACAAAATAGACGCGAAGAGCATTACACGAAGTTCATCGCAACTATGGTGCTGTTGTTGTTCATAACGCACCCTTCCTTAACCCAGTCTATGATCGATATGTTCAACTGCAAGAACTACAGTGACAGCACTGGTGAAAGCGTGAATCGGCTAGTTATCGACCTACAAGTTGAATGCTGGAAGGACCCCCTTCACAAGGTGTTTACATTCTACGTGGCCCTTCCATGTCTCATCGTTTGGGGCCTAGGCATCCCAGCGACAATTTTTGTACTAATGCGTAAAGAATCAGGCAAACTTGAGACTCTAGCAGCTAAACAGAAGTTCGGGTTCCTTTTTAACGGATATAAGCGGAACAACTACTTCTGGGAAATCGTTATCATGTATAGGAAGATCCTATGCATCTTCATCGCAATTCTGCTGAAAGGTAAAGGCATTATTTTGCAGGCGATGGTTATGCTGATTGTGCTGCTGTTTTTCCTGCAGGCAAACAGCGGAAGGAGGCCATTTTTAAATCGAGCACTCAACGATATCGAGAACTTGTCGCTGATTACTCAGCTGATCACTATTTTCTGTGGCATCTTTTTCATTTCTGCAAGGGACCCTCTGTCTTCGAATTTTGACAAGAATAAGGATTTCAGCTTGGACCCTGTCAGTCAGTATATCTTCTTTATCGTGATTGCTGGGTGTAACTTGATGTTTGTTGTTCTATGGCTCCTCAAGCTACAGGACGTCATTAAAGACAATCTCATGAGTAACTTTCCAAAGATCTACATTACGCTATGTCTTTGGGGCCGTATGGACCAATGGAAGCACGAAGTCTACAAAAGAGCGAAGGACAAAAAAAAAGAAGCAATCATCCAGAACATCGAAAACGTGACTCTTTTCATGAACGAGATGAAAGAGATCTACATCAAGGACATCTTCTATGAAGACCACACACGCTTCTTGAGGCTACTATACCACATCGCCTCTGAGAGGACTTAGATCGACCTTACTGAGAAAAAGCATAACTATTACATCCAGGGCAAGATGGCTCGCCACCGTTAGTTCGACAGAGAGAGGCAAAAAGACGTCCAAAACGAACGCATTTTAGAAATCGACGAGAATTTTGTCGACTAAATGGCAGAGATGAGGCCAAAGATCAAAAAGAAGTTTAGGATTCCAAAAAACCCTTTTTTGAGTACATTGATCAAACTTAAGCGGATGCAGATTGATAAGGAAGAAGATGAGGTTCGAAAGATAGAAGAAGCGAGAATCGCAAAAGAAAGTTTGGAAGCAAAGAAGAAGAAAAATATGAGAAAATTCGGGACTATCGATGACGCGGAAATAAGCAGAAAGATAAACATGAGACGCGGCACAATGTGGGATCCGAATACCAGCATGATTAGATCGATTGCCTAATAAGACAGCTTTTAGTTCTATCCACAAGGTGAATCACCTGTTTAAATCGAAGAAATTTCAGAAACTGAAGGTACTTAACCTGAAGAAGACGACGAATTATCGAGGTATATCAAAAAAGGGCAGAAAAAACGCAAGAAAAAGCGTGCAGATGTACCCGACTTGAATGCTGCCATCGTAAAGTCTCGTAATCTGCGTAACGCAATGAAAAGGGACAAGAAGCATAGACTTAAGCCCCTTGACTTCTCGCATCTCGATGGCTCCAGGCTAGATCCATAATTACCTACATTCTTAAGAGCATTCGACGACTATACGCGACCGGAAGTTGACATGAGCAAAGACATACAGCTGCCTGCTATGAAGAGCATAGACTCAGTGTCTGAAAAACTTTTCTACATACGCCAACTTACTTAGCGGCTTGAGAACGAATAACAGGATGAACAGCAGACGAACTTTCACGACGAACATGACAACCAAGACGACAACAAAAAACAAGCGGACACGCCTCCGCTTCAAGACTAACCAAAACCCTAGCAATAAGAAGAGCAGCCCAGTCCTGCATCGCCTGATCAGCAAACTGCGGAGCAAGCTACCGAAATGAAAGATGCCACATCCGGCAAAAAAAGTGAGGGTCAAGAGGGGTACCAAATTTCGTCACCATCTCCACTTAGATAACCAACTAGTAGAGTAGTTAGTGATAGCCCGACTGAGGAGACTAGACAACGGATGAGACCTAAAACGATGCCTCGGACTAACTTAATTGACCTTATCTTAGTTGAAGAGAAAATCATCGACAGTTCTGGGTCATATCTGGAAGAGGCTCTTGATCCGATTTAAGTCGAGGAGGTAAAAATGCCAAATGAAACCCAACGCCACAACGCCAAAGCCGCTGATGCTTATTTTAACAAGAAAAAGGTCGAAGGTGCTTATGACGGGCCGATAAAATATGCAGCAAAGGTAAAAAAAGACAAGCCTAGTCACATGCTTGATATTCCGATTTTCGGTGCTGACGGCAGTATAAAATTGCCAAAACTAAAGTACCGCAACAAAAACGATTTAGATGACAGCGCGATGAAATCGCCAGATAAAGAGAAGAAAGAGACTTCGTCGTTTGTGACGGATGAGTCGATGCAAAATTACGACGACAATTATGACCCAAGTGAATTTAAGTACATCAACCAAGACGTCCACAAACAAAAGTCTTATTTCTTAAATTAGGACCTTTAAAAGAAAACGTCAAACAAAATGCAGCACGTCGAGAAACAGAAGAGCACAAAGTAACTGCCTCTATTCGCTGATACAGAAGATAAAAAGCATATCACGGAAGAAAGCGAGCAGAACGAGGAGCACAATTAAGACTTTGAGTACGGCATGAACGATGGTCTGTAACCTATGGCGACCGAGATGATTACCCAATTGCGAGTCTATCGGGGACCATTTGACATTAGAGGAGCAGATGATGCGTGACATACACATAAGTTTGATTTAAACATTCAAAAATTTTTAACTACTG
>Ga0169931_10014520_pt1 | contig 10651 bp, 6 predicted proteins | sample Kivu_15m_20L_FD_129675 | JGI IMG/M metagenome (GOLD analysis project Ga0169931, IMG submission 129675) | Freshwater microbial communities from Lake Kivu, Western Province, Rwanda to study Microbial Dark Matter (Phase II) - Kivu_15m_20L... | ecosystem: Environmental > Aquatic > Freshwater > Lake ... | reverse complement strand
GCGCCGTTTTTATCCGGCTCAGTTTTTATTCGGCCGAATCTTGCAACAAGACCAACAATCGCAGCAATCGTTCACTATTTTCGACAAGACTTTTCGAATCCATCCATTCATCCGGACTGTGCAAGCGATCACCGGCTGGACCGAGCGTATCGATGTTCGGTAATCCCACGGCGGCCAGTTTGTTCCCATCGCTGGCCCCGCCGGTCGCTGCGAAGCGAACGCTCCTCCCCTGCTGTGCCGCCGCAACCTCGATTTGACTCATAAGCCACTGGGTTTTTGGGCAGACTAGTTTGGGAGGGGCATGGAAGCAACCGGTTAATGAACAGCGAAACCCCTCATGACTATTATAGGTCTCAACCAATCGATTGAGCCGGAACAAAATCTGTTCTTGTTGTGAAAAATCATCGATTCGAATGTTGATTCGAAGCGTGGCGACATCGGGAACGACGTTGGCGGCCTGGCCCCCCACAAACTTGCCGACATTCACGATGATGCCTGACTGCCCATCATTCCAGCGGTGTATTTCGAGAGCCATTTCGGCGAGCTTGGCGACCGCGTTTCGCCCCTCTCGAAAATTGCGTCCCGAATGAGCCGCTCGACCGCGCATGACGACGGTAAAGGATCCGGAACCTTTGCGTTGGTTGACCAATGCTCCATCGGGGAGAGAGGGTTCCATCAGTAAGCCGTAGCGGTAGGCCGATGCGATCGTGCGCCACAGCGACCAAGAACAAGGAGAGCCAATTTCCTCGTCCGGGTTGAGCACAACCGACCAGCCAAGCTTCGGTAACAGCGCGAATTTTTCCGCGGCGAGCAGAGCCCAGAGCATTACGATAATACCACCCTTTGCATCAGCCACTCCGGGGCCACGCAATCGATGCTCATCCAGCCAATCGCATTTTTGAAAGGGGTGATCGACAGGATAAACCGTATCGTAATGTATCGCCAGCAGGACTCGCGTCGCTTGCTGAGCTCTCTGATGCCATAAGAGAGCGGGACCGGTAGCTTTCTCGGATACATCGCCCGAATCGCTCACGATCTGTCTCGGCAGAAGTTCTTGGATTCGACAGGGAACATCGAGGGGTTCGAACATCTTCCGCAACGATTCGGCCACGCGCTGCAACCCCGGGACATTCTCCGAGTGAGAATTCATCTCCGCTAACGCAACGAGTTGCTCCAGCATGGTATGATGTTGGTCTCTCAACCAGTTTGCAGCGTTTTCAAGCGAAGTGTTCATAGGTTGGATTCTACAGCGATTTGATTCTACAGCGACTCGGTTCTACAGCGGAATGGTTCTACAGCGGAATGGTTCAATCTTGATATGATTCAATCGTGGTTTGGTCAACGACTATCCAAGATCCCTACGGATATTCTACCAAGTTGGATGCGCAGTGTTCAGACGCTTATCGCTCTCTTTGCGGTGAGCATGTTAATCCTCCATGTTTGGTTGCGATTTGCTTTAAAGAGTGTAGAAAATCCCGATTGGCAACATCCATCGAGTTGGCCTTTGCTGGCCGCTTTGTTGATTGGGGGAGTACCGCTAATTTGGGAACTGGTTTCGGGAATGTTTCGCGGCCAATTCGGCTCGGATCTTTTGGCGGGCGTATCGATCGTTACCTCACTGTGGCTAGGTGAATATCTGGCCGGTTCCATCGTAGTATTAATGTTATCCGGTGGACAGGCCTTGGAAGCCTATGCGGTTCGCAACGCTTCCAGTGTGCTCGACGCGCTGGCCAAACGCGTTCCATCCACGGCCCTCCGTCGCGATGGAGATCATTGGCAGGAGATTCCCCTGACGCAAGTGAAGCCGGATGACTTGTTATTGATCCAGCCGCATGCTATTGCCCCGGTCGATGGCCAAGTGGTGGAAGGGCACGGCAACATGGATGAATCCTTTCTGTCGGGGGAACCTTATGCGGTCCCGAAAACGCCCGGCTCTGGAATTATCTCCGGCGCGATCAATGGCGCTTCGGCCCTGACAATCCGCGCGACCCGCCGCGTCGATGATTCACGCTATGCCAAGATCATGCAAGTCATGCAAGATTCAGCGCAGCGCAGACCTAAGATGCGTCGACTCGGTGATCAGTTAGGAGCCCTATACACTCCTTTAGCGTTGGTGATCGCTGTGGCCGCAGGTTGGCTTAGCCAGGATGCTACGAGATTTTTAGCGGTTCTGGTTGTCGCGACACCCTGCCCGTTATTGATCGGCATTCCCGTCGCGATTATCGGCACGATCTCCATGGCCGCGCGCCGAGGCATCATCATCAAAGATCCGGCCACCTTAGAACAACTCGATCTGATTCGCGTTGCCATGTTCGATAAAACAGGCACGCTCACCTATGGCCGGCCCATTCTGACAAAAATTCATGTAAGCCCTAACTGGAGCGAAGACATACTGCTTCGTTTTCTCGCCAGTCTAGAACAATACTCGAAACATCCACTCAGCTCGGCCATTACGCAGGCTGCGACCGAACAAAAACTTGTACTACAAGATGTGGCCGAAGTTCGCGAAGAGCCAGGCAAAGGGCTCTTGGGAAAAATTGCCAACCATCGATTGGAGGTCACTTCACGCAAAGTCTTATTATCGAGAGACCCTTCGGCACAAAGCTTACTTCCACCGACGCAAAGCGGGCTAGAATGCGTGCTGGTCATCGATGGCAATTATGCGGGAACTTTTCAGTTTCGCGATCAACCTCGCACCGATGGCAAAAACTTCGTCCATCATCTCGGGCCTCGCCATCGTATTGAGCGGGTGATCTTGATTTCCGGGGATCGCCTGGAAGAAGTTCAGCACCTAGCCGATCAAGTAGGTATCCGTGAGATTTATGCGTCACAATCGCCAGAACAAAAACTGGAACTGGTGCGCAAAGAGACGGCAAAGACAAAGACCTTTTTTGTCGGCGATGGAATCAATGACGCTCCAGCTCTAGCGGCCGCCACGGTGGGAATCGCTTTTGGACAAGGAAGCGAGATAACCAGCGAAGCTGCCGATGCGGTCATCTTAGATAACTCCCTCGAACGTGTCGATGAACTGCTCCATCTTGGACATCGCATGCGGAAAATCGCTTTGCAAAGCGCCGTGGGAGGCATGCTGCTGAGTATTGGCGGTATGTTCCTGGCCTCGGCCGGCTGGTTGCCCCCCGTTGCCGGTGCCATGCTACAGGAAGCGATCGATGTAGTGGCGGTCCTCAATGCTCTTAGAACCGCCTACCCACCGAGTAGTCTCAGCGATATCGAAATGGACTGAATCGCATCCATCGCGACATAAATCTTGTCGATTTTCTCGACCCGCTCCGGGTGACAGTCTGCACATGGACGCAAGCTTTCTCTGACAGATAGCCGTTTATGGGATGCTAGTCGAGGGGAATTCGCGGGGAGCTATTAGCAGTACGGCTGCAATCCCGCACCGAAGTGCAACTCCGCTACTGGCTTGATTTACATGATATTCGTATCATGAATCAGGCTTTGTTGACTGGACCTATCTGCGGTCCGGAACGCTTGGCTCACCCAAGGCATCTTTTCGCACCTCTTTGAGTCCGTGAATTCTCATGGCACGTTCGGTAGTTGGACCTTTTGCGCTGGAAGCTCCGCTCGGATTGGATCCCCGCCGATCCACTCTGTTTCGGGCTATGCATATCCAACAAAAAAAGGGGGCCGCTATACGGGTTTTCTCAACACCGATGGGTTTGACCCCTGAAGCAAAACGCGACTTTGCGAAACAAATCGAAGAGCTGAAAGAGTTGCGTCATCCGGGGATCGTCCGCTGTTACGGTGGTGGATTCGACAAAAAGGACGCTTATCTCGCTTACGAATTTGTCGATGGCGAATCGCTCGATATGTTGCTGGCACGACGTGAGCGTTTGCCCTGGGAAACCGCGCTCGATTACGCGCTGCAATTAGCCGAAGCTTTGCAATACGCTCATGAAATCGGTTGGCTCCATAACCGTATTCGCGCCGATAAAGTTCTGGTTTGCAGTGGGGGCTTAGAAGTCAAACTGGTCGATTTCCGGAAAGAAGAAGATTCCCTCTGGATGACTCCTCCGCCACTAACGCAATCGCAACGCATTTATTTCGCGCCCGAATGCCAACTTGATCCGCCCCTTCGCAGCGACCGGTCCGATGTTTATTCGCTTGGTGTCCTGCTCTATCTCATGCTCACCGGTCGACTCCCGTTTGATGCGATGCAATCGGAAGATTTACTGGCCGCGAGTATTCAGCGCACTGCACCGGAAAACGTCTCCGCGATAGTCCATGATTGCCCTGTCTGGCTGAGCACTTTGGTTGCCCAGATGCTCGAAAAGGATCCGCTCAAACGACCCTATACAATGGTTGCAACAGCGATGGCCCTGAATCAAGCTCGATCGAGGGCGGCCGGCGGAGTGAGTGTTGCGGAGCATGTGGTTAGCGGTTTTAATCCGCTGCAAATCAAAGGAGATCGCCAAGAGGTCGAGAAAATCTTAGGCAAGAAAAAGCCGCGTAAAGAATTTGAGAATCCGCTCCCCGCGCTGCTCAATGGAACCGCGCTGTTGATTGCCGGCTTGCTTGTCGCCTTCGCAGGTATCGTTTGGATTGCAAGTCCACCGAATGAAGCCACTCTGAGAAAACGCGCAGACACAATGTTGGTCGATGCGGATATTTCCACCATGAACTCCGCTATGGATCAATATCTCATTCCTCTGGTGGAACGCTTTCCTGATGGTCCCAATGCCAAATGGGCTCAGGAAAAAATCGATGAAATCGAAACGCTCAATCTCGATCGCAAAATATCAACGGCCATCCGCTTTGGTCGCGAACTGAAATCCGACGAAGAACGACAACTGACCGATGCCGTTAAATTGGAGAACAGCGGCGATAAAGAATCGGCCGTCAAGCAATATCGCGCTATCATTACTTTGCTGGGAGAAGAAACCGAGCATAAGTATGTGGCCGCTTTAGCCAAACGCCGGCTCGAGCAACTGGAAAATAACCTGGCCACTCCCGATGAACTTGAAACGAAGCTTGCGGAGAAAATGAAGGAAGCGGAAGAGAAGGTGCGCGCGAATCAGGTAGCTGATGCTCGGGCGATCTGGGAGAGTATTGTTAGTTTGTATAAAGATAATCGAGATCTCAAAGAGATCATCGCTACTGCACAAGAGCGATTAAAGACCACCTCGCCCTCCGCTTCCCAGGAAAACAAAGGGGAGACCGTACCAAAACAATAAGTCTCACTGACCATACATTCGATCCGCCGGTGTTTCCGTTTCCAGGGAACACGGCAGCGTCACACCATCTTCCATCCAAACCATAGTCCCCGGATCGCGATACACGCATTTCCAAGTTCGCTCGCTACCAGGGAACTGATGCGAATTTTCGGGGCAAGCGGAACTGGAGTCGTCCTTGGCTGGATCAACCGGTGGGAGAAGCGTGCTCAAATGCTGACCGAGCTTTGAGCCCGTGGGAACCATCAAGCCTTCGGCACGCCATCGGTCGAGCCACTTGCCCCAATTTTCTTTGGCATCGAACAACTCGATATGATCCTCCATCACTCCCGGTTTGAAGGCAGCTTCATAGCGTCCGTCCAGACTGACCAGAACTCGTGGGTAAAGTTTCCAAGTCACATAAGCACCCGCATCGAAATCGGTAACAAGCTTACCTTCAAAATGCTGAGCGGCCAGGTAATCGACGGCCCCCAGCGGATAGTTGCCCCTTTCGTTGGAAACCGTGGCCGGCAAATAGGGACGCCAAAAGGGATGCCACAGCGCAAAGGCAATGCAGATCGCGGCGATGGCCAATGAGGCTTGCGTGACAAGCTTCTGCTTTCGACGAAGCAAATCTTTCAGACGATCCATCATCGGTGTCATCGAAAGCCAAGCGGGTACGTAAGCCAACCAGATAATCCCATAAATGGAACCATGTCGAATGTGCTTTAGGGCCATGAGAGCACATAAAGATACGAACATGAATCCCCGCAATCGAGACCATTGACGTTGTCGTGCTACATAGATGAGCAAGGCAACCGAGACACCATAGGCGAACAGGGTTTGCAGCGGTTCGTAGGTTGTCCAAAGTGGTCCCCACTCCGCGATCAAGTTGCGTTGCATCGTCAGACCGTATCCAAGATAAAGGATATAATCGCTGCCGTAAGGGTTAAGCCATAAGCAGCCGATGGCACAGGGAACTGCGGCAAACAGATGCCATGTCCCGCGCCAAACCGCGAGGATCGATCTCTGTCTGTATCCGAGATCAATGATTCGCTCCAGACCGTGAAAGGCCATCATGCCCACACCGATCACAAAACCAGCATGAATGTTGAGCCATAGGATCAGCAACACTAACCAACCGATGATCCAAGCGCGCCGGCCTCTCCAATCCGCTTCGAGCATCACCATTTGAATGGAGATAGCCGTGAGCGTAAAAAGTTGGGCGCGAATCGTTGCGAAGCCTACCCAAAAAAACGGCAGCACCAACAAGATCGCCAGCCCATATAAAACCGGATTGCCACCGCGTTGGCGATGCACACGATAACTGCACACCAACATGGTGGCGATCAGCGAGAACTTCAAACTCATCAACAAGCATGCGCCCCACGGGTTGGCCGTGGTGAGATACGTAATCAGACCGAAACCCCATTCATGATGGACGGTTGGTTTCATCGTCGGCGTAAATGCAAAAATATCATCCTGTGGAAATATGCCCGTCTCGATCATCTGCCGCGCCAAGGCCATCGCGTGATAGAGATCATGCGTAACACCGTTGAGTCGCGTGATGTAGGCGATAAAGCCGCAAACACCCAATAGCAGAACCGACAATGTCAGCGCACTGGCATGCTTGCTTCCAAGCAGAAGCGATTTTCGTAAGGGCAACCGTGTCGCCCATGGGGAATTCGTAGACTGCATCATGTCGCGGCAGGGGGTTCGAGGCGGGGCGGTGGGCAGTTTTTCTGTGCGAAATAGGCGCACAATCCGCTCTATTGTTTCCCATTTTTCCCGGGTATTCGGAAAAATACCCGCCGATTCGACCCGGTTAGCTGGCAAATCTTAGCCAAAACAACGAGTTTGCCGATTTTGCCGAAATAGCGGGAAACTGATCTAGGTCCCAAGAGCCCTTGCGTTTTATATTCGGAGCGGTCTCATGGATTGGGGCCATCATGACTGGTGAGAATCTGGCCGGATTTAACGCTAGTACTTGGAATTCGCGCTAGTATGGATTGAGGGGCATTGGCCCTCGCGCTGCCAGAGAAATCGGTCAGCCAGAACAGATGGAGACAAACGGGCATGGACGCTCGCAATTTTGCGCTACGGAACTTTGCGCTACAGAATTTTGCGCTACGGAACTTTGCGCTACGGAACTTTGCGCTACGGGTCGGCTTTGCGCTGGTGGCTTTGTTGAGCTGCGGCGCGAATTATCGGACACAAAATTTTCTGGTCACGGCCAGCAACCCCGCAATCGCGAAAAAAGTCGGTGATCAAGCGGAAGGCTACCGCAAGCAATTGGCTCTGTACTGGCTTGGTCGTGAACTACCGACTTGGCAAGATATCTGCCCGATCGAAGTGATCGCCGGACCCAATCGTCAAGCCAATGGCGTTACCAACTTTGTCTTCATGCAAGGAACCGTGGGACGATGGCAAATGCGCGTCGAAGGTACGGAAGACAGAGTCCTGGATAGCGTGCTGCCTCATGAAATTACGCATACGATTTTGGCATCTCACTTCGCACCGATGGGCATGCCCGTGCCAAGATGGGCTGACGAAGGGGCTTGCACTACCGTCGAACATATCAGCGAACGGAGTAAATTTGACAAGCTTCTGATTCGTTATCTGCACGGAGGCCAGGGCTTCAGTTTCCAAGATCTTTACCATATCAAAGATTATCCAGCAGACCCTCTCCCTCTCTATGCACAAGGTTATTCGGTCGTCAGTTTCCTGGTTGCTCAGGGTGGGCCGCGAAAGTTTGTCGATTACCTTCAGACTGGAATGAGCAGCGGCGACTGGGCGCAGGCAACGGAGAAGTACTACCAGTATCAAGGGCTAGGGCATCTCAAGAAGAATTGGCTTGCCTGGGTTGCAGATGGCGGTGGCGAGGTATCCAACTATGCGGCTGTTCCAGAAACAAAAGACTTGCTGGTAACGGCTGCCAGCACACCCCTTTCCGAGTTAACCTCGCCGACTGCAGTAACGGTTGCATCCACCAGCGCGATCGAGCGCACCTGGGTCTCCAAGGAGCTTGGTATCAGCGGCGGCGTGCGGCCCATTCGGCAATTCCAGCCGACAAACGCCCTGGGCGATGCGAGTACCGCCAGCGCTAAAACTATCATCCGATAATGCGATTCTCTGCTTTCCTGAATGGGCAACTTTGATATAATTCGCGTGAACCGCTAGCTGAGTCAACCCTCTACTCCATAGAGCGCGTAAATTCATAGCGCGAGTAAAAAGTAAGATCAACTGCCGCACTAGAATACATCACGAACCTGAGGATGCGGGTTCGAATCCCGCTGGCGCTGCGAGTTTAACGAGCGCGCTGTAGCTCAACCTGGATAGAGCACAGGTAAAAAATTCTGGTCGATCTCTCGTTGATCTTATTTTTGAACTTGCAATGCTCGGCGTATTATCCTAGCGCTTGGCCTGTCGCAGATGGCAAAGAAAGTCCAGCGCGATCGACCTGCTTGCAGTGCCCCTTTCATGGGCCACTTTCATTCGGGCAACTTTATTCGGGCCACTTTATTCGGGCAATTTCTCCTGGTCCAGCTTTTTCTGAATCACATCTTGCGCAGCGATCCATCTGCGTCCGCCGAGTGTCTATCTGCCCATGGCCGCGAGTTGCCTGAAGTGCTGGAGAATCTCATTTTCGCCGACAAGCTTTGCGCTTTAGAGGAGATGGCGAGATGAGATTTTGTAGCAGCTTACCAAAGGCAAGGGTTGCGTACTAAAACGCAAACCGCCGCGATGCTGAGTTTTAAGCAGAACTTTTTCCAGATACTGAGGTGAAACCTGTTCCGGCAGAACTCTTTTGTTTAGACCGAAACCAGAATGAACTCGGCCAATTCAGAGCTGGCCAATTCAAAGAGGACCAACTCATGATTGGCCAAATAGAAATCGGCCATGCTGAAATTGGTAGTCGAATATTATGTTGCTGAGCGATGCGTTTCACTTCGCGAGTTGCCAAGTAACGCGGAGCTCCGGTTTCTTCGCGATACACGAGTACCGCTTGATACCATTCACCTTCTCTAAGAAGATGCACAATAATTGCTTGATGATCCATTGCCACACTCCCATGGCATGTCGCAGCGTTCGCCTAAGAAAAACACTTAGCTGCGAACAATACTCGACTACGACAACATTCTGTTGCGAACAATAGGTTACTGCGAACAACACAGCCCAAAATAACGCGTAGGGAGTCGAGAGAGGCTACGAGCCTGTGTGGTTCGGCGACTTTGAGACAACGCCGTTTGGCCAACCGAAGTATGGCCGCTAGTTACCCACCAAGCAAAGAAAAAACGTCGGCGAATCGCATTCCAGCGACATCGCTCGACGTTCTATTAGACTTGGGCAAAATATGCGGATGGCTCGCAGTCTATTTCAGCCGCCGCTGATACCAAAATCGGTCTATTAGTGTTGGCGCTTGGGCTTGTAAATTTCAGTCGCGGTTCCGAAATGCACTTCGCCCGCGTTCATCAAAGTTTCGCTAAGCGTTGGATGCGGATGAATCGCTTCGGTCAAATCGCGAACTTCACACCCCATCTCGATCGCCAATACCGCCTCTGCGATCAATTCACCAGCACCTGGGCCGACAATCCCGCATCCCAGTACGCGATGCGTTTCGGGATCCACTAACCATTTGGTAAGTCCATCGGTTCGTCCTAGGGCTTGTGCGCGTCCGCTGGCTGCCCAAGGGTAGGTTTCGACGTCCACTGTCAAGCCTTGCTTCTTCGCTTGATCTTCCGTGAGTCCAGCCCATGCGATTTCTGGATCGGTAAATACGACAGCGGGAATCGCAGCTTTATCAAAGCTTACCGGTTCACCCAAGATAACTTCCACAGCGACTTTCGCCTCATGGGAAGCTTTGTGCGCGAGCATCGGTTCACCGGAAACATCGCCGATCGCAAAGATATTGGGTTCAACCGTTCTTTGCTGAGAGTCGCATGGAATGAAACCGCGTTGATCGGTCACGATCTTGGTGTTTTCCAAACCGATACCGCGAGATGTAGGGCGACGACCAACGCTTACCAAAACGCGGTCAAAGCGTTCATGGCCAAACTTGCCCGGCCCTTCGAAGGTCACTTCAACTTGCCCATCCACTTCGGCCATCGATCCCACTTTGGTATTGAGATAGATGCGTTTTTCAAACAGGTTCTCCAAGCGTTTATGCAGAGGCTTGACCAAGTCGCGGTCAGCCCCTTGCAACAATCCGTCGGTCAATTCGACGACCGACACTTTAGAACCGAGGTTGGCATAGACGGTACCCATTTCCAGGCCGATATATCCACCGCCAACCACGAGCAACGTTTTAGGAATGTCGGTCAATTGCAATGCGCCGGTGCTATCCATCACCAGGGGACTGCCAATTTGAAAAGCGGGTGGCATTGCGGGCGTGCTGCCGGTCGCAACGATGCAATAATCAAAAGTGAGTTGCTTCTCAGCGGGTATCGACGGATCGTCCCCCTCCAAGAGAATCGACG
>Ga0169931_10014518_pt1 | contig 10652 bp, 11 predicted proteins | sample Kivu_15m_20L_FD_129675 | JGI IMG/M metagenome (GOLD analysis project Ga0169931, IMG submission 129675) | Freshwater microbial communities from Lake Kivu, Western Province, Rwanda to study Microbial Dark Matter (Phase II) - Kivu_15m_20L... | ecosystem: Environmental > Aquatic > Freshwater > Lake... | reverse complement strand
GCCTTCCGGTAGGCAAGCCAGTCCCTGAGAAACAAGAGGTGATCGTGATAGGTGTAGATATCCGGAGTTTTCACAGATTCCTCAAAAACTGCCCTTCACACTTGCGTCTTCAAGCGCGTCGCGGATTTGGTTGCTGCTGGGGTTGGAGGGTAGGGAGTCGAGAGCGTTGATGATGGCTCCAAATCCCAATTCTAGTTTTTGACCACTCTGGGAGGCATCGAACCGGCCTTCAAACTTGACGGTAATCGTGGCCGTCGAGGCGTGGGTCACTCCACCAAGCTGGTACGAGGCGCTCCTGCCGCTGGCGCAGGTGGAGTCGAGATCAAACTCCACCCGGCGGTATTCTCCGGCTGGGATGCTGACTTCTCCCAGCTCTGCTCCTGGAACAATCTCGACTTCGCCCAGTGCGATGTCGAGATTGTCCTCGGCGTCCGTGCTGTTCGAGGACATGTTCTCTGCGGTTTTAAAGCGCAGGTGTTTAAAGCACAGCCGCAACGACGATTTGATCAAAATAGTCAACAAATGTAATCATCAATAAGTAAAGATTTGTTTAAAATGCATATAAATCAAGTAATTACATGAGTTTTTTTTAACACTAAAGCCCAATTTTTTATATTTGTAATCACTTTGCCTTAGAAGGCGTGCCCGAGGCGAAGGTAGACTGAGGATCCTTCGGGGGAGAACCCAAAGTCGGCGCTCCCTAGAAAGTCATCGGTAAAGTAGCTGCCAAAGAGGGCAAAGCCCCACGAAAGCCTGAGCGGGGTCTGGGGGATTTGCTCAAAGGTGTCGGACACCTTTCCGGCGTCGAGGTAGAGGCCAGAGCCCAGTTTGAGTGGGAGTCCAAAAAAAGTGTCCTTGAGCCAAATGGAGCGGAGTTCGTTTCTCAGGCTTGCCGAGTGATTGGAGAGGTAACGATTGAGTGCCACTCCACGAAAAGTGCCCAGGCTCCCCAGTCGCGCCTTTTCGTGAAGCGGCGTCTCTTGGGTGACGCCCGTGTAACGGACCTGAGAAGCGAGCCAGAGTCCTCGGTCCGGCAGAAACTCAATGTAGCGGCGGAGATCTAAATCCAATCGCGACCATCCGGGAAGGGGGGCGCCCGAGAGTGAAAACGATGCAAAGCTGCCTTGAGTGGGAATGAATTCGGAGTTTCGTCGCTCCCAGATCCCTCGCAGCGAGAGCTGGGTGTAGGTCTGTGCGAGTGGGGCTTCTCCAAAATCTCGTCGGTACTGACTATCGTCCTGCGTACCGGGCTCAGAGCGGGTTGCCACCTGGGAGGCGCCGAATTGGAGGTCGACTCCTCCCAATTCAGGCATTCTTTTTCGGAGCGAGCCTGAGAGCAGGAATAGGCTTCGATCGTAAAAGTAAAAGCCCTCGCGCTCGAGCACGCCTAAGCGCGAAGAGTCAGGTCCTAGGCCATAGTACCGTTGGTAGGTGCTTTCCATTCCGTAAGCATCGAGCGACCAGCGCCAGCCCAAAGGGTCGAGGGTTCGATCCCAAAAGCTCTCGTAGCTGATCCAAGCATCCCGGGGGCCCCGTGTGGAGTAAGTGGCTTGGAGTGTGAGGAGGCTCTGAAAAGGCCTAAGCCCCGGGCCTGGCTCAATTCCAGAACCATAATCAAACCTCTGGGCCAGTATTCCCGCCGTGTAACCTGCGTCCGTGGAAAAACTGCTGATGGGGATCGCCCCCAGGTGGACGCCCTTGCGCTCTCGAGCTTGAGCCTCGGGCAAGCAAAGCCCCGAGGCAGTGAGGAGCCCCAGCCCAATTCCGAGACTTTTCAAAAGTTTAGTGGCAATGCCCGCAGCCGCTGCCATGTCCAGAAGAGCCACCCGAAGAATCGGGCTTCTTAGTTCCGTCGTTATAAAAAGGTCCGTGGCAGCCATGCATCGTGCTTTCTCTCAAATCACCCTGACCGCTCACTGCGAATCGAGAAACCTGTTTTTTTGACTCTTTTTTGCCGCACTGTGGGCAAGCCGGCGCAGGGGAGTCGTGGCTGGATACCCGCTCCTCAAAGCGATGATTGCAGGCGCCACAGGCGTATTCATAAAGAGGAGGCATCTTCTCTCCAGTCGACTTCCAGTCTAGCATGGGGGCGCTTTTGTGTGTTAATCCCGAAATCGGTGACTCCGTAGCTCAGTTGGATAGAGCACGTGCCTTCTAAGCATGAGGTCGCAGGTTCGATTCCTGCCGGAGTCGCCATTTTCTTTGGGTTCCAAGACAAAAAATGCCCAGTAAACTCGAAAAAAAGCTGCTCCTGCGCTGTCAGCGATGTCGATTGAGGTCCACGCTTTGTCTGTGTGGGGAGTTTCCGGCCGTTTCGCTACGACGCACCGAGCTCTGCCTCGTGATTCATCGGCAGGAAGGCAAATCCACGACCAACACAGGGCTGCTTGCGACCGAGGTGCTGCCAGGCTCGCGCGTCCTCTGGCGTGGGGGAACAGCTGCGGGTGAGGCGCGTGAGCGGGGTGAGGACCCTGCGCTCACGAGGGATCAGCTCTTTACTCCGGGCCGCGTGCCGCTTTTGCTTTTTCCAGAGGCCAATGCCGAAGTAGTCGATGATGCGTGGCTTACACGCGAGCTCGAGCAGGATCCAGCGCGCCAGTTCACGTTGATTGTTCCGGACGGAACTTGGAGCCAAGCCAGGCGTGTGGGGAGACGAGAGCCTGCGCTTCTCGGGGTGAGGCATGTGACTTTGGCTCCGGGTCCTTTGTCGGAATACCGGCTCAGGCGCGAGCATGTGGATTCTTACGTCTGTACCTTTGAGGCGATTGCAAGGCTCCTGGGTGTTTTGGAGGGGCCTGCCGTGCGCGCTGATCTCGAGCACTTTTTTAGAAAGGTGGTCGGCCGCCACCTTTGGGGGGCAGGCAAGCTTGAAGCTGCCGACGTGGTGGGTGGCATTCCTGAGGCAGCGATCGAGGAGCGTCTCAAGAGCGGATATCCAAGCAGGTATTGACCGGCATGAAACTTTTTTATTCTTCTGGTACCTGTTTGTGGTGGCCACCTGGGGCGAATGGATGAGCGGGTTCCATCGCAAGAAGTCAGCATTTGATCTCTCTCTCATTTCCCTCCTTTAAAGATTAAAGCGCTGAGATTGGAGTATGTCGGAGCCGTGAGGTCGTGACTTGCCGTCGCGTATCGCTTGCTCACTCGGCTAAAGAGGCTGAGAGCTGGATTGTTTTCGTCACATAGTTTTTTTTCAAAACTCACACTCTCGCCCTGAGCAATCGGGGTCTCCAAGGCCAAGGATCCAAACTCAATGAGAGTGCTGCCCGTGAGGGGGGCTGCTCTCGAGCTTGAATAGGCGGCGCCCCCGGATTCGCTGAGCGCAGCGAGCTTTGCTGCTTCGAGAGCCTCAGTGATCGCCTTTTGCTGATCCCGGAGAGTTGAGCCCAGGGTGTCCGTAATGAGTTGTGATGGATCCTCGATCGATGCAAGATCATCCAGAGACCTGCCGCTCAGTTTCTCGGCAAGCCGTCGAAACTCAGGATCAGAAACGAAGTTTGGAATCCCGTTATCGGGCTGTGCCAGGGCGCAGCTCAAGGTTGCACCAAAACCATCTCCAGAGCAGGCCGTGCTCAGCGAAGAGAGAGTGTCCCTTTCCGATTCTTTTGAGTCTTGAGTGCGGGCGTTCAGATTCGGGGGAGCGGAGGATGCCCCAGAGCTCCCGGCCGAGCCAGCGAGAGTGATTTTTTTAGGTAGAAGTGTCGCGATAGACATGGATAGCGGGTGCGAAATTATATTCTCAGACCCTGTTTTTAGGCTTATTTTTTGAGTGAAACTTAAACACCATGGTTTGATGTTCTACAGAGATTTTGAGCGTAAATTTTTTCGCATCTTCGAAATTCCTCGAGAAATAAGAACAATTTTAGTGGCACCGATTGTGCTTGTTCAGTCTCATTGAGAGAGGGACTTTATGAAGTTCGACAAGGGTTTAAATGCTTTAAAGCGAAGAGATTCGGATCGAATCCGATCGGTGATTTTCAAATTCATTCTCTGCGTGGTCCTGCTCACGGTGGGCGAAGCATGGGCTGTTGAGCCTCAGAGAAGTCTCGCTGTAGTGGATTGCTCTGAATGCAATGTGGCCAGGACTGCAGCAGGCGAAGTGAGTCGCTTTACTTTGCAAGTGTCGGAGATCGCTAAAAAGAGCCTCCCTGAATGTGTGGGCCTTAAGCCGAGCGAAATTGCGCTGGGCACGGTCTGCAGAACTACCGAAGGAGCAGTGGCGACTCGTGTGGGTGCTCCGCACGCAGGATGGAGGATGCGCCAGGGTGATGAGAGCGTCACCTGGTTTGACGGAGCTGCCTTTGGCGTGACTCGCGAGCAGGCCCTCCAGTTTTGTGAGTCTCGCGGGATGAGGCTTCCTTCGGAGACTGAGTTTCAATCCCTGCAGAAGCAATTTGAACGCGGTAAGCTCTCTCCTGGACTCGGATTGAGTCATTATGTTCGGCGCGAGTACATGGTTCTGTTTGGATATGTTGCTCCCGAGATTCCAGCAAACCGACCGAGTAGTGCTTTTTTCTGGTCCAGTGAATCACCGTCCAAAGACGGTAAGGTGACTCAGCATGGCGGTCCTGCAATTGGTCTCTCCAGGGGGTCAGCTGAGAGCTCTCATCCTGTTGCGATTATGAATTCTGCCGCTCGATGTGTGGCTAAAGAAAAATAAGTGCTAATTGCCCAAGTGGAGCATCTCGTAGTGGGGGATCCCGTCTTCGAGGTATTCGCTCCCTTGCTTTTGAAAACCCAAGCTCTGGTAGAATCGGAGGAGATAGGACTGGGCGGAGATCCGAATGGGTCCTGCTCCGTGAAGGGACCCGATGGCCTCCATGGACTTTAGCATGACCGTTCTGCCCAATTGCTGGCCACGGTGCTCGAGGTCAACCACCACTCGCCCAATGGACACCTCTTTAAACCGAGTTTGCTGCGGCAGGAGCCTGGAGTAGGCGACCAGTTTTTGGTCTTTGCTCCATCCCATGAGGTGGTGAGCGACCGGATCTCGGTCGTCGCAATCGGCGTAAGCGCAGTTTTGTTCGACGATAAACACCCTCTCCCGGAGGGCGAGGATGGCATACAGCTCCGCGGGGGCGAGCTCAGCGAAAGCTTTGAGCTGCCAATTGAGCGGTGTTGGCTGGGGTGCTGCAGGTTTCATAACGCGGTGCTTAAGTAAAAGGTGGCGGACACCTTTAGCGATGCAGCCCTGCTTTTTCGAGCGCTTGAATGATGCGTTGGGAGTGCTCGGGGCCCTTGGTCTCCAGCGTCAGCGCCACTTCGGTTTGATCGATGAGGGTGGAGGGCTCGTCACGGTCATGAATCACCTGAAGGACGTTGGCCTCTTCTTGTGCCAGGAGTTGAGTGAGGCGCGCAAGAGACCCCGGGCGATCGGAGATCACGACGTTCATGCGGAGTTTTCGACCTTTTCTAATCATTCCGCGATCGATGATGCGCGAAAGAAGATTCACATCAATATTTCCACCACTGATAACGAGGACCACTTTCTTGCCTTGGATTTCTTTTTTGAGCGGATCAAGCGCGCCCAGAGCGATAGCAGCTGAGCCTTCGCTCACGATTTTTGCTTTTTCGAGGAGCGTGAGCACTGAGGCCGAAGTCGTCTCATCGTCGACCTCCAAAAGTGCATGCATTTTTCCAGTGAGAAGATCCCGAAGAGTGTCGCTGGCAGTTCCTACGGCAATTCCATCAGCAAAAGTATTGACTGGGAGAACGGGGGTGACTTTTCCTGCTTGAATGGATCGAACGAGCGAGGGGGCTCCCGTGGCTTGAACCCCCACGAGGCGCACTGAGGGTTTCAGTGCGGAGTAAACCGTAGCCATCCCTGCCATCAGTCCACCTCCGCCCATGGAGCTCACCACGTAGTCGGCATCGGGGATCTGATCGACGAGTTCAAGAGCGGTCACGCCTTGGCCTGCAATTACGTGAGGGTCTTCGAAGGCAGGAATGTACACGCGGCCTTCTTGCGAGACCAAGGACTGGGCATGAGCAAATGCGTCGTCGTAATTCTCTCCCGCGAGAATGACTTCGGCACCGAGAGCGCGCGTGTTTTCAATTTTAAGGAGAGGTGCGGTCTTGGGCATCACGATCTTTGCAGTCACGCCTTGAAGCCTCGAGCCCCAGGCTACGCCTTGGGCGTGGTTACCGGCGCTGGCTGCGATCACCCCACGTTTGCGTTCCTCTTCATTCATTTTTGAAATCCGAAAAGAAGCACCTCTGATCTTGAAGGAGCCGATGGGCTGCATGTTTTCGAGCTTGAAGTAGACTTCGCAGCCGTACGCCTCAGACAGCCAAGCGTTGCGCAGCAGGGGCGAAGGCTTGAGGTAATGATCCAAAAACGTTTTAGCTTCACGGACCAGCTCAAGGCTAACGTCGAATTTTCGGGCCATGCCCTAGATGTATCATCGAATGACCCAAACGGGACAGGGGGCTTTTCGCAGTATCTCTCGGAGTCGAGGTGGCTTGGATACAAAGGCAATTCCAATGGGTTTGGACTCGAGGAGCTCCAGAAATTGCGCTACCGGATTGCCCGGGCTCTCATCCAAGATGAATTCGCACTCCACACCCTGATGCTCCGCCCAGCGTGCCCAAGCAAGCCCCCTGCGCTCGAGATTAAAGAGTCGGGGAGAAGTGATTCGGTGAAGTCTGAAGGACGGGCTCCATGGGGTACTGAGGGCAGTGGAATATCGATAATGTCGTGCCGATCTGCTGGCACGCACGAACGGCTTTTCTAAAATCTTGGGCGCCCCTGTCTATGAAATCCGTCCAATACAGAGTCCGTTTAGACTCTGGTATCGGCCTCACTCGAACAACACTCACCGGAGTTTGAGCTACCTTGAGGAGCTCCTCCACAAAGCTGCCGAGGAGGATGCGTTGAATCCCAGAGCGTGCGTGAGTGGAGCACAAAATCAGATCTGCCTGCTCGGTGCTTGCGTGCTTTGCCAGTCGCTTGGCAGCAGAAAAGCTTGAGCCACCGAGCACGACCGATGGGAGCAGGTGCTCTCGGAGATCCTCGAATTCCAAGGCGAGCGAGCCGAGGCTCCGTTTGAGCCCCGGAAGAGCCTGGTCGTCAGAGAGCAGCCTGTCTTCAATCCCAGCTTCTTGACGAATGCCTTCGAGGACTGAAACCGGCTCAATCTCGAGTGAAGTCCGCGAAGCGATCTGCCTCAGGAATTCAGCAGCCCGTTCGAGGAGTAAGGCAGATTCTCCGATGGCATCAATGGCCCAAATCGCGCGCATGCCTGAGTCCGAGCTGCAAGATGCAGACAGACGCGGCGCGGTCAGTTCGCTTCGAGATCGAGGTAGAAGGTCTCTCGGTCGTCGTTATAACCGAACAGCTCGGCGTAACGGCCCCATTGCACGAGGGTATGAAAAGTCTGTTCGGCGTTTTCGTTGGGGATGAGCTCCGCTAGTTTTTCTAAAACCTCATCACGCGAAGCCGTGTGGTCTTCTTTTTCTTTCAAGAAATCAGACAGCTTCTTAAAAACAGGAAGTTTCAAAAGCTGGTCATGGATGATCCCTTTACGATCATTGATTTTGGCTCGGCCGATTTGGTCACCGGTTTGTTCGACTTCAACATCGCCACCGGGCGTGTGAACGAGGCCCAAAATCTCAGCTGCCCGAATGACAGTGAGAGTGTCGCCAAACTCCATTTGGAGTTCGCGTGCGAGCTTGTAGATATCCTCTCTGCCGCCTTTGGCTCGCAGGAGTTCGACGAGTCCAAGGATCTCAGAGATCCCCACTTGAGGCAGGGGCTGATTGGATTCAGGGTGAGAGGTTTGAGTTGTTCCGCCAGGTTTATCCATACTTCCGTTTCTCGTTACGCAATCAGTGAAAAGATCTTATCCACGTACTCACTGAATGCTTTGTCCCGTTTGTCTCGAGGGCGAGGCAGATCAATCTGCAAATCACCCGCGATCTGGCCGGGACGGCTCGAGAGCACCAGCACTCGGTCCGCCAGTTCGATCGCTTCTTCGATCATGTGGGTCACCATGACCACCGTGTTGACCGGAAAGTCCCGGTCACTCCAGATGTCGATGAGCTCATCTCGAAGATTGATCGAGGTCAGCGCATCGAGCGAAGAAAACGGTTCGTCCATCAGGAGAATCTCGGGCTCAACGGCAAGCGCTCGGGCGAGGCCCACGCGCTGTTTCATTCCGCCAGAAAGCTCCCTCGGATAGGCCTCCTCATACCCTTCTAAACCCACTTTGGCGATATAGGTGGCGACACGCTTACGACGCGCCGCGCGATCAAGCCCGCGGGGCTCAAGCCCGAGTTCTACGTTCTGGGCCACTGTGAGCCAGGGCAGGAGTCCGAAGTTCTGGAACACGAGGGCCGCCTCAAGGTTGGTCTGGCCCAGGGGCTTACCCTTGTAGATGACTTGGCCTTGAGAGGGCTTCAGGAGCCCGCTAATGAGGCGCAAAATGGTGCTCTTGCCGGCGCCCGACGGGCCGACGATCGCGATGAACTCCCCCTCGGCAGCCGTAAAGCTCACGTCATTGAGGACGGTGACATCCCCTTGGGGGAGGCGAAACCTCTGAGTCACATGATCGAGTTTAAAGAGCTCTGGACCGCGCGCCATGGGTGTCTCTCTCTACGCCTCAAACTTGTAGCGGTCCACTGTGGACCGGTAAATCGGTTTCCAAAAAAAGGCGTTGATGAGCAGGATCCAGCCCACCATCCCGGCAATGCACAGGGTGATGGCCTGATTGTCGCCTAGCTCGTAGACGGATCTCGCCAGTAGGCTTCCGATTCCTTTGACTTGGAAAGTCTGGTCCCGGTAGCGAACGTACTCTGAGACCACCAGTGCGTTCCAGCCGCCACCCCAAGCCGTGATGGCGCCTGTAATGAGAGCAGGACGCATGGCAGGCAGGACGAGTTTTTTCCAGAGGCCCACGCGCGTGAGCCCCAGTCCCCGCATGGCTTCAGTCAGGTCCGCTGGGATGGTGCTAATTCCACCCAAGCAATTAAAAAGCGGATACCAGAGCATGCCCGTGAGAACGAGAGCGATGCTCGCGATCTCCATACCTCCGCCTAAGTTTCTCACTGCAACGAGAACCAGAAGCGGAAAGAGCGCCACTGCAGGAAGGCTTGCCCCCACCTGAGCAACCGTCGTGAGCCCCTGGCGCAGTCGTGGGCGATCCCAACACCATAGGACCAGCGGAATGGTCAGGCCGAGCGAAAGTGCCATTGCGATGATCAGTCTCAAGGTAGAAAGCAGGATCGCGGCTGGCAGTTCGCGCACGAGAGTCGGCCACGGAGGAGCGAGCCAATGGACCAGGAGCCGGGTTGCAAAAAGTCCCACTCCAATTCCGAGCACGATTCCTAGAAAAGCGGGCACCGCAGTCTTGGTCCAGCCCGCACGATTCACGATTTTTTCGTACTGAGTGACGAGGGGCTTGATGATTTGAGATCCGATCCAATCGAGCGCGGTAAGGAGGGCTGCCACAGGGAGGTCCCAAAACAGAGGGATAAGGATTTCTCGCAGCACCCAAAGAGCCGGAAAAAAAAGCACTTTGAGAAGTTTTCGCAGCGCCGAGCCCACAGGCCGGACTTGATCTGAGAGAGCATGCACCCACTCGGGCTGCGTGAGTCCCAGCTCGTCACCGCCTCCTGCACTCTGCTCTTGCCTAAAGCGCTGAGCCCAAATGGAGAGCGGTCTCCAAAAAAGAAAATCCATCGAGAGAATCGCCGAGGACAACGCCACCAAACCCCAGATCACGAGCTGGATCTGGTCGGTCTCAGCCGCACGCGAGAGAAAGCTACCGATCCCCGGTAGATGGTACTGGATGAGACCTACCGCAATGATTTCGCAGGCGACGAGAAAGTACCAGCCATTCGACCACGAGAGGATGCTGTTGTAGATCAATCGCGGCACGCAGGCTGGTGCATAGAGGCGCCAGAATTTTTGGGATCCGGTGACTCCAAAGCTCGTCACGGCATCGAGGTTGTCTTGAGGAAGAGTCTTGGTCGCCTCATAGACCGCAAAGGCGAGATTCCAGGCTTGGGAAGTGAAAATCAAAAAGACACTGGCCATCTCCACTCCGAGGCGATGACCTTGAGTGGCTCCAATAAAGAACGAGATCGCAGCCGGAAAAAATCCCACCACTGGGACGGACTGGAGGGTGTCGAGAAGGGGAATAATGAGCCTTTCGCCCCAACGCGTGCGAGCAGCCATCAGTCCCAGTCCAAAGGCAAAAACCAGGGAGCTCAGGTAGCTCGCCAGCATGCGCAAAAAACTCAGGAGCAGTGCGCTCGGAAGGTCGGCCAAGGTTACATCCTGGGCCTTGAGCTCCACCAGATGCAGGCTACCTCGGTAAACCCCTACGGTCAGGGCCAAGAGCCCGATAAAGAGGGCAAAGTATAAAGCGCTGTTTTGAGCTCTTTCGCGGACGTGGCGGGGGATCGCGCGATTTCCAGTCTGGGTCATGAAGGAGTCCCCTGGCAACAATCCCCTGGAGAAAAATGGTGGGCCGCGAAGGGATCGAACCTTCGACCCGCAGATTAAGAGTCTGCTGCTCTACCAACTGAGCTAGCGGCCCACATCTCTCCCATCGAAAGGAGGCTTGCTGATAGCATCGCGCTAGCCCGTGCGCAAGGGTCGAGTATACTGAAAGAGATGACCCGACATCTACCCTGGCTATTCCTGTTCG
>Ga0169931_10014517_pt1 | contig 10652 bp, 7 predicted proteins | sample Kivu_15m_20L_FD_129675 | JGI IMG/M metagenome (GOLD analysis project Ga0169931, IMG submission 129675) | Freshwater microbial communities from Lake Kivu, Western Province, Rwanda to study Microbial Dark Matter (Phase II) - Kivu_15m_20L... | ecosystem: Environmental > Aquatic > Freshwater > Lake ... | reverse complement strand
TGAATAAAAAAGAATCGAAGGAAACAGAAATTAAAGGAAATGAGATATATGCATTTAATTTGTGGATACTCATAAATTTTCTATTCAGTAAGCGCTAATATCTAAATAACAATAGTATGCTACTTATTACTTGTCCTTATTCCACAAGAGATAATTTCTGAATACACAGGAATAAACAATATACCAGATCGATATTGGTTACTGGCCATCCCAACACACTTTTTTGTCACCTTGGGTTACATTTTACTAATAATCAAAGGGATGAATTACATAATAACGGATGAACCTCCAGTTAAAAAGGGTAAGAATATTTGTGTAAAACAAATAAAAAGACAAATACCAAAAAATTATTTCAACTAAGGAAATGTTGAAGGAAATTCTTTACAATAAAGAAGAAGGTAAGTATTTTTCTAATCGAAATTAGGAATTTTACCAGATATTGGAGATATGGACGAGAATGTTCTTAACGAAGTTTTAAATTCAGAATCTGATGGTATTAAAAAAAATAATTGATGTAATTTTAAATATCACAATAACAATTAAATAATTTCATTTCAAAAACAAATTTAATATATATATAAATTAAATTTAATGAGTAAACCTGCAAATACGAAAAAACATAATGAAATAATCGGTAAAAACTAATTCTTAATGATTAACCTATCAGCAACAAACAATTTACTCGGAAATTACAAAATGGAAAAAACAATAGGTGAAGGAACTTTTGGAAAAGTAAAGCTAGGGACACATATTCCTACTGAAGAAAAGGTACAATTCATTTAATAATTACAGGTAGCAATTAAAATACTAGAAAAGGACAAAATACAAGACAAAGACGATCTAGAGAGGATAATAAGAGAAATAAACTTTTTAAAAAAACTCAAGCACCCGAATATAATTAAAATACATGAGGTAATATAATCCTTCATAACTGATTTTAGATAATAGAAAATTCCTTGAATTTTTACATCATCATGGAATACGCCTCTGGAGGAGAATTATTCAATCACATAGTAAAAAAGAGAAGACTTGACGAACAAGAAGCAATCTTTTTCTTTTACCAAATCATAAACGGACTGGAACATATACACAAAAATAATATTGTACACAGAGATATGAAACCTGAAAACCTTTTGCTCTCCGAAAATAAGTTACTTAAAATAATTGACTTTGGATTGTCTAATCAATACAAACCGGGACAGCTTTTACAGACACCCTGCGGCTCTCCATGTTACGCAGCGCCAGAAATGATTTTAGGAAGGAAATATTCTGGCTTGATGGTTGACATATGGAGTTCTGGAATCATTTTATACGCAATGATTTGTGGTTTTCTTCCATTTGAAGATAAAAACAATGATAAATTGTATAAAAAAATTCTAGAATGCAAATATGAGATGCCTGATCATGTATCTCCAAATTGCAAAGACTTGATTAAGAAATTACTTACTGTAAATCCTTCTAAAAGAATCAAGTTAGATGAAATTAAATGTCATCCTTTCCTAAAATTAGGAGAAAATGTTTTTGGAAAGGATGTCTTAGATTCCACTTTGAATGATAAAAGATTGATAGAATATGTGCTTAATCAGATGGAAGATATGGGATTCAATAAATCAGAAGTTAAACTTAATATAGAAAATAAGAAGCATAATAATATCACAACGACTTATGATCTACTTATGAATAGAGCGAGAGCTAAATATGATTGGATAGTAATGAATTATGACAATAATCAAACTCAAGAAATAGACACAAAGCCAACAAATGACGCAAAGAAAGCTAGTAGTGAAAAGAAAAAAGAAGATATAGATAGAAATAATGATCGTTATAAAGAAAACTCTAAAGACTCAGAAAATAAAACTAGAGATCCCTCTGTTGAATTGAAATCAAAAACAAGAGCAGAAAACATATCTGATATAATAAAAAATATTAAATTAGAAAATAATACTAATAAGGAAGAAGGAATATCATCAGGAAATAATACTACTGAAAATCCTCTAGAAAAATACAATAAACAGGTTTCTTCCTTGAATAGTCCGACTAATATTACTCACGATCAAAAAGAGAAGTTACATCAAGGCTTAACTAATAAGATAAATATAATATTAAAAGATTTCAATGAAAATTCTAATTCTAGACAAATTGAATCATCTGCTGCAAACGCTATCAATAAGGAAAATTCTGAAGATCCACCTAATAATAGGCAGTCGAATAAAAAATCGACATCTGTATCAAAAAATTACAAAAAAGAATTCGGTAAAAGAATAAATCCTGCAATAAATATAATCCCGCTTGATATCAAAGGGATAATCGAGAAAAATAAAAACGATTCTAACAATATTATAGTAGGAACTCCTGTGCTAACTGAAATCAATAGAATCAACGATAAAATAAAAATGAAGCCTTTACAAGCAGATGTTATAAATTCTACTAATGAAGGACCAAATTTCAAAAAGAAAATAGACACTTCTTTGACACTTGACACCAATAATCAAATTAGCTCGTTTAGAGAAAAAGGTAAAAACATTTTCCCAAAAAAATTGAACTCCTTAATTCCTAAAAACGAAATAAATCTTCATGATAATATAAAGTCATACAAAAGAGATGTCTCTATATCTAAGGATGAAATCCAAAAATCTTCCAAGAAAGATAAAAAGAACAAATCAGTCAATGGAATATCTTTGGAGTACGGAAATTCTAAAATAATCGATAACGATGTAATTTATAAATGTAATTTATAACTTTAGACTACTGCGAATAAAAAGTCAAAGATAATAAGTGAAATGAAAATAGATTCATCAATTTATTCAACAGTAAATACAAATAGAAGAACTAAAAATATATCTGTATCAGATTCAAATAGTGAAGAGTAAAATAGAATATAATTATCATTTTATTGTAATTTAATATAGTAAATCGATTTTCAAAAGTTTCTATGCACCCAAAACAAGTAAGAAAACTAGAACACCTTCATGTAAAATTGACATATTAAATCCAACTCCTGAGAAAATGAAACCTACGACTATTTCAAATGGTAGTTCGATCAACCCAATACATAAGGCAAAAGATGGGACATCAAAGATAGGGATTAGTTCGTGTAATTTGAATAATCCTGATTTAGTTATTTATGCAAGTATCGACATTAGTAAGAACATTCCAAATACTACAAAACACAAAAATCAAATAAATCTTAAAAATTTTAACACCAACTTAGATACAGATAATCGCGCATTTGGTACTTCTAAAACGAATTCATTTAAAAAGAATAACAATTCAGGATCGTCTTCAACTCTTATTGATCTTTCTAATAAATCGATTAATCCTGTAGTAGCTGCATCTCCAATGGCTAAGAAAGCAATGAAATTTCCAAATTTAAATATCCCAAGAGCATCAAATCACAAATCTCACAGATTAAGTAATCTAAGTCAGAAGGAGCACTTAACAGGTAGATCTAGTGACAAAGAAAAATTATCGAAGGTTCAAATACAGTCCAGCAGCTCAAAGAACAGCGTAAATACAAATAACTCAAATTTAAATCACACAAGCACAAGTAGCATAAAGAAAACAAATAATATCTCACATAATCTCAATATGATGAACTATCACACCCATAACCCAAGCGAGAAAAGTACCAAAGCTCCCCCTCTTAATAGACACAAGTTGATCAAAAGAACATCAGAAAAATCAGGAAATCCTTTAAACACTAACGAAAATCTTCCAAATGATCTAAAAAATTATGATTCTAATCCTACAGTAGCTTATAAGAACAAATTTACCGCCAAAAATAGCCTAATCAATGATAAAAAAATTAATAATCCTATAAGTACAAATGATCGAGAATTTATTAAAACGAATTATGGCAGCTTCAAAAAATCTGATGACGTTGCTTCTATTACATTGTCGTTGGACAAGGTTAAAACAATCCATAAAAATTTGCTTAATTATTGTAAAGATTCTAACTTAAGTTTTAAAGAGGTAAAATTTATATTTAATTTTTAATCAGATAAACCCAAATAAATTCGAATGCAAGAAGGACAAAGATTCGATTTCAATAGAACTTGTTAAAAAGAATAATAGCAATAAAGTGATGAAACTTCATCATCTGAACGGACAAGAAAGCACTACTAAGGATATGATAAAAAATATTATATTAAGTATTGGTTTTAGCTAATTATCGTAATTATCGATGATAAAAATCAACACTTTAATTTAATTTAAGCAAATTTCAAGAATTTTATTTATATTGAAATAAAAATTTTAAAACTTTAAATTAAAATTTTGAAAATTTCGCTCTTAGAATTTATAATATATATATGGCAGATGAAACAAATAAAATAATAATCAACAATATAAAACACGAAGAGCCCACAGTTGATAAATCAAATAATTTTCTTCAAAACAATAAGCATAATATTCCTAATTTATCATTTCATTTCACTAATGAAAAAGCGGGAATGAAAGGATTAGATCGAGATGAAATAGATAAAATTATACTTGAAACTACAAAGGACTCGGCAATTACAAAAAAGAAATTAGAAGAATTCGAAAAGACGAAATTGTTGGTCGAGGATTATAAATTAAAACTTGAAAGTCTAAAAAAAAACGAAATTTTATATGAACAAAATAGGCGTCTTGCAGACATTAGAGTAAAGGAATTGAAAAAAGAGAGGAATGTAGATAGAATATGGATGCATATTGATATGGATATGTTTTATGCTGCAGTAGAAATAAGAGACCAGCCTGGATTAGAAAATAAACCTGTTGCAGTAGGAGACGAAAGGATGGTCTCTACAAGTAATTATATAGCTAGGAAATACGGTATACGTTCAGCTATGCCTGGGTTTATTGCAAAGCGCCTCTGTGATAAATTGATTTTTGTGAAGCCGAATTTTTACAAATACGAAACCGAATCAAAAAAAATCATGGGTATCCTTAAAAATTATGACTCTGATATAGATGTTCGAGGATTAGACGAAGCCTACTTAGATCTCACTTTATATTGTGCGATGAATTACATTACAACACAGCAGGAAATGACGGATTTAATTCTTGAGATCAAAAAGAAAATATTTGAAGAAACTAAACTAACAGCTAGCTGTGGCATAGCAAGTAATAAAATGCTTGCTAAAATTTGTTCAGACATACAGAAGCCGAACGGTTTGTTTATACTTTCTAATGATGTCAATCAAATCGAAGAATTCATGAGGAATATGAAAGTAAGAAAAATCCCATCTGTAGGTGAGAAACTCGAACAAAAATTGAATTTAATGGGTATATTCACTTGCCAAGACGTAATTGATCGCCAGGTGGATCTCTATCATCTATTCAGCGAAAATCAATTTGACTTTCTTATATGCTCTTCATTTGGAATCGGCTCTTGTTTTCATGAAGAAGTTAGAGAGGGCATTTCTAAATCCATTTCATGTTCAGAAACATTTAGGGCTACTAGCGACCTTGAGTTTATCACTAGACAATTTCATGCGCTGTGTAAGAAATTATATTTGAATATGATTGAACAATCTGTTATTGGTAAAACCCTAACTGTTGAGACAACTGACAAGAATGAAAAACATACAGCTAAGAGTTTGTCTATAATCAAAAAATTTGAAACTGAATCTGAGCTTTTAAGCAACGGATGGAATTTACTAAATTCAATGATTAAGGGAAATGCAATTAGAATGATAAGAATTAAGATAAGTTCATTACAACAAGTTAATCCGGAGACATTGAAGAAAAAAGATGGAAACCAGATCAAACATTGGATGAACAGATTGAATATAAATAATAATAATTTAGGAGAAAATGCTATGAAAACCCGATCTAAAAGTTTGAAAAACGAAACCAAAAGCGAGTCGATGAAAGAAAACAGTGTAACAGAATTTGTTTGCGTAGATAAAAATAATATTCAAAAGCAGATTGAGAATTCCACCCATTCCAGTGCTAATAAAATTAATAAACAGTCCAAATCAAAATCCCCTATTTTAAAGAATAATTATTCAACAATTGAAATATTGTTTAATAAAATGAAAGAAGCAAGAGAAAAAAATTTGGATAAGCCGAAGATCTCACATAAAATACCTGAATCACCTGATAACACAAAATCAATCTCAGCAAACCAAATAAATCTTAAAAGAAAATCAAAGAATACAAAAACAAGCTCATCAAAGAAAAACAAAAGAAATAAGAAGAATCAAGATTTATCAAAATGTGACAAAATTCCAATCGGTCCTTTGGATAAATTCGTAATTAATTCAAATAATAACAAAATATAAACTAGATTATTATGTCTTACATTTAAATATTTATTATGAAACATAAAGGAAGAATAAATTTTTTTTGAATTACTTTTATATTTATAATTAATTAATTAAAATGAAAACCTATTATTCAACAGTCGATAATCATTCCAATGAAAATTTACAATTATACTTGACAAATCTAACACAAGAAAAAATAAAACATGCTGACGAGTCCAATTACGTCGAGGCAGAAAAGCTAAGAAGAAGAATAAACGAAATAAAAGATAAAATGGATATGAGCAATAAAAAAGCCTTAGTGGATCATCATTTATCAGAGAAAATGGCACTAGAAGAAAATTATAAAAAAGAATTAGAGCAACATGAGAATATATGGAACAAGAAATTCGAAGAATTTAGAACAAGAGAAAGAAACGATGTAGAAGCGCTTATCTTAAATCAGAACAAAGAAATTGAAATTATCCAGGAATTAATTCAACAAACGTTTAAACCTAAACCAACCAAACAATATTTAGAACTTAAAGTAATCGAAAGATTGATGAAAAAACAAGAGAGATACATGGAAGCCAATTATATAAAAAATAAACTTGATATTCTTACCAAAGAAGAAGAGAAGAAGAATTTTTTTCAAAAAGAAGAAATGTTCAAACAGAAATTAGAAAATTTGTTCAGAAAGCACCAAAATGAAAAGAATTACATAAGTGAAAAATACGTTATTGAATATTTGGTCATGAAAAAAACAAAAGATGAAGAGATTGCTCAGATTACTAGTAGATTTAAAAACATGCAACAAAATCTTGAAATTCAACAAAGCAAAGAAAAGTTTTTGGCACAGAATGTGAATATTATGAAGGCAAGTAAGGATGTTATTAAACTTTAATTCTAGAAAGTCTCAGTAGATTGAACATTAAATCATCTTATTCTGTCAATAAAAGCAAATATTTTTCTATTTCCGCACATGAATTTTCTAAAAAGAAACTTCTTTACGATTCTAATTCATTAAATCATCAAACCGTAGAAGAAAATATTTAAACATAAAGTTATTCATTCATGTTTTCCTGTTTATTTATTTATGTTAGTAGAATACATTTAAATTAATATTTAAATTTAAAATTAAATTTATATAATAAATAATCCAATATTTCAGTAAAATTAAAAATAAATCATTTATTTGTATTATTACTTGTACTACTTGTATTATTAGCATTGGTGAAAATTCCGAATAAACCTTTTTTCTCTTTTTTAAGAATTTTGTTTATGTCACTTTCGGTATAATCGAGAATCTTCATAATAACTGTGACATATTCTTTTGTTTTGTTGTTGATAGAAATTTCATAAACTAATTTTTCAAAGGCTTGTTTAAGAATAGAGACAACTTCTATTTTCTTTCCGTTTTGAAGTGTGATGGATTCTTCGTACTTTCTTTTAAACACATCTCTTTGATGTCTTGTATCTTTCAGTTCTTCTTTGATTTTAAGTAGCTAAAATTTATTTTATAAATTACCTGATCTGATAATAATTTCTCATTTTCTTCAAGCTTGACGACATTTTCTAAGATACTGGCTTGCGTATCGTTCTTTCTAGTTATTGTTTTAATAGATTCTCTTGAGTTTTTCCTTTCAAAACGTGGACTAAGGATTTCCTTTTCAACGATTTCAGAATTTTTATCTCCTCTGATAATAGATCTCCTTGTAGCTTCTGAGATTTTAATTTCGTTGTTTAAAAACATTTCATTAATATTTGACTCATCATCAAAAAATCTACTCGATTCTTCTTTCATTCTAATGTCAGAATAGTTCCCGGGTCTCTCGATTTTGCTTCTGTTATTATCAGGGATATTTCTAGTTCCTTCATTTTCGAGTTTTTCTATTCTTAAGATTAATTGACGATTATGTTCTCTTTCGTACGTCAATTCATTCAAAATTTTTTGATATTTTTCGTAAGGAATTAACTCGACGTTTGTGTAAAAGTCTCGGTTACTTATATAATTTTCATGAAGTTTCCTTGAGTAATTTTCTTCGATGTCTTGCAATTTATTATTTACATACAAGGAATTGATATCTCCAAAGTTATTCACTTGTGATGGTGGATAATTGCCTGAGACAGATCGTGGGGGTGATGTTATATTATTGTTCTTTGCTTGCTTTATTTGATTACTATTCAACGGTACCATCTCGATTTCTTTCTGTCTGAGTTTTAAAATCAATTCATTGTTTATAGAGAGAAGATCAGAAATTTCCTTGTCCTTGTCATTTTCTGATTTGAATTGATTAAATTCAGAAAAATTGAAATCGTAAATTTTGTTGTTTCTAACTTTGACCCACTTAGTATTTTCAAATTTTATTTTATCGTTAACAGTTGATTTTTCCGTAATCAAAACCCATTTAAGATCTTTGTATATTTTATCAAAAAGAATTTTGTGAGTGTTCGGATTTATATTTGACACAACTGAGTTATTCTTATTTATATTGATCAATTTTTGTTTATATTTTTTAGCTTTTTCTAAGGCTTTTGTGTATTTCTCTTCGAAAAGAACATTTATCTTATTTAGTTCTTCATTATACAGTTTGAAAAGTTCGATTGTCTTGAGATAATCTTCAGCACTTTTAACACTCTCTTTTTCAATTAAGTGCGGGGCTTTTTCATTAACTACTTCAAGGATTTTTTTATTATATTCTTCATTGGCTAACTTCAATTTTTTATTCTCCTCTATGAAGTCGTTTAATTTCTTTTCAGCGTCTTTATTCAAATCTTTCAATTTTACTTCAATTTGAGAATTATCGTTTCCATTTCTCTTCAATGAATCAAGAAGCTTATCATGCATTTTCTCAAATTCGCTGGACACCTCATCCATTAAAATAATCAGATCATAATTATCCTCTTCCATATTATAGTTTTTCTTAACATTCAACTTGGAGCCTTCCCAAGCACTAAGCCTGAGTAACAAACTCTTCAGAAACTCTTCAAATTTATCCTCATTAATACTCATAATTTCGCAGCTTTCTCTAAGTTTTTCTATATCGCGTTCTTTATCTTCAATGATTGAATTGAATTCCATTTTGAATTGCGCTAGTCGATTCTTCATTTCCTTGGATTCTTTAATAGACATTTGAAGGTCTGCATTCAAGCGTCTGATTTCTTCGTCCTTCTCTTCCATGAGGTTCTCCAATGTTAATTTTTCTTCTTTGTATTCCTCGAATATTGAATTGAATTGTTGAATCTTTTCATTGCATTCTTCCAATTTGTTGTTAAGCTTTTCTATTTCTAATTCTTTGTCTTCTAATTTCTCCTTATTTTTTTCTTGATTCTGCATATAGGAATTATTTAAATCTTTTTTATGTGAGATAATCTGCTCGTTCAGTAATCTATTGGTCTCTGATAATTCTTTTTTAAGAAAATCGTTCATATGCGTGTAATCAACGATGTCGTTTTTCAATTTTTCGATTTCTTTTTTTAGTCTCTGAATTTCCTTTTCAGAATCGAATTTCGGAATTGGAGCATTACTTTGTTCTGTATGAGATAGGGGAGGATTGGAATTAAATTTTTGAGCGTATGAGTTGTAGTTGCTTTTGGGACTTGAAGATTGCTTCACCAATTCTTCTTTTTCTTCCTTTAGAGATTTTATTTCGTTTAAATAAATTGCCTTTTCTTTATTTAATGTGTCTATCATCATATTCAGATTTTCAACTCCTCGTAAAATTAAAGATTTCTCTTCAGAAATTTTTTCTTTTTCTGATGAAAGTTTTGTCATTTCTGAAATTTTGGAATTAATTTGTTCATTAAGATTATCAATTTGAATTTTTAAATTTTTTTCGTTTGTTGTGTATTTTGTAGTTTCTGAATTTTTTACTTCTTCTAAAGATTTTGTTTGATTTAAAAGGATCGAATAATTTTTTTCTAAATCGTTTTTATCTTTTGAAATTGTGTTTAGTTTTTCATTCGATTGCTTTATTTCTTCTATAAGATTATCTTTTTCTTTTTCAACAAATGTCAATATCTCGTTTAAATTTTCATTTTCTTTTAATAATCTTTGTATTTCCTTAGAAAGAGAACTCTTGTCGTTTTGCAGGAGTTCTTTGAACCTTTCGTTCTCTTGTTCGAATTTCTGAAGACTTTCTGTTAAAATTTTGTGGTTGTTTGAAATTTCAGAAATTTCTTCTTTAGAATTGGTAAATTTATTATGAAGTTCTTGATATTCTTTTTCTTTTAAATCTAGTTTTTCATTACAAATTTTTACTCGCCCTTCAAGCATCAATTTTTCTTCTTCTAAAGATTTACACAATTTCTTTAAATTTTCTGATTCCTTTTTTTTATTTGTATTTTCGTTTTGTAATATTTTCGATTCTGCTAAAAGTTTAGATAATTCTGTTTTTAGATCAGAATTTTCTGTCTGACTTA
>Ga0169931_10014516_pt1 | contig 10653 bp, 8 predicted proteins | sample Kivu_15m_20L_FD_129675 | JGI IMG/M metagenome (GOLD analysis project Ga0169931, IMG submission 129675) | Freshwater microbial communities from Lake Kivu, Western Province, Rwanda to study Microbial Dark Matter (Phase II) - Kivu_15m_20L... | ecosystem: Environmental > Aquatic > Freshwater > Lake ... | reverse complement strand
TGCGTTCACCCCCGAGCCTCCTCCTCCGCCAAAAAGTCCGCCGGCTCCTCCGATTCCACCGTTCGAATTGGCCGCGCCGTTGCCGCCGGCCGTAGCTCCTCCGGCTGCAACCCCTCCTCCTCCTCCGCCTCCTGCCGATCCGGGATTTGCCGACCGTCCTCCGTTCACGCCTCCGGGCACTAAAGCGTGCGCTGCGCCGCCAGCTCCGGCATAGTTCAAGGTGTTGCGCAGACTTCCTCCCCCGCCTCCGCCTCCTAAAAATTGCGCGGTTGATCCATTGAGGAGCACTCCCAATCCATCATTTATGTTGAGCATTGCGGCTCCTCCAACGTCCCCCGGTCCGCCATTCGCGCCCCAAGCTCCGCCTCCTCCTCCCCCGCCCCCATTTAATCCTGTCCCGATCCCGCTTCCTGCATGAGCGATTCCGCCTCCGCCTCCGCCGTTCGTAGTCGCAGATCCTCCATTTCCAAAAAGGCCCCCGCCTCCTGCGCCGCAAGCCAACCCTCCGGGGCTTAAATCGGATCCTCCGTTCCCTCCTAAACCACCGCCTCCGCCGCCGCCTTTTTGAGCGTTCGTTCCGGTTCCCGCCCCGCCTTTCGCTGAGCAGTTATTAATAGTTACGTTGCTCAAAATCACATTGGGAGTGCCGCCTGCGACAGGCCAATCGACAAATATTGCGCCGCCAGCGCCCATGCCCCCGCCGCCCGCGGCTTGCCCCGTCCCTCCGGCGCCTCCTTGAGCTGTCGAGTTCCGGATCGTTAGATTTTGGATCGCCACCGGATTGCCCGCATTTGAGTTGGAGATGAAAAAAGCGCCCCGGATCGTAGAAGCGGATCCATCTAGAATGATTGGATTTCCCCCATTTGCTCCATCGATCGTGATCGCATTCACGGCGCCTGAATTGAGATTGATCGGGGGCAGAGGGGCTGTCGGTTGAATGATGTAAGGGGAAGGGATGTTAAAAACGATCGTGTGGCTTCCGCCGCCGGCCTGCAGGTTTAATTGATTCAACGCCCCGCGGAGGTCAATAACCGCGCCATTATTCAAGCCTCCGCCCGTCGGATTCGTGTCTCCGCTCTGGTTGACTGTGATTGTAATCGCGCACAAACTTTGCGCATAAAACATTAGAAATAAACATTTTTGAACAGACTGTTTCAAGAGCGCCTCTCTTGCGATTTATAGCGCATGAAAGGAAATTTTTGAACAACTTCCTTTTAAGGAGACGATCTCAAGGCTTTGGCTATCGGCATCCGGGCGATTTTGATCCCGGCGAGAAAGGATGCGACGAGGGCGGCAAGCGCGTTATAGAGCACGGTCTCTAAAACAAGCGGCCATGTGAAGGAAAAGGTGACGAGGAATTGGCGCGTTTGTCCTGGGCCTGGGGGCATTAAAAGGCCTTGGTCGATAAAGCCCATCAAAACGGCGTAGGCAACGGCGATCCCGAACAGGCTCCCGAAAAGAGCGAGGAACGCCCCTTCAGCAACGATGAGCCGCATCACTTCGAACACCGATTCGCCGTTGGCCCTCAAATTGCCGATTTCCTGTTTCCTTTCGAGGATCGCGGCGGAAACGGTATTGAAGATCCCTAGCAAGACGATCCCTAAAATGATGATGCGGACCACCCCGAACTGGGCATTCAGCCAGTCAACCGAGTGCTTGTAATAGATTTTATCCAGCTCGTCGAACGACGTCGCTTCGAGGGCCGGAAACCTCTCTTCGATCGCGGATGCGGCCTTTTCCCAGTCCGATAGATGGCGGAGGCCGAGGGAGACCGATTCGACCGTGTTCGTCTTGAGAAGTTCTTGCGCGTCTTTAAGCGGGATGCGGAATACGTTTTTATCGAAATGGGCATTCCCCGTGTGGAAAATCCCCGCGACAGTAAATTTACGGTCGTTCAAAATGCTTTTGGCAGACGTTGCGATCACGGTAACGGAATCGCCGGGATGGACGTTCAAAGCGGTGGCCAACCCTTTCCCGAGCAGGATGCCCCGAGGCTGATCGCGAAGGGTCTCCCCTTCTTCGACATTGAGCGTCGTAAAAAACTCAGCTTCTTTAGAGCCATCGACCCCTTCCCCGTGGCCGCTGACGGTCGTTTTCCCGTTTTTGATGAGCGCCGAAAAACTGACGCGGGGAAACACCGACGTGATTTCCTCTTGCCCTGCCAAGAAAAGAGAGAGTCTCGGCCAATCCGCAATCCAATGCTTGACCGGGTCTTCATACGCGCTGTCCCTATATCCCTTCGTATGGATTTGCCCGTAGCCGTAATGGGAGTGGATCGTCGTTTCGCGGTACTCGTCCAAAATGCCATGGATGAATCCGGCAAACGAAAAAAGAGCCCCGGCTCCGATCGCGACCGTCAGGACGATTGCAGCCGTCCTTCGGAAATTGCGCATTAAATTACGGAAAGCAATCAAAATCCATGTCATATAAGTTGCCCGTCTACAAGATGGTATTGGATTTTCGCATAGGCTTGAACCATTGGATCATGGGTCGTCAAAAGCACCGACCCCATGCCGGTTAAAATGTCCATGATCTCGCGGCCGGTTTTTTGATCGAGGCTCGCGGTCGGTTCGTCGGCGATCAGCACTTTTGGTTTTTTGGCGATAGCCCGCGCAATCGCCACTCTCTGCTTCTGTCCGCCGCTCAGTTCCGAGGGCTTTTTTTTCCTGTGCTCCCACAGACCGACCTGCTCAAGAGCTTCTTCGACACGGTCTCCGATACTCTTGCCGTCAAGCCCCAGTTTCGTTAGAAAGTAGCGGACGTTTTCCTCGGCGCTAAGGATCGGCATCAAATGGAATTGCTGGAAAATGAAGCCGATCTCAGATTTGCGGATTTCGTTTTTCCGTTTTTCGCCCATCTCTCGGATCTCTTCGCCAAGAAACCTCAGGCTTCCCTCTTGCGGCGGCTCGATAAGGCCGAGAAGGTTCAGCAGCGTCGATTTGCCGGACCCGGAAGGGCCGGTGATCGCAATCAGCGAGCCGCCCGGGATATCGAGCGTCAATTTGCGTATCGCCTCGATTTTTTCCTTTCCTAAAAAATAAGAAAATTCAAGGTCTTTGATCTGATACAAAAACTGACTTTCGTTTTTCAATTTTATCCTTAATTTTTCACCTATGATTTTAGTTTGCTGAAGCAATATTGAGCAAGAACAGAGAAAACCAACTAAACATTTGATTTATAAGGACATTCGCCGTAAAATCCTTCCGAAAAAACTAAAATTTGGAGATGCCATGTCCTTAAGAGTAGACTCATACCGATCCGATCCGTATTCCCCCCCGCTGCCGTTCGATCCTTCCGAATGCGAAGGGGTTGACGACCTCTATGGCCGCTTTTGGAATTGCGAAACGCAATATGAAAAAAACGGCACAGGGCCTTTTCAAGACGCCGCAACGAGAGCCTATGGCTATGCCAGCCTGATCGAAAAGCTGCTTCGGGCGGACGAAGGCCATGTGATGCCGGATGGATCTTCCATCCCTGAAAGCGATTATGAACTGGCCATAAAACTCTACGCGGAAGCTCGTGCTAAAGAAGTGTGGGGAACGGGACATCCGTATACTCAAGAGGATAGAGAGTGCGCCGGATGGAAAAAAATTGCAAAGGAAGCTCTCGATAATGCGGGCGCTACCGGATGGGAATCGGAAAGCGCCGGGTCGGATGAGGATCAGGAGATCGTTTTCAAGCCTCGGGATCGGGCGGACGAATTGGCTCTCCGCTACGAGCACTTATATGGTTGAGGCCGTATATACCCGTTCCACTTCAAAGACCCGGATCTTCCGGCGTCGGACAGCCACAAGCTTTGAGTCCCCCTGCATCGCTAAACTATTTGAGTTTAGCTGCTTCGGGGACGGCTGCGCCTGACTCAAATCTCGGGCGCCTCCTTGGAATATCAGGGTCTTTAAAGTGAAACGGGTATATTCCTAATCGATCCAGTGGAGGACGTTGCGGAGGATGGACCAGCGGGGCGGCGCGATTTCGACGCTCTCCCCTTTGAGCCAGTAGCGGGTCATTTTCTCTTTGAATCCGGACTGTGCTTTCAGCGCCAGCCAGTGGTTGAGGAAGGTCATCCACTCGTTGGAATACATCGCGACAGGGTAGGCAAGGTAGCATTTCCCGAGCATGCCGCCATAGTCGACCGGCACAAACCTCGGATGGTTGAGACACCAGGCGAATCCCTGGATTCGGGTCCAGAGCGCGATATCGACGTCTCCTGTCAGTAGTGGAAGCATCAGGGAGGTGGCGTTGGTCAGCTCGGTGATCTGGGCGTAAGGGAAATGGCGGCGGGCGATATTGACCCAGACGCCGTAAGCTACGACTTTCAAGCTTTTCCGAGTCTCGAGGCTCGGCAGATCCAGATAGTGGGAAACCCGTTTTGAAGGAACGATCAGGACGACGTTTTGCTCCTCGTACGGCATACTGAAATCCATCACCTTGATCCGGTTTTCGTCCATCGCCACCGCAGACATGGCGATATCGAACTCCCCGTTTTCAAGCTGCTCGGCGAACCGTTCGAAATCGATCGACACGAACTCCAAGGTGCAATCAAGATCCCTGGCTAGTTGATGGGCGTAGGCGATATCGTATCCGACCAATTCGCCCATGTGGTTGATGTAGGAAAACGGGATGTCGAGCGGAGAATAGCCGACCCTTAAAATCCCTTTTTCGACAATCCGCTCGAAAGGGTCGGTTTTGGGGCCGACCTGAGGAACGGCTTTGGTTAGGATTTTCGCATGGACCGGATACTCGATGATTTCGGATACCCGAAGATCCATAAACTGCCCGATGTAGCTATCGCGCAGATGGATCGTGAATTTAGCTAGGGTGATCGCAAAGGCGGATACGGCGACAATCCCGGCGGCATGCCCGGCAAGCTTTAGCCACCGGACCTTGATGGCGCCGTAATAAGAGTACAAAGATAAAACGATAAAGGTGAATATCCCCGCCGTGCTTAGAAGGACTTGGAAATTCATCGTAATCGCCGTCGTCTGTTTGAATATATCGACCGATTCTAAGGGGAAGCGCAGCTGTTCGATCAGAAACGCAACGGTGCTGACAGACGTCGTAGAGGAGCCGACCGACATCGGCAGCATGAAAAGCGATAGGATCGCCTTTTCCCATCCGGTAAACGGGTGTCGGAAATAAAAGGTCAGGAAGAGGATGAAAAAAAGGATCATCCCATTCCCGATTTGACCGAATGAATAGCAGATCGGCAAGACGGTTTGGGAAGTCGCTTGAAAATGGGGATCCCCCTCATGGTGCTGATGCCCCAGCTTTTTCATATAGTAGATGATGAAAGGGAGTGAAAGGGTCGGAAGGGCGGTTGCAAACGGGAGAAGGCAAACGGTCCGAAACGCTTTGAGGACTTCCCCATAGGTCAAAGGCGTGAGGCTCGAAAGGATGGCCGGAAGAACCCAAAACGTGATGAGAAGGGTCGCTGCAATGAACGATGCGACATAAAACGATAGGGAGTAAACATCTTCGAAAGAAACGGTGCCGAAAACGACGGCCAAGTGGGCGAAGATGCCGATCGGAGATGCGAGGGCGATCCAATGGAGGATCTTTTCGACAAGCTGCGTCCCCTTGTCTAGGAATGAAAGGATCGGCTCTTTGCTCTTGAGATGCATGAGCGCGACGCCGAAAATGAATCCTCCGGCGACGATCGCCGGGATCACGTTATTCGCAAGATCGTAAATGGGATTTTCGGGGACGAGATAATTTAAGAAATTCCGCGCCAGCTTCGCCCCTTCGTCGGTTCCCGCCTCGATTGTCGTGAACAGCGGGTTGGGAACCATGAGGTTCAAGGCATAGACGGATCCGAAGACGATGGCCCACAAGGCCAGCCAAAAGGGCCAGCCCCGTTTGAACAGTTTTTTTCCAAGAGCCGGGGTCATCGAACCCAAGCCGTGGATCAAGGCGATAAAAATATAGGGAAGAGCGACCATCTGGAGCAGCGTGAAATAGATTTCGCTGACCGGCTGAACGGCGCCGCAGAGCGGGCCGAAAAAAACGCCCGCCCCGATCCCCAGGACGGCGGCGATCAGAACTTGATATCCTAGCGTGAGTCGTTGCATCGAGTTTGGTTAAAGTCCTGTTCTCTCTCCTGCCGGAGCATTTCCTCATCTTCCTCGTCCAGCGGGAGTTTTTTCTTCTCGTCGGAAGGTTGGGGCTTCTTGCTTTCTTCCCCCTGATCTTTCTTCTGCTTCTGAGACATCGACATTTGCGATTCGGGAGGCCCTTCCTGGTCTTTCTCGTTCGCCGGAACCGGCTGCGCAGGCTGAGGGGATATGGGTCCCCAGTCCGGCTTGTTTTGCGAGGGGGACTGCTGAGGCGCCCGGCCCTCCCCTTTTTTCCCGGGTTGCGGCTGGACGGACGGCTGTGCAGGCTGAGGAGGTCCGATCGGCCCCCAGTCCGGCTTGGTTTGGGAGGCGGGCTGCTGAGGCGGCTGGCCCTCCCCTTTTTTCGCGGGTTGCGGCTGGACGGACGGCTGCGCAGGCTGAGGAGGTCCGATCGGCCCCCAGTCCGGCTTGGTTTGAGAGGAAGGCTGCTGAGGCATCTGACCTTCCCCTTTTTTTCCGGGTTGCGGCTGTACAGGCAGCTGCCCTCCTTCGTTTTGCGGAGAAGGCTTGGATGGCTTGGACGGCCGATTCGGTTGAATCGGTTCATTCGGCTTTTTAGGAGGCGGCTGCTCCGGCTTAGCAGGTGTCTTCTGCGGCGGCTGCACGGGCTTCTTAGGCTCCTTCTCGGGCGGCTGTTTTGTCGGCGGCTGTTTAGGCTGTTTCGGTTGGACGGGCGGTTTGGGTTCAGCCGGAGCGGACTGGGAAGGCTGTTTCATTTCCTGGAGGATCTTCTCAAGGTGTTGATCTTCCGTTTGTTTTGCAGGAACCGTCTGCGATGGGGCCGGGGCGAATTTCGCTTTTTCGGCATCAGCGTGCTGTTTTTTCAAAAAGTTGTAGTAGCCGTAGGTTTTCCCGATCAAAACCCCGTTTTTGAAAGTTAATGGAGTGAGGTTGTGCGGCACCATCCGGCTTTGCCCCAGCGAGACCCGGCGCGTCACGTAGAACCAAATATCGTAAGTGTCTTGGTCGACAAGAAAGACCTGGTCGCTGTAGGGGTGGCGCATGATCTTTAAAACCTGTGCCTGGTTCATCCCGACCTCGATGCGCGATAAATTGTCTATGTTGACCGTCGCGTCGGCATCGGCGCTCAGAGTTTGATTCGGCATGCAGCCGGATAAAATAGCTAAAAGAAGCAGCGCAACCTTCATCAAGGACTCCCCTTCCTAGACAGCCAGATACCTCATATGAACGCTCCTTGTCAACAAGAGGTTGCATATGCAATTAGGAATCGTCAATGCGAGGGAGATTCGTCTTCGTCTTTGAAAAAATACCGTTTCGGCCGTCTCTTTTTGGCTTGAATGAAGGTTCTCAGCGGGAAAGCGGCTAAGGGATTCGGGATCGGAACAGAAGTGGGCAGCTGCGGCTTGATCTCGGACGCTCCTTCTTGTTTCGGCAAATGAACAGGAGGCCTATTAGCAAGGAGAAGCGGATCCTGCTTTTCCCGCACCTTCATTTCCTGTAAACCTGCAGTGATTTCATCCGGCAGCAAGGGCGCAGGAGACGCTTTCCTCGTTTCGGCGGCGGGTCCCGCTTCCCTTTCTTTTTCTTTGGCGCGCGTCCAAACTTCCATGATTTGACCGGTTTCTTGGGTCTCGTCCTTTTTCTCTCGGTAAAGAGGCGTTTTTTTGACTGATTCTTCCACAAGGCGGGCAGGAACTTGGCCCTTGAAGGCGGACTCTTTTTTCACCGGGAAAGCGGCTCGCTCTTTAAAAGGAGCCGGATCCCTTTCTTCGCGCGAATCTGCGCAAGATTCGGAAAGGGCTTCGATGAATTCGTCGACAAGCGGCTTTAATTTAGCCAACGCGGCGCGGATCGGGACAGGTTTGGGATCAGAGAGAAAGGAAGAAGTGGACAAGGTTTGGATTGCGAGGCGCACCTCTTCGATCAGCTTGCCCGCTTTGATAGAGACGCTCTCCCCGCCCGGCACCGCCGGCGCAAGCGTTCGCGGCGCAACTCGTGGCGCCGCTTTCTCTTTTGCCGCGGGAGGCTGGTTTATCTGCGGCCGTTCAGCGGGATTTCCATCCTGAGCCTTTTCTTCCGCCGGGATCGTTTCGATCCAGCACTCCATTTGTTTTTGAGCCACAAGCAAAGTGGGAAGGAGTTGAACTTTACGAGGAAAACGCTCGCTTGCGCAAGGGACCGGTTTTTTAAACGCCCGGTCAGCCAAAAGCGCCATTGCGGCGAATCCGGGCAGCGACTCGGCCGCGCCCCCTTTCGCTGAAAGGGTTTGCGCCAGAAGCACTAAAAGCCCCTGAGCCAGAATCCAATCGCCCTGTTTGATCTCCATACGCAGTAATATTAATGGTTTCAGCGATTTAAACCAACTAGTTCATAAAAAATTTTACTGATATTGATAAATTTGATATGAAAACTTTTGTATGGAAATTTGGCTTTTAGGCGCATTCTGGTTTCTTCTGGCTCTTGCAGCTGACTTTCTCTCGATCTGGCTGAAAATCGCTGTGGCCCTGTCGGAGATATTGATCGGGATCGTGATCGCATTCATCATTGGCCTTTGGCTTCCCGAGTATGCGAATTTCGGCTCCGACGTCCCTTGGATCAAATTCGTAGCCGGGGTCGGGGCTGTGATGCTCACCTTTTTAGCAGGCTCCGAACTGGATCCCGAAGCGATCAAGGGGCGCGTAGGGGAGGTTCTGCTCATCGGCCTCATCGGCTTCGTAGCTCCGTTCGTCGGATGCTCCGCCATCGCGTATTACGCGCTTGGATGGAGTTTTCTCGCAAGCCTCCTGGTCGGGGTTGCTCTTTCCACGACATCGGTTGCAGTCGTTTACGCGGTCATGCTGGAGCTTGGATTCAATAAAACCCGCTTTGGGAAAGCCGTGCTGGCGGCCTGTTTCGTCAACGATCTGGGCACAGTCCTAGCCCTCGGGTTCATCTTTTCCCCTTTCACGTGGAAATCGATCGTCTTCATCGTCGTTTCGGCCTTTGTCCTGACGATCCTGCCTAAAATGACCCGAGGAACGTTCAAAAGATGGGGCGGACGCCATTCGGAGCAGGAAGCGAAATACTTCCTCTTCTTCCTGTTTATTCTCGGCTATCTCGCCTACTGGTCCGGCAGCGAACCGGTCCTTCCCGCCTATCTTCTGGGGATGATCGTCGCCTCGATCTTAGAAAAAGACCACATGCTCGTGAAGCGGCTCCGCGCGATCACGTTCGGCCTTCTCACTCCTTTCTACTTTCTAAGGGCCGGTGCCTTCGTTTCGATCCCGGCCCTCTACCATGCTCCCTGGGTGTTCGCGATCCTATTCTTAGCGAAAATGGTGACCAAAGCGGTTGGAGTCTATCCGGCAGCCAAACTTTCCCAATATCCGCGCAAAGACGCGATCTATACGACGCTCCTCATGTCGACCGGCCTTACTTTCGGAACCATTTCCTCTCTCTACGGTCTCACACACGGGATCATCAACGAATCCCAATATTCGCTGATCGTGGCCACCGTCATTGCAAGCGCCATCATTCCCACTCTGATCGCCAATGCCTTCTTCCTTCCCAAACACCATCTCGAAAGGCATGGAAAAGAGCTCCCGGATCTGCCTCTCAAATGACTGAAATTGCGATTCTCATTTTCTTCGGAGCCTTGACAGGCCTGGCCGCAGGCCTCCTCGGAATCGGCGGAGGGGTCATCGCAGTCCCTGTCCTCTACTACACGCTGGGCCATTTCGGCTACCCTCAGGACGAATTAATGCATGTCGCCGTCGCGACAAGCCTTGCAGCGACGATCGTCACCGCCCTCGGAGCTTCCCTTTCCCACTACCGAAAACGAGCGATCCGCTTCGACGCTTTGAAACCCATTTTCGCCGGCCTCTTATTCGGCTGCGCCGGCGGCGCCCTCCTCGCCTCCCACCTGGATAACGCGCTCCTCCGCACCTTATTCGGCGCGGCCGTTTTGCCGCTCAGCCTCTATTTTTTCTTCCCCCGGCTCCCCTCTCCGAATTTCGCCCCTCGCCCCAACAACACCCTCGCCCTCTGGAGCCTTGCCGTCGGCTGCGTCTCAACTCTCCTAGGGATCGGCGGAGGTCTTTTCTTCGTCCCCATCCTCCTCGGCTACAAACTCCCCATGCCGAATGCGATCGCCACCTCTTCCGCCTCGACCTTCGCCTCAGCCCTCTTCGGCACCCTCGCATTCATTTTTTTCGGCATCAAGCAACCCCAACTCCCGGGCACCCTCGGCTACGTCTGCCTTCCCGCCTTCTTGGCAATCAGCCTCAGCTCGCTTGCAATGACGCCCGTCGGCGCCATGCTCGCCCACCAGCTTCCCGCCGCGAAAATCAAGCGGATTTTCGCCTGCGCCCTCGCGGCCACCGCCATCGCAATGTTAATCGGAGATTGAGAGCAGGGCTCTGCCCCGCACCCCGGCAAAGGGCTAAACGCCCTTTGCAAACCCAGGTTTCTAAAGGACGAAAGTCCTTGAGTAGGGGTATACCGAACGTGATTCAAGAATCGGGAATTTGGCAAGGCTGGCGCCCAGAATTTTCATCAGGCCGTAGGCCGGCGCGAGAGAGGTTCCCTATTGACTAATAGG
>Ga0169931_10014515_pt1 | contig 10654 bp, 6 predicted proteins | sample Kivu_15m_20L_FD_129675 | JGI IMG/M metagenome (GOLD analysis project Ga0169931, IMG submission 129675) | Freshwater microbial communities from Lake Kivu, Western Province, Rwanda to study Microbial Dark Matter (Phase II) - Kivu_15m_20L... | ecosystem: Environmental > Aquatic > Freshwater > Lake ... | reverse complement strand
CGCCGCCCACTGATCCAAGGAGAGGATTCCCATGCCCGTGAACGTGACCGAGACCGCCGCCCGAGAGATCGACGCCATCATCCGCCAGCAGAACCTGGATGCAGACAAGGTGCGCTTGCGGGTGGGCGTGAAGGGCGGAGGCTGCAGCGGCTTCAGCTACCTGCTCGACCTGACCGAGGTGCAGAAGGAGAGCGACGAGCTCTGGGAGTTCAGCTACGCCCGTCGTGCCGACCCCAAAGCCGCCGAGGCCGCCGGACAGGGAGGCGTGGCCACGGCTGGCGCCGACACCTTCACGGTGCGCGTGATCTGCGACCCCAAGAGCTACTTGTACCTCAACGGGACCACGATCGACTTCAAGGACGAGATCATGGGGCGCGGGTTCGTGTTCAACAATCCCAACGCCACCACCACCTGCGGCTGCGGCAGCAGCTTCAGCGCCTGATCCATCCGTCAGCACGGACCTCCAGCGGGGGCCGCTCCCTCGTGGGGCGGCCCGCTGTCCATGGCACCTGCCGGGGCCGCCGGCGCGGTGGCAGGGGTACGCTGCCGCCATGAATCCACTCCTTGCGTGCGTGGCGTGTCTTGCCGTGGCTGCATTGCAGGCCTGCACCGGCCCTTCGGCCGCTTCCGTGGCCCGCGACGCCCAGGGCAGGCCCGTGCCGCCGGTTGCACGGCAGGAGGCGTTCGTGGTCAGGAGCCCGCACGGCGAGCGGGTGGACGAGTACTACTGGCTTCGCGACGACCATCCCGAGCGCAAGCGAGCCGACGTGATGTCGTACCTGCAGGCGGAGCAGGCCTACACCGAGGCCATGCTGGAACGCCTGCGGCCGCTCGAGGCCGGGCTGCTGGCGGAGATCCGGGGCCGCATCCAGGAGGACGACAGCACCGTGCCGCAGCACGACCGTGGCTGGTGGTACTGGAGCCGATTCGAGCCAGGCGACGAGCATGCCAGGCTGCTTCGGCAGCGTGGCGGCCTGGAGGGACCCCATGCCGCCGCCACGGTGGAGACGCTGCTGGATGGCAACGAGCTGGCCAAGGGGCACGACTACTTCCGAATCGGAGCGGCCGAGGTGAGCCCGGACGGCACGCTGCTGGCATGGACCCAGGACACGCAGGGGCGTCGCGGGCATGAGCTGCGCGTCAAGGACCTTCGCACGGGTGAACTGCTGGCGGACCGGATTCCCGGCACGCTGGAGTCCCTGGTGTGGGCCAACGACGGCCGAACGCTCTTCTACCAGCGGCAGGATCCGCTGCTGCTGCAGAGCGGGCCGGTGTATCGGCATGTGCTGGGCACCCCGGTCGAGCAGGACGTCATGGTCTTCGACGAGCCCGACAAGACGCTCTTCCTCAACTTCCGGCCCTCCGCGTCGCGCACGTTCCTGCTGATCCAGTCCGAGGGCTTCGACGAGAACGAGCTCAAGGCCGTTCCGCTGGACCGACCCGCCGCCGAGCCGGTGACCGTGCTTCCGATGCGGCAAGGGGTGCGCCACTACGCCGACCACCTGCGGGACCGGTGGGTGATCCGCACCAACCGCGATGCCCGGAACTTCCGGCTGATGGCCGCCGGCGAGGACGACGTGGGCGATCCCTCGGCGTGGCAGGAGCTGCTCCCGCACCGCGCCGAGGCGGCGGTGGACGACATGGAGCTGCTCGATGGCGGCATCGTGGTGGCCGAGCGTGCCCAGGCCAACGCCCAGGTGCGCATCCTGCCGTGGAGCGGCGGCATGGGGCATGTGATCCCGGTGCAGGCGGAGGCCTTCGCCATGACCTTGGCCGACAACCCGGACCCCGCCAACTCGGCGGTGCGGGTCTCGCTCACCAGCATGATCACGCCTCGCACGGTGATCGACGTGGATCTGGCCACGCGCCAGCAGCAGGTGCGCAAGGTGCAGCCGGTGATCGGCTATCAGGCCCAGCGCTACCGCACCGCGCGGGTGTGGGCCCCCAGCCGCGACGGCAAGCGCATCCCGGTGTCGATCGCCTGGCGCGAGGACGCGTGGAAGCACGACGGTCGCCATCCCATGCTCATCGAGGCCTACGGTTCCTACGGGATGGCCAGTGACGCGGCCTTCGACCTGGCCGGCGTCTCGCTCATGGACCGGGGCTTCGCCATCGCCATCGCCCATGTGCGCGGCGGCGCCGACCTGGGACAGGACTGGTACGAGGACGGCCGCCTGATGAACAAGAAGAACACCTTCCACGACTTCGTGGACGCCACCGACTTCGTGGTGCGCGAGAAGTGGGCCGACCCCGCACGCGTCTTCGCCACCGGTGGCTCGGCGGGGGGGCTGCTCATGGGTGCGGTGGCCAACATGGCTGGGGACCGCTACCGAGGCATGGGCGTGCACGTGCCCTTTGTGGATGCGCTCACCACCATGCTGGACCCTTCGATCCCGCTCACCACCAACGAGTGGACGCAGTGGGGCAATCCCGTGGAGTCCAGTGAGGCGTACGCCTACATCCTGTCCTACTCGCCCTATGACAACCTGCAGGCGAGGGGCTATCCGGCCATGCTGGTCACCACCGGCCTGTGGGACGCTCAGGTCCAGTACTTCGAGCCGGCCAAGTACGTGGCGCGGCTTCGACGCCTCAAGACCGACGCGAACCCGCTGCTGTTGCACATCAACATGGAGGCCGGTCACGGCGGCAAGAGCGGTCGTTTCGAGCGGCTCAAGCAGGTGGCACGGGAGCAGGCGTTCTTTGTGGATCTTGCTGGGAACTGAACATGATTGTGTCGTAAAACGCATGCAAGCGGTTATAAGACACATATACATCAGTTCAAATGATTTTTTGTTGCTCTAAATGATAGTCAGAGCATAATGCGTCATGTATGGCAACATCTGATCGATCCATCGCGGCATCGAACGAATCCTTCGGAGCGTTGTCCGGCCTGATCGCCACTCTGGACGCGTTGGGACCGCGTCCGGCCATGGAGCCGATACACAGGGCGCTCGCTGCGCAACAGATCGTCGCCCAGGACCTCCGACTCTGGATTCGCGAGGATCCGCGTCGCTATCACCGGGAGCGCGTGGTCCGCCGGGATGGCTACGAACTTCTCGTGATGACCTGGCGATCGGGTCAGGCCAGTCCCGCCCACGACCACGGCGGATCCGTCTGTGCCATGCAGGTGGTTCAAGGAACCGCGGTGGAGCGTTCGTATCAGCTTCACCAGGATGGGTACGTGACGCCGGTTCTTGATCAACCTGTCGCCGAGGGGACCACCGTGTCCGGAGATGACGCGGCCATCCACAGCGTGCACAACGATCATGTCGACACGCTGGTCACGGTCCACGTCTATGCACCGCCGCTGGGGGACTTTCGCCGCTTCGAGCCGCGAAGCACCGCCGGTACGGAGGTGCGGTTGCAGGAGCGGTGTCGGCCCTGCGTGGCGGTGATCGGTGGGGGCTTTGCGGGCACCGCGACCGCGGTGCAACTGCTCCGCATGGCCGCTGGCGAGGGACTCGCGCTGGATGTCCATCTGATCGAGCGACGGGGCACGGTGGGAGAGGGCATCGCCTATGGAACGCGCGACGCCTCCCATCTGCTGAACGTGCCGGCAGGCAACATGAGCGCCCTGGCCGACGACCCGGGGCATTTCGTGCGCTGGCTTGCCCAGGCAGGCCACGCCGCGGATCCCGCGGCCTTCGTGCCGCGCCTGCACTATGGACGGTACATGCGTTCACTCGTCCACGATGCGGAACGGACACCGGCGTCGGCGCAGCTGCACCTGCACCTGGACCAGGCTCGACGTGTTCGGCGTGACGCGGGTGGCGGGTGGTTCGTGCACCTGCAGCACGGCCCGTCGATGCGCGTGGACGCCGCCGTGCTCGCCGTGGGACATCGGCCACCCGGTGACCCGATCGGCGATCGCTGGAGCGGTTCACGCGAGCGTTGGCTGCTGGATCCATGGCGACCGCACGCCGTGGCGGACATCGCGAGCGATGAGCCCGTGGCGATCGTCGGAAGTGGCCTGACGGCGGTGGACGCCTTCCTGAGCCTGACCGACGGACAGGGCGGGCCGCGCCCCGCGCCCATCTGGATGGTGTCCCGCAACGGCAGGCTTCCGTGCGTCCACGCCGTGTCGCCGCGGCGACCCGTGACTCTGGATGCCCAAGTGGCCGCGTTGCTCGGTGGTGGCCCCGTGCGGATGCGCGAGGTGCTGGGCTGGTTCCGTCGGCTTCTCGACCAGGATCCAGTCGACGCCGCAGCGGACTGGCGGGAGGTGGTGGACGGATTGCGCCCCTGGACCCGGCGCATCTGGGCCGCGCTCCCGATTCCGGAGCGAGGTCGTTTCCTTCGCCATCTGCGAGCCCTCTGGGAGATTCACCGGCACCGGATGGCACCTCAGGTGGGCGCGCGCCTTGCGGCGGCGATGCAGGACGGTTCGTTGCGACTGGTCCGTGGTCGCGTCAATTGGGCCCGTGCCGATCACCGCGGCGTCACGCTGGATCTCACCGCGGTGTCCGGCGGCGCGTCGTCGATCTCCGTGGCCTGGGTCCTCAATTGCACCGGTCCCGGTGGCGCGCACCTGGGTCATGATGCCGACCCGGCGATCCGTTCCATGCTCCAGGAGGGACTGGCCGTGGTGGACCCGCTGGGACTCGGTCTGGAGACGGACATGGAAGGCAGGATCCTGGATGCGGCGGGCCGGACCCATCCCGACGCGGTGGTCGTGGGCACGCTTCGAAAGCCGTCGCTGTGGGAGACCACGGCCGTGCCTGAACTGCGTGTGCAGGCGGTGGAGGCCGCCAAGGCGGTGATGCACCGCGTCCGGGGTCGCGGCGTGCGGCCATGACGTCCGTCGGCGTTCACCGGCTCAACCCCCCGTGAACGTCGCCTTGCCGCGCCGCAGCGCCGCGATGGCGTCCACGAATCCGTCCGTCTCCACGGGCTTGCCGATGAGCCATCCCTGGGCCGCGTCGCAGCCCTGCTCCTTGAGCCACGCCCATTGCGCGGTGTGCTCCACGCCCACCGCCACGGTCCGAAGGCCCAGCCGCTGCGCCAGCTGCAGCACCGTCTCCACGGCCATGCGGTCCTGCGGCGTGCCCGGCAGTGCGCGGATGAACATGCGGTCGATCTTCAGTTCCTGCACGGGCAGGTCACGCAGCGCCGCCACCGTGGCCAGACCGGCACCAAAGTCGTCCACCGCCACGGTCACGCCCATCGAGCGCAGGCCCTCGAGCGTGCGGGCCAGCTGCGGCTCCCGTGTGGCGATCGCGCGCTCGGGCACCTCCACGGCCAGTCGTTCCCCCGACAGTCCGCCCTCGGCCAGGCAACGGTGCGCCATCTCGGCAAAGTCCGCCTGGATCAGCTGGCGCGGCGTGGCGTTCACGGACACCCGCAGCCGAAGTCCCTGCGCGTCCCACGCCACGGCCTGTCGACACGCCTCGCGCAGGCTCCATGCACCGATCGCGCCCATCAGTCCGGTGTCCTCGGCCACCTGCACAAACCGCGCCGCGGCGATGGGCTGATCACCGGGAGCGGTCCATCGGATCAGCGCCTCGGCACCGAACGGCTCGCCGCGGTCCATGCGCACCTGCGGCTGCAGCACCAAGCGGAAGTCGGCGTGTTCCACCGCCTCGCGGATGGCATGCGCCATGGCCAGGTCATCCAGCAGCTTGTGTCCCAGGGCCGCGTCCCATGCGTACGGATCGGCCAGCCCCTGGTCGGCGGCCTCGCGCGCGGCGACCTCCGCTCGGCGAAGCAGGGTGCCCGCGTCACCGCCCGACGACGCGGCGTGGCAGATGCCCGCGTGCGTGCGCAGGCGCAGCGATCGTCCCTGCACGTCCAGAGGCTGCCGGGCCTGGTGCAGCAGGGCCTGCGCCAGCTCATGTGGATCGCCGCCCTCCACGGCCGCCACCACGCCGTGGTCCAGCAGCACCATCTCGCAGGCATCATGCAGCAACGGACCCAGTCGCCTTCGGAACTCGCCGGCGATGTGCTGGGCACTCTCGCCGCCCATGGCCGCGGCCACGGCGTCCAGCCGCTCGATCCGCAGCGCGATCACGCCTCGCAGTCGACCCCGCGCCAGCCGCGCCGCCACCATGCTCTCGGCGGAGCGGCGGCGGGCGTCCACCTGGCCCAGCTCCAGCATCTGGGTCCGTCGCTGCAGACGGCCGCGCACGGCCCGTCGGATCTCCTCGGGCAAGGCGGACGCGTCCAGCACATGGTCGGCACCGGCCTGCATCAGGGCGGCGTGGGCGTCGCGAGATGCCACGGCCACGAACATGGCTCCGTGCAGGGCGTGCGCGGCCCGGAGCGAGCGAAGAAGGGCCAGGGCGTGTGCGGCACCGCCATCCACCGCCACCACCGCGTCGGGCGGTGCGGCGGCGGCCTCACGCCGGGCCTCGGTGGTGTCGGCGGTCAGCGTCACCCGGGCTTCGTCGCCGGCAAGGGCCTCGGCGATGGCCTGCCGCGTCTCGGGCATGTCGCACAGCACCAGCACGCGGGCCTGCATGCGGCCGATGCTAACCGCGGGAACTGGTGTGGCCGCGAGGATCGGACGCGTCTCGCTCGCGATGGCCGCCTCCCGCGCGGCCCCGTCCTTTCGGCCCGGGGCGTCCGTGCGTTCGGTCAGCCCGCCTGGTGGGCGCCCCGCAGCGCCGCCACGCGGGATTGCGTGGGCGGGTGGCTGGCAAAGAGCCGCATGAAGGCCTGCCCCATGAACGGCTCCACGATGAACATGTTGTTCATGTTGGGGTGCGGGTTGTCCATGGGGATGCGCTGCGCGGCCGCGTCCAGCTTGAGCAGCGCGCTGATCAGCCCGTCGGGCGTGCCGGCGATGGCGGCGCCGTCAGCGTCGGCCACGAACTCCCGGCTTCGGCTGATCATGGCCTTCAGCAGGGCCGCGGCCACCGCGCTCAGGATGATCACCAGCAGGCCCGCCAGCGGATGACCGCCCTCGCGGTCACGGGAGCCGCCAAACAGGAACGCCCACTGCGCCACGGTGCTGAACACGCCCGCGATGGTGGCCGCCACCGCGCTGATGAGCGTGTCCCGGTTCTTCACATGGGCCAGTTCGTGGGCCATCACGCCTTCCAGTTCATGCGGTGACAGCAGCCGCAGGGCCCCCTGCGTCACCGCCACGGCGGCGTGACCGGGGCTGCGTCCGGTGGCAAAGGCGTTGGGCGCCGCGTGCGGGCAGACGAAGACCCGAGGCATGGGAAGCCCGGCACGCTCGGCCAGCCGCCGCACCATGCCCACCAGTTCCGGGGCGTTCCGATCGTCCACGGGCTGACCCTGCATGGCGGCCATGGCGATGCGGTCGCTGAACCACCAGGCACCCAGATTCATCACCGTGCCGAAGATGGCGGCCAGGATCATGCCGTCGCGGCCCCAGATGGAGCCCACGGCCACGAACAGGGCGAACAGGCCGCCGAGCAGCAGGGCGGTCTTGAGGTTGTTCCAGGTCACGATGAAGGGGTGGTTCATGGGTTGCATTGCCGGCAGGCGGCCGGGTCTCGGAGCAAACCATATGCCGGAAGCGGGGGGGGCGAGATCCGTCCAATCAAGGGAGACCACCGGAAAAAGGGCCTCACTCCGGCTTCCGCCCTCCCCGCCGGGTCACCATGACCGCATGAGCATCCGAGTGCATGGATTCGCGCTGCGGGGCATCGACGCGGTGCCGTGCGAGGTGGAGGTGGACCTGAGCGGCCGCGGCCTGCCGCGCACCACGCTGGTGGGGCTGCCGGACGTGGCCGTGCGTGAGGCCATCGACCGCGTGCAGACGGCGGTGGCCAACGCGGGCTTTGCGTGGCCCTCGGGTCGCGTCACCATCAATCTGGCACCCGCCGACCTGCGCAAGGAGGGACCCGCCTTTGACCTGCCCATGGCGCTGTCGGTGCTTGCGGCGGGCGGAGCGCTGCGTCCAGTCGGGCGGGGCCGCCACGCGGAGCTGGCTCGCTGGCTGATCGCCGGCGAGCTGGCGCTGGATGGCCGCGTGCGCCCGGTGCGTGGCGCCATCTGCCTGAGCATCCTGGCCCGACAGGCCGGTTTTGACCGCGTGATGGTGGCCCGCGAGAACCTGGCCGAGGCCTCGGCGGTGGAGGGCGTGCAGGCCGTGGGCGTGGAGACGCTGGCCCAGGCGGTGGGCGTGCTGGCCGGCACGGAGCAGGGCGCGGGCGTGCAGGCGCTCGGGAGCGCGGCCCCATGCCCACCCGCGGCCGTGGACTTTGACCGCATCAAGGGCCAGCACGGTGCGCGGCGGGCGCTCTGCATCGCCGCCGCGGGCATGCACAACCTGCTCATGATCGGCCCCGCCGGCAGCGGCAAGACGCTCATGGCCCGCGCCTTGCCCGGCCTGCTGCCGCCCATGAACCTGCAGGAACGCATGGAAGCCACGCGCATCCACTCCTGCGCCGGCTCGCTGCCACCGGGCGGCGGGCTCATGGCCACGCGTCCGGTGCGATGTCCGCATCACACAGCCAGCGCCGCGGCGATGGTGGGTGGAGGCAGCGTGCCGCGACCGGGCGAGGTGAGCCTGGCCCACGGCGGCGTGCTGTTCCTGGACGAGGTGGCGGAGTTCCCGCGCAGTGTGCTCGAGGCCCTTCGCGAGCCGCTCGAGGACGGCTTTGTCACCGTGAGCCGGGCTCGCGGCGCGGTGCGGTTTCCCGCCAGGGCCCTGCTGGTGGCGGCCATGAATCCCACCGCGCGCGGTGACCTGAAGGCCGGCGGCACGGTGGCCATGGAGCGCTACCTGGAGCGGCTGAGCGGTCCGGTGATCGACCGCATCGACCTGCATGTGGAGGTGGCGGCGGTGCCATTCGACGCCCTGATGGCGCGCCGCGCCGCCGAAGGCACCGCGGACATGCGGGCTCGCGTGCAGGCCGCCAGCGAGCGCGCGGCGCGGCGGCAGGGACCCGTGCCCAACGCGACGCTGGCCGGCCCGGCACTGGACGCCGCCGCGCCGCTGGACGCCCGCTCGAGCGACCTGCTGCGGCAGTCCATGGACGAGCTGGGCCTGAGCGCGCGTGCGTTTGACAAGGTGCGACGCGTGGCCCGGACCGTGGCGGACCTGGAGGACACGCCGCAGGTGCAGGCCGAGCATGTGGCCGAGGCCATCGGCTACCGACTGCTCGATCGATTCCGCGGGGCGTGCCGATCGCTCGCCGCCGCCGGCGCCGCGGTCCCGGGCCACTGAGTCGCCGTCACTCCAGCCCCGGAGCAAAGCCGCGGCGCATGGTGTTCTCGCAGATGGCGCGCGGCACGGTGAAGTGCTGCAGGTAGTCCGCGCCGCCCGCCTTGCTGCCCAGACCGCTCATGCCAAAGCCGCCAAACGGCTGTCGGCCCACCAGGGCGCCGGTGATGCCTCGATTGATGTACAGGTTGCCCACGCGGTATTCGCGCTTGGCGCGCTCCAGATGCGTTGGCTTGCGGCTGAAGATGCCGCCCGTCAGCTTGTACTGGGTGGCATTGGCCATGGTCAGGGCCTCGTCGAAGTCGCGGGCCTTCATCACCGCCAGCACCGGGCCGAAGATCTCCTCGTTGGCCAGACGGTGCTCGGGGCGGATGCCGCTGATGATGGCGGGGCCCACGTAGGGCTTGCCCACCTTGGCCTCCAGCCCTTCGGGCACCGGCAGCTGCAACTCCAGCTTGCCTTCCTTGGCGCCGATCTCCACGTATTCACGGATCTTGCGGGCGGCGTCGGCGTCGATCACCGGCCCGATGTCCGTGCCGGGCAGGGTGGGGTCGCCCACGGTCAGGCAGCGGGTGGCCTCCACCAGGCGGTGCAGGAACTGGTCGTGCGCGCTCTCCACCACGATCACGCGGCTGCACGCCGAGCACTTCTGGCCGCTGAAGCCGAAGGCGCTCTGGCGCACGCCCAGCACGGCCTCGTCCAGATCGGCGCTGGCGTCCACGATGACCGCGTTCTTGCCGCCCATCTCGCACACCACGTGCTTCACGAACGGCTGGCCGTCGGCCACCTCGGCGCACGCCTTCACAATGTCCAGACCCACGGCCTTGCTTCCGGTGAAGGCGACCAGGGCCACGCGTGGGTCGCGCACCAGTGCGGCGCCCACGGTCTCGCCCGGGCCGGGCACGAACGCCAGCGCCCAACGCGGGGCGCCCGCCGCCCACAGGATCTCGCAGAGCATCTTCGCGATGGCGGGGGTCTGCTCGGCGGGCTTCACCACGACCGAGTTGCCGGTCACCAGCGCCGCCACGGTCATGCCGCAGCAGATGGCCAGCGGGAAGTTCCATGGGCTGATCACCGCGCACACGCCGCGAGGCTCGTGGATCACCTCGTCCAGCTCGCCCACGAAGCGGCCCAGGCGACGGCGCTCGAACAGCGGCACGGCCTCGCGGGCGTAGAACTCGCAGAAGTCGATCGCCTCGCACACGTCGCCGTCGGCCTCGCGCCAGGTCTTGCCGCTCTCGCGGATGATCACGCCGCTCAGCTCGTCGCGGCATGCGCGCATGGCGGCTGCGGCCCTCACCAGCACGGCCGCTCGTTCGGTCACGGGCACCTGTCGCCAGTCCGCGGCGCTCTTCGAGAGCAGGAACACCTCATGGGTGGCCTGGACCGCCGAGTTGTCGTTCGACACGCGCGGCACTCGAGCACCCTCAACGGCACGCGCGAAGGCGTCGCGCACCGGCGCCTTCGAGAAGTCGCGCATGGGCTCGGTGAAGAACGGCTTGCCGTCGCCCACCTCGG
>Ga0169931_10014514_pt1 | contig 10654 bp, 5 predicted proteins | sample Kivu_15m_20L_FD_129675 | JGI IMG/M metagenome (GOLD analysis project Ga0169931, IMG submission 129675) | Freshwater microbial communities from Lake Kivu, Western Province, Rwanda to study Microbial Dark Matter (Phase II) - Kivu_15m_20L... | ecosystem: Environmental > Aquatic > Freshwater > Lake ... | reverse complement strand
TTTGAGAAATATTAATTTTTTGTTGCCATGTTAATTTTTTATGTTTTATGGCATCAAAAACCAAATAGGCAGTCATTACTTTGGTTAGAGAAGCTGGATAAATAATTTCGTTAGCATTTTTTTGCAATAATACTTGTTGCGATTTGGCATCGAAAATTAAATAAGTATTATTTGCAGAGCAATTATTTTCGACATCAAGGGCAAAAACAAAATTGATTTGACCAAAAATAATTAAAAGATATAAAAATAGGTTTTTTAAATTTAATTTCATAGTTTTTTAATGTTTTCTACGGCAACTTGCATTGGATTTTGTTGATTTTGCATCATTTTTAAAGAAATTAAATAATCGCTTATTTGTTGTTTAGCAAGATTTTGGTTGTTCATTAAATTAATGAGGGCCAAATATATTTTGTTTACTTGGCAATTATTTTGCAAAAACTCCAAAATAATTTCTTTATTTTGCAATAAATTTAATAAATTAGCAAACTTTATTTTTACTAAACTTTTAATAATTAAATAAGAAATAATATTGGTTTTATAAGCAATAACCATAGGAATTTGATGCATAGCAATTTCTAAAGTATTGGTGCCAGATTTTGCCAAGGCAAAATTACTAGCAGAAAAAGCCAAATCTTTTTGTAAGTTATCAATAAAAATGCATCTCGGCTTTATGTTTCTAGCCATTTGTGGCACAATATTTTCGGTTTTTTGAGTGATAGGTAAAATAACTACTAAATCTGGTTTTTGTTGCCAAATTTGATTGATAACTTCAATAAAAATTGGCAATAAATATTTTACTTCGGCCATTCTGCTACCTGGGGTAATAAGTAAAATTGTTTGTTGTAAATCAATATTGTTTTGTTTTCTAAATTGTAAATTATTTTCTTGTATTTGTTGTTGATTAGGCATTTTTTGCAAAATAGGATGCCCAATAAAAATTGTTTTTAAGCCATATTTAGTAAAATAAGGCGGCTCAAATGGTAAAAGAGTTAGTAATAAATCATAAAGTTTAGCAATTTTTTTGGCTCTTTTTGGTCGATAAGCCCAAACAGAAGGTGCCACAAGATGAATTTTTTTGATTATCTGTTTTTTAGAAATTTTTCTTACCACTCGAAAGCAAAAATCAGGAGAATCGATGGTTATTAAATAATCTGGCTGAATATTTTTTATTGCCAAGGCGGTTTTTTTAATTCGGGCTAATATTTTAAATAAATGAGGCAAAACCTCGGCAAAACCCATTACCATCAAATCGGTAATCGGAAAAATACTAGCTAAACCTTGTTCTTGCATTAATTTACCGCCAACTCCTGTGAAACTAGCCGATGGATATTGTGTTTTTAACTCTTTAATTAGCTCACTTCCTAGTAAGTCGCCAGAAGATTCGCCAGCAATAATAAAAAATTTTACCATAATTGTTTTTAACTAATATTTAAAATGCAACAGTCCTTTAAATAATTTTAGCATCAAAATTATAAAAAAATATTGATATTTGCATTTTTTGTAATTAGAATTTTTTTATCTAAAAGATTATTGCATCACTATTGCAATTTTTTTATATTCAAAATTTGTTTTAATTTTGTCTAAACCCCAATTTAATCGAAGTAATAAAATAAAAAATGAATATTTATTTATATCCTATATAAATTAATTATTTGAAGATTTAGTTGATAAATAAAAAGAAAACTTTTAAAAGCCCTTATGTTGGCTATCATATATCAAAAGAAATCTTTAAACAAATCATTCTTACCGCCTTTTGTATCTTTAGTGGCTTTATAAGCATCAGGTGCAGCGTTTATTAAGTTATTATTTTGATTTCCTTGAATGTTTCCGTTTCTTATACCGTAGGAAATATTTAGGTTATTTGCCTGATTATTTATTTCTTGGTTAGGATTAGAATAACCATTATGGGAAGAATTGTTATTGAAGAGAGGATTTTTATTGAAATTATTAAAATTAGAAGGCCTATTAGTGGGTGTAAATGTATTTCCATAATTAGGATTGTTAATGATATTATAATTACTATTCATGCTCAGACTGGCTCTATTATTATTTGTTAAATTATTAACATTAGTATTTACATTATTCGTTGGGATTGGATTAATGCCAAAATTTTTGAATTCGTTGTTTAATTGAAAAGGATCAAGGTTTAATTGAGAGTTATGTGTGTTATTTTTTAGGTTATCAATAACAAGACTTTGCCTTGCTTCATTGCTGTTTTTAAAGTTAGTATTTTTTCCTAAATTTTGGATAATTGGCTTATTCTGATTCAAATTATTATTATGATTTACGTTAGCAAAACTATCGAAAGCTCCGAAATCGTTATTAATAAAATTATTGATATCATTATTGCATTTATTATTAATTCCGGGGTTATTGTAGTGGTTGGTAGTACTGATCGTATTTGAAACTCTTCTAGAAAATTGGTCCTCAAATTGAGAGAAGTCCTTGTAAACTACATCGCTTTTAAGCACATTTATATTTATATTAGGATTAGGTTTGTTATTAAAGCTTGTATTTGGAGTTAAAGTTAAATTATTATTGACATTCTCGGAAATATTTGAAGTAACAATCTGCTTTGAAATTTTTTTGTTTGTATCTTCCTCTACTTGCTTTCTAGTAGGTATGCTAGAAAAAGATCTATTTTTCACATTATCAATTCTAAAATTATCATCAGGTTGATAAGGGTTCAAACTTTTATCCTTTTGAATGATCTCCCCACCTCGGATATATTTACATGCATCATATGTATTAGCTATCTTTGGAAAAGTCATTGAGATGCTTTTGAATCTCTGGCTAATATTTTCTAATTTTTTAAACACATTCGAAGATTTTTCATAGAATTTTTCTTCTTCTGCGATAAAATCTGATAGCACTGGATTTATCAGTTCATATCTCTTATTCAAAATCGTCTGAATAGTATAATAAGCATCTTCTGAAATTTTTACATAATCTTCTGTTGCTTTTTTATATTTTTCTTCGTTTCTTTTTAGGAATTCAAGGTCTTTGGCTGATTCTTGTGTTCCCTTTTTTAGTTTTTCTTGTTTAGATTTGTAAATTTTTTCTAGCTTCTCATCATAGTGGTCGTAATTTTTTCTTACATCAATTCTTTTTTGTATTTGAGATTTGGCTTGTGAAAATAGTACCGGCCATTCCGAACTTCTCGAATGAATTTTTTCTACGTTTTTGAAAAAGTTTTCATAAAGTAATTCAAGATCTACATGGGCTTCAAGTATATCATTACATACTGGAGAAAAGTGAGAATTTTTCTCATAGACCTGCTTGATGGATATGATTAAGTCTCTGCAGATGTTTCTGAAACCAGAAGTTGAATTCAGAAAATTTTGGAAAACCAATCGCAAAGATGCCACTCCTTTCTCAATTGCTTTCATTTCTTCTAACTTTGATTCGAATTCAGTATCTCTGGTTCTAGGGCCACTGAATGCCTCTGCTATTTTTTGAGTTGCTTTAGTCCATAAATTGGGCATAATAAATTATAATTATTTAAATTAATTGATAAAATAAAAGAGAAATTTTTATAATCGATTAGGTTGGAATATAGGCAGTTACAAATATTAAGAGATTTTATAATATGAATTATATTCGTAATTTCAATTTTATAGGCAGGATTTGTAATTTAGACACTGCATTCATAAAAGTCAAATCTGTAAAAATTTTCGTAAATCACATAAAATTTTGTTTTTAATTTCGGTTTAAGAGTAGATGATAATATTTCCATATCTTCATCTTTATCTTTATATTTATCTACTTGTTTGTCCTTGCATAAGTCCTTCTCTAAATTTGATGAATTCTCATAAACGAGATTGAACTCTTTAAAATACTTTTCCTTATTAAAATTCTCCTTTCTTATTATTTTATCATTTACTAAAACCTCACAGAACACTTGATGTTCGAAATATTCTGAAAAATTTTTTAATTTTATCTTCATGTTTATTTTAAAAAACTTTTCGGATTTGTCTCTAGAAATCTCATTGGATACTTTAATATCTAAAGGTATCTTCATCACAACCAGATATTTTGAAAAATGTGAGATAAGCGATTTTAAAATATCGTCAACAAAGGGATTTGATTGTATTCCATTCAATCTCAAATCGATCAATTCACTTAATTTCTGATCCTTAAGAAACCAAACTACCATAGGGGAGTTTAACATAGTATGAAGATCTTTTGAACTTTCTGAATTATCTTTATCAAAATAAGATATGAGGATTTTTAAAATTTCCATAGGATAAGAGAAAAAATCAGAAGAAAAATTAGTGACTAAATTATCTTTCCTAGAAAATAAATTTTTAAAACACAAAATTTTTCTTTCTACGCCGAAATTATCCAATTCTGTGAAAAGTAATTTTATAATTTCTAGTGAAGTTTTGCTATTTTCAAGAATATTTTCGTTTATCATTCTTTTTAACCTTATGGCTTTGTTCAGAAAATTTAAAAAGATTTCAGAATTTTTTAATTCGATATTTCGAGATTTTTTCAATAATTCATCACATTCATTTAGTTGATTAGCAATAAAATACTCTTTAAAACTGTAATAGATAATTGAGAAATCTTGTTTGGTGGTAAATTTTTCGATAAGTTTAGAATGAGGAGATTTTAAGTATCTTAATTCAAATTTAATTAGTCCTTTTATTAAGTAATTTGTAATTTCCTGAGAGGAAATTTCTGTTTGCACCATTAACATTTTAACAAAGGAACAGTGATCTATTCCATTCGATACACATAAACATAGGAAATAAAAATAATACTGATAGTCATCTTTAGTTTTGAAGAATGAAACAATCTTTAAAATGTGATTAGTAATTATATTCACAATATCTCTATGAAGATCTTCTGAAAATATTTGACTGGATTTCAAGACGTGAATGATTTCATTAAGAATTCTATGATTATTAAAAGTGTTCCTGTTTATTTTCATATTCAACATAGTTAAATCAGAATTTTTATCAATAAAAATTTTTAAATTTTTTTCGTTTATTTTGTATATATGGTTGTCAATATAATTATCAGTCGATTCTTTAGAAATAAAAGCTATCATATAGAGCACCTTAATAAACTCTGTAAAATTTAATTTTGATATTTCGAAATTCTCATAATGATCCTTCATTGATGTTTCTTCATTTTTAAGTAAGTGATATAAATAATAGCCAAGGAAAAATGTTCTATGCTTGAGGCTATATTTTCTAATTTTGGAAAACAAATCATTTACATTAAATCTTGTCAAAATATCGATTAAGCTCGTATTTCTTTGATTTTCTTTTTGAAAATCAAAAAAATTGAATATGTGGATAATAGCTAATAAGACATTAGGATTAGGATTCGACTTAATAGTTTCAACAATAAATTTATGAAATTCAGCAGCATCGATTGAGAATTTAATCAATAGCAAAAGGTAAGAATTTATTTTGAAATTTTCATATCTTCCATGTGTAATCAAATATTTTTTCATAATATCTACAGGCTTATAATTTGAATAACTTTGGCTTATTTTATTTAAATCATTAACTCTGAAACATTTAAATTCTGATATGATTAACTTCAACAAACTCAAGGTGTTTTGCTTTAGACAAAAACATTTCTCACAATAATCATCAGAGTCAAAGATTGTAACTTTGCAATGCTGAGCTTTCATAATCAATTCGAAATTCTCGAATAAGAGATTAATTAGAGTATCTCGACTTACGGAATTTCTGAGCAAAATCTCTTTATACAAATTTATTATTATCAGCTTCTCTTCTGAAGGAACTTTCTCGCTGATGAAAAGATCAAAGGTCGTATGAAGCACATCCAGTCTCTTCTCGATCAATGTTGGGAGATATGAGATTAATTGAAGAGAGTATCCTCTTGCGATTGAGTCTGAACATGTTACTACTGCGATAAGATAATTGATTACTTCCTTGTTTATAAAAATGTTTGAAAATTTTTTCTTATTTGTATTTATTATATGATTAATCACAAATCTTGTTTTATTATCACATTTCGTATAGCACTCCATTATTTTAGATAAAAGAATGTTTAGGATGTTCTTTAAATTCTTTTCTATTTCTTCACTGCTTAAAATTTCTTTGATTATGTTTACGGCCTTGATTAAACTTTCTTCTTTGTAGTATTCCTTCAAATGGGATTCAGCTATAGATAATTTAAAGAAGAGGTTGTTTGAATCATATAGGGAATTATTATTTAGACTAGGATTAATGTTTAGATTTAAAATTTCCATTTGAAATTATTCTATAACATAAAAAATTTAAATTTTAATAAATAAAATGAAAGTTTTACAAATTAATTTTTCACTTAATTATTATATAATTTTATATGTTTAATATATTCCTCATTTAAAAAAATTTAAGAAATTTATTTTATTTAATTAATTACAGAAAATTTCCAATTAATTATTCCATTATTTTATTATTTTAAGTATGAAAATTTTTTCTCTTTATAATTCCAGTTTTAGTCAATTCTCTACTCTTCAAAATTTAGTATTCTACAAATATATTTTTGACTTGTGAAAATATACAATCATATTTCTATTTTGAAGCATTAAATCAATTAAAAATACGACGATGAATCGTCTATTGCAAGCGAAAAAGAATTCTGGTCCAAGTTGCTAATTTCGATCTTTCGCTTTGAATTTTCGACCTTGTCTGGTTTTTTGAAGTATTTACAAAATTTTAATTTATAAATATTATTTTCAGAATCTCCACTAGAATCAGATAAACTTACACAACTTATAGCATGTCTAACTCCGAAGAATTCATAAAATGAGACAATCTCTTTCAAATGAAAACTTTCGTAAAGGATTGCAGATAAAACATTTTTAACATGTGAAATATTTTTGGCTGTGACTCTACTTATTTTGGACAAGACCTCAGCTCTAAATTCATAAAATACCTTTTCAATAGAAGATGAATCAGCAAAAATTATTGAGGCCTTTTTAAATTCGTTTCTTACAAAATTTAAAATAAGATTTGAATAAAAGATCTGAGACTGTTTGTAATAATAATCGCTTACATTTTCCCGGATATGAATTTTATCATTTTTAAATAATCTCTTATAGGTTTCGTTTTCTTTTTCCGTGTATAAGAAAGGTTGAATCGAATAATTAATTTCGTTATTATTCTTATTAATTGAATCTGATATCTTTTTCATTCGTTTTACGTATTGATCTGTGATTAAAAAACTAAATTCGTAATTTTTTGATAAGGAATCCACGTCATCATAAATCACAGTATTCTCAATCGAGTCATAGTAAAATTTGTCAAAATCCACCAAGAACAATTTCATTTTGTATTTTTTTCTCGTTTCAAGAATCGATTGAATTGCTTCCATTATTTTTACTAAAATTAAAAAGAAATCCTTTAAGATTGAAATCTTCCTTTTCTTGATGAATTCCAACAAAATTTCAGAGATAGGCACAAGATTCGAAGATTTTTTAAATATATATCGAATGGGATCGATTACCTTTATCCTTGCTAGTTCAGTCAGTATTTTCATTTCGTTTAGATTTCGTTTATTTGATGGTTTGCCTCCCATTATATAAGATTCGAAGAATTATTTCTAAAAATAATATTTAATTTTATTCCAATAAAGTATGGAAATTTCAAAATTAAATATTAAAACTAAAGCTTCCAAAAAATTACAAAGAAGTATTTTGTTCTTCTTAGATGTTGATTCTATCATAGAATCAGGAAATTTTTCAAATGAGTTTTTAGAAATTTTGCATAGATTTAAAAACATGTCAGCCGACATTTTTTCCTGCTCTAATTTTTTCGAAGATTTGAATTTGTCAGAGGAAAATTATTTAAACAAAATTTTACGAGAAATTCAAGAAATAGGAAAGCACTCTTCCTTACAAGAATTTTTAGAAGCAATGCATAATATGACAAAAGAAAAACTCGATGAAAATTTCGAAGAAAAATTTCTGACTATTTTGATTTTATTGTATTTCTTCCTTCAAGAATCTATTTATGGTCCTTCTTTCTTTTATATTCGTGAGACAGAGAAAGTGGATTATCAACGAGATATCCACAAATTTAATGAAAGTCTCTTTGCTAAGATTGATCATATATTAGAAGATGAGACGAATGACAAAATCAAGTCAATAAAAAAACAAATGATCGAGTATTTAACAATTGCTGGTGAAATCCCCTATTCAAATATGAAGCTTCTTATTTTTTATGTAATTGCTTATGAATCATTTTTGAAATCATCTACCTTTGATGAATATTTCGATATTACTAAATTGTGGAGAGCTAGGATACTATTTCTACACAATAAAATGATGAAAGAGCCCATTAACGAACTAAAAGAAGCAATTGCAAAAAATTTCAAAGAATTTGATCTGAATTCTATTCTCGAGGATAAAGTAATAAATGAACATCAGTCTCAAAGTGATTTACTCTTTGATTATAACAATATAATCAAAGGAATGATCCAATTAGAAAAATCCTACTCGAGTTTGATGTATTATAAATACAAAGAAGCTGAAACTTTAATTGAAGAAGCAAGAGAATTGTTTAAATTGAAAATTTCCTTAACTGGTGCCATGGGAAAGAAAACAAAGTTTCAAGAATTTGAAACAGCTATACTGGTTGTTGATTCTAAATCTTCAACTGCTACGGTAAAGAAGGATTCTAATTCCTTGGATGATATTTCAGAAGAGCCGAAGATTGTTAAACTCGACGAAGATAATCCACTTTTAGAAACTCCAAAAATAAATGATAAAGAAAAGCAATTGAGTACTGATGATTTATCTTTATATGATCAAATTTATGTGAACGCTTTTCTTAATTGTTTAAAAAAATCAAATCCAGATGAAGATCTTCTAAGAGAAATAATCACTGCTTATATAAATAAGTCTTTAGGTAAATCAAATGACTGGGTGGTTCATTCTAAGTTACTACTACATAAATCATTAGCCGAAGACAAAAAAACTAAGACGATCGAGAGATCTTTATTACAAATGCAAAGTCTTTGTGATCAGCATAGTGACAGATCCCCTATGCCGTATAATAGATTAAGATACATCTTCACTATAGACTATCCCTTCATATGGAACATAAAGAAACATAATGCCGAAATGTTTATGAATTACGGAGCTGTTATAACCGCATTTGACATTTTCAACGAGCTTTCTATGCATGAGGAATGCATACAATGTCTATATGTTGCAGGTAAAACCCAAAGAGCTGTTGAATTTGCTGAGGAAATTTTGAAGAATAAAGAGGACCCAGGAATATACTGTGTCCTTGGAGAAATTTTGAATAAAGAGGAATATTTCTTTAAAGCTTTAGAAATTTCTAACAACAAATACACAAGAGCTTATCGTTGTCTAGGAAAGTTTTTCTTTTCTATTAAGAATAATTTAGAAGAGAGTATCAAATACTACGAAAAAGCCATGGAAATAAATCCCATGTTTCCTAATATCTGGTTTACCATGGGATGCATTTATCTACGACTAAGCAACTGGCAGATGGCTATTAAATGCTTTAGCAAAAGTGTGGGCCTTGATGAATCGAGCGCCGATGCATGGGCTAACTTAGGCCTTGCCTTCGCTCAGGTTAAAAAGCTTAAGGAAGCAATTAAGTGCCTTGAAGAAGGTTTTAAACGAAATAGAAGCTGGAAAATCTGCGAAAATTTAATGTATGTTTCAATCGATGCAAAGGATTTGAACAAACTTATCTTTGCGATTAACAATCTATTTATGTTAGATCAGCATGATAGACTAAAACCTGGTGTGTATTATAATCTGATCAGTTTATTCTTGAGTAGCTATCCTAATCTCTCTCAAACTCAGAGAGATTTCTTCAAAAATCAGATATACAATATCTTTGAGAATTTTTCTATTAAGGATGGAGCAACCCCAGAAATATGGGATTTATATGCTTTGTATATCGAATCAGTTGAAATAGAATGTGTTAAGAATACAATTTCTGAAGATGATAAGCAGATAATTTACAGGAGAATATGTGATCTCCTTTTAAAACAAGGAAGAGGGTTGATAATAGAAGAGATTTGGGAAAAAAATGATAAGATGGTAGAAAGAGTAAGTAAACTCGTTGAGAAGTTGAAGAAGAATTTAGAGAGAGTTAAAGATCCAATTTATAAACAGGAAGTAAATCCCTTCATTCAGAATATTTCTAACAAAATTGACAAATTTTACAAAATGAAGGAATTCGATAAAAAATAACTATCGAAAAAATTTTAATATCATAGATAAATCATTTTTGAAACTGAGTTTTCAAGTATGTATAAACTTGAAATATCAATAAATCGAATATAATATTTATATAATAATTATATTTAAAGTAAAGAATACCAACCTCATCTTCTTATGATTTCAAATATATATTACTTATTTTTAAGGTATTCATTTGATTGATATTAAATGTTAACCTAATTTTTAATTCTAATTGATTTTTCTATGTTCAATGGGTAAATCAACTTTGAAATAAACATTTCTGTCATTTAACAAAGATTCAATAGCTCTTTCTCTTGTTAAATTATTTTTGAATATAGAACAGACACCCAAAACGAAAAAGAAATAAAATAAAATTTCTCCTCTGGGTCCTAAGTATCTAAAGTTTCTTAAGAATCCTCCTTTTAATCTTTTATCAAAAATATACTCTTCACCCTCGAT
>Ga0169931_10014512_pt1 | contig 10655 bp, 6 predicted proteins | sample Kivu_15m_20L_FD_129675 | JGI IMG/M metagenome (GOLD analysis project Ga0169931, IMG submission 129675) | Freshwater microbial communities from Lake Kivu, Western Province, Rwanda to study Microbial Dark Matter (Phase II) - Kivu_15m_20L... | ecosystem: Environmental > Aquatic > Freshwater > Lake ... | reverse complement strand
GATCCCTCTCCGTGGCCCGTCGACCGTCGACCCCCGCGCACCTCTGGGCGCTCTGCCTGTCGCCGCTCGTGGCGCTCCTGCTCGTTGGCTGGTGCCGCCGGGCGCTCGCCGAGCTGCCGCCATCGGAGGGCCTCGCCGCCCGGCGCGCCGCGGAGCTCGCGCAGGAGGCCGCCGCGGCGGCGGCCGTCGCGGACCTCTGGGGGGAGTTCGACCGGCAGCTCGGAGCGCGCCAGGCCCGCTTGGCGGACCTCGGCGCCTGGCTCGACCGCCGCGGGCTGCCGGCTGGCGGGCGGCTCACGCTCGCCGCGCCTGGCACGCCCACGGGCACGCTGTTCGTCGCCCGCAGGGACGCAGGGGAGGCCATCGGCCTCTCTGTCGCGGATCCGTCGGGCGCCGCGCGCGGGCCCTGGCCCGCGGTCTGGCGTGCGACCCAGGCGCCGTTCGCGGGGGCGGGGCACGTGCTCGTGGGGCGCGACGTGAGCTGCGCCCTCTGCCACGTCACGCTCCGCTCGGCGCCGGAGGCGGTCCAAGGCCCTCGCGGCCCTCTGGGTCAGAGGCCCGCCAGCGTGCGCGCGCTCGTGCTCGGCGACGTCGTGCTGCGCGCCGACGCGCGGGTCCGGGTCCACGGCACGCTGCACGTCGGCGGCGGCCTCTTCGATGCCGCGGGCGCGCCGGTCGCGCCGGAGCTCGCCCAGAACCTGACCTTCGCGCCGCTGGCGCGCGGCAGCGCGAGCTGGGTCACGACCGCGGGGCCCTTGGCGCCGCTGGAGCCCCTCGATCGGGTGCGCCTCTCGAACGTCGAGGGGCTGCTCCTGGGCCGCTGCCGCGGCGCCGCGCAGCGCTCGCGGCGCGCGCTGCCCGCCGCGCTCCCCGGCTTCGCAGACATGCGCCCGCGCGGCGCCGGGGCCGGGCTCTCCGGGGGCCGCGGGGGGGTCGTACCGAACTCCGCCACCCTCGACCCCGAGGACAGCGGCGCGCCGCTCCGCGGCCTCCGGAGCGCTCCAGGTCACCTCTGGGCCATCGGGACCCCCGCGGAGCCGCTGCTCCTCGACGGGGATTGTGTCCTCGGCGGCGACCTGGTCATCGGCGGACACGTCCGCGGCCAGGGCACCCTGCGCGCCGCGCGCGACATCTGGGTCGTGGGCAGCCTGCGCGTCGAAGGCCACATCGCGCTCGTGGCGGGGCGCGACCTGGCCGCGGGGGCGACCCACGCCGACGGTGCCCTCGCGCGCTTCGTGCGCGAGGCCGCGCCGAGGGTCGTCAGCGAGCCCGACTGGATCGATGCTGCGCGCCTCAGTCGCATGGGGCAGCGCGACCTCGGGCCTCTGGCGCTCGAGGCCTTGGCCTGCGCTGCGCGCGACCTCGTCATCGTCGCGCCGCGCGGCGCGGGCGACGTGGTCGTACGCGGCGGGCTCCTCGGCGACACCGTCGCCGTGCACGCACCCGGCGAGCTGACCCTCGAGTTCGATCCCTCGGCCCATGCGCTGCTCGAGCTGCGCGCCCCGGAAGGGCTCGAGCTGCGCCGGACCCGACGGATCGACCCTCACGCGCCCCTCGACCGTCCGTACGGTCTAGACTGGACCCCCGACGGCCTCGGCGAGGTCGGCCCGACCCCAGCGCACCGATGAATCGAACCCGGACCCTCCGCTGCGGCGCCGCCGCGGCGCTCTTCGCGGCGCTCGCCTCCGAGCCCGCGCTCGCGTACATCGGCCCCGGCGCAGGCCTCGCGGCAGCGGGCGGCGTGCTGGTGCTCGTCGGGACGTTCTTCCTGGCGCTCGGCGTCATCCTGATCTGGCCCTTCAAGGCCGTCATCAAGCTCGTCGTCCGGCGGGGCGCCGGGCGCGCCAAGGTGAAGCGCGCGGTCGTGATCGGCCTCGACGGCTTCGACCCCGACCTCGCGGCGCGGTATGCGGACCGGATGCCGAACCTCGCGCGGCTCGCTGCCCAGGGGTGCCATCGACCGCTGGCGACATCGCTGCCCTCGATCTCGCCCGTCGCTTGGTCGACCTTCGCGACCGGCGTCGACGCCTCGCGCCACAACATCTACGACTTCCTGACGCGCGACCCCTGTTCCTACATGCCGGTGCTGTCGTCGACCGACATCCGCACCGTCCCGCGCCACCTCAACCTGGGCTTCGCCCAGGTGCCCTTCGGCCAGCGCGCCGTCTACAAGCTGCTGCAGAAGAGCCAGCCGTTCTGGAAGCTGCTCGGCGCGCAGCACGTCTGGTCGTCGATCGTGCGGGTCCCGATCACGTGGCCGCCGCAGAAGTTCAAGAACGGCACGCTGCTCTCGGGTATGTGCGTGCCGGACCTCCAGGGCACCCAAGGGTCCTTCAGCTTCTACACGGACCGCGAGGACCTGCTCGGCGCCGCGACCGGCGGCCAGCGGTTCCGCGTCGCGCGCCGGGGCGGCGCAGTCGAGTCCAACCTGAAAGGACCCCAGGGCAAGGACAAACACGCGCTGAAGTCGCCGTTCCGCATCGCCGAGGTCGCCGGCGGGCGTTATGCGGTCACCGTCGGCAAGGAGACGGTGCAGGTCGGCCTGCGCGAGTACACCCCGTGGATGGAGGTCCCATTCGACGGCGTGCAGGGCATCGCGCGGCTGCGCGTCATGCGCTGGGACGCCGGCGGGGTCGAGGTCTACGTCACACCGATCCACATCGACCCGGAGGCCCCGGCGATGCCGATCAGCCACCCCTTCGTGTACTCGATCTACCTGGCGAAGATGCTCGGAAAGTACGCGACCCTGGGCCTGGCCGAGGACACTTGGGCGCTGAACGAGCGCGTGATCGACGAGGCGGCGTTCCTCGAGCAGGCGTACATCATCTTCGACGAGCGCAAGCGCCAGCTCTGGGACGTGCTCGACAAGACGAGCCGGGGCTTCGTGACCGTCGTCTTCGACACGACGGACCGCGTGAGCCACATGTTCTATCGGTACCTCGAGCCCGACCACCCCGCCAACGCGGGCAAGGACACGACCGAGTTCGTCGACACGATCCCCGAGCTCTATCAGCGCGCAGACGCCTTGATCGGTGAGGTCATGGCCAAGGTCGGCGACGACCCGGACACGGTGCTCATGGTGATCTCCGACCACGGCTTCTGCTCGTTCCAGCGCGGCGTCAACCTGAACGCGTGGCTGCGCGACGAGGGTTACCTCGTGCTGAAGGACGGCGCGACCGTCTCCGGCGACTGGTTCGAGAAGGTCGACTGGGAGCGCACACGAGCCTTCACGCTCGGGCTGACCGGGGTGTTCATCAACCGCAAGGGGCGCGAGCGCGCCGGCCTCGTCGAGAAGGGGCCCGAGCTCGACGCGCTCTGCCGCGAGCTCAAGCAGAAGCTCGAAGCGCTGGTCGACCCGCAGTCCGGGCGCAAGGTCGTGCACGAGGTCTTCCTCACCCGCGAGGCCCAGGACGGGCCCTACGCGGACATGGCACCGGAGCTCCTGATCGGCTACGAGCGCGGCTTCCGCCACTCGTGGGACTGCGCCGTGGGCGCCGTCTCCCGCGAGGTCTTCACGGACAACACGAAGTCCTGGTCCGGCGACCACTGCGTCGACCCGCGGCTCGTCCCGGGCGTCTTCTGGTGCAACCGTCCGATCGGCGTCGAGGACCCGTCCCTCGCCGACATTGCGCCGACCGTGCTCGACCTCTTCGGGGTCGATGTCCCGGGTTATATGAAGGGCCGGCGCCTCTTCGGCGGCCAGGCGAGACCCAAGCCGGCCGCCGCCGGACCCGCCCGCCACCAGGAGGTGCGCGCTTGATCCTCCCGCGTTGGACCGCGTACCTCGCGCTGGCGGTCATCCTCATCCTGGCTGTCTCGGGGGTCCCGCGCCGCAAAGGGTCCTCCGAGGCCGAAGGCGCTGCGCGGTCCGCCCGCGGCGCGAGCGGGCTGCAGGACGCCCGCGCGAACCTGCCCGCGCCGCGGCACCCGCGCACCGTCGTGCTCGCGATCGACGGGCTCGACCCGGAAATCCTGCGCGAGGTGATGGCGAAACACCCTGCGCGCATGGGCGCGTTCCGCCGCCTCGCCGAAGCGGGCCAGGGCGTGCGCGCGCTCGGCACCTCGACGCCCCCGCAGAGCCCGGTCGCCTGGTCGAACTTCATCACGGGGCGGGACCCCGGCGGCCACGGGATCTTCGACTTCATCCACCGCGATCCCGAGAGCTACTTCGTCGCGCCCTCCACGGTGCGCATCGCGGACGCCGGTGCGATCCATGTGCCGTTCAGCTCGCTCAAGCTGCCCACCGGCGGCGGCATGAAGCCCAACCGCTCGGGGCGCGCGTTCTGGACGGTCCTGAAGGACGCAGGGGTTCGGGCGGACCTCTACCGCGTGCCGATCGGGTACCCCGTCGAGCCGGCGAACGGTCAGGTGATCCCCGGCATGCTGACGCCGGCGCTCGATTCGGCGTACGGCATGTACACGCTCTTCACCTCGAACCCGCCGGCGCGGCTGGAGACGGGCTCGGGGCGCTTCGTGCCGGTCCGGGTGCGCAACAACCGGGTGCTGACGCGCTTGCCGGGCCCGCCGAACGCGTTCCGCGACGGCGACCCGCCCGCGACGGTGCCGCTGACGGTCCACGTCGACGACGTGAACGGGCTCGCCATCCTCGAGGTGGGGGACGAGCGCATCGTCGTGCGCCCCGGCCAATGGACCAAGTGGGTGCGCGTCAGCTTCGACATGTTGCCAGCGGGGGCGATGTCGATCAGCGGCATCGTCCGCTTCTACTTGAAACGGCTGACACCCGAGTTCGAGCTCTACGCCTCGGCGGTCAACCTGGACCCGGAGAACCCCGCCGACACCATCTCCTACCCGGACGGCGCCGCCGCGGAGCTCGCGCGCGACCTCGGGACGCCGTACTACACGAAGGGCATGCCCGAGGACGTCGGGGCCCTGAAGGACGGCGTCTTCAGCGACGCCGAGTTCATGGCGCAGGTCGACCTGGTCGACCGCGACAACCGCGCGGTGCTCGCGCGGGCCCTCGACCGGTGGACGAAGGACCCCGCGGGCGGGCTCCTGTTCTTCTACGTCGGTACTGTGGACCTGTCGATGCACATGATGTGGCGCCACCAGGACCCGCAGCACCCCGACTTCGACGCCGCCGTGGCCGCCGAATCGTCGACCTGGTGGTCGAAGCGCCCGGACACGACCTGGCGCGACGTCGTCGACGACCTGTACCTGGCGATGGACCCGGTGCTCGGCTCGGTCCTCGACCGCATCGACGACCAGACGCTCGTCATGGTCGTGAGCGACCACGGGTTCGCGCCGTACCGCCGGAAGTTCTCGCTCAACACGTGGCTGCTCGAGCAGGGCTACCTCGTCCTGCGCGAGGGCAAGGAGCGCGAGCTCCCAGAGGGCGACCCGAAGCGCGCCGACGTGCACCTGTTCGACGCCGTCGACTGGTCCCGGACGAAGGCCTACGGGATCGGCTTCAACGGCCTCTACCTGAACCGCGCCGGCCGCGAGGCCGAGGGCTGCGTGCAGGACGCCGAGGCGCCCGGGCTCCTCGCGGAGCTGAAAGCGAAGCTCGAGGCGCTGCGCGACAGCGACCCAGGGCGGCCCTGGGACGGGGAGCGCGTGGTCCTCGCAGCCGACATCGCGACCGCGGTCTACACTGGGCCGCGTGTGGCCGAGGCCCCCGACATCATCGTGGGTTACAACGCCGGCTACGGGAACTCCGACGAAGCGACGCAGGGGCAGATCCCCCACGCCGTGCTGTCGGACAACCGCGGCGGGACCTTCAACGGCAGCCACCTCATGCACCCGAGCGTCGTCGAAGGGGTGCTCCTCACCAACGCGCGCCTCCGCAGCGACCGCGCGAAGCTCGAGGACATCACTGCGACGCTCCTGACGCGCTACGGGCTCCCCTTGGAGCCTGGAATGACCGGCCGGTCGGTCATCGAATGACCGCCGGGTCGGCTTTTCGACCCCCCTCTTCCACGGAATCCTCCTCGACCTACGACCACCACCATGTTCGGCTCCAAGAACAAGATCAAGATCGACCCCGAGCTCTTCGACCGCATCCGCAAGATCTCCGAGGTCGCGGGTTACGCCTCCGCCGAGGAGTTCATCCACCACGTCCTCGAGCGCGAGGTCGCTCAGTTCGGCGACTCACAGTCCGACGCCGACATCACCGAGAAGCTGAAGGGCCTCGGCTACATCAGCTGAGCCAACCCGCGCGCCCGCACACGCCTCGACGGATCGCCCTTGGACGCCTTCAACCGCCTTGTCACGCGCGTCTTCGACGTGCTCCTCACGCCGCTCGAGTGGGTCGGCCCCGAGTTCAGTCTGCTCGTCGTCAGCGGCGTGTTCGGCGTGCTCGCGCTCTGGCTCTTCAAGCACATCTCGCGGCAGAAGGGCATCAAAGCCGCGAAGGACCGGATCAAGGGCCACCTGATCGAGATCCGCATCTACCAGGACGACCTCGGGGTCGTCTCCAAGGCCATCGGCAAGGTCCTGCTGCGCAACCTGCAGTACCTCGGGCTCAACTTCGCGCCGTTCGTGCCCCTGGCGATCCCGTTCACGTTCGTGATCGCGCAGCTCGTCGTGCGTTATGCCTTCGACCCGGTGCCGGTGCAGCAGCGCCACGCGCTCGCGGCCGAAGGGCCGCGCATCGCGGGGGAAGGGGTGAACCTGTGGATCGAGGGGGACGCCGCGGCGATCGCGTCGCTGGAGGTCACCTTGCCCGAGGGGCTCGTCGCTCGCGAGGTGCTGGCCAAAGTGCCCGCCTCGGGCTGCGCGCTCATGGAGCTCGCCGCGGAGCGACCTGGGGCCTACGACATCACGCTGCGGACCTCCGCGGGTGAGACTACAAAGCGCCTCGTCGCGGGCCGCGATGCCCGCGAGCGGGTCATGCAGCCCGAGCGGGTCACCGGGCTCGCGACGCTCCTCTGGCCTGCCGAGGACTCCCTCGCGGGGACAGGCTTGACCCAGGTCACGTTCCGGTACCCCGAGAGTGACCTCGGCTGGCTGCCCGGCTCGGGCCTCGTCGGGGTGCTGCTCGTCTTCCTGGTCGCGTCGATGGCGGTCGGATTGCTCGCTTTGAAGCCGTTGGGCGTGCAGATCTGAACCGGCTCGCCCATGATGGGCGCATGACTGCCCTGCGCCGCACCCTCGCGCTGCTGCCCGCGCTCGCCCTCGCCGTCGGTCTCGCCCTGGGGCTCGCGGTGGGCCTGACTGCGGCGCCCGCCGCCGCGCAAGCGCTCAAGACCGAGCGCTACCCGGCCCTCGGGATCCCGAACGTGCTGCGCCCGCGGACGTTCGATGGGGTGCCGGTGCAGCCAAACGAGCCGTACATCCGGCTCCAGTGGTTCGAGCGCCTACCCGACCCGAACCGCAAGCAGGACAAGGTCCGGCAGTATCGGCCGCGTGTCTTCCTCGTCGAGATCCCGCGCGAGGTCACGGCCTCGCGCGGCGACGGCGACGCGGGCAAGGACGGCGGCGAGCCCAAGAACCCGGCCACCCCGCCCCAGGGGCCGGCGCCGCGCAAGCTGCGCGGCCCGGTGAACGACATCCACTCCTGGCTGGCCAATGCTTACGGCGGCTGGACGGCCAGCGACATGGGCGAGGGCAAGAAGAGCCCGGGCTACACGAGCAAGATCTGGCGGCTGAAGCCGCCGGACAACGACCCTGCGGGGGCCTCCCGCACCGGCATCGCGTATACGTGGAGCGATGCATCGCGGACCGTGGCGATCGTGGGCATCTCCCACGTCGACGATGCCAAGGAGTTCGAGGCGACGTGGCTGGAGATCGGCGCGAAGCTGGTCCTGGCCGACCCCAAGGTCTCGGCCTCCGAGCGCAAGAAGCTCGAGCAGCAGTACATCGGCAAACATTCGCACCCGGAGTACCGGATGCGCGTCGCCAGCGCGGCCATCGACCCGTGGAAGGTCGACAATTCGAAGAACTACATCTTCGTCTACAACACACGCGACCAGCCGCTGCTCAAGAAGGTCATGCGCGACATCGAAGCGATGCGTGAGACCTACATGGAGCTCTTCCCGCCAGCCGCGGACTTCGACGCCGTCTCCACGGTCCGCATCTGCGCCGACAAGGAGGAGTACCTCGCCTACGGCGGGATGCAAGGCTCTGCGGGGTACTGGAACTCGCAGACCGAGGAGCTCGTGCTCTACCACTACGAGGTGCAGGACGGCGGCCGCAAGGACGATGCCAACACCTTCATCGTCCTCTATCACGAGGCTTTTCACCAGTACATCCACTACTCGTCCGGAGAGCTGCCGCCGCACTCGTGGTTCAACGAGGGCTACGGCGACTTCTTCTCCGGCGCGCTGCTCACCGGCGGCAAGGTGCGCAAGATCGATGTCAATCCATGGCGCTGCGGCACGATCCAGCGCGCCATCGGGTCCGGCCGCAGCGTGCCGTGGAAGGACATCATCCGCTACAACCAGCGCCAGTACTATGCGAACCCCGCGATCTGCTACGCGCAGGGCTGGTCGATGATCTATTTCCTGAACCGCGCCAAGCAGGTCCAGTCGAAGCCCGAGTGGGCGAAGATCCTCCCCACGTACTTCGACACGCTGAAAGCCAGCTACCGGGCAGCGCTCGCCGAGCTCGGCGACGAGCCCTCCGACGGCGCCCGCTTCCAGGCGGGCGAGAAGGCGCGGGAGCTGGCGGTCACGGCGGCGTTCGAAGGCGTCGACCTCGTCGAGATCGACCTCGCCTGGCAAGCGTTCACATTGACGCTGACCGATCCCAGGGATGACTGAATCTTGATCGACGCTGCGCGGCCCGGCGGGCAGACTCCTCCGTCATGCTGCGCTCCTCCGCTTTGCCCCGAGTGCCTGGGGCACTCGCACTGCTGCCGGTCGCGGTGGCGCTCGTCCTCTCGACGTTGGCCGAGGACACGCCGCCCGCGCCGCGCTGGTGGAAGGGCAACACCCACACGCACACCCTCTGGAGCGATGGCGACGGCGCGCCCGAGCTGGCCGTCGATTGGTACCGCGCCAAGGGCTACGCCTTCCTCGCGCTCACCGACCACAATCAGCTCCAGGAAGGCGAGCGCTGGTTCCCCGTCAAGGAGGGCACGCGGCTCGATACGGCGCGGCTCGCTGGGCTGCGGGAGAAGCTCGGCGACGAGCGCGTCGTCGCATTCGACCAGGGGCTGCGCCTCGCAACGCTACCGCAGTTGCGGGCGGCCTACGAAGTCCCGGGGGCGTTCCTGCTAGTCCAGGGCGAAGAGGTTACTGCGCACTACACCGAGCCGGCTCGCGCGGGTCAGCCGAAGCGCGACTACCCCGTGCACATCAACGCGCTGAACATCGAGCAGCTCGTCGCGCCGCGCGGCGCCGATTCGCCCGCGGCTCTGATGAACGCCGCGCTCGCCGCGATCGCCGCCGAAGGCGCGCGCGCGGGCCGCCCCGTGGTCGCGCATGTCAACCACCCGAACTACAAGTGGGGCCTGCACTGGGAGGACCTGGCCGAGATCGAAGGGCTCGGCTTCTTCGAGCTCTACAACGGCCACCGCGGTGTCGACCAAGGCGGTGATGCCGAGCGGCCCGGCACGGAGCGGATGTGGGACCTCGCGCTCGCGCGGCGCATCGCGGCGGGGCGCCCGCTGCTCTACGCGGTCGCCACCGACGACGCACACGAGTACCACGGCGGAGCGACGTCGCGCCCGGGCCGCGGTTGGATCCAGGTCCGCACCGCGGAGCTCGCTGCGGACGCGCTGATGGCGGCGCTCCTGCAGGGGGACTTCTACGCGTCGAGCGGCGTAACCCTCGCGGACGTGCGCACCGAAGGCGGCGCGACGACGGTCGCTGTCGTGGACCCCGGCTGCACCGTGGAGTTCATCGGCCAGCGCGCAGGCGGCGAGCCAGGGGCCGTCCTCGCCGCGACGACCGCCAACCCTGCCGTCTACCGCTGGCGCGGCGATGAGCGCTACGTGCGCGCGCGCATCACCTCGCCCGTGCCGCACCCGGACCCGAACACCGAGGGTGAGCCCCAGCGGGCCTGGACGCAGCCGGTGCGCCGCGAGTGAGCGCGCCGGCGGTTTCCAGGCGGCGCGAGGGGGCGCCCGGGTAAGGGATCTCCCGCGTGGTCCTGAAGAGGCCTTGCTCCCTGTCGCGACCTGCGCCAGACTGCCCATGCCCCGTCCGATCCGTCTGCCCCGGGTCGACCCCAGCCCCGGGGCTTGCTGCTGCCTTGGACGACTCGATCCCGCGCCCCGTCCGCGAAGCCGGCGGAACGATCCTCGACGCGCTGCTCGCGCTCGCCGCCGAGCGCGAGGACGTGCGCCGCGCGTTGACGACCGTGAACGCCTGGCTCGCCCGCGAGCTCGGGCGGCGCGCGGAGGCGGCGCGCGCTCCGGCTGCGGGCGCCGCGCCGCTGGCTGGCTCCCCGGCTGGCAGCGGCCCAGCGACCCCGACTGCGGGCGCGGCCTCCCCCGGCCCGTCGGGCGAGGCCGCCGCAGCGAGCGCGGCGCCGCCGCACGACGACGTGCTGGTGCCCCGCGGTCCCACTAAGCCGCCCGTCGACGAGGGCCGACCCGTCGACCTGGGCCGCGTGGCGGCCCGCGCCCGCTGGAAGGCGGACGCGCTCGCGCTCGCCCTGGACCGGCGCGCCGCCGGTCCCGCGCCGGGCGCGGAGCTGCGCCAGCGCGAGGCCGACCTGCGCAGCCGCCAGGGCGCCGCCGGGGCCCCGTG
>Ga0169931_10014511_pt1 | contig 10655 bp, 10 predicted proteins | sample Kivu_15m_20L_FD_129675 | JGI IMG/M metagenome (GOLD analysis project Ga0169931, IMG submission 129675) | Freshwater microbial communities from Lake Kivu, Western Province, Rwanda to study Microbial Dark Matter (Phase II) - Kivu_15m_20L... | ecosystem: Environmental > Aquatic > Freshwater > Lake... | reverse complement strand
TGCTTCGTGGTGATCACCGCGTACTTCGCCCCGCTTCTCTCGATCAGGTCCGCCCACGCCGCCGGGTCGTACTTGCTCGCCGTGAAGCCCTCGATCTGCTTCATGTAATCGGCGTAGGGCACCTTCTTGTTGTAGAAGGCCCAGCTCTCGTCCGTACCGTTCACGCTGTAGATGCCCCAGTGTATGAAGATGCCCAGCTTGGCGTCCTGGAACCATTTCAGCTCGTGGCGGGCGACCTCGGGTTCTTGCGCCTGCGCGATGGCGCGCAGCAGCACCGCGAGCGCTGCGCACGATCGCATCGCGATGCGCTTCATCCGTTCACCAGGTTTCTGATCCGTTCGTTCAGCGCGCGCTGCTTCGCCATGTAGGCCTTGAGCAGGTGCATCTGGTTGAGCGCGCGATCCAGGTTCTGGCCTTGACGATTGATCCGGTAATAGGTATCGCCCTGCAGATGGTCGGTGATGAAGCGAATGCCTTGCTCGTAGATCAGCATCTGCCCGCACAAATGCACCAGCGCGCGCTCGCTCAGGCTCATCAGCGGCGCCATCTCGCTGAAGTAGCCCTCGACCAGCGCAGCGAAGACATCCTCATTCACTTGGGCATGCGCGGGGTCGGGGTCATCCTCCGCTGCCGGCGAGATGAAGGTGCGGATCATGTCGCCGAGGTCGAAGAGCGCCTTGCCGGGCATCAGCGTGTCCAGGTCCACCACGCAGACCGCTTCGCCGGTGTCCTTGTCGAAGAGCACGTTGCTCACCTTGGTGTCGTTGTGCGTGATGCGCGTACGCACCGTGGGATCGGCCATGGCCACCTTGTATTCGTTGACGATGTTGGCGTTCCCCTGGTAGAAGGCGATCGCCGCTGCGGCCGCCGATGATCGGTCAGCTGGTGCGGCGGCCACCGCCTTCTCGAAAGCCACGAAGCGTGCGGCGAGGTCGTGGAAGTCGGGCAGGATGGTCTTGAACGCGCCTACATAGACGCCGTCGAGGTAGTGCGTGAGCCGGCCGAATTGTTGGGCGGCGCTCCGGGCCTGCGCGGGCGTCACGGCCCCATCGTAGCTCACCGTGTTCGGGAAATAGGGGAACACGCGCCAGGCCCCGAGCTCGTGGCTGATGAAGAGGTCCTTGCCCTCGGTGGTGCGCAGGCCGCTCATGAAGCGGTAGCCTGGATGATGGATCCGCAAGTGCTCGGCCGCCAGATAGTTGTTGTAGGCGATGAGCTCCGGCCGCTTGAACACGGCGGTGTTCACCTGCTGCAGGATCCAGTCGTCGCTGCCATGCCTGTCCTTCAGCAGGAAGGTCTGGTTGATAAGGCCATTGCCGAAGGGCATGCAATCGTGGCCGTTCAGCGCTATGCCGAACGCGGAGCAGATGGTGCTGAGGACAGGTGTGCGTGTCTCGCTCATGGATGCTCAGCCAGATGGCGCCGCACAAGGTCGGCATCGCCGGGGAAGGTGAGGCCGCACCAGCGGTCGGGGGTTCGGAGGATGCGGAACGCTTGCCCCAATGAGAGCGCCTTGCGCACGGCATCGGGCAGGCCTCGCTCCTGGCCGGGCGCCACGGGCTCATCGCGGTCCATGTCGAGCAGCACTGCGCAGAAACTTTCGCGCATCACCCAGAGGTTCATGCTCACCGGTGTGCCTGCGGGCCAGCTGCGACCTGTCTCATCCACGATTTCGCCAGCCGGCCATGCACGAAGCCCGCGCACTTCGGTGATCCCGCGCAGGTGGTGATCGCTCTTGAGGCAAACAGCGCGGTTCACCGGGCCGTGGGGAGAAAGGGTGCGCTCCAGGTCGAAGGCTACCAGCGCGTGCTCCTCGCTGAGGCCCTCCATGGCGTGCTTCACGGCCAGTTCCATGGAACGGCGGCCATAGAGGTCGTCGCCATTGGCAACTATGCAGGTGCCCCGGAAGTGTTTCATGCCGACCATGGCGGCGTGGCCCGTGCCCAGCGGCGCATGCTGCACGGCGATGCGCACGCGGTGATCGCGGCGGTAACGCGCCTTCACGTCCTCCTCATGCTCTGGCCGCACCACCAGCCAGGCCTCCATGCAGCCCGCCTCGAAGCCCTGCCGCATGGTGATGTCCATGATGGCCTCTCCGTTCCGCCCCACGGGCTCCAGCTGCTTGGGGCGGCCGAAGCGCGTGCTGCCGCCGGCGGCGAGGATGACCAAGCATGGCGCGTTCATTTCCGTATGGCACGGGTCGGCCCGCTCCGTGCCAAAGTACCCGATCAGCCCAGAGGGCGCCATCTTCACCGCCGCACCGCACATGCGCCGCATCTCGCCCAGCCTCCTCGTGGCACTGCTCATCGCGGCGCTCAATGCGGGCATCGCGCTGCGTGGCCTTTGGCCCGGCCGTCTGGATGGCCTGGCCAACACCGTGGTACGCAGCGATGTGAAAGGCTACTACGGCTACCTCCAGGCCCTCTTCATACGCCACGACCTGGGCAAGGAGAAGCCCGTGTGGGAGTATGTGCGCTACGCGGGCAACGGCACCCTGAACAAGTATTTCTGCGGCACATCGGTGATGATGGCTCCCTGGTTCCTGGCCGGCCACGCCATCGCGCTCACCGACCCCGACGCGCCGCGCGATGGGCTCAGCGTGCACGAGATGCGCGCGCTCAGCGTGGGCGCCTGGTGCTACCTGCTCATCGGCTTGCTCGCGCTGCGGGCGCTTCTCAAGCGCATGGGCTTCGCGGAACCCGCCATTGCGTGGACCCTCGTCGCCATTGGTCTAGGCACGCAGCTCATGCAGTACGGCGCGCTGCAGCCCGGCTGGTCGCACGTGTACTCGTTCTGCGCGGTGAGCCTTTTCCTGCTCGCATCGCATCGGTTCGGCACGGGCGGCGGCGCGCGCTGGCTGGTGATCGCCGCCGCGCTCCTCGCCCTCATCATCCTCATTCGTCCGGTGAACGCCCTGGTGGCGCTCGCACTTCCCGTGGTGCTGGGCGATGCGCTGCTCCCGACCCTTCGCGGGATCGTCCGACGACCGATGCTGCTCATCGCAGCTGCTGCCGTTGGTGCTGCCATCCTCTTCATCCAACCCTTGCTCTGGCATGCGCAGACCGGGCTGTGGCTCGCCTACGGCTATCAGGGCGAAGGCTTCCATTGGAACCGCCCGGAGGTCATCAAAGTGCTCTTCGGCTTCCGGCGCGGACTCTTCCTCTGGACACCGGTGCTGCTCTTGTCCGTCGCGGGCATGCTCTGGCTGCTGGTGAAGGAGCGTGCGCGCGGCATGGGCCTGCTCGCCTACTGGGCCGCGAACACGTATTTGATCAGCGCGTGGTGGATCTGGTACTACGGCAGCGGCTTCGGCAGCCGTGTGTTCGTGGACCACTACCCCGTGCTCGCCTTGCCCATCGCCTTCGTGCTGCGCGATGCGTCGGCGGGCTGGCTGCGCATCGCACGCGGCTTCATCGTGGCGTGCTGCGCCCTGCTCCTCTTCCAGCTCTGGCAGTACAACACGGGCATCCTTCACCCCGAGAGCATGGACCGCGGGAAGTACGCCTTCACTTTCCTGCGCTTCAACGATTCGTATCGCGGCGCGCTCGGCGGCAACTACCAGGGCCCGCCCTTCAACCCGAACGGCATGAGCGTGGTGCTGGAGGAGAGCTGCGACTTCGAGCACGTGTGCACGCATTGGAGCGGCGGCGCCATCCGGCACCGCGACGACGCGTACAGCGGCGGCAATGCGGTGGTGTTCGATGGCACGGAGGAGTTCGGCTTGGGCTTCGAGGCGGGAACTGATGCGCTGCCCGCTGGCCGCGCGCTCTACCTCGAAGTGGGCCTGCAGCGCTACGAGGAACGCAGCCGTGATTCACACGCGCTGCTCGGCGTGACCGATGTGCGCGATGCTGCAGGGAACGTGGCCTTCTACGAGCCCTTCTCCATCAACCCCATGCCGGGCGAGGCAGGCGCTTGGGAACAGCTTGAGTACCGCATTCCCGTGCCCCCCATGCTACCGGGCAGCACGCTGAAATTCTATTTCTGGGACAAGGACCGCCGATCGAAGGTGATGATCGACGACGTGTTCATGCGCGTGAGCGCCGTGAACCCGTATTGAAGCACGGCGCCGCTTCCCCGCTCGCCGATTCCCCGTGGGCCTGGCAGGATTTGAACCTGCGACCAAGGGATTATGAGTCCCCTGCTCTGACCGCTGAGCTACAGGCCCGGTCATGCACCGCGCGGCCTTGAAAACTGCGCCGCCGCGCGATGGGCGCCAAATGTACCCGCACGCTTCTTTGCGGATGCCGAGCCATGCCGAACGCAACGCCTCCCTCTCCAAGCCGCCGCCGACGCCTCAGCAAGCGGAAGGTGCTCATCGCGCTCGCGCTGCCCGCGGTGATCGTCCTGCTGGCCACACGCGGAACAGAGGAGGTGGGGCCGAAGACCGTGCCCGCTGCGCCAGCCATGGAGCGCGTGGTGAATTGCGCGGCCCTTCCCTACAAGCACCACAGCCCCAAGCTCAAGGACAAGCTGCCGGCATACAAGCACCTCTCGCTGCGCGCGGGGATCCGCCCCTTGAAGGATGACAAGGCCCTGAGCGCCGCGCTCGCCGCCGGCTCAGCGAACCTGGTGCACGTGCAGAGCGATGCCAACATGCTGGTGGCGGCCATGGATCACGGCGCGCCGTACCTCACGCCCCGGGCCGCAGAGGCGCTCAGCGCCATCGCCAGCGATTTCCAGGCGCGCCTCGCGGGCAGCGGTCTCGAGGGCACGCGCATCCGGGTGAACAGCCTGCTGCGCACCAAGCACGACCAACGCGAGCTGGGCCGCAGCAACGTGAACGCCACCCGCGACGAGAACGCGCCGCACACGCACGGCACTTCCATGGACCTCTCGTACATGAAGTTCGCCGGCGCCGATGGAGCGACGCTGGAACTGCGCGCCTGCGAGGAGATCTTCCTCGCCGAGACGCTCGCAGAGGTGATCGCCGAGCACTGCGCGAAGGACGCCCGCATCTTCGCCACCAAGGAGAAGCAGCAGGCCTGCTATCACATCAGCGTGTGCCGTTAGGCTGCGCGTCCTCCGGATACCTTAGCGCCATGCGCAAGCTGCTCATCATCGCCGCACTGGCCCTTCGCGTTCACGGGCACGGACAATCGCTCCAGCAGCAGCTCACGGCCATCGCGCAGCAGCGCGGCATCATCGGCATGAGCGTGGTGGCCGCCTGCGATGGCCAGGTGACGGATGCCGTGCATGTGGGACAGCGCAGCCTCGCGCAGGGCCTCCCGGTGAACGATGCCACGCGCTACCGCATCGCCTCCATCAGCAAGCTGGTCACCGCCATCGGCCTCATGCGTCTGCACGAGCAAGGAGCCTTCCAGCTTGATGCCGACGTGAGCCCGGCGCTCGGCTTCAACTTGCGCAACCCGGCTTTCCCGAACACAGCCATCACCTATCGCATGCTGCTCACCCACCGGGCCAGCGTGCAGGACGGCACCGGCTACAGCAATTTCCTCACGGCCACCTATTCCAGCGCACCGCCGCCGCCCATCCAGCAATTGCTCGTGCCGGGCGGCAGCTCGTACACGGCCAACATGTGGCGCACCGAGGCGCCGGGCACCTATTACAACTACAGCAATGTGGCCTTTGGCCTCATCGGCACGCTCATCGAGGCGCTCAGCGGGCAGCGCTTCGATCAGTACATGCGCGAGCAGGTGCTGCTGCCCATGGGCATCAATGGCTCCTACAATGTGCAGGACCTCGACGACATCGCGCAGCTGAGCGTGCTCTACCGCAACAGCGCGCCGCAGTCCGACAACTTCAATGGCGTGATGCCGCCCGCGCCGGACCTGAGCGGGTACGCGATCGGCAGCAACGGCCTCTTCTTCGCGCCGCAGGGCGGCTTGCGCTGCAGCGCCCTGGAGCTCATGCGCGTGGCCACCATGCTGCTGAACGACGGCACGATCGATGGCACCACGGTCCTGCAGCCCGCAACGGTGCAGGCCATGCTCGCCAACGAATGGACCTGGAACGGCAGCAACGGCAACAACTATTACGGCCTCTTCCGCTCATGGGGCCTGGGCGTGCACCGCATCACCGCGCAAGCGGGCGGCGATGTGGTCTTCCCCGGCACGCTCATGTACGGACATGCCGGCGAAGCCTACGGCCTCATCAGCGACATCTACTTCGACCCGCAGAGCCGCTTCGCGCTGGTCTTCATCAGTAACGGCTACACGCCGGGCAACAGCTACGCGCTAGGAACGAGCAGCGCATTCTACCGGGTTGAAGAGGACGTGTACGCCGCACTGGCCAGCACGGCGCTGGCCGGATGCCTGACAACGGGCGAAGTACCCATCGGTGCGGAGAACGAGTACGTGCTGACGGGCCGCAGCCTGCACTGGCGCGGCCGTGGCGAACTCGTTTGCGATGCCATCGACTTCGAGGGCCGGCTGCTGCAGCAATTCGTCATCGAGCCCGGCGGGCACTGGGCCGCGGCGGATTCGCTCGGGCCGCTCCTCGTGCGCGGGCTGCGCACCGATGGAAGCGCGATCACCGTGCGCATGAATTGAAGGCGACCGTGGCGCATCCGGATCTCGACACGCTGATCCTCGACCTCGGCGGCGTGCTCATCGACGTGGATTACCGCGCCACCGCCCGCCATTTCGAGAAGCTCGGCGTCAAGGGATTCGATGCGCTCTATTCCAAGGCAAGGCAGAGCGACCTCTTCGACCGCTTCGAGACCGGCGAGCTATCGCCCGCAGGATTCAGGGATAAGGTGCGCGCGCTCTTGCAGGCCGAACTCCCGGACTCTGCCATCGATGACGGATGGAACGCCATGCTCGGCACCATTCCGCCGGCGCGCATCGAACTCATTCACGAGCTCAAGCAGCGCTACCAATTGCTCCTGCTCAGCAACACCAACGCCATGCACGTGCCCGCCTTCGAGGCCATCATCGCACGCGACCTCGGCATCGGCGATTTCAGGTCGCTTTTCCACGGAGCCTACTACAGCTGCGAGCTGGGCATGCGCAAGCCCAACGCCGACATCTTCCAGCATGTGGTGGCGCGGCACAACGCCGCTCCCGCGCGCACGCTCTTCATCGACGACAGCATTCAGCATGTGATCGGTGCGCGGCAAGCGGGCTTGCGTGCGGAGCACCTTGAGCTGGAGAAGGAGGATGTGATCGGGATGGCGCGGAGGCTGGGGCTGGTCAGCTGATCCCCTGGCAAAGCTCCACGAGCACCCCGCCCGCGCTCTTCGGATGCACGAAGCACACCAGCTTATCATCGGCGCCGCGCTTGGGCTCCTCGTTCAGCAGGGTGAAGCCTTCGGCCTTCAAGCGCGCCATCTCCGATCGGATGTCGGCCACCTCGAAGGCGATGTGGTGGATGCCCTCGCCGCGTTTCTCGATGGCCCTGGCGATGGGGCCGTCGGGCCGGGTGCTCTCCAGCAGCTCGACCTTGTTCGGTCCGCAACGGAAGAAGGAGGTGACGACGCCCTCGCTCACCACTTCCTCGCGCTTGTAGGGCGCTTCGCCCAGCAACCGGGTGTAGAGCGCTTCGGCCGCGCTCAGGTCCTTCACAGCAATGCCGATGTGCTCGATGCGGATGATGTGTTCCATGCGACAAGGATAAAAACACGAGGCCCTCCGAATGGAGGGCCTCGAAAACCGATCTCAGGAAGGCTCAGCGCTTCAGGAAGGTCTCGCCGAGCTTGCTGTCGTAGTTCAGGTAATAGAGGTCCTTCTTCAGGTCGGTGATGTCGATCCGCGAAGCGAAGCCGCGCTTCACGATGTTGCCGTACTGGTCGTACACCTCGTACATGGTGTTGACGCTGAAGGCAATCTCCTCCTTGGGCTTGAGCGGGCCCCACGTAACGGGCTGCACGCTGGGGTCGGTGAATTTCACGGCCTCGCTGTAGCGCGATTTGCGCGTGAGGTCGACCTGGCGCACGCGGAAGGTGTTCTCACCGCTGTGCGGGGTGACCTTGAAGGAATACCTGTTCTCGCCGGGCTTGCCCACGCCGGGCACCTCGCCCACCTTCACCCACTTGTTCCAGCGCTTCTGCTCCACGAGGAAGGGCAGCTCGCCGGTCTCGTTGCTGGTCACCCACGTGTACAGGCCGTCGCTGGCAATGCCTTGCTTCACGATGTCGAAGGTGCTCTTGGGCTTCAGCACCTCGGGGTTGAGGATCACGGGCGTGCAGCCGTCCTTGTGGCGCACCTTCACCACGATCTTATCGCCCGGCTTCAGGCCGAAGTTGCCCAGATCGACCTCAAAGGCGCTGGAGTTGATCTCGTCGGTGGCAATCTGATCGTTCACCGTGACCTCGAACACGCAGAAGCCCACGCCCGCTTCGGAGAAGGGGTTCTGGATGAAGAGGTTCTTGCCCTGGTAATTGCCTTCGATGATGATTGTTCCCGCCAGTACAGGTGCGGCGAGGAAGGAGGCCAGGAAAGCGGTAGGTAGACGCATTGCGGTGGTGCTTCGGCTGGCGAAGATAGACGCGGATTCCGCCCCCGGAAGCGGCAGGCGGGCCGTGTTTACGCTTAGAGCCCTGTGAAGTTGCTTTCCCTTGGGCCTCAGTGGGCGAAGGCCTTCACCCCCGCCTCGATCCGCACCTTCAAGTGGTTCTCCAGGGGCGGAATGGGGCAGGAATACTTGCCTCCATAGGCGCAGTAAGGGTTGTAGGCCCGGTTGAAGTCGAGCTCGACCACCTTGTCCAAAGGCGCCCGCAGGTCGATGTAGCGCCCCCCGCCGTAGGTCTCCTCGCCGTTCGTGAGGTCGGTGAAGGGCACGAAGAGGTAGTCCTCATAGCCGGGCTTCCTGGCCAGATCGATGTTGCGGAACACGGTGAGGTGCTGCTTGATGCCGGCCACCTTGAACTGGAGCCTGCCAACCGCCTCGTACTGCGGGAGCCGGTCGGTGGTGGTTTTCATGCCGAAGGGCTTTCCCGCCTTGGACTTGAAGCTGGCTTGAACACGGAATCGAGGATCGGGAACGAAGCGCTCGAGCTCGGTGAAGTGCGCCCGGTCCTCGGGCAGCAAGGGTGAATGGTCCGGGTCGTGGTAGTCCGAGTTGATGCGGCCCCAATAGGCGGCGAGGCTATCGGCCCAGAGCGGGTCGGCCTGCGCGGCCAGAGTGAAGGGCAGGGCCAGGAACGCGAGCCCGAGGAGCGGCCGCATCACGCCGGCTGTTTGGCACGCACGGCGTTCACCATGCGCGTCACGTCGGCCTCGTTGTAGCGGCCACGGTCATCGTCCTGCACCACGAAGGAGCGGCCATCGGCCTGCACCACCTGGTAGAAGTGGATGAACACGATGTCCTCATCGGGGAAGACCGAGCGCCAGATGATGCGGTCAGGCTTCTCTTCCACGATGGTGCTCGTGCGCAGCTGGTCGCGCTGCAGGTCGGCCTTCAGGCGCGCGATGTCGCCGGGCTCCTCGGTGATCAGGATGCTGAAGCGCTCGCCGGCCTGCACGTAGAGGTAGCCGAACTCCTCGTTCCAGCGCACCGTCGGGCTATCGACACCCAGGGTGGCGGCATCGCCCAGTTCAATGGTGAACGGGATGTCGTGTCCGGTGAGATCGACGGCGAGGCTCGTCGCGGTTGGCATCTGTTCCGTGGGGGCTTCCGCTTCGCCACCGCCGTTGCAGGCGGCAAGGAGCAGCGCGGACGAGAAGAGGATGGTGGCACGCATGGCGCGAATGTAACCGGCCTACTCCCCCACCTTCAGCCGCAGTCCTTCGCTGTGCGAGGAGAACTCCGGCGCGTACATGCACATGGCCGTGGTGATGCCGTTGCTGAACTCCCCGGCGTGCGTCACCTTCAGCTCGTACTCGAACACGTAGGTGCCCGGCGCCACGCGGTCGAAGAAGAAGTGCATGGCCGCATCGCGGATGCTGCGGTAGTAGCCGAGGCCGCCCTTCCACTCGTAGCCGCTCAACGCGTCCACCGGCTCCAGTCCCGCGGCTCGCAGGTCCTTGAGGTGGACGTGGTCGAGCCAGCGGTTGGTCCGGAGCTCCACGCGCACGGTAAGGCGGTCGCCGGGCTTCAGCGTGCGGCCCTTGTCCAGCTCGATCAAGCGCGCGCCCGCATCGGTCTGCTCCTTCAGCATCACCTGCCTGCGCAAACTGAAGGGTGACTCATGTGCTTGCACCTTGTCCATCTGCTCGAAGTACTGCCAGTGCAGCGCGCCCCATTGCACGCCGTCGCTCGTGGTGGTCACCGTCACGCGTCCCATCGATGGTCTCACATCCTCGCCCTTCCAGCTGCGCTCGAAGTAGCCCGTTCCGGCTTCGCTCTTCGCGGGCTTCACCTCCTCGTTGCCCACCATGATCACGGGCGGCGACTTCGGCTCCAGCCAGTCATCGCCAGTGAGCAGCAGCGCGTAGCAGGCATCGGCCGTGGCCTTGGTGGTCTTCCAATCGGTGGTCTGCTTCAGCTTGAGCAGGTATTGGCGCAGCGCGTTCACCTTTTGCTTGTCGCGCGCCACCAGCTCAAAGGCCTCGATCATCAAGGCGTGCATCTCGGTGGGGAACTCGTACCAGCGATAGCCCGCGCGGAAGTCCTTCCAGTGCATGCCCAGCTCCTCGCTCATGGTGGCGCGTTGCGCGAGCGAAGTGGTGATCAGCTGCGAGACCTCTTCATCCACCATGCGGTGCAGGATGAGGGCGATCATCGCCTGCTCCTGCAAGCCGTAGCGCAGCCAG
>Ga0169931_10014510_pt1 | contig 10655 bp, 11 predicted proteins | sample Kivu_15m_20L_FD_129675 | JGI IMG/M metagenome (GOLD analysis project Ga0169931, IMG submission 129675) | Freshwater microbial communities from Lake Kivu, Western Province, Rwanda to study Microbial Dark Matter (Phase II) - Kivu_15m_20L... | ecosystem: Environmental > Aquatic > Freshwater > Lake... | reverse complement strand
TCAAGAACTACTGTGCAAGCAAGAATAACTGCTGGTTTAATATAAGGTAGAGCATTCTCTACTGCGGTTGTGCCACCAACTTGATTGTCTCCACCAGTATTTGTTGTAGAGCAACCAACCATAAAAATACCCATAAGGGCAATAGCAATTAAGTTTAATTTATTCATAGTTCTTTCTTTCCAGCTTTTTCAGCTAAGTTTTTTTCTATTTTTTGTACTCTTTTCTTTGCTTCTACTGTTTGAGGAACGTCTCCTCCTGTTACATGGCTATCTTTAACAGTAAGAGCAAAAATCACACCGCTAACAACAGCTATTAATTTAGATAATCCAATAATAAATTCTTCAATTTTATCTGGAAGAAAGGCTACAATAGAATTATCGCCATGAATAACAAAAGCTGTGGTAACAGCGATTACTGTTACTATGCCTGATGTGCTAGTTCTCCAATTTGGGCCAAATAATCTAGATAGCATATGTTTCATAATATATTACACTTATATTATATTTGTAAAAATATATCTTTTCTAATTAATATAACCTTTAGAATACTAGCTCTTTTTTAACATTTGTTGACCCTGTAATACCATACAATATATTACCGCTAGCAAATATTCCATTCCTTCCAAAATCTGGGTCTACTTCAAATTCAAATGCTAAAGATGCAGTTTTATTATCACCAATCTTAGAATCATAAGATAATTCTAAAAATCTACACCCTGTAATGCCTATAAATGTATTATCTACTCCACGCTTATTGCTATTAAAATTTATTAAAATATTATAATCTTCATCTCTACTTAAAGAATCAACAAGAGATCCACTTAAAAGCTTACTTGCAAGCAAAGAAAAGGTCGCTTTACCTTGCAAAGGAAATGTCAGCCTTCTAGATATTGGAAATACGTTATTTATTCTTCTCTGCTCTCTTCTTCTAAAGTTTAAACCGAAAGTAAAAGCTTGAATATTTTCAGAATAGAAATTGACTCCGGTTTTCGTGCTATTATTAAAACTTAGCGAAGTATTTATCGGAAGAAGAGCGCTTTGCCCACTTATCCTTGGATCGTAGTAATCAATACTATAAGGAATAACTATAAGATCTTTGGCTCTTACATTTTCTCCAGTTTTTGGATCAAGGGTGGTATATTGAATTCCAGAGCCACTACTATAATAAATAAAATTATCACAATCATAACTTTGCGTTACTCGAGATATTGTTCCAACGCTACAACTAAAAGAATAATTTTTTATATAACAATTTTGAAAATGAATCACGCTATAACTTAAGCTTTTTTGGTCTATAATCTGATTAATATTTAGCGGATTTAATGTCGAGGCAGAAAAAGGTTGCGGAGAAAATAAATCTGTTCCATTTTCATTTACAACTAAATAAAAATCTCTTTTATTTAAAAGTTCAGAATTAGTAAATAATCCAGAAAACATTCTCGAGTTATTACCAGAAAAGTGTGCAACATCAAAATTTAACCTTGCTTCATTTGTAAACCCATCTGGAATATAAGAAAAATCTAATTGGGCTTGTGGCGCATTTGGGGCCCCACGAAATACTGAACTTTTAATTCCAAAAGCTGAAAGATTTAGCCTCTCTTCGGAAATAGAATAATCAACAGAATTTACTTTTTCCATTCTCTTCAAAACTCTTGTGTTTGGGAAATTAAATGGTTGAGGTTCTCCAGAGTAAGGAGCTAAAAATAACCCTTGAACATTATAGATTGTCCTATTAATAGGCATACCTTTTACCTTGTATAAATTTACACTTTAGAGCTATGATAAAGAATACTGCCCAAATAATAATTTATTTGATGCTCTCCGCAAATTTCTTCTATTTCTCTAACCTGATTTAAATTTTTATCGACAGGCCTATCTATGTAATTTAATATTTCATTTTTCCAATTTTCTGGTTTTTCATTAGCGATAATTAAACCTGTTAATTTTTCAGCCTGTTCTTTTTGAATATTATTTAATTTTTTTACATTATTTTTTGTTCTTATCGCTGATTTGACTTCTTCTTCGAGATCTTGAACTGCTAAAATATTATCTTTTATTTTTAAAATAGAATAGGCTTTTGATGTTCCAATAGGTTTTACATTTTTAGTGGTTTGAGGCGATCCAGATGAGCCAACTGGTCTTCCAGGCTCTAGTTTTGGGCCACCTATCAGGGGTTGATACAAGCCCTTATCTTTTAATTCTTTGTATTTTTCTTGAGCAATTTGAGATTCTTCTGGAGTTGGAAGTCTACCGGTGTCTAAAGCTTTTAATCCTTCTTCGGCAGTTAAAATTCCAAGTTCAACTAGACGATTATAAATTCTAGCATATTGAACATCATCCTTGAGGTCAATGTCTTCAAAGTGTGGCGTAGGAAAATTTTTAAACCCTAAATCTTTACTTATTCTCCTTATCTCTGGAGATAAGAATTCATTGATAAAATGTTCTCTTGCTTGTTTAAGTCTTTCTACAAAAACTTGAACTTTTATGCTTTGATTTGCAAATTTTTCATTTCCAATTAAAATATTATTTAGCCCTATCTGAATATCCCTATCAACAACTTCATATTTTTGAGGACCAATGATTGCTGCAATATCGGGAATAATGAATTCCCCTTTTGTTGTATAATCTGCAATTAGAACTCTGCCAACGCTTTGATTTTCAAAAAGTTTTTGCATTGATTCTAAATTTTTTTGATTTATTCCGCCTTTATCTGGTTCTGCCCCCATGGTTATCAAAAGAATAGCTTGCTGAGTTGTTCTCGTAACTGCCATGTCCATTTTTTTCATCTCTAATTTCCAATTTATATCATCTAAGACTGGAAAACCCATGGGCACTGCGAGAGGTTCGTAATCTTGTTTTTTATAGAAGACCGCCGTAAGTTTATCTGGATCTAGATTTATAAAAATTGTTCCATTGGATTTATTTTTAATTCTTTCTCTAGTTTCTTCATCTAGAGAATTTAAAACTTCTTGATCTTCTTCCGTTTTAGGAGTGCGTAATCTTTCGAGTTCGTAATCACTTAATATTTTATAAAATCTTTTAGAATTAAAATTAATTGATCCTCCAGCATAAACATCCGCAGGGTTTAATATCGTATATCTAACAGGTAGTTTCAAATTAGATAAAGATATATTAAATTTATTTAAACCAAAAGTTTGGGTAATTTTAACTAATTGCTCTTCGTTTACATCTCCATCAAATTTATATACAAATACATTACCGCTCCTATAATATTCTCTAAAAAATTGATCTTGAAAACTTGCTAGATTAATTTTTCTAAAATATGCCTCAAAAAATTCTCTGGCTTTTTGACTTCCTCCTGTCAAGTAAATTTTATTACTAGAAAATTCTGTCATCAAGTCAATTGTATTTCTAAATATTGCAACGTTATAATAAGCTTTTTGACATAAAACTACAGCATCTTTCACGTCTAGAGTAGAAAGATTAGTTATGTAATTGGAGTGCTTGAATGGTATTAATCCTTTTTCAATATTTGTAAATCTATCCGTTCTTTCGATGTTCCCTGCCACATTTCTTCTGGAATTCGTTGACGCAGAAGACTCTAGATAATTTTTTGGGCTATAAGCGGCCCCATAAGCCATCAATGGGGTTATATCTTGTGATTTTTTCTTATTTTTACTCATTTTATATATGATATTACACTTATCTAATCATTATTGGTTCAAAACAACTGGATATATCTTCTTTTGGAGTATTCATCATATCATTATAGCATTTAAGCCCCCAGTTTGCTAATAAAAGAGCTGAATAATTGTCTTTTCTAGCTTTATTTGCAGATACGCTTCTTTTAAGATGTTGAGGCAAGTCAAAAGTCTGAGTTCCTCTAGCCGTAGCAGAATGCTCTACTAGCGCACACTGTTTTTTCGTTTGATAGATGAAATCATCCTGATTTTCAATAAAATCTAGCATACTCCAATCTTTCTTTTCTTCAGATTTTAAGAAATTTAAATCGATGTTTGAGTTAAATTCCTTGTTAAAAAAATCATCATTTGCACAAGTCTTACTGCCAAACCATATTCTTTTGTAATCAATGCATGCCTGAAGATATTCATTGCTTTTTCTTATGAAAGTGTTCGTGAAAACCTGGTTAAAGGCTATCTTTTTTTCTTCAAGATTATATTTTCTTCTCGCATTTTTTACCATTAAATCGTAATCTTGTCCATCTAGATCACTATCAAAATCAAATGTCTTTATATCTAATTTTTCTTTTTTAAAAATTTCAGATTGATTGCAAGCAGATAAAAAAACATCTGCCCCAGCGTTATCTATAATAATTAATTCTATATTAAAATTTTTTAAAATATAATATAAATAGCTTACATGATTTTTTAAATTACCAAGTCCTGCGTAGGTATGCACTAGGGTCCCTTGACCAGTCTCTTCATCTCTTTCTAATATAGCCATCGCAAAATAATCTGCGTTTGGGCTATCACTCATATTAGGGTCAATACCTAATATATATTTCTTTTTTGCATCACCTTTCATTAGGGTATGCGGAGATTCGCCAACTTTTAATGTACAATCCTCCATTTTTTTAGCATTAAAATAACTATCACTTCCATCTGTAAACCTTGCGCAATATTCTCTTAAAAAACTGCTATGGCTTGCTCCTCCATTTTGAGCTTCTTCAATGATTGTTTTATCTATCATCTCTTCCGGCAAAGCTTCGTAGCTCATTTGACTTACAAAGTAAGTAGCTTCCCCACGGTCTTTGTCTAAGATTTTTTCTATCCATTCATTATAGGTTTTATATAAATTCTCAAAAGTGAAACTCGCTGAAGAAAAAGCTAGCATTTTGCTTGTATTTTCGAAAACCATTCTATCTTCTTCTTTCATAAGATTTTCTGAAATTAATTTGTCTTCCATTTCTCTTATTTCCATTCTTTCTTTAATATTTTGAGGAGCAACAAGAAATGGCATAAGTACATTTTTAATAATTTCTTCTGGTAATAGCATAAACTCGTCGAGTACAAGAACATTCGCTCGAAATCCTCGTATTTTTTCTCCATTTAATGGAATCGCCACAATACTTCCCCCGTTTATCTGCCACTCAAATTGGTCATTCCTTTTAGCTTTTGCACCAAAAGACTGAGCAAGTAATTCTGCTCCTGGACTATTGACTATTTTCTCTAGATTATTAAATATAAATCTTGCTGTTCTAAATGTGGGTCCAGCTATAAGGATTTTCGTATTAGGTTCAAATACGCATTGAAGAAAGCAAAAAACTGCAGCCATAAAACTTTTACCGCAACCTCTACCAAAAACACACATATTAAAGTTCCTATTAAAAAAAGCTTTTAAATGTATTTCTTGATATGGAGCAAGCTTAACTCCACTAATAAGTTCCGTTGTAAACCCTATATTTGCTCTTAAAAATTTAGCTAAAGTAATTTTAGCCTCCTTATCATTAAGAAATCCTTTTAATTCTGCAAGCTCAGCATTAATATTTTTAATTTCTTTATTATATTTGTCGGGGCATGCCATCATAAAATTTTTAAATCGTACGCAAGTTGCAAGTCTATGTTTTTATAAAATTGTTCAGATGAGAAAATGCCCTGTATAACTCTTTTCATTTCATCTCTTCCATCAACAAAAAGAAACTGCAAATTATCATAATTTTGCAATAAAAGTCTTACATTATGGAATATATACTCTGGAGAGGCTTTTATATTTTTGCTTATGTGAGGTAGATAGGGAAAACTCATGGCGTTTGATAATTTTTCTTCAATAATTACTATCAAATAGCTATTATTAGATTTTGCTTTTTCTATTTCTGCTTTAAATCTATTAAAATTTTTAATACTTAGGGTGCTTATAAAATCGCTCAAACTTTTCCTTTCTACGTAGCACTTATCATCTAAACTTGAGGTATAGTCTCCAAATTTTAAAGTTTTAAGTTCCGTAGGCATATTAAATCTTAGCCAATTTCGCTCTCTTGTATCAACGAACATTGTATCGTGCAACCCTAATTTATTTTTAAATTGATTAGAAATATTATTTGGGTGAATAAATTTATTTTTAATTTTAGAGAGGAGCAAAGCTCGTAATAATCATTAAATATTTTATTATAAAAAATTATTGATGGGCTCATTATCGACCTAAGCTCTACTTGAGATGGACTATAAATTAAATCCTTATCTTTTCTTCTTTTTATAAGAAGTTGTTTGCAATAATCTCTAGCACTTTCGATCGGTTGTTCTTTAAGCCATCGTTTCATATTATTTTTATCATTAAAATCATTGTTGAAATATTGTTCTTTATTTTTAAAATTAATTATTTCTCCAGTCAAAAGATCTTTTCGGGGAAAATATTTATGGTAATATTTTTCTTTATTTAAACCATAGCCACGAAGTGCAAGATGAAGACTTTTTTCATCTTTAAATTCTTTACCGTCTATTTTACATATAACACTCATCCATTTAAAATCTCATCTTTAGAAATGCCTAGAATTTTACATTTGACTTCGTCCATTGAAGATAACCTATCAATCTCTTTTTCAACAATTTGTTTTCTCATTTCTGCCATTTTAATAAGTTTTTGTCTGCTTTCTTCTTCTTTCCACATTTGAACTAAATTAATAATTGACGCTGTATCTTTGACTTGCTTACTAAGTTTTTCACTTCTTTTGACTTTAAGATCGTTAAGAAGTTTTTGCTGCCGATTAACGCAGTCATTATACTCTTTCCTGGCTGTGTTACTCGCTTCTACAAGAGCCATAGGAATTTTGCCATCTTCTTGTATCGCTATATCAATTTGATTCTGTAATACATTAATTGTTTGTTGAATATTCGAAGATATAACAACTTCTGTCGCAAGTACAATATATTGATCTACTTCTTCTTGAGACAGATCGCTTTTGTCATAAGTATATCTCACAAAACTGCTCTCAAATAATTCTCTGTCTCTTTCGTCTTCGTAAAGATTAATTTGATGAGAGAATCTAAAGGTATTCATGTATCCAATCAAAGAGCTAATATCTTTTCTAACCTTATGCGTCATTTTACTTTTATCAACTCCATCTAATACATACTTATTAATTTTAGCTATCATCCTCTCTTCGCTGCGAGGTGGGCGATATTCTTCAGTCGAAATATTTTCATTTTCTACCTGATTAAATTTTATATTATTCGGTATTGTTTTCATGTACTCTAAAATTGTTCTAGTTTCCTGTGAAAGATTAGTTAAAGTTTCATTTTTAAATAAAATTTTTGCCATTTCTAGGCCAGTCATAGTTTGACAATTATTAGAGATGTATTCTTTTTGCTCCAAAGATAAATCTAGAAATCCCTTTGGTTGATATTCGTGGCTTTTTTTAGGTTTTATTTGTCTTGAGGCTAAAAATTCTTTTACAGCCTTTCCCTCTTTGCTCCTACCATCTAAATCATCTCTATTAAAAGCTAATTTTACTAATTCTACTAAAGAGGGTGGATTATCTGGTCGATTATTCCATTCTTTTAACAAAAGAACTTCTTGATCTTTAGATAATATTATTTGCACATCTTTCATAGAATATCTATTTCGTCGTTATAAATATATTTTTTTACCTTGGCAACAATACTTTTTCTAAGATTCTTAATTTGTTTATATCCTATATCTCTATCTTTTTCTGTGGTTTTATAACCCAAAGCTCTCGCTGCTTCAATTTCAGATCTATTATCTATATAAACCATTTTATAATATATCCACTCATTTGGTTTTAATTTTACTTGCATTTTTAAATGTATATTATTAATACTTTTTTCAAAATTAATTGTATCTACTGGCGTATTGTTAACTTCTTGATGATGATTTTCTATGCTTACCGGTAATTTAGTATCATATGCGCTTTTCTTTGACTTTGCCCATTTTGCGTATAAAGCGCATGCTGTTGATTGTTTGCCATAAATAGAACATAAATTTTCTCCTTCATAAGCTGAACATTTTAAACATGGTCTAGAAAAATTACCGTAATTATTTCTAATTAAATTTTTTATTTGATTTGTTATAATTCTATTAACCCATGGCGCTAATGGTTGTTTTTGGTCATATTGAGTCCATTTATTATTAATATGTATTCTTAATATTTGAGAAACATCATTAAAATCCATCCATGATATGCTCGTTAGATTCCATTTATTTCTTCTTTTGAGGATCTCTTGATTAATTTCATTAATCTTATCCTCAAATTTAAACTTTTTAATCATTTTTTAGGTCTTAGAGTTTTTGCTTCGTTAAGTGTTTCTTTAAAAATTCTATCTGTCTCTGATTTTGATATTTTAATCTTTTTTCTTTTGCCTTTTCTTGAAGGCGATATATTCTGTTTTATAACATCTTCTAGCTTTTCACCCTTTAATTTTGAAGCTATAAGTTCATCAAACTCTAAGGCTTGCATGCTTTTGTAAGCCTCTGAAGACTCAGATAAGTTATTATCTAAATCTTCATCAATTTCTATTTTTGATATTTTTTTTGTGGATTTTAAATCATATACTATATCAAATGGATTGCCGCATTTACTACAATATTTTGGTTTGGTTAAAGTATATTCCGTGGGCGCACCACACTTTTGACAGTATTTTCTCATATATATTATTATATGAAAAATTTAATATTTATTAAAATAAAAATTGACCCTTGAACGTAATTTCTCTAATTAAGCCGACCGAAGCACTTCCTCCACCTCCAGATACGACGTCTCCTTCAATAAGTATTTGTTTGTCGTTAAAATACAATCTTTGGTTACGAGACTCTAAAAGTTTATCGTCTAAAATAACATACTCTACATCAATTCTTTCTATTTTTGAATCCATTTTATTTCATGCTCCAAAAATTCCCTCTAATAACGTGACCCCCTCCAGGCTGTTGCCAGCCCCCAAGGAAATCACATGAGAAGGTCGGCGTTCCGACTTGCGCCGTTTTCGCCCCCACTCTCTTGACTCTTCGATTGAGTCCTTGAGAGGACCCTGTCGAGATAGTCACGTTATTAGAGCTGTAAAAAATATAATTCATAAAATTACCATTTGACCACATTTGGTATGCTGGGATTATTTAAGTCTGGACGACTTTTATATATAAAGATCTCATTCTGATCAAAAGCGTAATGCTTGCCAGAGATACTATAAAATGCAGTAGATCCATAATTATCAGAATCTCTCTGATCAAAACATTGTATTAGCCTTGAATATCCAGTATAAAAATATTCTGTTATCGGCCAATAATTTGTTCTAACTTTATGCACGCCTCCCACCTTTGAATCAGCTTCAAAATTAAATTTTGCACTTACTTTCTTTGCTTGATGTAAGTTTGCGGATAGAGGTCTTTTAAAATATATTTTATGAACCTGTGCTAATCTTTGTCCTGGACCTATTGAAGAATAATTTCCCAAAGCATCAGGAAAAACTAACCAGTTTTCTTGATTATTGTATATAAATCTTGGTAAAAATAAATTTCTAACATCGGCATAACTATTATTATCATTGGGAGAGTAAGGATATACATTAATTACAAACTTACATTTATTATTAATTACCCCATAATTTAATTTAAGGTTATTGATTAATCTAGCATCTATATATGCTCCAGAAGGTCTTTGGGTTGTGTTGTTAAAGTTATTCCAGCCACCTGCTGCATGATATAATATATTTTTACAAGCTTGATTGGCGTACGAAGCATTGCCTTGAACAAGTTCGTGGACTGAGATAGTTATAGAGGGATCATCAATCTTCTGCCAAGAACCTTGAGGAAGGATGAAGATGATCGTATGTGGCCCCAACTCGTTCGTCCCCGGCAGATATCCTATGAGAGCTGGATTTGCACTTCTTCTTCCATTAAAAGGTTGAGTAGGATTATCTTCTGATTGTCTATAAACTGGAGTAAAGTGTTCTGTGGAAGTTGCCATTCTCCACGCATTTAGATTATCAATATTTTGAGATGTGGCGCTCGAAGGTCTGCTAATTGTCCATTTAGTTTCAGATCCTCCACCATATAAATTAATAGTTAATCTATGTAATCTCCAATTATTTTCGTTCACATAATCTGTAGCTATATTGTAATCATGTGCTGTTTGAGTTAAGCTTACGTATGTGCCATTTGCTTCTGGCTCTACTGTTCCTGTAACAAAAAGCCCTATTCCAGATGTAATTGGAGTAAAAGCTGATGGCAATATAGCCCTAGAAGATTGCGTATAGAAAGATTTAGAAGTATTTCTAATTGTAAAATTCATGAATGTTTCTAAATGATGATTTTTAGGTTGCACGTAAGTATCCGAGCCGCTACCGATTAAATAATCCTTGTAACCATTTCCTATAATTGGATGAAATCTAATTGATTGTAATGCTAGATTGCCATATCTACTACTTGGATGAAATCTAACAAAATTATTATTTCCAGATACTCCTGTAAAAAGATTTGATGGAGTTCTTTCATAACTATTATCTTTGTTTGCATCATTTAAAACAACCATATATGGCTTAGCTCTTAAAGATGTAATATATCTTTGATTATTAAAATTGGACCCTGCGCCAAATTCTAAAAGACTACTCTTTGGCTCAATTGTAAAATAAACAAAACTTCCAGGTTGTAATCCAGATGGTATGCCTTGCAAATTAATATTTTCATTTATGTATCTTCTAAAAGAATTTCCTTCTAATCCTATACTTA
>Ga0169931_10014509_pt1 | contig 10656 bp, 10 predicted proteins | sample Kivu_15m_20L_FD_129675 | JGI IMG/M metagenome (GOLD analysis project Ga0169931, IMG submission 129675) | Freshwater microbial communities from Lake Kivu, Western Province, Rwanda to study Microbial Dark Matter (Phase II) - Kivu_15m_20L... | ecosystem: Environmental > Aquatic > Freshwater > Lake... | reverse complement strand
TGGACGCCTCGGCGGCCGGGCCCCTGGACGCCTCGGCGCCTCGGGGGTGGCCTCAGTCGCTCAGACAGCTTTGCGGGGCACGGGCGTTGCGCGAAGCATGGCGCGGCGCGTCAAGCCCCGCAAAGAACTCGCTTGGTGAGGCCACCCCCGATTCGCTGTCGGCTCTGGGCGTCCGTCGCTCATCGGAGCGACCGGAGCGCGGGGCGACCCCCCGCTCCCGCGCGGAGGGAGCGGCGCGGGTCACGAAGGTACGCGAGCGGCGAATTCCCCGACACCCTCACTTGCATAATCATGCACTGCTGTGTATATTCATGCACACGTGACCGCAACCGCCGCCAACCCCGTCCAGCGCCGCGCCCGGCTCGCCGCCCTCATCGCGGCGAACCAGGTGTGGAGCCAGCAGGAACTCGCCGCGCTGCTGCGCCGGCGCGAGGGAATCACGGTCACGCAGGCCACCCTGTCCCGTGACCTCACCGAGCTCGGGGTGGTCAAGGGACCGAACGGCTACATGCTCCAGGGGGCCGCGCCGGCCACGGCGGGCGGCGACCGCGAGGCGGCCCTCGCGACGGCGCTCCGACAGCACCTGGTCTCGGCCGCCCGCGGCGGGACCACGGTGGTGCTCCGGACCCCCAGCGGGCACGCCAACAGCCTGGCGGTCGAGATCGACCGTGCCGGGCTCACGGGCGTCCTCGGCACGATCGCCGGGGATGACACGATCTTCATCGCTGCGCGCGACTCGGACGCCGCGGCCGCCCTGGCCCGCCACCTCGAGCGGCTCGCCCGCCACGGCGCCTGAACGCCCCCAACCGAACGCCATGCACGACCGCATCCGCACCGTCATCGTCGGCGCACCCGGGTACACCGGGGCCGAGCTCGCCTCCATCCTCGCCGCCCACCCGGGCGTCGAGCTCGTGGGGCTTTTCGGCAGCGAGCGCCGCGCCGCGGGCGGCACGGCGCCCGACCTGCTCTCGGACCTGTTCCCGCGCCTGGCGGGCGTCGTCGACCTGCCCGTGCGCGCCGCGGACCCCGCGTCGATCCTCGCGTGCGCGCCGGATGCCGTCTTCCTGGCCACGCCGCACGAGGCGAGCGAGGCGCTCGCGCCGGCCCTCCTCGCGGCGGGCACGGTGGTCCTCGATCTCTCGGCCGCGTTCCGCCTCCGCGACGCCGCGCTCTACCCCAAGCACTACGGGTTTGAGCACGCGCACGCGGCGCTGCTCGGCGACGCGGTCTACGGCCTCCCGGAACTCGCGGGCGACGCGTTGCGCACGGCGTCGCTCATCGCCTGCCCCGGCTGCTACCCGACGTCGGTGATCCTGCCGGTGCGGCCGCTCGTCGACGCGGGCATCATCGACCGTTCGCGCCCCGTGATCGTCGACAGCGCGTCGGGCGTCAGCGGCGCCGGCCGTGGCGCCGCCGTGAAGAGCCTGTTCTGCGAGGTGAGCCTCCAGCCCTACGGCGTGCTTGCGCATCGCCACCAGCCCGAGATGGCGCAGGAGACCGGCGCGCGCGTCCTGTTCACGCCGCACCTGGTCGCCCTCGACCGCGGCATCCTGTCTACGATCCACGCCGAGCTCGCGCCGGGCCGCACGATCGAGGACGCGCGCGCGTGCCTTGCGTCCACCTACGCCGACGCGCCGTTCGTGCGGCTGCTGCCATCCGGCCGCTGGCCCTCAATCGCGGCGGTCGAGCGCACCAACTGCTGCGACATCGCGCTGGGGACCGACGACACGGGCACGCACCTGGTCGTCTCGAGCGCCATCGACAATCTCGTGAAGGGCGCGGCCGGCCAGGCCGTGCAGGCCTTCAACGTGCGGTTCGGCTTCGACGAGGCCGCGGCGCTCGGCCTCGCGCGCCGCATTCCGGCGGAGGCCGCGTCGTGACGTCGCGCGCCCCCCTCGTCGTCAAGCTCGGCGGCGCGCTGCTCGACGACGCGGCCGCCTTCCCGGGCGTCTTCGACGCGCTCGCCCGCATGCACCACGTGCACCTCGGCGGGATCGTGGTGGTCCACGGCGGCGGCAAGGCGGTCGACCGCCAGCTCGAGCGGCTCGGCATGGCCACCGAGCGCCGGGAGGGCATCCGCATCACCCCGCCCGAGGCCGTCGAGCAGGTGGTGGCGGTGCTCGCGGGCGCGATGAACACGCAGCTCCTGGGGCTCCTGCTCTCGCGCGGCGCGTCGGCGGTCGGGCTCACGCTCTCGGACGGCCATCTCTCTCGCGCGCGGAAGGCGTCGCGGTTCGCGTTCGACCCCGGGCGCGTCGGCGAGCTCGCCGGCGGCGACGGTGCGCTCGTCAGGCACCTGCTCGCGGGCGGGTACCTGCCGGTGCTCTCTTCGGTCGCCGTGTGCGAGTCGGGCGGGTTCCTCAACGTGAACGCCGACGACGCGGCCGCGCAGCTCGCGGGCATCCTCGGCGCGAGCGGGCTGCTTCTCCTCACGGACGTGCCCGGGGTGAGGGGCGCGGATGGGCGGGTGATCGAGTCGCTCGACGCCGACGAGGCCGAGCGGCTGATCGCCGACGGCACCGTGACGGGCGGGATGATCGCGAAGGTCCGCGGCGCGGTGGCGGCGGCGGAGGCCGGCGGCGTGCCGGTCGTGATTGCAAGCTGGGCCGACCCCGCCGCGCTCGAGGCGCTCGCGGCCGGCGCGCAGGTCGGCACGCGGGTGACGCCCGCGGCGGCGGTGGCGCGATGAACGCGATGCCGATGCATGGCCATGCGAACGGGTTCAGCCCCCTCGCCACCAAGGACGTGCTCCGCGTGAGCGACCTCGCGCAGCACGAGGTGCTCGAGGTGCTGCGGACCGCCGCAAACCTCAAGCGCGGCCCCGCGCGGGCCGAGGGGGCGCTGCGCGGCCGGAGCGTGTGCCTCCTCTTCGAGAAGCCGAGCCTGCGCACGCGCACGAGCTTCGAGGTGGGCGTGTTCCGCATGGGCGGGCAGGCCGTGTTCCTCGACCACCGCGACCAGCCGCTGGGCGCGCGCGAGTCGATCCACGATTACGGCCGCAACCTCGAGCGCTGGTGCCACGCGATCGTGGCGCGCGTCATGCGCCACTCGACGGTGGCGGAGCTCGCGGCCGCGGCGTCGCGCATCCCGGTCATCAACGCGCTGTGCGACATGCACCACCCGTGCCAGGCGCTCGCGGACTTCCAGACGCTGCTCGAGCGCGGGTTCGACCTGCGGCACTCGCGCCTCGCGTGGGTGGGTGACGGGAACAACGTCTGCCACTCGCTCATGGAGCTCGCCTCGATCGTCGGCTGCGGGATCACCGTCGTCACGCCCGAGGGGCACGGGCCCGACCCGGCGGTGCTCGGCCTGTGCGTGGCACGGAGCATGCGCACCGGCGCGCGGATCAACGTCACGCACGACCCCGCCGCCGTGCGCGGCGCGTTCGCGGTGTACGCGGACACGTGGATCAGCATGGGCGAGCCGGACAGCGCGCCGAAGCGGGCCGCCTTCGCGCGCTACCGCGTGGACCGTGACCTGATGGCGACCGCGGGGCCCGACGCGCTCTTCATGCATTGCCTTCCGGCGCACCGAGGCGAGGAGGTCACCGACGAGGTGATGGACTCCCCCCGCTCGGTGGTGTTCGACCAGGCCGAGAACCGGCTCCACGCCCAGAACGCCCTGCTCTGCCACTTGCTCGCCGCGAGCCCCGCCGCCACGCCGGGCACCACGCGCCCGGGAACCGCCACAGGCGGTTCCGCCGCCCCGGCGGCCTGCGTACCCTGATCCATCCGGACGAACGCCCCGCCGGCCCCGCCACGCCCCCCCACGAACCAACCCGAGGAACCACCATGAGCACCACCGCCACCCCCAAGAAGGTCTGCGTCGCCTACTCCGGCGGACTCGACACGTCCTGCATCATTCCGTGGCTGCGCGAGACGTACGGCTGCGCCGTGGTCGCGTGCGTGGCCGACGTCGGCCAGGGCGCGCGCGAGCTCGAGGGGATCGGCGAGAAGGCGACCAAGAGCGGCGCGAGCGAGTGCCTGGTGGTGGACCTCAAGGAGCCGTTCCTCCGCGAGTTCGCGTTCCCGATGGCGATCGCGGGCTCGGTGTACGAGAACCGCTACCTGATGGGCACGTCGATCGCGCGCCCGATCATCGCCCGCGCGCAGGTCGAAGTGGCGCTCGCCACGGGGTGCGACGCGCTCTGCCACGGCTGCACCGGCAAGGGCAACGACCAGGTCCGCTTCGAGAGCACGTACGCCGCGCTCGCGCCGCAGCTGCGCGTGATCAGCCCCTGGCGCATCTGGGACCTGAAGAGCCGCGAGGCGATGCTCGCGTACCTGAAGGCGCGCAACGTGCCGACCACCGCGAGCGCCGAGAAGATCTACAGCCGCGACGCCAACATCTGGCACATCAGCCACGAGGGCGGCGAGCTCGAGGACCCCTGGAACGCGCCGCCCGAGGACGTGTGGATGATCACCACCAGCCCGAAGGACGCGCCGGACCGCCCCGAGGACGTCACGCTCTCGTTCCGCCGCGGGTTCCCCGTGTCGGTGAACGGCGCGGCCATGGACCCGGTGGCGCTCATGACCGAGCTCAACGCGATCGGCGCGCGCAACGGCGTCGGCCGCGTCGACATCTGCGAGAACCGCCTCGTCGGCATGAAGAGCCGCGGCGTCTACGAGACGCCGGGCGGCACCATCCTCATGGAGGCGCTGCGCGGCCTCGAGCAGCTCGTGCTCGACCGCGAGACGCTGCACTTCCGCGAGCGGCTCGCGCTCGACTTCGCGAAGATCATCTACAACGGCACCTGGTTCAGTCCGACCCGCGAGGCCATGTGGGCGAGCTTCGAGGCGATCGCCCGCGTGATGGACGGCGACGTCGTCGTTCGCTGCCACAAGGGCCGCGCCGAGGCGGTGCGCCGCCGCTCTCCGAACAGCCTGTTCCACCACGGCTTCGCCACCTTCGGCGAGGACGAGGTGTACGACCACAAGCACAGCGAGGGCTTCATCCGGCTCTTCAGCCTGCCGATGCGCATCCGCGCGCTCCTGGGCCTGAGCGAGGACGCGAAGGTCTCGGCCGCCGAGGCCGCGGCGCTCGCGAAGGCGCACGGGCTCGCGGGCGCGAAGCCCGCGGGCGGCGACTGCGGCTGCGGCTCGCCCGCCGGCTGCTGCAAGTCGGCCGGAGCCGGCGCGGCCGGGAACGCACCCTCCACCAAGGCGCACTGACCGATGAGCACCGCCATCTGGGCCGGCCGCCTCGAGGGCCAGGCCGACTCGCTCTTCCGCGAGTTCAACGACAGCCTGCCCTTCGACCGCGAGCTCGTCCGCGAGGACGTCGAGGGCAGCGTCGCGTGGAGCAAGGCGCTCGTGCGCGCCGGCGTGCTCACGGCCGCCGAGCAGCGGGAGATCGAGGCCGGGCTCCAGGAGATCCTCGCCGCGTGGCGCGCCGATCCCGCGATCCTCGCGCAGGCCGACGACGAGGACGTGCACTCGTGGGTCGAGCGGCAGCTCGTCATGCGGGTGGGCGACCTCGGCAAGAAGCTCCACACCGGGCGCAGCCGCAACGACCAGGTGGCCACCGACCTCCGGCTCTGGACCGCGCGCCAGCTGCGCCTGCGCCAGGCCGAGGTGAAGGCCGTGATCACCGCGCTCGTCGACCTCGCCGAGCGCGAGAAGACGACCGCGTTCCCCGGATACACGCACCTACAGCACGCGCAGCCGATCCTGTTCGCCCACTGGTGCCTGGCGTACGTCGAGATGCTGCGCCGCGACGGCGAGCGGCTCGCCGATGCCCTGAAGCGCGTGCGGGTCTCGCCGCTCGGCTCGGGCGCGCTCGCGGGCACCGCCTACCCGATCGACCGCGCGGCGCTCGCGAAGGACCTCGGCTTCCGCGCCGCGAGCGGAAACTCGCTCGATGCCGTCAGCGACCGCGACTTCGTGGTCGAGACCCTCTCGGCGCTCGCGCTGTGCTCGCTGCACCTCTCGCGCCTGGCCGAGGACCTGATCTTCTACTCCACCAGCGAGGCGGCGCTCGTCGAGCTTCCCGACGCCTTCACGAGCGGCTCGAGCCTGATGCCGCAGAAGAAGAATCCCGACGCATGCGAGCTGATCCGCGGCAAGAGCGGGCGCGCCGTCGGCAACCTCGTCACGCTGCTCGTGACGCTCAAGGGCCTGCCGCTCGCCTACAACAAGGACCTGCAGGAGGACAAGGAGCCGCTCTTCGACGGCATGCGCCACCTCAGCATGTGCCTGCGCGTGCTGCCGCCGATGCTCGCCGGGCTCAAGGTCGACCGCGACCGCGCGCTGGTGATGGCGGCCGAGGGCTACACGAACGCCACCGACCTCGCGGACTACCTCGTGCGCCTGGGCGTCCCGTTCCGCGAGGCGCACCACCAGGTGGGGCGGCTGGTGCGCACCGCCATCGAGCAGGACCGGGCGCTCGAGGACCTGCCGCTCGACGTGATCCGCCAGCAGGCGCCGAGGGCGAACCAGGACGTGTACGCCGAGCTCACCGTCGGTGCGACGCTCGAGAAGCGCGCCGTCGAGGGCGGCACCGCGGTCAGCGCGGTCGAGGACGCCATCGCGCGCGTGCGCCGCATGCTGCGCGAGCGCGCCGTGGCCGACCCGGTGGCCGGCGAGGTCGAGTTCCGCCAGGCGCGGGCCGACGACCTCGACGCCATCGAGTGGCTGGTGGAGCACTGGGCGAAGCACGGCGAGAACCTGCCGCGCAGCCGTGAGGACATCATGAAGGCCATCCTCGACTTCGGCGTCGCCGTGGTCGACGGAAATGTCGTCGGGTGCGCCGCGCTCTGGATCTACACGCCCCAGCTGGCCGAGATCCGATCGCTCGGGGTGCACCCGGACCACCAGGGCAAGGGCGTGGGCCAAGGGCTGGTGCGGTACTTCCTGCAGCTGGCCGGGCAGCTCCACATCCCGAAGGTGTTCGTGCTCACGCGCGCGCCGCGGTTCTTCGAGAAGGCCGGCTTCCGCCAGGTGAGCGTCAACAGCCTGCCCGAGAAGGTGCTCAAGGACTGCGCGGGATGCCCCAAGCGCGAGCAATGCGACGAGATCGCGCTGGTGCACGACGTGGCCATCAACGGGAACGGCGCGCGGTGAGCGCGGTCGCGAGCACGGGTTCGGCGCACCCCGCCGCGGCGGACGTGCCCTGCCCCTCGGGCCCCGCGCCCGCGCTGCCGGCCGGTTTCACCGCGGCCACGGCGAGCGCCGCCATCAAGAAGCCGGGGCGCCAGGACATGGCGCTCCTGCGCTGCCCCTCGGGCGCCGCGCTCGCCGCCGTCTACACCACGAACCAGGTGTGCGCCGCGCCGGTGCAGCTCGGCCGCCGTCGCCTGCGCGAGAGCCGCGGCCACTGCGCGGCGCTCCTCGTGAACTCCGGGTGCGCGAACGCGGCGACGGGCGAGCGCGGCATGGCCGCGGCGATCGAGCTCACCGACGCGGTGGCGCGCGCGTGCGACGTGGCGCCCGAGGCGGTCCAGTCGAACTCGACCGGCGTGATCGGCGTGCAGCTGCCGCTCGAGCGCATGCTTGCGAAGGTGCCGTCCATGGTTGACGCGGCGCGATCGGGCTCCATCGAGCCGTTCGCGCGCGCCATCATGACGACCGACACGTACCCGAAGTGGTCGTCGCGCACGGTCGAGCACGGCGGGCGGCGATGTACCGTGGTCGGCTGCGCCAAGGGCGCCGGGATGATCCACCCGAACATGGCGACGATGATCGCGGTGCTCGCGACCGACGCGCCGATCGGCCCAGCCGAGCTCGACGGCCACCTGCGCGCGGCGGTCGACCGGAGCTTCCACCGGATCTCGATTGACGGCGACACCAGCACGAACGACTCGGTGTTCGCGCTCGCCTCGGGGGCGGCGCCCGCGCCCGAGGGCGGCTTCCCGGCCGAGGCGATGCGCACGGCGTTCAAGGACGTGGCGCGCGAGCTCGCGCTCATGATCGTGCGCGACGGAGAGGGGTACGAGCGCGGCATCCACGTGCGCGTGACGGGCGCGCCGAGCGACGCGGACGCGCTGACGGTCGCGAGGACCGTGGCCTCGAGCCTGCTCGTGCGATGCGCCGTGACCGGCGGCGACCCAAACTGGGGCCGCATCCTGGCCGCGGCCGGGCGCAGCGGGGTCCGGCTCGACCTCGATGACGTGGCGCTCTCGGTGGGGGGAGTCGCGCTCTTCGTGCGCGGCGGGCCGGCGGACACGCCGCTCGCGGCGCGCGAGGCGGCCTTCCGAGCGCCCATGGTGGAGGTGGACCTCGCGGTGGGCACGGGCCCCGGCACGGACGAGTTCATCTCGTGCGGGCTCACGAAGGCGTACGTGGAACTCAACGCGGACTACACGACGTGACGAAATCACTGGGACGCATCCGCGTTCGTCCCGGACATCGAGCCATGAAGGAACACCCGCCCATGAAGTCCGCTCCCGTCGCCGCCATCGTCGCAAGCCTCTCGCTTGTCATCGCCTCGGCCCCGTCCGCGGCCCAGGATGCCCCCTCGCAAGGGCAGCCCGGGCAGAAGGAGGGCGGGTCGGGTGGCGGCCAGCAGCGCGGCGGCCAGGGCGGCAGCCGCGAGGGCGGCCGGGGAGGCCCGCGAGGCGGCGGGCCGGGCGCGGGAGCGGCCAACGTCGAGGGCGCCATGAAGGGCATGAACCGCGGGCTCAAGGCGATCAAGGCGGCGATGGGCGACGCGGCGAAGAAGCCGGAGGCACTCAAGCTCGTCAGCGAGATGCAGCGCGACTGCGCGGCGGCGAAGTCGATGCCCTTGCCCGCCGCCTACACGAAGGGCGCGGCCGACGATGCCGCCAAGCAGAAGCTCGAGGCGGAGTACGCGGCCGACATGCGGAAGCTGATGCGGATGCTCGTCGACCTCGAGGACGCGATCGCGGCCGACAAGGGCGACGAGGCGAAGGCGCTCCTCGCGCGGATCGAGGAACAGCGCGAGCACTCGCACAAGGAGCTCGGCGTCGACTGAGGGCCGTCCGGCCTCAGAACTGGCGCAGGAAGCGCGCGTCGTTCTCGAACAGCCAGCGGATGTCGCTGATGCCGTACCGGCGCATCGCGATGCGCTCGATGCCGAGGCCGAACGCGAACCCGGTCCACACCTCCGGGTCGATGCCGACCGACTGCAGGACGTTCGGGTCGACCATGCCGCAGCCGCCGAGCTCGACCCACTTCCATTCGCTCTTGATCCGCATCTTCATGTCCACCTCGGCGCTCGGCTCGGTGAACGGGAAGAAGCTCGGGCGCATGCGCACCTCGGCCTCGGCGCCGAAGTAGGCCTTCGCGAACTGGACGAGCGTGGTCTTCAGGTCGGACATCGTGACGCCGCGGTCGACGTACAGCCCCTCGATCTGGTGGAACATCGAGTAGTGCGTGGCGTCGTGGGTGTCCGGGCGGTAGACGCGCCCGGTGGCGACCACCTTCAGCGGGGGCTTGCGCGCCTCCATCGCGCGGATCTGCACGGTGCTGGTCTGGGTGCGCAGCAGCCGCTTCACGCCGCCCTGCTCGCCCATGTAGAAGTTGTCCTGCGCGTCGCGCGCGGGGTGTGCCTCGGGAATGTTGAGGGCCGTGAAGTTGTGCCACTCGTCCTCGACCTCGGGGCCCTCGGCGAGCGTGAAGCCCATGCGACCGAAGACGTCGACGATCTCGTCGATGGTGCGGCTGAGCACGTGGCGCCGCCCCTCAGCCACCTGCATGCCGGGCTCGGTGACGTCGATGACGGGTCCGCGAGGGCCCGCGGTCGACTCGACCTCGGTGCGTCGCGCGTCGTAGGCCGCCTCGAGCGCCGCCTTGAGCTCGTTCAGGCGCTTTCCGAACGCCGGCTTCTGGTCCTTGGGGACGTCCTTCAGGCCCGCCATCATGGTCTTGAGGCGGCCGCTTCCGCCGATCCAGGCGGACTTCCATGCATCGAGCGCGTCGAGCGTGCCGGCCGCCGCGAGCGCGGCGGAGGCCTCGGACTGCGCGGAATCGAGGTCAGCGGGCATCCGCATCAGGATACGGGCGGTCCCTATCATCCGACCACCATGACCACCCGCATCTCGACCGGCACCGGACTCGCGCTCCTCGCGGGAGCGATCGTCTTCCACGCGTTCATGTCCCTGGGCACCGGCTCGATCGAGCCGAAGGCCGAGGCCGCGTGGACCCCGGTCTTCATCCCCGCCGCGCTCGACCCGACGCAGTCCCAGGGCAGCGTCCGCGACGCGATCGCGGCCCAAGCCGCGCAGGCCCAAGGTGCCGCGGGCGCGGCGCACGTGGTGGGCATCGCCGCGGTCCCGACCCCGAGCTCGGGCAGCGGCACGGTGCTGTTCCGCGCATGGTCGAACGGGAACATCGATCGCCGGCTCATCAACTCCACGGCGGGGCTGAGCTACCAGAACGGGTGGCAGGGACTGCAGAACCCGAGCACGCCCTGAGGAGCGAGGTCGGGCCCCTGAACGCCTCGGCGGCCGGGCCCCGGGACGCCTCGGCGGCCGGGCCCCGGGACGCCTCGGCGGCCGGGCCCCGGGACGCCTCGGCGCCTCGGGGGTGGCCTCAGTCGCTCAGACAGCTTTGCGGGGCACGTGCGTTGCGCGAAGCACTGGCGCGGCGTGTCAAGCCCCGCAAAGAACTCGCTTGGTGAGGCCACCCCCGATTCGCTGTCGGCTCTGGGCGTCCGTCGCTCATCGGAGCGACCGGAGCGCGGGGGCGGGGGGTCGAC
>Ga0169931_10014507_pt1 | contig 10656 bp, 13 predicted proteins | sample Kivu_15m_20L_FD_129675 | JGI IMG/M metagenome (GOLD analysis project Ga0169931, IMG submission 129675) | Freshwater microbial communities from Lake Kivu, Western Province, Rwanda to study Microbial Dark Matter (Phase II) - Kivu_15m_20L... | ecosystem: Environmental > Aquatic > Freshwater > Lake... | reverse complement strand
TGTCGTTGGCCTATCTGGCGGGGGCGTTGCAGCGGATCTCAGAGCAGCGGCTATCCGGCCTAACGCCAGAGCAGTACTGGCTGGCCGAGCGCGGAATCATGCCCGCCGAAGGCTGGAAACGGGACTGAGCTTCAGTGCCCGCAGCGACCGTGCAGCAGATCTGCAGCATTCAGCACGGTTGCAGGGCTGCCATGGGCTTAAGGGTTGGATGAGGCCGCGCAGCGCTAACGCGACGACTACGAAGGCCGCAGCCTGAGCAACCTCATGGCACACCTGCTGGAGGCCTCTTGTGCTCACTAGCCAACTGTTCAGGTTTTATACGTTCTGGCGTGATCCGCTTCGCTCCTGAGCCAGATTTAACCAATACGTCAATCGACAATGACAACTCTTCAGGAGGCCATTGAAGATAGTCGGCTCTGGGCACAGCTTGTCAGGCGTTACCCAGAGCTGGGACATACACCTATGCCGTCAATCGACTCTATGGTCGTCGACTTTCTTCGGCAGCATGATGTATTTGTTAAGCCTGTCAGTTCCAACATCAATGCATCACCTGCATTGAACGCGATGATGGGCGCGGTTGGTGGACCTATGGCTGTTGGGGCGAATCAGGCACTTACTGCTCAATCAAAAGGGGCAGCTCTGCAAGAGTGGACTAGCTGGAAGCAATGGACTCTAAGTCATCCTGACTGGCCTGAGTTCAGAGCCGAAATAGAGGCAAAGCATCAGAAAGGGATCGATCGAGCGGCAGAAATTGTCAACACGATTGAGGCTCAAAAAATTATTGATGAGTACAAGAAAAAAGCTCTTAAGGCAAGAATTAGAATAGGATTTAGCCTGCTTTTTGGGATCCCCGTTGCGGCAATTATTTTAGCTTATCTAAGTTCATCAAAACTAGAACCATCGCACGTAGAGAGCAGTCCTGACATAGATACACCAGCGGTTTCAGAGGCTGCTGAGCAATGCCGGCAGAAGGTAATTGCAAGCGGCGCGGGCGCCGATCATCAGTATTTCGCTGGAGTTAAAGCGGATACAGACAAGTCCGCTTATTTGGTATTCGAAAGACCTGATGGGACAGGATGGGAAGCTGCTTACTATTGCTGACTTAGGGCAGACCGTTGATCGAAGTTAATGAAAGGCAATAAAAACATTGATCTACGCGTCATGAATGTCGTTCCATTCGAGACAGGCCTTGATGTTTGGCGCCGTTGCGCGCTTTGTATGTTGCCGAATCTCGTGGACTACTCCAAAAAAATGGAGGACGCCCAAAAGACATTGCAATTGCAGATATTGCCGCTGACATCAACGGTTATTTGCTCAGTTTTGGCAAAGCAACAATCACCGAAAATTCAGTACTCAACAACTTAAAACAGGCTGCCTTGTACCTGAACGCTGCTCTTGGCGTGGCAATTCTTCCTGATCGTCGCTCTATGACTGTCCGTCTTGTTGGCGAGATGGAAACTAGCGAAAACATTGAGCGCTATTTCAATCAGGTGCAATCAAAGCTTCAAAAGTTGGGTTCACAACTGAAGCATGCGCAAGCAATGGGCTACGACGTGAGCCTTCAACTCCAAGCTGCTGAGGATGCTACTGGCATCAAATTGCTAACTGCTGCTTGATTTTTTAATGGCGAAGGCAACAGCTTTCGCCTTCCTAAAAACTACCAACATGACTACTGCAATTACCCCAGAGATTCTCGACAACATTCAAGTTCTTGAGACATCTCCAATGACCGATGCCGAGGAAAAAGAACTCGTCATCGTTAAGACAGCGATCCAGACGGCATATGCCGACAAGCTCGAACGTGATCTGGCGATCGGCGCCGGTCTACTCAAGATCTTCCGCCGCAAGCTCTACCGGGGCAAGAACGGTGGGCGCACTTGGGAGCAGTGGCTGGCCGCGGAATCGGCAGAACTGACGGCTGGACGCGGGGCGTTAGGCAAAGACACCGCTCGGTACTTGCAAGGTTTCTACCAGTTCCGTGTCGAAGTGTTACAGTGCGCGGGCGCTCGCCCGCAGAATTTGGTCTTGCCTGCGTCGCCCATGCAGGTTCGCCCCCTGTTAGGCCAGCTCGACACCCACCCAGAAGCTGCTCTGGAAATGTGGAAGGCCGCTTGCGCTCAGGCTGGCAAGGGCAAAGTGCCAACCTTTGATCAAGTCAACCGCGCTGCCCTAGCCTACAAGGCCAATGAGGCAAACGAAGCTCGCCGTCTTTCTGCTGCTCAGCAAACTGCTCAAGAAAAGGCAGTCTCGGCATCTGTAGCAAGTCGAACGGAGGCGACGTACCAGCCGCCCACTCCAGATTTTTCTGTTCCCGCTTCGGCGCCTACAGCGACTATCCCAGCGTGGGAATTGGAGAAAGACGATACAGCTCTTGATGCTGCAATTGAATGCAAGCGCATCACACAGGCCATCCATGATGCTCATAAAGCCATCGGCTTGCTACGCGGCATTTTGTACAGCCAGATAAACAAATACGGACGGGATTATCTTGGCGTTTTGCGTCAACTTGGATTTGGCGAATAACTATATGTTTTGCTGGATCTTCCCCATCACCCCATCAGGGCAGTCCCTGTCGACGAACGCCTGCTGCATCGGCTCGCAGAAGTCCTTCTCGCGTGGCTCGGGGACCCACCCCTCAAGCCACTGCCCGTGCTTCCTGTAGCGGCGGCGAGCTGAGCGATTGCAGGGCAGGCCTTCCAGCCAGGTGATGTATTCGCGGGTCAACATCAGCGGTTCTTCGCGGCATTGCAAAACTTGAGCGCAGCATCGAGCGGTAGGGTCCCGTCTGAGCGCAACCCACCCAGTGACTTGTCAGCAGCAACAAGGGAAGCCAGCTTGATGCGTTGACCTGCAGTGAGCTTCAGAGCTTTGACCACCGTGGTCAGCTCGATGAAGCCTTGGCGGTCGGAATCAGATGGAGTCATGACAATGAAGAGAAAAGCGGGGGGCGTTCCTCAGTTACCCCCCACGGCGCCGTGGATCGGGGCAGTGCCCCGCAGTGCAGGATCAGGCAGATCCCACACAAACACTGGGTTGATGGGTGCAGATCAGGTCCATGGCGTTCAAGACGTTGATGGTGGTCTCACCGTTCATGGCGCCGCTGTACGGGTCCACAACCACCTGCGCTGCACCGAAATAGGTGATCTGACTGAAGCTGGGATCTAGCGCGATGACCTTGCCCTCCGGCACGTTCGTGCTGATGAAGACCGGCCGGCCGTGGATGCGGTATGCACCATCCGCATAGGTCAGCACCAATTGCCCCGAGGTTGAAGCCACCTCGGTCTGCATCAGGGCTGCCGCGATGGATGGGTGGAGCAGGAAGACCACCTTGCCGAGATCAATCTTGGCGTCGCCCAGCTTCTCGAGCATTTGCGCCAGCTCAGCGCTGGTGGGGGTGCTACCAGCAAATGACTGCTGCAGGGCACTTGGCAGGTTCAACAGTCCCAGCGGTTGCTTGTTGGTGCCTGTGCCCGTGATGCAGCCCTGCTCAATCAGTGCCGCGACTGCCGCGCCAACCTGCTGTAACACCACCCCCTCAACATCAGGAGACAGCACCCGCAGCCGGCGAGAGAACTTCAACCGTGCAGCAGCCATTCGGGGGGTGGCGTCAACGCTGGTGACGGTGCTGGTCAAGCTGGGGTAGGTGTCACCCTCTCCGATCCAACCTGCAGCAGCCTCAACAAAACGGGGTAGGGTCAGGTTGTCGCCGGCCACCTCGAGGCGTTGCACCCCTGCAGCTTCAAGAATCGTCTGCGGCCGCACGGCATCGGCCACCTTCAACACGCTGGTGGCAATCAGGTCACCGCCACTGCTGGCCGGAGTGCTGAGCAGGTCCCGCACCATGGCGCCGGGTGGGATGAAGCACCCCTGCTCGCGCTGGCTGCGATTGAGCGTTTGATTGAACAACTTGCCGCAACGCTCACCCAAGCCACGCTCCCAACTGGTGGAGGTATCAAGTTCAGTGGTACTGGAGAGACTGTTAATCAGCTTGGAAAAACTGTACGGGCGTGGCGTTGCTGCCATGGCTGTAATTCTGTGATGCAGTCATTTTGAATCCGACTACTGTGTTAATAGCAAGAGTGTTCAACTGTGTTCAGTAGTGAATGGATTACTGCCGAGGAGTTTCGCGTGCGGTGGGGCATCGGCCGTACAACACAATGGACCCTGATGAAGAACGGCACCTTGAAGCCATGTGTGCATTACTTGCGGGTCAGCACCGGCAGGCGTGCGGCACTGAAGTTCAACTATCCCGCCTGTGAGATTGCGCTGACCGTGCGCACACAATCGTGATCATCGCCTACGCTTGATTTAGCTAGTTAAGTGATCTGGTGGTTAATCATCTGCCCTTAATCGTCCATGATGACGACACTCCCAAGCGGCCAGACCCCAGTTACGACGACCTCTGGTCGGCTCAAGCAAAGCGCTACCACCGCCAGCGTTTAGAGCAAGAAGAGCTAAACAGCCTTAATTCCGCGGTAAAATATCCGGTTGCGATTTAGCCCGCTTAAATCAGCATTATTCGATCAAAAAGCGGCCAAGCATAAGTTGGCTTTATGGCCGCAGGCGTCTGGCGCTATTTTTGGTTAGGGGCTCGAAATTACCGTTGACGGCTCCTGAAGAGGGACCCGCAAAAAGATTAAAACTACAGATAGAGCAGAAATTACTTGGCAAGCCAATTCTTCAGAGCGGTTTGGCAAGTGCTGTTAAAGCCAATGGTTGGCTCACCAGCCGGACACTGCGGATTATTGCTCGCTCTTGTGACTGCACCAGATAAACGCAATACACCAGAACCGTGCCAGAAGGAGAACTTGCATCCCCATATGTCCTTGCCCGCAGAGTCCTTCTTTCCAGCTATGAGTTGATCATGGCCTAATGCATTAAAACCTGCACTGTTGTACTCGCAGCTTACGTACTGACAATTGCCACCGCCAAGGTAGGCATAGCCGGCAGGGCATTGATTGCCTTCGGCAATGTCAGCACCCTGCGAATTAATTACACGGCTAGATGCTGGAGGACTAGTGCTCTCCCCTTTCATGGCTCGAACACAACCTGCATAGTCCTTTGCTTCAATGCAAAGCTTATGAATCTTGGGTTCAACCTGCGCTAACGCAGAGCCGGAGAAAGCATTGACAAGAATTAGAGCTGATAATAAATGGAAATCAATTCTCCTTAGTGTTTTGCCAATAGAGAGAATTTTCAATTGATCAAAAAATGCCATAATCTGCACATCCACAGTATCCAGAGGGAGGATTCTTGCTGCAAATCTTGGAGACACGTGCGCGGCCACCACGAATTTGCACGTTGTAGTACGCATCAGAGGTTTCAACACTGCATCCACCGTAGCTATCGGCCTTTCCGCCAAAGCCGCCACAGTTAGATGACTTTGACTTGTATCCACACCCCTGAGCCATGGCTGAATCAGACAGAAGTAAGGCGGATACAGCCAATAGGATCAGCCGGCGCACGGCATTAATTCAAAGCTCTTTTCCATTTTGACGATGGTGGAGGGAGACTAGTGAGCCGCTCGTAACACTGCTTTTAATTCCCAAGCGCACCACGGCAGATGGGGGCGTCAGGGGCGTTGGCGCAGAGGGTCCGCTTGGGGTTCTCGGCTGAGCAAGCGGAGAGGAACAGGAGCAGGAGGACCAGAACGCGCACGGCACCGTCATGGCTGACGTCAGTCTGACGTCACTAATAGGTGCATTGTTCCTCGCTCAATCGACGAGCCGTAGCTGAAAGCGCCCATTGCCGAGGTGGTCTGCTGTTGTCTCACCATGGCCACCGGCAAACAATTCAGGCGCTTCCATAGGGGTGTGAATGTCACCATGGGAAGTGACAGGGGTAAATCCATTGCTATGACTGCGTTCTGACGAGTTCCCGAGATCTTCCCGAGGGAACTCCTCCTCTTCCCATTTGGTTCCTGTGGGAACTAGACGGGAAGTCACTAAATCGAAGTCAGGGACTGGGGTTTGGTGCCCTAAGTTCCCACTCTATATTTGCGCTTCTAAAGCATCCCGAAATCGGCTGGCCAGCCTGTAGCAACCTTGCCGGCCATCAACACGCGTGAATGCAGGGTGCTTTGCACGCACCACCTTGCTCAGCGTGTTGTCGAGAGTCTTATGACTGGGTCCGCCTACAACGCAAACCTGCTCTCGCAGCTCTGATCTGTTGAGGTACTGGCGTCCCTGCTCGTAAGCACGTGATAAGGCCTCGACGATTTGCGCTTCGCAGTCACCGACAGGTTTTTCGCCACTGCTTAAGATCAGTTGACCGTCCCGTAGGTCGTAATCAAAGCGGCGCTCACGCCCCACGCGCATCTTTAGAGCATTCCACGTTCGACGCTGGGTCTGCTCATCCTTGGTGATCTGATGAATTGCGCTCGGAATCTCTTTCCATGCCTTGGCGCCGGCTGAAGCTCCACTCTGAACCCCATCGTGATTAATCCACACCACCGCGGTATGGGCACAGATCACTTCCTTGAAATATGTCAGCAACGCCGTAACAAGCGTGTTGTCCGTGTACTCAAGGCCTGCAGCACTGCAGACCGCTTTGCACGAGTCGATCAGAACAAGCCTGATCCTGTGCTCTTGAACAAATTGCTGCAGGCGAATGCAGCCGCGAAGATCTGCCATCCATGCACTTGCCCCTTGTGATGGCTCCGCCGCCCAAACATAAAACCGAGGTTCCGCTGCGGTAGACAGAGCTGGGTGATGACTCACGCCCATGTCCTGCATGGCAGCAATCAAGGGTGCGGCGCCGCTATCACTGGCAATGAACAACACCGATGCAGGCTTGGCAGGGTGGCTGTGGTCCAGTAAGCCCGTCCCATTGATGACGGCGAAGGCGATCGCCAAAGCTGCGGTTGTCTTGCCCGTACCAGCCTTGCCAAAAATCTGTGTTTGATCTCGAGCGGGGATGAAGCCATCTACCAGAAAGTCAATCCCGCCCAAACGCGTAAGGTCAATCGAATCAGGCTCCTGAGAGGCCTCGAGACCGTTCTGCCTATTGGTGTGTTCCTTGAATAGTGCAGCCTCAACCTGTGAATCGTTACGCCTGAAACGCATCATCAGCTCTGCTCTGAGCTGCATGGCAGTGTCTTGATCGCCGGCGATAACTGCGTCAAGAGCAGCGCCCACAAGCTTGCTATAGGGCACATCAGACTTAAATCGCTGCAGTTGAGAAACCTTCGCTGGCTGCTTATCAAGCTCCTCAAGCTTCGCTTTTAAGCGCTGCGAGTACCAACCCTCCTTGCCTTTAGTTGGGGAATAAGGCTCGTCAGGTACAATCACACCAAGTGCGATAAGGCGTTCATGCGCATCAAGCTCCTTGCTCATCGGAATGGACTCCAAATGAGAAGGAGTTCACCCGCGGTATAGCCGCGCTTGGCGGCGATGATTCTGACTGCAAAGGCGATTGTTGCCTCGGCAAGGAGGCGATTTTGCTCAGCAACTTGATCAGGGTGTAACAGATCAGCAAGTTGCCGCACCGGACTTTCTCCGGATTGGACGTGGGGTGCCATGATGGTTGGGAATGAAGTGACTGAACGCCGTTTCGGTGGCAGCCGGAGCGGCTTTTTTATTTCGCGGTCTCGAGGGGTTGCCGCGCAAAGAATTGATTTCGATGCTGTTCGCAGCGCTCTAATGAGTAGACAAGTGGCGAGTTAGGAGCGGGAAACTTCCGAACGAAATGATCGCCCGCTTGAAGAAGGCCGGCCTTACGCCAGCGCAGAAGAGTACGTTCGCTGACACCCAAATAGTCAGCAGCAGCACGCTGCGACACCCATTTACTCAGTGAAGACATCAATTTGAGAGAATAAAAGAATTCGGTGACAACACCTGAAACGAAAGTATTTGACTCGGCGAGACAAGTCAACCGACGCCACTCCTACGGCTAGGAGTACAATTAGAAGATCAAATTTTAGGAGCGCGAGGAATAATCGGTGCTAATGATTGCGTTGGTTTAACTCGGCAAGCAAAGATCACTCCAATAAAGCTTTTGCTCTATCAAATTCCTCGTCTGCCCTTGACTCAGATGCCCATGGATAATGCCTTAAATGGGTGTCGTAAGAATGCCCCATCGACTCTGCAACACTTTCGGCCGAGATTTCGACCATGTGCGCTCTTAGGCTGTATGCGTCACGAAAATGTTTTGCCTGAAGCCGGAATCCCTTTTGCTCGAGTTGATCCTTGAGCTTGACCCAAGCTTCTTGACGCTTCAGGAACTGTTGCAACGCAAACTTATCGTCAAGATTGGGCAGTTCAAGCTTGCCGTGAATGAAATCAGTAGCCACATTCCAATCAACCATATTTCCAGCCGAGTCAATTGGCGGCAATTCGCGCAGCTTTCTAGGCTCAGTCACCCCATTTCCACTACGTTTCGCATAGTTACATTTAACAAAAAGCTTTGCACTAACTGGGTCCTTGGCCACTTCAAGGCAATCGACCTCGGCGATTCCACGTAGCCCGAAGACGATCATCAACTTGAGAACATTTTTCCATTTATTCCTGCTTGTTGAATCCGGAATATTCGAAATTAGCTCAATAATTAAATCATCAGTCAAGCCATTCGTTTTGTTCTTGCTTTGGACCCTCGTCCTGTTAGCAGAAGCGCGTCCAATAAAATTTTTACGCTCTTTTGTTGGAAGCCAAATGGAATGGTAATCATGACGCTCAAGGCAAAATTTCAGAAAACTAGTAATCGCGTCAACGCGGATTGTCCTTGTTCTACTTCCGGCCTCATATCTAATAATCAAAGCTTCGAGCAATGAGTTTCCGTCCACAGGTGCGTCTTTATCAGCCATCAACTCAATCAATTCGTTTAGCGGGCGAAGGTAGTCACTACGCCATGTAACTGGCTTGATTCCGTTCCCAAACTCAGTTTTTTCAATCTCAAACTTCTTGACTACGTCCGCCCAATTGAGCCGCTTGCTGGGGGAGCGACCTTCGGCAATCAGGGCGGCGTTTTTGATTTCACGCCCTTCCGCCATCAGAGCGACGATGTTGCGGATGCGCGTATAGGCATCGCCGGTGTCACTCTTGCGCCACTCGAAGGGCAGCGTCACACCAGTTTCTTTCTGGCCACTTTGCCTGTAACGAAGGCGGACCCTGCCTAGGTGCGGCTTGACCGACAACCCCTTGAGGTTCTGCGTTGCGGCCAGCTCCTTGACCTGATCAACGAAGGCGATCTCCCAACCTTCCCTGCCCTTGAGAATCGGCACCTCGGCAAGAGTTCCCAAAAAGTTCCCAAAACATAATCAGTTGGTCATGCCCTGTCAAGACGGAAATTGACTCAAAATGCTTTGCACAACTGGTGGCTTGCCAAAAGAGCGCCAACGACTGAGTTCCCAAAAAGCTCTAATTACTGATTCGTAATCAGTAGGTCGCAGGTTCAAATCCAGTCACCGGCTTTCACCACACGGGTCCGATTCGCCATGGCCAGGCTCGCCGCAGGCACTGTCTGGTTGCTCCGGTGCGATCAGGTCCGCTGCACGGCGAGCGTCGCTGAGCACCTCCAGCAGAAGCGCCGGACGCTCGCGCAGCTGGCTGATCCAGCTCGAGAGGTAAGAGGCGTGGTTGGCCAAGTCACTACCGATCTCGAGCCGATCACCGATCAACACCGAACCGAGCTCGGCGATCAGCTCCTCTCGGGCATACCCGTCACTCGACGGCAATCCAGAGAGATCTCTGCCGAGGCGGCTGCTGTGCCCTGAACTGTGCACCACCTCATGGGCCCAGGTGGCGTAGTACGCAGCAGCGCTGTGAAACGCACACCGGGGCGGCAGCACGATGCGATCGCAGGCCGGCAGATAGCAGGCACGCTCGCCGCCATGCGTGATCGCAGCGGGCCAGGAGGCGAGCACCGCCTCAGCGCCGGCCAGGCGTTCGGGTTCGCTACGCCCGGCTGCCTGGGCCCTTGCCTGCCGCCGTTGCACCAGGTCCGGCAGCGCATCGCCGACCAGGTCGGCGGCGTTGAAGACAGGCACGGGGCAGTAACTAACCCAGGTGTGAAGCTCTGGCCGCAGGGCACGCTCGTCGGCACCGGCGCCACAGTCGAGCGCGTCTGCAGGGCTGGTCGCAGGTGAGCCCGCTCGCTTCTGCCCCTGGTGCCGTTGCGGACGCAGCACCATGACGGCACGGCTGCCTTGGCGCGGTGACAGGCCCAGGGAACGGGCTTCGCCCCAACCGCACCAGTAGGGCAGCTGCGAGCCGCGCTGATGCATGCCCAGGGTCAAGAGGATGGGGTTGACGCCCCTGTAACGACGGCCGGAGCGGAGGTTCACATGGTGTCCTGAGCTGACGGGATCCCATTCCCGACGCCAGGGCACCGTGCCCTGCTCCAGCAGGGAGATCAGAGTGTGCACGAGACGCTCGCATTGCGCAGGTTTCACGAATCAGAGACGCAAGCTTCTGCTGATCCAGTGCCACCACCTGTTTCACCCAGAGCAAAAAGCCCCCCGCGTGGGCGGGGGGCTTTGGGGATTCCGTAGCTGGTTTGACCTTGATCAGACGATCAAGATCAAACCAGGTGTTGTGATCAGCTGGGCTGTTCAGCCTCAGCCGATTGCAGGAGCGGTCAGTGCCACTTCGCTGGTGCCGGCAGCTGCCAGATCCAGAGGGAAGTTGTGGGCATTGCGCTCGTGCATCACTTCCATGCCCA